>OIZI01000768.1_pt1 | contig 15360 bp, 17 predicted proteins | sample 1588441 | NCBI WGS metagenome assembly OIZI01 (sample SAMN03283284) | human gut metagenome | biome: human-associated habitat; material: feces | host: Homo sapiens | place: Peru | collected 2012
GCGCATAGACCGTACTGCCTTGTTTTGCATACTCGCTGGGGCAAAGCGGCAAAGCGGTGCGCTCCGTTACAACACGTTCTGCCTGTAAAATTGCGACGTCTGGATAACCGTCCGTCGTATAGAGGACTTTACAGGGAACAAGATAATTCCAGTCCACTCCGTTGCCTTCAAACGCCTTAGTGCTCAAGACGAGATACACCTCTGTCGGAGGGGCGTCCGTTACGGCGACATGCCAGTTTGTCACAAAAATGTCGCTTGGTTTCCCCTTTTTTCCAACAGCGAACCCCGTTCCCTTATAAATCGTTCCGGTTTTAGGCGTATCGGCATCTTGCACATAGATTCGTACAACACCATTGCAGGCTTCCTCGACTATAGAACCGTCCGCACTGGTGCCGCCCGCCGCAAAGCTGGAAACAGCGCAATACGCACAGAGCAGGACCGACAACGTGACTGCTAAAAAAATCTTTTTGTAATTTTTCATATTCCTTCCTCCGGCCTTTTTCTAAAAACAGCGGCATCAACAACATAATTCCTGTTATGTTGTTGATGCCGCTGTTTGTTTGGGCAATCTTAAGAACTTAAAGAAAACTGCAACCCCAAAAGCGCGCAAAAGTACTACCCATTCAAAAAAGCTGCATAGAAATTCGGACGTTTGTGAGATTGTATAAGTGCGTTTTGCTTGTGAATTTGTTGCGATGGTGATATAATTATAAAAAATTGTCGCTATTGACAACATAACAGGAATTATGTAATAATAAGACCAAGTTTCTCGATTTGCTGTGCATGGACACTGCCGCACTCGGCTGTATAAATACGGGTAGTAGCAATGTTAGAATGTCCTAAAATGTCGGCCAGTCGAGACAAATCATGGTCTACGGAGTAAAAAGTCCGGGCAAACAAATGCCGGAGATTATGAGGAAAGACCTTTTTAGGGTCTACCCCAGCACTCTGGCACAAGGCTTTCATATCCCGCCAGATGTTGCTGCGGTCAAGCGGCCTGCCTGTCCGGGTGGTAAACACCGCGCCGCTGGTTTTCCCTTGCTTATGCAGATAGACCGTCAACAGCTTGCGTAGGCCGTTTGGCAGAAACACGATGCGCCGCTTGCCCTTGTTGCTGATTTCAGCTCTTCCAAGATGTACGGCTTCCACTGTGATAAAGCGCAGCTCTGACACACGGATGCCTGTGGCGCAGATCGTTTGGATCACCAGTGCCAGACGCTCATTCTCTTGGATTCTTGCAGCGTTCACAAGGCGAATGTACTCATCATGGGAAAGCTCTCGGCTTTCATCCGTAAAGATCGACTTCTGAATTTTAAGTAGATTGACTTTCAAATTCTGCCAGCCCATGAACGATAGATAACCATTTACGGCAACAAGCATTGAATTGACTGTTGTGGGTGTAAAAGAAGCAACCAGTGTGGACTTCCATTCAATCAAGGCTGCTTTGGTCAGCGGCTTTCCGTTGAGATAATTTAGGAATGTCGTCAAATCATGGGCGTATTTACTGATCGTGTGGCTGCTTCGCTCGGCCTCCCGTAGATGGGTTAGATACTTTTCAATGAGAACGGGAGACAGAGAAGGATACTTCTTCGACATAACAATTCTCCTTTCCAAACGGAATAATCCTATTGTAGCAAAAGTGAAAAGAAAATATCAGACGGCAAGGCTGTCGGGGAAAATGACCGACCGATGGCCTTTTTGCTATGCCCGAAAGTCGTATTTTATGTACAACTAAAAGGATTTTAATTTTTTGCGTTCTACGGTATAATGAGCGCAAGTTTAAGGCAGAGGAGGTTTATCGGTGGAAAATGTGCTGGATACTATCGCCTTCTACCGTGATGCACGGAAATGGTCGAACTATGACTTAGCCATTCATGCCGGAATTAAACCGACCACGATTTCCGCGTGGTATCGTAGAGATATTGTGCCAACTCTGCCAACACTCGTTAAGGTATGCGATGCGTTCCAGATTACATTGACTGAATTTTTCTCAGTGGTTGAGTCTGGTGAGCGAGAACCGGTCATACTTACGCAGGATCAGGCCGAAGTGCTAGAACAATGGTCGGCCCTTCGACCTGAACAGCAGGATGCCGTCCGACACTTGCTAAGCACGATGCCATAAACTTAATAATACCGCTTCCTTTTGTTATAGATAGTAATAGGGTTTCTCCCTTTTTCTATCATGGAGAGTGTACTGTACATTTTCCATGCTCCGCCCACCTTGCCATCATCGACAAAGAAAGGACGAAGAATCATGAAAAAGCAATTGATTGAGTACAAACCTAGCCCCGGCGGTCAAGTATGCTGCCGCCGAATGTCTGTCTGTTCTCCGGCCCTGTGGTGTGGCGATTGGCTGCGCTGCTCTGTGGTCGGAGGGCTGGCTTATGTACTTTGATCCTTATGCCGCTGGTCGCAGAATCCAGATATTACGCAAAGCGCATGGGCTGACGCAAGAAGAGGCTGCAATCAAATTGAACATCAGCGATCGACACATGAGAAGTCTGGAAAAAGGCACTTATGCCCCGCTGGATTTGTTCGTTGAAATAGCAGTACATTTCGATATTACGCTTGATTATCTCATTTTGGGGAAAGTTAAAAGTAATCAGGAAATCGCCCTTAGTAAAAAGATCGACGACCAAAAGCAGATGATGAAGATGCTGCGCGAACAGCTTCTAGCTTTTGCAATGGAGATTGAAGTCGAATAACGCACCTACACCTATAAGAAGTCGGAGAGTGTTCTCCGACTTCTTTTTTTGTTGCAAAAAACAAACGAATCTACGCAAAACCGGAAGGAAAGCTTCCGGTTTTGTTGCTTTTTAACAACGAAAACATCTAAAAAGCGGAAGGAATACATCCTAAAAAGGCATTCAGTTTTCAGGTACACTATGGTCACAGCAAGGGCAACACCCCAGACGGGGAGAAGCCCAGAACTGTAAGACGTACCTTGAAAACTGAATATCATTCCCTCGGACAAAACAATGAAACTTCCGTAATTCGCGGCCCGGCCATAAAGAAGGCGGGGTGGCTGAAAGGCCAATGACGGTGTGGGCGAAACTCCCCACTAACCGAGGTGTATTCCAAACCCACCGGGCGTCGAGGACAAATAGGGTGGGACACTTAAAACAAAATCTTCAAAGCCCACCACCGGGATTCTTCTGAATCAAGGCAGTGGGCTTTTTCCATACCGAACATTCACTATAACGATACGGAGGTAATGATTATGAGCCGTGATTTTTCTCGCAAGACCGACGAATCGACCCTGACCACCCTCTGCCCCCGCTGCTTGGATGCGTTCCGCAATGCCCGTGGCATCCGTGTCCGCCGTGTAGACCCCAAACAGACCATTAAGGAGCCTTGCACCTACTGCCAGACCCGCTTTGGGTTTGACTATTACATCCAGCCCACCAGCCCGAAATCCACCTACTTTAAGAAAGGACGGTTTGATGATGAATCTGAATGCGCTTAAAATCGACCCGGAGTTCCAAGGCAAAATCCCGCCGCTGACTTTTGAAGAGTTGAACCAGCTTGAATCCAACATCCTGCGGGATGGCCGTATCATCAATCCCATCATCGTATGGCAGGGCTTGATCGTGGATGGACATAACCGCTTCACCATCGCCAAGAAGCACCCGGAAATCCCTTTTACCGTTCATGAGAAAGCGTTTGCAAACCGCTATGAAGCAATCATCTGGATCTGCAAAAACCAGCTGGGGCGACGCAACCTCACCCCGGAACAGAAGAAATACCTTATCGGAAAGCAGTATGAAGCTGAGAAATACGCCAACGGCGGTGATCGGAAAAGTTCAACGGCAAAATCAGTGGGCCAAAATGGCCCACTGATCGACAAACATCTTACCCGAAAACGTATCGCCACAGAAAACGCTGTCAACGACAGCTTTGTAAAAAGAGCCGAACAGTTTTCCAAAGGCGTAGATGCTGCCGAAGAAGCCGTTCCCGGTACACGGCAGAAAGTGCTTTCCGGTGAGGTCAAACCAACCGCCGCTGATATTGCGTCCGTTGCCCGTGCCCCTCCCGAAGAACGCCCAGCACTGGTAGCTGAGATTTGTAAACCGAAAAAGCCAAAGCCACAAAAGCCGACCGCACCAAAACAGAAAACGCCCCCAGCCGTAGCTGCACCGCTGTCCGATGCCAGTACATCCGATGAAGAATCCTCTGACGAAGAACCAACGTCTGCTCCTGCTCTATCTGAGCCGACTTTTCAACAAAAGGAGAGTGAATCGTTGAAAATTGACCGTCAGCAGATTCTTGAAATCGCAAACAATCGCTACCATGCCAAGCGGCTTGCCGATGGAGCTGCGATGCTTTGCGAAGTGTCGGGTGCTGTCAACGCTATGATATGCCGCTGGGAAAGTGTATTCCGGGATTATCCCGACATTCTGACCAACATGGAAAACCGTAATGCCGTCAAACGGAATATTCAGAAGATCAAAGACTATCTGCAAAAATTGGAGGATACGCTATGAACAATATGAACCGTACCAGCACCATGCCTGAGATCTCCCCCGAAATCACCGATGAGTCCATCATCCAGGCCCTCTTTGCCCAGCGGCCTTACGTAGAAAAGGTCATCAACAGTGCCTTCCTCGAAATCCCTGCCGACTACCAGCGAGATCTTAGCATCCCGAATGTTGAGAAGATGTCGGCTGAGTTCACCGAACTGATTGCCAACCCGCCCAAGGTCAGCTACCGGGACGGGCATTACTTCGTGTTCGATGGTCAGCACACCATTGTGACCCGAAAGACTATGAACGGCGGCAACGACCTCCCCATCATCTGCAAGGTGTACACCGGGTTGACGAAAGAGGAAGAAGCCATCCTCTTTTCCAAACAGACCGGCGTTTCCCGGTCTCTGACTGCTGGCGCAAAACTTCGCGCTGCACTGGTCGGCAAGGATGCACAGTCCATCGCATTCCTGAATGCCACTGAGAGCACCGGTTTGCAGCTTGGTCTGGATGCCTATCGCGCTCCGTGGAAGATCATCTGCATCCGCACCGCCTTTAAGGAGTACAAGACCTACGGTGCAGACCTCTACAAAGAAGCCCTGACCATGCTGGCAAAGGGCTGGGAGGGTGACCCCGATTCCCTCCGCTCCGGCATCCTGCAGGGCATGGTTCGCTTTGTGGCTCTGTATCAGGGCGAGTATGACCCGGAGCGTCTGGTGAAGCGTCTGCAAACCATTCACCCCATGACGCTGGTGCGTGACGAAAAGGCCATGAGCGGCACCGTCAGCTACAAGTATATGATGCTCATCCTTCGCACCTACAACGGCTCCAGCCGCCGCTTCAATCTCCCCATCAAGCAGTGACATTTTCGCCTTTCTAGGCATACTCCTTTTTCCTGCAAGAGCCGCCTGTCAAAACCGGGCGGCTTTTGCTACATATAGAAGGATAGGAGGTCTGATAGCTATCATACCAAAAGACTGGAAATACCTCAGAGGGGACATTTACTATGCAGACATGGAGCCGCACATCGGCTCCGAGCAGGGCGGCACCCGCCCTGTGGTGGTTCTGCAAAATGATGTGGGAAACCGCTATGCGCCCACCCTTATCGTGGCGACGGTGACTTCCCGCACCGAAAAAAAGAGATACCAGCCCACACACGTTCTGATAGCCCACAATACGGCTTTTGAGAAGCCGTCTGTGGTTCAACTGGAACAGATATTCACGATAGATAAAAGCCGGATACAACGCTTCTTGGGGCAGACTACACGGAATGAAATGCGCCGGATCGAAGAAGCCCTGATGAACAGTTTGGAAATCAATGAATGGGATAGGAGGAATGCCGATGAATGAAAAAGTGATGGTATCGCCGGAGATCCAGAGTGAAGCAGTTGTCCTGCCGCAGATCGTCAGCATCAAGCAGGCAAGTCAGCGTATGGGCTTGCCTGAATATTACATCCGCCGCCTTTGCCGGGAAGTTCCGGGCATGGCATTTCAGTCGGGTATCAAATGGTATATCAACCTCGGAAAGATGGCTGACTACTTCAACGGTGGATCGACAACTTCTTGATTTGTCAAGGATGTGGGCACGAACTGCGACATCCTAAAAATTAACCGCCTGAACTGCTATACTCATCGTGACAGAGATGACCACCACACAGAAAGGACGGTAAAATTATGGCGTCTATTAAGCTGATCGAACCCAAAAAGAAACCCCGGTATTACCAAATCACCGCAAATGTTCTGGTGAACGGCAAAATCGAACGCCGCTATGGACGGTTCGATTTTGACCCCACCGAACTGAAAAACGCTCGTGCGCGCAACGCTGCTGCGAATGCTGCCGCCGCTGAATTTGAGCGGCAGGAACAGGAAAAGGCCGATAAAGAAGCCAGCAACGCAGGAAAGACCTTTGCGGTTGTAGCGCAAGAGTACATAGCTTCAAACCGTTCTCGGATGGCTCCCTCGGTTCGTCTGAAAGGTGACTATGACGCAAACCGCAACAAAGAGAACACCAGCTTGAAAAAAGAAAAGTATCTTCAACGCATCCAAAGTTACCCGGAATTTTCTGAAAAAGCGATTGGGGCGATTACCCGGCAAGACTGCGATGCAGTCATTCGCTTTCTGGAAGATAGTGATGCACGCGTTTACAAACGTGCGGTTTTGAAGCCAGAATCTAAAGAGTTCAAAACGGTGTCTTGCCCTAAAATTGCGAAAAACTGCACCATCCGAGAGGAAACCATTGAGCGGATTTTCCGTGGTGAAACGGTTTCTTTGGACTCGGCACAACAGGTGGCAATGGCTTTGGGTAAGACCGTTGAGCAGATGTTTGAGGTGGAGATTGACCGCCGCCCCATGACGAAAAAGACGATGCGAGAGTACAATCTGTTCATTCGGTCAGTCCTGAACTACGCCAATGATAACTATGGAACATCACTTCAAATGCCAATGATAAAAGCATCTGGGCGAAAAGGAAAATCTGTGGACTGCTTACATAGTGATGAAGTAGAAGCATTACAAGCGGCTTTGAAAGAGTGCTCCATGCTGGAAAAGGCAATCGTTTTGTGCCTGCTGAACACTGGTGTCCGGCGTGGAGAACTGGCTGGTCTTACATGGAAAGATGTAAATTTCCGTGATGGAACAATCCATGTGTCAAAATCTTTGTTGGTTTTCCCTAATTATGGCTATCAGCTTACCACAACGAAAGAAAGCAACATCCGTGATGTGGATGTTGCCCCGGAGTTCATGGCCTTTTTGAAGGACTATCACGAACAGTGGAAGTCCAGAAAAAAGCTGATGGGTGCAAGCTGGCAGAAAAATCTGGAAAAGAAAGGTGCTAAGTACGCACAGTCGCTTCTGGATTTGCGTGGGAATGACTTTGTAATCTGCAACGACTACGGCTTTCCCATCAACCCCGACAGCTATGCAGCACTGGTGCGCCGGGTCGGGAAAAAAGCGGGCATCGAAAAAATTCACCCGCATATGTTCCGGCACACCTTCGTCAGTATCCTGCTGTCCAATCCCAACATCGGTGTGGCAACGGTAGCCGCAGAAGCCGGACACGCACAGCCCAGTACGACCCTCGCAATCTATACACAGGTCTACGACAGGCGACGTGATGAGATTCGGAAACAGATGAGCAAAGAGCTGTACAAGTGAATCTGGCTATTCGGGCAAAAAGAAAAGCACGAGAGCAAAATCTCGTGCTTTTTTAGTGGGCCATGAGGGATTCGAACCCCCACTGGAGCGGTTATGAGCCGCCGGCTTTAACCGTTAAGCTAATGGCCCTTATGAAATTTGAACGTACCTGTGAGGGACGTTCAAATGACCCTTCGTAGGTGAAAAGTAGGTGAAACCGCTTTTTTGAAGGTTGAAACTTCAAAAAACAACGGAAAAACGCTGTTTGAAAAAGGTGAAAACGGTAAGGTCTGGCGGTTATGAGCCGCCAGCTCTGACCAGCTGAGCTACTGGCCCGCAGGGGTGCTGCATTGCTGCAACACGCACTAGTATAACAAAAACTGCGCAAAAAGGAAAGCATTTTCCGCAAAAATCATTTGGTGCGGCGGGCATCCAGCTTTTGCAGCATAAATTCGTCCAGCATGGCGGGCGGGAACAGCGGCTCCTTGTAGCCAAAGGCCTCTCGGATAAAGATCAAAGTCACCACGGTCTGGCGGCCGGGGTCCAGCCGCAGGGTGTACAAGGTGTCCAGCGGCTGCTGGCTGGGCTGGTGCAGCGTCAGGTGCAGCATAAAGCCGCCGTCATTCTCCCGGCGGCACTCGTAGGCAAAGAGGTCTGTGTCGCTGTGGGTGTCCAGACGGTCAAAGCATTCGTCCAGCGCAAGGTCGGTGCGAAACTCGGACAGGCCGGCGGGGCCGTACTGACTGCGGCGGCTTGTCTCCCGCCGGGAGAGCAGGTACACGATGATGCCAAGCGCACAGGCTAAAAGGCAGACGGAAACGACAGCGTTCATGGAAAGACCTCCCCCAAAAGAGTTTTCCTTATTGTAACACAACCTGCGGGGGTTTGTGCTATAATATTTACAATTCTTTTTTAAATTTTTTGGCAAGCCGGGCGCAAACGCCCGGGGGAGGGGCTCATGAAGCTTAAATTTACACGCAAGACATGGTACTTCTTTTTGCTGGCTGCGGCGGCAGTGTCCATGCTGGGCGGTTTTGCCGTGCTGGGCGGGATGGATTTTTCCGGGCTGGAAATGATCGTATTCTGCCTTACCGGCATCGCGGTGCTGTTTCTGGCGGCGCAGAAGGGCACACCGGCAAGGGAAAAGCGCAACTACACCGGCGTGTTCGTGGTGCTGATGCTCAGCAAGCTGGGTGCCAGCGGCTGGGCGGGCGATATCTGCTCGGCGCTGGTGTGGCCCGCGCTGCTTGCCACCGAGTACGAGCGCGGCAGACCCATCCAGCGGCAGCTGCAGCTGGTGAGCGCCGCCGAGGTGCTGCGGCTGGTGTTCTGGATGCTGACCAAGTACGCGGGCATGAGCGGCCTTGCCTTCTGGACGAATATCCTGTTCGTGCTGCTGACCTGCGCCCGGGGCTGGGCGGGGCTTACCCTGTATAAGACGCAGGAGGAGACCCTGTGATCCAGCGCCGCAGGACGTCTAAAGCCAGGGAAAAACGCCGCTTTGGCCGCCGTGCCTTTCTGGCCGGGGCGGGCGCAGCGGCCTGCGCGGCGGCGGGGTGGTATCTGCGGCAGAAAAGCGATGCAGACCACGCCGCCGCCTCCGGACAGGATGCGCCCCCGGCACCCAACCCCGCTCTGCCCGCCGGGGAGTGGCGGGCGGTGTGGGTGAGCTATCTGGACTGGGCTCTGCTGGATTTTTCCACCGAGGACACCTTCCGCGCCGGGGCGGCGCAGCTGCTGGACAACTGCGCCGGGCTGGGGCTGAACACCGTGCTGGCGCAGGTGCGCCCTTTCGGGGACGCGCTGTACCGCAGCAGTCTGTTTCCGTGGAGCCATCTGTGCACCGGGGTGCAGGGCAAAGACCCCGGCTTTGACCCGTTGGATATTTTTCTCACCGAGGCGCACCGCCGGGGCATCGGGGTGGAGGCGTGGGTCAACCCATACCGTCTGCGCTCCTCGGCGGCGATGCCGCCGAATTTGGCAGAGAATAATCTGGCCAACACCCACCCGGACTGGCTGTGCACTGCCGGGGAGGGGCTGTACCTGAACCCTGCCGTGCCTGCCGCCGCAGATTATGTGGTGCAGGGCGTAGCGGAGCTTGTGCAGAATTATCCTGTGGACGGCATCCACTTTGATGATTACTTTTACCCCACCACCGATGCCGCCGTGGACGCGGCGCAGTTTGCGGCAAGCGGCGCGGCCAACCTTGCCGCGTGGCGGCGGCAGAACGTCACCACGCTGGTGGCAAAAGTGCACCGCACCGTAAAGGCAGCTGACCCCACCCTGCGGTTTGGCATCAGCCCGCAGGGCAACCCGGACAACGACCTTGACCAGCAGTACAGCGATGTGACTGCATGGCTGGCGGCGGGCGGGGAGGAAAAGGTCATCGACTACCTCTGCCCGCAGGTGTACTGGGGCTACGGCTTTACCCTGCACTCCGGCAGCACCCGCTTTGCCTTTGAAAACATCGTTCCGGCGTGGCTTGCCTACCCCCGGGCGGGGGATGTGGCGCTGTACTTCGGGCTGGGTGCGTACCGGGTGGGCACCGGGGACAGCGGCGCGAACCCGGACAGCGTGTCCGGCTGGAGCACCGGCAGTGCGCTGGCGGCGCAGGTGGAGGACTTACGGCAGCAGGCGGCGGGCGGCTGGGCGCTGTACCGCTACGGCAGCCTGTTCGGGCCGGAGGCTCCTGCGCTGGCCGAGGCCGAGTGTGCAGCGCTGCGGGCGCTGAATGCGTGAAAATTTGCGCAGAAACAGGCGGCAAACCGCACAAAATAAGCGCAGGCATCTTGTGCAGAGCGGCAAAATGCGGTATACTTACCCTGTATCTGCCCGTTGGCAGAGATGCACGAAAAAGAAAAGTTTCTTTGTTTCTATGAGGAAAGCTATGAAGATGAAAAAACAGCTTTTGGCACTGCTGCTGGCTGCGGTCATGGTGCTTAGCCTGACCGGCTGCAAGGAGACCCTGAAAAAGGTGGCGCAGAAGATGACAGGCCACACCGAGGAAGTGCAGGAGGAGAACACCACCCGCTGGGCGGAATCCACCACCGACCCGCTGATCATTCAGGGCATTGCGGATGCCTCGGCAAAGTATGCCACCGCCACCGCAGACGGCTGCCTGTACGCGGTGTTCAACGGGATATGGAGCCGCAACACCGGCTACTTTACCGTGCCGGGCGGCAGTTTGAACATTATGGCCTGCGGCACCGCCGAGGGCACCCAGAAGTTCAAGGTGGCACTGTGGAAAAAGGTGGACGGCGGTGCAGCCTATGTGCCGGACAGCACCTACTACGTCAAGACCGATGGCACCGACTACCGCTGCACCATTTCCGGGCTGGACCCGGCGGCGCAGTACCGCGTGACCATCTCCTATGATTCCAGCCGGTATTACCTGTACGGCCTGCTGAAGGTGGAGGGCATTGCCGGATGACGAACCAGACGAAAAATTCAATGCTGCTGATGCTGTGCGCCCTGATCTGGGGCACAGCCTTTGTGGCGCAGAGCGCCGGTTCCGGCATGGGCGCGTTCTCCTTTCTGGCGGGGCGCAGCTGGATGGCGGTGCTGGTGCTGATCCCCACGGTCAAGGCGTTTGACGCCTTGCACCACCGGCAGGGCAGGCCGGACGGCAAGCCCAAGACGGCGGCGGAACGCAAGCAGCTGCTGAAAGCCGGGCTTGTGTGCGGCACCCTGCTGTTTTTAGCCAGCGCGGCGCAGCAGCTGGGCATCACGCTGGACCCTTCCACCGCAAAGGCGGGCTTTCTGACCGCCATGTATGTGGTGCTGGTGCCGGTGTTCGGCCTGTTTCTGGGGCGCAGGGGCAGCGCGCAGCTGTGGGTGAGCATGGCCATTGCCGTGGTGGGGCTGTACCTGCTGTGCATGAAGGACGGCTTTGGCAGCATCCAAAGCAGCGACTGGCTGCTGCTTCTGTGCGCGGTGCTGTTCAGCTTCCAGATCATGGCGGTGGATCATTTCTCCCCGCAGATGGACGGCGTGCGCCTGAGCCTTGTGGAGTTTTTTGTGGTGTCGGTGGAAAGTACCGTGGCGGCGTTTTTGTTCGAGCAGCCTGCCATGGCAGAGTTTGTCACCTTCGCCGGGCCCATCCTGTACTGCGGCGTTATGTCCAGCGGCGTGGCCTATACGCTGCAAATTTTGGGCCAGCGGGATCTGAATCCCGCGGTTGCCAGCCTTATCATGTGTCTGGAAAGCGTATTCAGCGCCTTGGGCGGCTGGCTGCTGCTGCACCAGAACCTTTCCTTCCGGGAATCTTCCGGCTGCGTGCTGCTGTTTGCCGCCGTGGTGCTGGCACAGCTGCCCCTTGGCCGCCTGATGCGGAGCAAGGCCTGAGATGGCGGCAAAGCCGTGCGCCCAGCTGCGCAGCGTAGAAGGCATCCAGTACGAGCTGGTGCGCAAAAAGGTAAAGCAGCTGCACCTGCGGGTGCGGGACAACGGTACCGTGATGGTAAGCATCCCTCTGACGGCCAGTCTGGAACAGGCTGACCGTTTTGTGCTGCAAAACGCCCAGTGGATCCGGGACACCCGGGTGAAGAACATCACCAAGCTGAACAAGGATAATGCCGACCTGCCGGACAAGGCCACAGCGCTGGCCTGCTTTACCGCCATGAGCGATAAAGTCTACCCGGCCTTTGCCGGGGTGCTGGGCGGGCAGAAGCCTGTCCTCAAGGTGCGCAGCATGACCAGCCGCTGGGGCGTGTGCTGTCCGGCTAAGCGGCAGATCACCCTTGCTTTGCAGCTGTATAACCAGCCCCCTGCGGCGCAGATCTATGTGGTAGTACATGAGTACTGCCACTTTTTGCAGTTGAACCACAGCCCGGCCTTCTGGGCGGAGGTGGAAAAGCTGCTGCCGGACTGGAAGGCCCGGCGGGAGCTGCTGAAAAAATAATCTATCGTAAAAATGGGAGGGAAGTTCCCTTGGAAAACGAAAAAAAGACCGGCGATAAATATTCCAAACTGGCCGGCAATACCCTGATCTTTGCGATCTCCAGCTTTTCATCCAAGCTGCTAACCCTGATCGTACAGCCCTTTCTGACCTACGCCATGGCGGAGATCTCGGATCTGGGTCTGTCCAAGATCCTGAGCCAGTACGCCAATCTGCTCATCCCCTTTGTGTCCATGGGCATGTCCAACGCCATCATCCGCTTTGGTCTGGACAAGGGCAACAGCGAAAAACAGGTGTTCACCAACGGCCTGCTGACCATTCTGGGCGGCTTTGGCATACTGGTGCTGTGCTGGCCGGTCACCCAGTTTTTGCCGGATATGGCGCAGTACGGCCTGCTGATCTACATTTATGTGCTCATGAGCTGTCTGCGTACCCTGTGCACCCAGTTCGTGCGCAGCCGCCAGTGGAATAAGCTGGTGGCGGTGGACGGCGTGCTGTGCACCGTGGCGACTATGGCGTTCTATGTGCTGTATCTGGTGGGCTTCAAGTGGGGGGCCAACGGCTACCTGCTGGCCATCATCAGCGGCGATCTTGTCAGCGTGCTGTTCCTGACGTTCACCGGCAAGCTGTGGAACTATGTGGAGCTGAAGGGCATCAACAAAAAGCTGTGGCGGCAGATGCTCAACTTTTCGCTGCCCATGATCCCGGCGCAGATCAGCTTCTGGATCATCAACGCTTCTGACCTGTTCTTTGTGCGCGAGATGTGCGAGGGACTGGACGGGCGCACCGGCAACGCATGGAGCGGTCTGCTTTCCACCGGCTACTTCCTGCCCACCATCCTGACCACGCTGGGCCTGATCTTCTACGACGCATGGCAGCTTTCCGCCGTCACCGAGGAAGAGGAGCGCGCCCGGTTCTTTACCCATATCTTCCGCACCTATTCCAGCGTGCTGTTCTGCTGCGCGGCGGGCATTATCTGGCTGTGCCGCCCGGTGATGCACGTCATGAAGTCCAACTACTACTATGCATGGCATTTTGTGCCCTTCCTCGTGCTGGCTTCCACCTGCAGCTGCTTCAACCAGTTCATGAACAGCGTTTATGTGGTGACCAAAAAGTCTGACCGCAGCATGGTCACCATGATGGCGGGCGCTATCAGCAACTGCGTCATGAACTACTTCTTCATCAAGCTGTGGGGACCTGTGGGCGCGACCTATGCATCCTTCCTTGGTCTTGCACTGGTGTTCACCCTGCGTGCGGTGGACGCCCGCCGCATGATCGGGATGCATGTCCACCCGGCGCGGGTGCTGGCAAATGCCGCCGCGCTGGTGTTTGAAGCCTTTGTGCTGCTGGCAGAGCCGCCGCTGTACGGGCTGTGGACAGGGCTGATCACGCTGGCGGTCATCCTGTACAACTTTGCGGGCGTATGGGCGATGGCGCGGGTGTTGCTGCCCCGCCTGCTGGGCCGCCGGGGCAAGGCGCTGGTAGCCGCTGTGGACGGCTGGCTGAAACCGAAAAAGGCGTAAGGCCGGACGATTTGGAATGCGCTCCGCATTTGCTTTGCGCATATTCAGCGGAAAAATTATTTATGATTTCGGAATACCGGAGCGTCTGCGGACGCTCCGGTATTCCATTTTCACGGGAGAGGTTTGGAACGAACTCCCTCAGTCAAAGCCTGACGGCTTTGCCAGCTCCCTCTAGGAGGGAGCCTCTGGCGCGCCCGGGCACTTTGCACTTTAGCGGGGAACTTTCCCACCATGCCAAAGGCCCCATCTCAGAGGGGGCTGTCGCCGTAGGCGACTGGGGGAGTTCAGCGGCGTGACTGAGAGGGTTTGCTTCCAAGCAATGTTTTTTTTTACAATTTATGGAACTTGCTCAAGTTTTTTCCTTCTGCCGGTTGACGGCATCCCCCGGAATCCGTATACTATAAATATATCTTGTACAAAAGTGTACAAACAGGATACAGACGAAAGGCGGTGGACATCATTCTCAGACGATCGCTCCCCAAGCTGCGGGAAAAGCTTTTGGAGGCGCTGCAGGCGGTGCTGCCCATTGTGGCCATTGTGCTGGTGCTCTGCTTCTCGGTAGCACCGGTATCGCCCAGCATCCTGCTGTGCTTTTTGCTGGGCGCTGCCATGATCGTGGTGGGCATCATGTTCTTTACTCTGGGTGCAGAGATGAGCATGACCCCCATGGGCGAGCGGGTAGGTGCAGTCATCACCCGCAGCCGCAAGCTGCCCCTCATCCTTGTGCTCGGCTTTTTGCTGGGCTTCCTTATCACCATCTCGGAGCCGGACTTACAGGTGCTGGCAGATCAGGTGCCCTCTATCCCCAGCGGCACCCTGATCCTCTCGGTGGCGGCGGGCGTGGGCCTGTTTCTGGTCTTTGCCTTTTTGCGTATGCTCATCGGCATTGCGCTGCCAAAGCTGCTGGTGTTGTTCTATGGCATCATCTTTCTGCTGGCGGCCTTTGTGCCCAAGGAGTTCCTTGCCGTGGCCTTTGACTCCGGCGGCGTGACCACCGGCCCCATGACCGTGCCCTTTATCATGGCGCTGGGCGTGGGCGTTTCCTCCATCCGAAGTGACCGCCACGCGGCGGACGACAGCTTTGGTCTGGTGGCCATGTGCTCCATCGGTCCCATTCTGGCGGTGCTGACGCTGGGCATCGCGTTCCGCGCAGCGGACAGCACCTACATCCCGCCTGTTCTGCCCGAGGTGGCAGACTCGGTGGAACTATGGAAGCTGTTCCGGGAAGGGCTGCCCACCTATCTGGCCGAGATCGCCCGCTCGCTGCTGCCCATCGTGCTGATGTTCGGAGCATTTCAGCTCATCGCCCTGCGGCTGGACCGCCGCACGCTGGGGCGCATCGGCG
>OIZI01000772.1_pt1 | contig 15327 bp, 19 predicted proteins | sample 1588441 | NCBI WGS metagenome assembly OIZI01 (sample SAMN03283284) | human gut metagenome | biome: human-associated habitat; material: feces | host: Homo sapiens | place: Peru | collected 2012
TCTTGATGGCCTCGCACACCACGCCGGGGGCGTAGTAGAAGCCCAGATACATATCCCGGGGGGTCTCCAGCGTGCAGCCCAGCTCTTTGCCAAGGCCGGGGGCGTTCAGGCGGTAAGCGCACAGCTCCACCAGATCCCTGCGGCCCACGATGTAGCCGCCGGTGGGGGCAATGCCGCCGCCGGGGTTTTTGATCAGGCTGCCCACGGCGATATCTGCGCCCACCTGACAGGGCTCCTGCGTCTGAGTGAACTCGCCATAGCAGTTGTCCACAAAGATGATGATCTCCGGGTTTGCGGCGCGGGCGGTATCCGCAATTTTGCGGATGGTAGCCAGATCAAAGGCGTTGCGCTGCAAATAGCCGCGGCTGCGCTGGATGTGGCACACCTTTGCGCCGGGGGCTTTTTTGGCGATCAACTCGTAATCCGGGGTGAAGTCGGCCTTGAGCGGGGCTTCGTCATAGTTCACGCCGTAGTCCATCAGGGTGCCGGTGCCCTTGCCCTTGTCGTCCAGACCGATGACGCCCTCCAGCGTATCGTAGGGACGGCCAGTAGCAGCCAGCAGGGTGTCCCCTGCCCGCAGCAGGCCGAACAGCGCCACCGCCAGCGTGTGGGTGCCGCTTTGGAACTGGCTGCGCACCAGCGCATCCTCTGCGCCCATGACCTGCGCAAAGATCTGCTCCAGCTTGGCGCGGCCGGTATCCCACAGGCCGTAGCCAGTGGTGCCCAGCATATCGGTGGAGGACATCTGGGTATCGGCAAAGGCCTTGAGCATCTTCAGCTGGTTGAAGTCCCGGATCTCCTCCATCTGACGAAAATAGGGCTGGCACAGTTCCATGGCCTTTTCGTCCAGCGCCAGCACCTCGGGCTTATAATCAAAAAAGTGGTTCAGAATCGACATTATAACGTGATAGTTCCTTCCTGTTATTTTGGAGTTTCTTGCGTTGCAATGCCAGTTCTTCCTTTCGGGAGAACTGGCATTTTGCGCAAAAGCTTTATAATCTCTCGGGCACATAGCGGGCGTACTCTGCCAGCTTTGCAAAGCCAAGGCGGGTATAAAACCGCACCCGCTCCGGTGCACAGAGGAATACCGGGCGCAGGCCTTCGGCGGCAAGGCTGTTTGCCATTTCTACAATGAGCCGCCCGCCGATGCCCCTGCCCCGCAGCGGCTCTGCGGTCTGCCCGCAGGCCATATAGGCCTGCCCATTGCACAGGGCATAAGCACCTACGGTGCATACGACTGTACTCCCCTGCTCCAGCGTCCACGCTACTGCCCTGCCCCGGCTGCGCTTGGTGCACAGCTCCGAGTAAAAATCTGCCTGCCGGGCGAGGTCTGCGGGGTAAAGCGCTGATGCCACCCGGGCGGCGGGCGCTTCCCGGCAGAGGGTCAACTGCGCCCACAAAGCTTCATCCACGGCGGGCAGGGGCAGCGGCTTACCCTGCGGCAAGCCGAACACGGTCAGCGTTTCTGCCTTATGCCAGCCGTCCGGCGGCGGGCAGACAGTCTCGTCCAGAATGGCGCTCTCGCACCCGCAGAAGGACAAAAAACTTGCCAGCTCTGCGGGGTTTGCATGCCCGGCCAGCCATGCCGTGCTGCCGGAAAGTTCCAGCGCCAGCGTAGGGCCCGCGTAGAACCGCCACGGCTGGCTTTTACGAAAGAGAGCGCTGTCCAGCGGCAGCAGAGCATCCAGCACCGGCAGACCCCGGCAGGCATTTGCAAACCGGGTGCGGCGCTTTGCATCCTTTATCTGTGCAATCACTTGAGCGCGTTTACGATCTTTTTAAACTCGCGGCCGCGCACCTCAAAGTTGGGGTACAGGTCAAAGGAAGCGCTTGCCGGAGACAGAATGATGATATCCCCGGGCTTTGCGGCAGCGCGCGCCAGCTCTACGGCGTGCTGCATATCGTCTGCGTGGCGGATGGGCAGCGCAGTCTCGTCAAAGCCGGGGCACTCCCGCACAGCCTGCTCGATGCGGGGGCCGGTAGCACCCATCAGCACCAGATCCTTGACATGGGCGATAATCTCCGGTGCCAGCGGCTCGTAGGGGATGTGCTTATCGTAGCCGCCCGCGATGAGGATGACCTTCCGGTCAAAGCTGCGCAGACCAGCAATGGTGCGGGTGGGGCTGGTGCCGATGGAATCGTTATAGTACAGCACGCCGTCCAGAGTACGCACCGGCTCGATGCGGTGCTCCACGCCGGTAAAGGTGCTGCCCACCTGACGGATGGCCTCTACGGGTACCTCGCCCCACACGGCAGCGGCGGCAGCCAGCAGGTTTTCGATGTTGTGCAAACCGCGCAGCTTGATATCCTTCTGGGCAAGGAAGGGGGTCACAACGCCATCCTCGGCCATGCAGAGCATGCCGTCCTTGCGCAGGAAGGCACCGTTGTCGGTATCGTGCAGGCGGGTGAACCAAACCTGCTTGCCCTTGCAGTCTGCCTGCATGGAACGGCTGATCTCGTTCTCATAACCCAGCACGGCGCGGCAGGGCTGCTTCTGGTACAGCAGGATATTGCGCTTGGCATCAATATATTCCTGCATATCCTTGTGGTGATCCAGATGGTTCGGGGTCACGTTGGTGACCACCGCAATGTTGGGGCTTGCGTGCATGCTGATCAGCTGGAAGCTGGACAGCTCCACCACAGCCACGTCCTCCGGGGATACCTCCGGCAGCATGGGCAGCAGCGCTGCGCCGATGTTTCCACCCAGATGCACCTTGCGGCCTGCGGCCTCGTAGAACTTGGAAATAAGGGTGGTGGTGGTGGTCTTGCCATCCGAGCCGGTCACCGCCACGATCTCGCAGGGGCAGAAGTCGAAGAACAGCTCCACCTCACTGGTGACCATGGTACCGGCAGCCATGGCATCCTGCAGGGGCTTTTCAAAGTAGCCCACAAAGCCCGGGGTGCGCATGATGATGTCCTGTCCCTTGAAGCCGTCCAGATAATTTTCGCCAAGGCTCAGGTCAATACCCAGTTCCCGGATGGTGGCGGCATAATCGCCAAAGTCCTCCACGCTCTTTTTCTGGTCGCACAGGGTCACATGAGCGCCCAACTCCACAAACTCCTTGATGAGGGTCTTGTGGCTGACGCCTGCGCCGATAAAGGCGACCTTTTTGCCCTGAATAAGCTGGGCAAGCTTCTGCTGATCTTTCTGCATAAAAACAGTTCCTCCTCTAATAGGATCATGGTATAGCACCGCGCCGCACGGGCAGCGCGGGGATCACTTCACCGTACCATTATAGTCCATTTGCGCGCAATTGGCAACGGAAAACCGCACAGTCTGCTTCAAAAAGCCCGGTAAATTCACAAAAAGGCAATTGTTTTTTCTGTTGCTTTCTGCTACACTTGTCGTTGCAGAGCGTTTTTTGCTGTTTCTGCGCGAAGATGAACGGAATGAGGTTATTCTTTTTGAAACAATGGTTGCGTTTTACCGCAGCGGTGCTGGCTGCTGCGTTTCTTTTTGCCCTGACCGGCTGCGGCAGCTCCACAAACTCTGCCAGCTTTACATGGTTTGTGGACAGCATCCCCGCAAATCTGGACCCGCAGGTGGCTTCCGACGCGTCGGATGTCATTGCCTGCGAGAACCTGTACGGCACGTTGGTGCGCAAGGACCCGGACGGCGAGCTTGTGCCGGATCTCTGTGAAAAATGGACGGTCTCCCCGGACGGGCTGACCTACACCTTTACCCTGAAGGACGGCCTGCGTTATGCAGCCGCCAAGGGTGCCGCCACAGAGTACGGCATTACCGCCGAGGATTTTGTGTTCGCCTTCCGGCGCATTTTCCGCGCCGATACCGCCTCGCCCTATGCGGTGGAGTTTTCCGCCATCCAGAACAGCGCCGCCGTGCTGGCAGGGCTGGCAGACGAAAGCAGTCTGGGCGTTTCGGCCAACGGGGCGCTGACGTTGGTGTTCCGGCTGAGCGAGCGGGACGATAACTTTTTGGCAAAGCTGGCTATGCCCGGCGCAGCCCCCTGTGACGAGGCCTTTTTTGAGAGCACCCGGGGCACCTACGGGCTGACCGCCAAGACCACGCTTGCCAGCGGCAGCTTTTATCTGTATAACTGGACGGCAAACGGCCTGTTTTTGCGCCGCACCGTGGAGAGCCCGCTGGTCGGCAGTCTGCGTCTGGTGCAGGACACCAGCGGCAGCGGCAAAAGCGCTGCCCAGCTTCTTGCCGACGGCAAATGCTCCGCCGCACTGGACGAGAGCGGCGAAGCCACCAGCTTACAGACGGTGAGCTATTCCGACACCACATGGGCGCTGCTGTTCAACGCAGCCGAGGGGTCGGTGTTCCAGAACCAGCAGCTGCGGCAGGCGCTGGCCGGTATTGCCCGGGAAAACGCCGATGTTCCCTCCAGCGGCCTGTACGCCGCCGCAAAGGGGCTTGTACCGGAGGGGCTGACCGTGGATGGGCTGGACTACCGCGAGACTGCCGGGAATCCCCTGCCCGCCATCCCGGAGCCGAAGGCCCTGTATCTGGCTGCCCGGCAGGGCATGGCCACCTCGGATTTTTCCGGCGTGACCCTGCTGCTGCCCAAGAACGCCGGGCTGGGCGAGCTGGCCGACCAGATCAACAGCGCATGGCAGAAGGAGTGCTCCCTGTTCTTCTCTGTGGAAGAGGTAGAGCAGGACGAGTTTGACGCCCGCATTGCCGCCGGGAAATACACCATTGCCCTTGCGCCCATCCGTGCCGAGGGCGGCAGTGTATACCAGATGCTGCAGCAGTTCACCACCGCAGGCGGCAGCCTGACCGGCTACGCCGATACTGTTTATGCCGACCGGCTGGCACTGAGCGCACAGCAGACCGGCAAAGCCCGCTGTGCCCTGCTGGCACAGTGCGAGCAGCAGCTGCTGGAAAGCTGCACCGTGGTGCCCCTGATGGCACAGCAGAAGCGTCTGCTGCTGGCAAACGGCGTGCGCGACTTGGTATTCGACCCGTTTTTCCCGGTGCTGGACCTGACATGGGCCAAAATAAGCTGACCGCAAATTTCGTGCGGAAAAGCCTTGACATTCCCGCCCTGCTTTGTTACAATAATGGAGCACTTGCAGGGTTAGCTCATCCGGTAGAGCGACTGCTTCCCAAGCAGTAGGCGGCGGGTTCGAGTCCCGTATCCTGCTCCAAGAAAAAGCCACGATAGAACGTCAGAAACGACGGTTTTATCGTGGCTTTTTTGTTGAACGAAGGCTTCGAAATCTCTGTTTTGTGCGTTGTTTGTGCGTTATTGACTCAAAAAAAGTTTCTCTGCGCCTCCCTTTCCTGTGAATTATGCAAACCAAGCGGATTTACTTAGATTCCTCTTCACAGAGATTTCCGGCAGTCTCTTTCACGGTTGCAATCTGCTCAAGCAGGATGTAAAAGAGATTAAATGCGTTTTTCGTGCTCTCTGTGTGTATATACTGAGCCCCCGCGCGAACAAGCGCTTCTTCGACAGATAACGCGAGTGATTCCGTCATACAGATGCGGGTATACAGTTCATCAAGGTCTTTCATAGATTATAGGCTCCTTTCCATTTTCGTTTCTTCTTTCTCATGCGTCCAACGGCTTTACCTGAGAAGCGCCGAAGAACGATGCGCGGTAGGTCTGACCGTCGCCCCTGCTGCTGTGAATGAGAACCACTTGAAACAGCGCCTTTGCGCCGTGCAGGACTTCAAACCCGGCGGTTTTCCAGCCTGCCCAGGTGTTGACCTGTTCGGCCACGCCTGCGGCCTGCTGGGCCTCGTGGATGCGCTGAGCGTTGACCGGCTCAGCCTTTGCGCTGTTCCATGCTCTGTGCAGGCACTCGGCAAACGCGGCCTTTCCCTTGCGGTATAGGCTCCACGCCTTGTGCATGATCTCAGAAAGATTGTACTTTTTCATATTGTCCTCGCTTTACTTTGCGGGCCAGCCCTGCTATACTAGGCTTGACCCTGTTTGTGGGTTTGGCTCGGTGTTGAAGTTGGTAGCTCTCACCGGGTCTTTTTTCATATACAGCGGCGGGAGTGGGTTACATCGCTTCGCTAACTCTCGGTTTTGCTCTCCCGGTCTTCCTTCGCCCCTTGCCTTCCGGTCGTGCTCCCTTGCTGTGATTCTATCATAGTACTGTTTACCGTACAAGTCTATTGACAAATCTCACAAGGTTTACAGTACATTTCTGTGAATATTTGTACTGTAAACCGTTCTGATTTTATGGTATACTGTTTACTGAACAGGAGGAAAAGCAATGGTTACAGAGGCAAGAAAAAGAGCTAATGCAAAATGGGACAAAGAAAACATGGTCGTTCTAGCCTGCAAGGTCAAGCGGGAAACGGCTGAACAGTTCAAGGCCGCTTGTGCCGCACAGGGGACAACGTCAAATGCGGTCTTGCAACAGGCAGTAAAGGCGTACTTGGATGAACACCCTGCGCCGGAACAGCCCCACGCCGCCGGGAATGCCCAGGACGATGATACAGAAGCCCGGCGGGCGGCTGTTCTGGCAAAAATCAAGGGGCTGTAAGGCTGGGAAGGATGTTGAACAATGCCCGACCACGCCAAACAGGTAGGCGTACTGTGCCAGCGCGTCATTGACCTTCTGGGGCTGTCCATGACAGATGGGCAGAGTATTTTACTCGGTGAATCCAATATTGCCCACATGGTCAGCCGTCACCCGGCGGATTTTGCCCTTTATGGGGAATATATCCCGCTGATTCTAGCCGCGCCGGATTATGTAGCCCTGAATGCAAAGGACGGTTCGATTGAATACGTCAAGGAAGTTCAAGTAAATAGTGTATACGTCAAGGTTGCCGTCCGTGTTTCTGCGCGGGGTCAGCTCTTTGCACGGTCAGTCTACCGCCTGAACACAAACCGTGTTCTGAACTTCATTGAAAAAGGCACATTGAAGCGATATTGATGCGGAAGCGATGATTTGACAAATCTTTTGATTCTGGTATAATAGACTTGCAAAGAGAACCAGAGGACGGAACAGGCAGCCGTCACCCATCGTTAGGAGATGCGGGAAGCGTCACCCCGCCTGATTCTCAGACAGAAAAGGCCGTTGCAGAGATGCAGCGGCCTTTTGCTATGTGTTTCTGATTGACAGATACCCGGCGGAATGCTATGCTCTATTTAGTCCATAACTCCTTTGAAAGGCTGTCACTGTTATGCAGTGGCGGCTTTTTTGTATATATACAGAAAATCTTGCCTGTTTTTGCGGAATTTCCTGTGGAAAGTCTGCGGATTTTCTGCATAAAACAACACCCTTCACAGAAGATTCCGCAAAGGGTGTTCAAATCACTTCTTGTTCTTATGTCGTTCAATCATCCGGACACGGGCGGACTCGCTTCCCTGATCGCGAAAAGCGAAAGAAGCGTCTTCCGGTGTAACGGGCTTTTGGTTTTTGATGCGCTCTCGAATCGTCTGCGGGTCATTCAAAAACTCCCATGGATTCGGGCGGCTGTCAGCTCGAAATCCTCTCATTGCGCATTACTCCTTTCTTGTGTTTTAGATGCACAGCACAGCAGACCGCAAAGAGCCTTTTTAAGGCGTGTTTGAGTCAAGCAATGAAGAAATACTATTTTCTTCAGATACACGCCTTGTAGGTCCTATACCGAGGTTTGGCGTTATATCTCCATTCCCTCCATAAACAACTCTTCACCGGTCTGCCTTTTATAGGTATTTCGTAGAGCCTGCGCGGTTTCGTTGAACTTTTCGCCGTGTTCCTGTACGGAAATATGTGTCAGCTCATGGATGAACAGCGACTTAAAGTATTCAGGGGACTTGTGAAGAGCCTCTATCGAAAGGCCGATTGTTCGAAATAGTCGGCCCTCGGCGGTGTTTGTCTTCAGCGTTGACATTCCGTCACTCTCTCGCCAGTATGATGCAGCCTGTTCCGCTTGTCGATAAAGGTAAAGTGCATCAAGCTGGGCGACATAGTCCGGAAACACTTCCGGCATTCGCGCAAGGTATCGTTTAGCCCTTGCCCTTTCCGCCGAGTCTTCGCAAAATATAACGCCATCTTGCAAAGCAAGGCACTTCAAAACCCGTTTCCCGCGTTCAATCTTGTCCATCTTCCTGCACCTCATATTCTTCCAAAGATGGTATTTCCGGCAAATAAATTATCACGTCGTCGCGGACTCCGGCCACCTTCTCGCCTTCTTTTGGTTTTGTGAACACACCAAGGAACACGCCGGAACTACGGGCCAGCAGTTCACCAGCTCTTAAACGGTCCACTGTTTTGGCATTGGGGTCATTCAGAACGTCACTCCAAAAGGCGCGAATCTGGACAATGCTTGCAATGCGGGCGGATGCGCTCTTGTCTCGGAGTTCTGCAATATAGCCCTGAACGTCAACGTTTGACAACAATCTAGCAGCCTGCCGCCGGGCCGCTCGTTCGCTGTATCCGGCCTTGCGGGCCGCTTCCGCAGCGTTTCCGCATTCTGCATAAAACTCACAGAACTTCCGTTGACGCGCGTTCAAGGCTCTTCCCCCTGCTCAACGTGCCGCGCTACTGCGTCCAGCAATTCCCGGCGGGTGATACCGTCTTCCAGATTCAAACCATGCAAGGCGTTCGCCTTGTCGATTTCCTGTGATTCTGCAATGCTTTCCAAAAAGGCTCGAACCTCATCTTGTGAAATATGGCTGTTCATCTTCTATCCCCCAAACGCGCAAAATCTTTCCGGACTGACTCGATCATACGTTCATTCAAAATGCTTCCTTCATCGCCAAGTGTGGATTGTCGGAGCCGGACAAGTTCCGCGTTGGCTTGAGTAAGCGCCTCGCGCATTTGAACGCGGATTTTACCAAGCTCTTTTTCTGCCTGTTCAGCATCCTGCAAACAATTATTGAACAGCTCCCGTTCACTTTCCAAAACTCCCGCCGGGGGTGTTGCCCGCAGTCTGTCGAGCTCTAACCGCGCCACCTTCCGGACCGTCTCCCCTGCGGCAGGGTCCTTCACTCGTTCTTCAAGCTGGGTGATGCGCTGGGCGTTGGCCTGCTGAGCTTCTTGCAAGCGGTTTTTCACGGCATTTGTAACCGCTTCTGCCGACTTTCGAGCCTCTAAAAAGCCCTGTTTCGTTAAGCTGTAATCTTCCGCCAACTGTTGAACCTGTTGAAAAATAGAATCATTCATTTTCTTTTTCCTCTCTTTGGGCGGCAAGCTCAGCAAGCGCCATTCCATGGAGCTTAAAAGTCTGCCGCAAGAAACTATCTGTTCGTCGTTCAAAATCTTCCCGGTTGCCGAACAAGACCGCGTTCACGCGTTCCCATGTCAGCAAATCGAGATACCGGGCACACAAAACCGTTCGTTGATTCGGAACGGTCAATGTGTCGATCTCTGCTTGTAATTCATCATACACCCCGGCGGCGTTATCCCATGCTGCTTGTGCTCGCTCTTCGAGTTCTTCGATCTGCCCCAACATTCTTCCGATTCGGTCCGTACTGAAAGAAGCGTGGTTGGGCATTCCGTCCAAATTGGCCGTTCTCGCGTCATCCAGCCGGGCCCGAAGTTCACGGGCTCGTTCAGATAGCCCCTCGGCTTCCTGAACGGCTAGACCATATTGGGAAAGATGGTCTTTCATGTCTTGTGCGCGTTGGTTCATTGGAAGGTCTCCATTTTTCATTACTTTTCCGGTCATTCTGTCCCGACTGCCGATGTCGGCAGATTATCCGCAGACATTCCGCAGGAAATTCCGCAGAATTTCCGTGATTGCGGCTGTGGTAAAAAATTTTTACTCTGACGGTCAAATATTTTTATCTGTAGCGGTAAAAAATTTTGACCCAAGAAAGAATAACATGAATAAGAATAATTAAGAAAGAATAAAATTATATACCCTCTCGAACGAAAATCTTACAAGCCCTATTCCCTTGCTTTTCACGTCGAATAAGCCTTGCTGCTTCAAGCTCTCGAAAAAGAGTAAGCGCCGTCGGCTTGCTACAACAAATGCTTTTCATTGCATCCTCAGCCGTCAAAAAAACAAATGGTTCTCCATCTTCATACCATCCATTTTTGATAGAAAGCTTTTGGCGCTCCACCAAAAAGGCATAAAGTAAAATGGCATTATTGGAAAGCGCCGTTCTATATGGCGGGTCAAACAGACGTTTAGGAACTTGTAAAAACGGCGTTTCCATTTGTTTATCTCCTGTTTACAAACGTAAATGTGAAGGCAGAAAAATCAGCTGTGCTTGTTTTCCCGTTCCGCCGGGATATCACCCTCAAGAAATGCGGCAAGGCTGTCGGCGTTGATGAGCCAACGGCTCCCAGTGCAAACGAAACGAACTTTGCCGGTGCGGCAGAGCTTCCGAAGTGCATACGGCGACAAACCAGACTGCTCCGACGCTTCGGAGACCTTCAACATCTGCGGGAACTGCACAAAATCAGCCATCTTTTTCACCCCCTTCATTTGCTTTCAGATAGGCGACGGCGTGAAAAATGTCTTGTTTTTCGTCGTCCGAAAGCTCTTTTCTTAGTTTTCGGCTCAACGTCCCATCGCAAATGCCTAAAAAATCGGCGACTTGCCAAAGATACAGGCCATTGTCCTTCACCGACTGTCGAATTTCAATGTTAGTTTTGAATTTCTGATTTTGTCTCATGTGATTTCCTTTCTGCTGCTTGCTTCTATTGCGGGAATGCGGTACAATAGGCACAAGAACTTGTTGCTGTTGTTGCAATCAGTCAATCACAAATCCACTAGAAAGTCAACCAGTCCGAAAATACGAAATCTCGTCAATTCCTGCAAAGATTGTTGACTTTTTCGAGCGCGATAGCGATTATTCGTGTTTTTTCTGCTGTTTTATCTCGTATCGCCCCGTGTCGTCTCATGTTGCCTCATGTCGTCGCAGACTCACACGCGCTAATTCAGACCATTCAGGTTTCATGTATTTATGTTTCCTTTTCTCAAAATGTAAAACTTTTATGAACAATCTTATCGAAAGGATGAAAAAGAAATGGCTCAAATCACGAAGCGGACCAAAAAAGACGGTTCAACAACATATTTGTTCCGCGTTTCTGTCGGATACGACCGAAGCGGCAAACAAGTCACACGAAGCCAAACCTATACACCCCCGGCGGGCTTGACCGGGCGCAAACTGGAAAAAGAAGTTCGCCGCCGGGCGGATGAGTTCGAGCAGGAAGTTCACAACGGCTTGAACATCGATGCAGATATGAAGCTGGATGATCTGATAGACCGTTGGTTTGAAGAATACGTTGACAAGAAATGTAAGCCCAAGACGGGCTCAGAATACCGAAATCTGCGCCCTCGAATCTCTGCGGCGCTGGGTCACATGAAGGTCAGCCAAATAAAGCCCTCTCATCTCATGGCCTTTTATTCTACGCTGGAAGAAACAGGCGCAAGGAAGGATTCTGTTTATCTCGCAACACCTGCCCTATTAAAACTTCTGCCCCGTGGAAAGCGGCAGGAGATAGAACAGAAGGCCAGCGTAAGCAATCGCACCATGACGCGCGTATGTGCCAAAGAGCCGGTCAGCCGTGAGTCTGCCGAAAAGGTAGCACAAGCCGCCGGGCTGATTTTTTCCAAGGCATTCACTGAACAGGCGCGGAAAGGCGGCAAGCTCAACGGAAACACCTTGCTACACTATCACAGGATGCTGTCCAGCATTTTCACAAAAGCTGTACAGTGGGGAATTGTGCAGGATAACCCAGTAAAACGGGCGGAGCCTCCAAAGGGTGAAGAAGTGAAGGTGAGCTATCTGGAAGAATCCGATGTCGCACGACTGCTCGCGGCCTTATCGGATGCACCGCCCCAATATTCCGCAATCATTCAGCTGGCATTGTTTACCGGTATGCGGCGCGGCGAAATCTGCGGTTTGCGGTGGTCTGATATCGATTTTGAAAAATCCATGATTTCTGTAAACCGTACCTCTGAATGGATTCCGCACGAAAGAATCATCTTCACACCTCCCAAAACCAAAGCCTCAAATCGAACTTTCAAAGTCGGTCCGAACTGCATGGATTTGCTGAGAGAATATCAGCTATTCCAAAAGGCAGAACGGCTAAAAGTTGGTTCTCAGTGGGCAAAAACGGTTAAAATCGAAAACGGAACGATCGTACAGAACGATTTGCTATTCACTCGCTGGGATGGAACACCGCTTGATCTGAACAAAGTTACAACGTGGTTTCCTATCTTCCTACGAGAACACAATCTTCCAGAAGTCACGATTCACAGTCTTCGGCATACTTATGCAGGCTTAATGATAGCGGCCCATGTGCCTGTTACAACGGTTTCGGGCCGTCTGGGCCATGCAAGAACCAGCACGACCACAGATATTTATGCTGGGTTCATCCGAACAGCCGATGCGGCGGCAGCAGATGCGATGGAAGGTGTTTTTAATCGGATTCGCGAAAAGAATCACGCATAAAGAAAACAGCGCACAGGAAAGCTTGCCAACCTTGTGCGCTGTTTTTTCAAATGTCCCATTTATAGGGCCGAAGTTTTGTGCGTTTTTTGTGCGTTATTGGTTCGAAACGGTTCGAAATACATCAAAACGGCTTTTGCAAAATGCTTCGATGATTCATAATGTTTTTGCATTATCCAAACCTATTTTGCAACAACATTCCATGCTTCCCAAGCAGTAGGCGGCGGGTTCGAGTCCCGTATCCTGCTCCAAAATAAAGCGGCAGAGTGTCTGAATTTCAGATGCTCTGCCGTTTTTCATTTTTGTTCCCGGTTCAAGCTGTTTTCCGGTGGAAGGTTCCCCATCAGAGGACACAACGGTGAAGAAATCCCCATGTTTCAATCCACGACCGGCACGTCCAGTCCGAATTCCAGCGGGCGGAAGCGGGGGCAGACATTTTCGGTGATGCAGATGACCGATGCGGCCAGACGGCTGCCGATCTCGCAGGATTCCGCCAGCGTTTTGCCGTAGGTCAGGCCGATGACGGTGCCCGCGAAGAACGCATCGCCCGCGCCGGTGGTGTCGATGACGTTCACCTTCTTGGCCGGAACAATGCCGCAGTCCCCGTCCGCCTGGGCATAGACTGCGCCCTTGTCGCCCATGGTGACCACCATGCAGGGGATGTTTGCGCTCCGGACATTGGCCGCCAGCACCTGGCACATCTCCTCCGGTTCCAGATGGCCGTAATCGTCCGAGAAGAGCAGCCCGGCCTCCTGCTGGTTGCAGACAAAACAGTCGATCTGCTGCAAAAAGTCCCGGCGCTCCATCGCAATGCTCATGTTGGAGACCACCGCGTACACCTTTTTGCCGTATTTCTTGGCGTAGCGCAGCGTCTGCTTGACGGTCTCCTTTTCGAGGTCCAGCTCCAGCGCGATGCTGTCGCAGTCCCGAAAGATCTCGTCTCCCTGCTCTTCCAGCAGCCCGATCAGCGGGGTGGTGTCCGGCCGCTTGGAGATGGCTGCACAGACGTCGCCGTCGTTGTTGAAGATGGCCAGCCAGGTGCCCATGCCATCCGGCACACGCTGGATGAACCGGGTGTTGACCTTGTGGTTGTTCAGCTTCTCGATGACGTCCAGACCCATGCCGGTATCATCCACCAGGCCCACAAAGGTGGGCCGCAGCTCCACGTTGGCGATATCTTCTGCCACATTGCGGCTCACACCGCCGTGTACCTGCTCCACGCGCCCGGCGTTTCGTCCGCCGGGGATATAAGTCGAGAGCGGATACCCCTTGATGTCCACAAAAACTGCGCCGATGACTACGATTCCCATACGAAAAATTCCTTTCCGGATTTTACATTTTTCTCATTATACACTATCTTCCGGCCGGAATCCATCGTTCTTCGGAAATTGTGCCATTTTCCGCGTCCAACATAAAAACAGGAGGCCCATCCCCCAGGATGGACCTCCCATTTTTATGCTTCGCTCTGGCTCGGATGCGGTGTCGGCGGGGCTTTGGTGAAGAGCACCTTCAGCACCAGCGGTGTTGCCACCGAGGATACCACGATGAGCAGAATGACCGCCGTGAAGTACACAGGATCCACCACGCCGATGTCCAGGCCCTTCTGAGCCACGATCAGGGCCACCTCGCCGCGGGTCATCATGCCGACGCCCACCTTGAGGGAGTCGGCCCAGTTGAAGCGGCAGATCTTTGCCGCCAGACCGCAGCCGATGACCTTGGTGATGAGGGCCACGATGACGAAGCAGACGCTGAAGAGCAGGATCTGCGGCGTCAGGCCGCTGATATCCGTCTTCAGGCCGATGCTCGCGAAGAAGACCGGTGCGAACAGCACATAGTTGCTGATATCCACCCGGCGCTCCACATAAGATGCGTCATCCATGGAGCAGAGCACGATGCCGGCAATGTAGGCACCCGTGATGTCCGCAATGCCGAAGTATTCCTCGGCGATGTAGGCCATGGCAAAGCAGAACGCCATGCTCACGATGGTGATGCGCTGGGTGTGGGGGTTGCGCTTGTCCAGCCACTTCATCGCAAAGTGTGCGATGAGGCCCACACCGATGGCCGTGGCAAAGAAGAGCACCGTATTGAAGAGCACCTTGCCCAGGCCGGTGCCGGTGCCGGAACCGGCACCCAGCACACAGGTCAGCACCACGATGCCGATGACATCATCAATGACTGCCGCGCTCACGATGGTCGTGCCGAGGAAGCTCTTCAGATGGCCCATCTCCTGCAGGGCCGCCACCGTGATGGAAACGCTGGTGGCCGTCATGATGGTGCCAATGAAAAGCGCCTTGTAAAACTCCGTGCTGCCCACGGCAGCAAACCCATAGAAGATGCTATAAAGGAGCGTGCCGCCCGCCAGCGGCACAGCCACGCCCACGCAGGCGATGAGGGTGGCAATGGGGCCGGCTTTGATCAGCTCCTTCAGGTTGGTGCCAAGGCCGGTGGAGAACATCAGCAGCACCACGCCGATCTCCGCAAAGACCGAGATGGTATCGCTGATGTGGACCAGATTCAGCACACAGGGGCCGATCAGCAGGCCCGCGATGATCTCGCCCACCACCTGCGGGGCCTTGCACTTGCGGGCCGCCAGCCCGAAGAACTTGGCCGTGAGGATGATGATGGCGAGGTTTCGAAAGACCGAATACATTCAAATAACCTTCCTTTACTCAATTTTGCGTTTTTCACGCCCGGCAGGCCCGACCGCGCGTCCTAACCTACCCTATTTTACATTATAACTTGTCGGCTTGTGAAAATCAAAGCCATCCCAGCGAAAATCCAACTAAAGTTTAGCCGCAGACCCGTTTTATTTTCGTGCAGATTTTTTTGCCAGAATGCTTGACAAAGTGCAAAACACTTGCTATAATAAGTTGCTGTCTGAACAGACACACCGCACGATCCTGTTAAACCGCAGGATCGTGTACCTTGGCCTCATAACCTTGAGGCCCTTAAGTCCAAAAGGAGGTGCTACAAAATGGCAAAGTACGAAACCATGCTGATTACCA
>OIZI01000776.1_pt1 | contig 15311 bp, 16 predicted proteins | sample 1588441 | NCBI WGS metagenome assembly OIZI01 (sample SAMN03283284) | human gut metagenome | biome: human-associated habitat; material: feces | host: Homo sapiens | place: Peru | collected 2012
GCCACGGTTTTCACTCCTGTTGCCGTACTTCTATATATGAGTATGTCATTTCAACCGGGTCGATAAAAATCAAAATTCGCGCTTATACTCTAAACCCAACGCAAGTGTAATTCGTCACAAGAAAAATATTGACATTCGGGGGTCAAAGGGTTATACTGATGTTGCTACACAATTTTATATCTCTCCGTATTAGGTATACGTTGGTAAAAACGTATGCCCTGATTCTCATTTTTTCTAATACGGAGAATGAATTGTGTAGCAACAAGATCGGAGCAGCGTTTTTCGTGCGCGGCTTCGGCTGCGCATTTTTATTTTAAATCGCTTGCGTGTACTTTTCGTCACTGCTTTGCGGACTATCCAAGACGGAGCAAAAAGGGTATAATTATTTTGTGCTTCGGCTTGATTATCGTCCGTTTCGGGGCGTTGAGCCGACAAAACGCAAGGCGAAAAAGAGGAGGAAAAACCATGAAGAAAAAATTCAAAGGCGCATTATCATTGCTGTTATGCATGATAATGGTATTCGGTGCGGTCGCCGTCGGCGGCGATGGCATTGAGAAAATATTTAACGGAAGCAAAGCTGAGGCGGCGGGATATTCCGTCGGAGACATCGTCACCTTCGGCTCATATCCGCAGAGCAAGGTCAAGGACAACGCAACCCTCGAAAAATTAAACGCCGCATCAAAGAATTGGATAAGCTACGGTTACTACAGCGGTAACAGCAACTTAGGCTCTATGAAGCAGGGCGACTGGATGGAATATGCCGATATGGATATTAATGGAGACGGCGCTAATGACTGCCGTGCGGTAAGATTCACGCAGTACAGGTCATATTGGACTGAATATCCTTCCTCTTCCGACCGTTCATATCAAGACGATAACGGCTATACGATAAACAATATTTACTATTTCAAATACGAGCCGCTGAAGTGGCAGGTGCTCGACCCTAAGAAGGGGCTTGTGTTCAGTAAGAGCATAATCGATTCGCAGGCGTACAGCAATACGATATACTCAACCAGCAAGGGCTATACAAATGATGCGGCAGGTGAAAACTACGCTAACGATTATGCCACGAGCAGCATACGCAAATGGCTGAATGATGATTTCTATAACACAGCCTTCACCTCGGCGCAGAAGCAGAATATCCTCCCGACTACGCTCGATAACAAGGCATATTCGACCTCATACAGCGAATACGACAGCGTTTCAACCACCGACAATATTTTTCTCCTCTCATACAGTGAGGTTCAAAATACCTCCTACAGCTTCACCGACAGCACAAGCTCAACCGAGACCCGCATGGCTGTGGGCACGGACTACGCGAAGGCTCAGGGCTTATTGGTGAGTCCGAACAAATGCTCCTCTTGGCGTTTGCGCTCTGCCGGCTATAATTCCTATTATGCCTGCAAAGCCGATTACGACGGCTACGTCTTCTACTACAATGATGTCTACAATACCGATGGCGGCATTCGTCCCGCGTTAAGACTCAGCAGCTTGGCGACAAACAAGTCAAGCTCCGCAAAAACGCAGTCAATGAGAGCGCTTGCCTCCGAAGCATTATCCCCTAATTTGCAAAACACCGTTTACTCCGCCACGGCGCAGAATACCGTGCCCGGCGAGCTTTATATGCTCTATGCATTTTCGAGCGACACCGATCTCTCGTCGCTTGAGTATGTCGCACAGCTCAGGGCAGAAAGCAGCGAGGTAAAATTCAGATATATCCCCCGCAACCTCGGCGACCTGAATGTGGTGATAGTCGGCAAGTTCTCCGACGGCAGCGCCCAAGAGCCTGTCGAGCCGGAATACGGCGTTGAGCGGCTGGAGCTTATCGCACTTCCCGCAAAGACCGAGTACGATTACCTCTCCTCACCCGTTGCGGATCTCAGCGGTTTACGCTTAAAAGCGGTCTATTCCGACGGCACTGAAAAAGAAATAACCGATTTACAGGACATTAAAGCGAGCGAAGTCGACACCTCAAAGCTCGGCGATCAGGAGATAACGCTCACCTATGAGGTCGTGTCGATTCAGATAGCCATTACCGTCGTGCCGAGGAAATTCAAGCTGGTTTGGATCGTTGACGGCAGCCAAACCGAGCTGACCGCCGCAGAGGGCAGCAAGATAACGAAACCCGCCGACCCCGAGCTTGACGGATATGATTTCATAGGCTGGTCGCCGGAAGTGCCCGAGACTATGCCCGCTCAGGATATGACTTTCACGGCGGTGTTTGAACTCCGTAAATACAATGCCACCCTTGTTGTTGACGGTAAACTCTACCAAATCATCGAATACACCCACGGTCAGCAATCCATAGAGCTGCCGTCTGTACCCGAGAAAGAGGGCTACACCGGCAAATGGGAGGATTACGCTCTCGCCGCAGGCGGCGTGACCATCAATGCGGTCTACACGGTGAATTCTTACACCGTGAAGTGGATAGTCAACGGAAAAGAAACTGCCGAAAGCTACGACTTCGGCAGCAAGATAACGAAACCCGCCGACCCCGAGCTTGAGGGCTATGATTTCATGGGCTGGTCGCCGGAAGTGCCTGAGACTATGCCCGCTCACGACATGACCTTTACGGCGGTGTTTGAAGTGCGTAAATATAACGCAAACCTTGTTGTTGACGGTAAGCTCTACCAAACCATCGAATACACTCACGGTCAGCAGTCCATAGATCTGCCGCCCGTACCCGAGAAAGAGGGATACACCGGCAAATGGGAGGATTACACTCTCACCGCAGGCGGCGTGACCATCAATGCGATCTACACGGTGAATTCTTACACCGTGAAGTGGGTAATCAGCGGAAAGGAAACCACCGAAAGCTACGACTTCGGCAGCAAGATAACAAAACCCGCCGCACCCGAGCTTGAGGGCTATGATTTCAAGGGCTGGTCGCCGGAAGTGCCTGAGACTATGCCCGCTCACGATTTGACCTTTACGGCGGTATTTGAGCCGATAAAGACGAAGATCTCGATCAGAACCACCTCCACCACAACGGTCAGCTACGGCTTCACATTGAATCTTCATGCGAACGTGACCGACCTGCCGGAGGGTGCAAGGATAGTTTGGAGCATGGACGGCAGCGGCTTTGAGCTTATACCCTCCGCCGATGGCATGACCTGCGGCGCGAAATCCGTCTCCAAGGGCTCGGCGACGATAACCGCGAAAGTCGTTGATAAGAACGGCAATGCGGTCAAGGACGCGAACGGAAACGAGATAACCGCTTCGCAGCAGTTGACCTCAAAAGCCGGCTTCTTCCAGAAGCTCGCAGCGTTCTTCAAAAAACTCTTCGGCTCAAATATGGTCATACCGTATGCGCTTAATGGAATAATCAAATAATGAGGAGTTAAAATAAACCATTGCACCAAAGCGGGAGAGGCTCACCTCTCCCGCTTTTGGCATACCGCTTATTCGAGCAATCCAGAGATGAACTCATTCTGCATTACGGCAGCGGTTTCCTTTGCGGCTGAGCTGCCGTGGGTATAGATATTTGCCGTTACTTCGTAGTCGTTATGGCCCATCAGCTCCTGCGCTGTCTTGATATCCGCCCCGATCCATTGGAGCATAGAGCAATATGTATGCCGAAGCACATGCGGTGTGAACGGCTCAAAAATTCCGAGATAACTATTCGCTATGGGCACTTGAAAATCCGCCGAAATGTCTTTTTGAGCTCTGTATGGAAAACGCAGAATAGGCGTCTGACCTGTCGAGTTGTCATATATGACGACATGTTGTCATTACAGGTTATGACGACCGATTTCGGAGGATTAAAAACCGTCTCATTTTTCGGCTTCATTTCTTACAGCTCGGCAACAGCAAAACAATAACCACGGACGGGAACAGACCCGCGCCGTGGTTATCATCATTAGAAGCTTTATAGAATAAATTGCATGGTGACAAGTATAAAAGACATTATGCGTTTCGCTGTAACTACCGGTCAGATTAATCCATTGCACTACGCAATCAAAAGTAAATTGTATCTATTGCGATTGGGTATTCGTTTTTTATCACCCACTTCCATTTATACTTCTATAATATAAAACGCAGTAAATGCCGAAAATGGTACAGAAGTTCAAAAATTATTAATAAAAATTTTTCGCGGCGAATAAGCGACAAAATGATATGCTCCCTATAGAGTAGACACTCGAAATAAAAAAATTCGAGGCTACGCTATGGGGAGTATTTTTATGATCAAAAGGAAAGTAAGCCCGGAAGAAAAAATAACAGCAATTGAATCCTATCTGAATGGAGATCGGCAGCTTCACACAATAGTGGAGCAATACGGAATAGCCAAAGAATCATTGGCAACTATATATATTTCTACAACAATTCCCGTTTCCTAAAGCAGTTTCATTGTACGAAACCGACGGATTTTCTTATGCCTGGACATAAGAAAATCCCTCCCTGCTGCACGGCAGGGTGGGAACACTTAACCGAATATTTTTTACCGTCTGCTTGACTGGTGGCACTTCATTATTTTGTCATCTTTTCCTGCTTGACCTTGTGGTCGATAATATGACGGGAGGCAAGCTCACGATGAACATCTTCAACGGAAATTCCCATCTCAACCATAAGCACCATTGCATGATAGGCGAGATCGGCAAGCTCGTAAACCGTTTCTTTTTTGTCGTTTGCCTTGCCTGCGATTATTACCTCCGTGGCTTCTTCGCCGATTTTCTTGAGGATCTTATCAATCCCCTTTTCAAAAAGATAGGTTGTATAAGAGCCCTCAGGCTTATCGTTTTTTCTGCCGACGAGCAGGTCATAAAGCCCCTGAACAGTAAACTCCTGCAATTTGTCGCTCTGATAAACGGGCTTTGTGAAGCAGGAATCTGTTCCCGTGTGGCAAGCAGGTCCTTCCTTTTCGACAACCACAACAAGTGCGTCGTTGTCGCAGTCGGCGGTAATGCTGACAATGTGCTGATAATTGCCGCTCGTCTCACCCTTGAGCCAAAGCTCCTGTCTCGAACGGCTCCAGAAGCAGGTCAAGCCCTTTTCCATTGAAACTTTAAGACTTTCTTTATTCATATAGGCAACGGTCAGGACTTTTTTTGTTATCGAATCCACAACGACAGCCGGAATCAGTCCCTTTTCGTCAAGCTTCAGTTCATCTATGTTCAGCATAATCATAACCTCACTGTAATGTTGTTGTTTTTAAGCTCCTGCTTCAGATCGGGGATCGCGACCTCACCGAAGTGAAATATCGACGCCGCAAGCCCCGCATCAATATCGGGGATTTCACGGAAAAGCTCGACAAAATCATTTATGCACCCGGCTCCGCCCGAAGCGATAACAGGAACATTTACCGTATCGCACACTGCTTTCAGCATTTCAATATCAAATCCGTTTTTCACACCGTCGGTATCAATGGAGTTGACAACGACTTCTCCGGCTCCGAGTTCAACGCAGCGCCCGATCCAGCCGATGCCCTCCATACCGGTATCCTCTCTGCCTCCCTTTGCAAAGACATGAAATTCACCGTTAACCCGTTTTATATCGGCAGAGATGACAACGCACTGATTGCCGTAAAGCTCTGCCGCCCGACTGATCAGTTCGGGATTGCGGATAGCGCCTGAATTAACGCTGACCTTGTCGGCACCGCATTTTAAAACTCTGTCAAAATCATCCACCGTGTTTATTCCGCCGCCGACTGTAAGCGGAATAAAAATCTGCTCTGCAACCTCACGAAGAATATCGGTGAAGAGCTTTCGCCCCTCGAACGATGCGGTTATGTCGTAAAAAACAAGCTCGTCCGCCCCGTTGTCGGAGTAGTATTTCGCAAGCTCGACGGGCGAAGAAACATCGGACAGCCCCTCAAAATTAACACCTTTAACAACCCTGCCGTTTTTTACATCGAGGCAGGGAATTATTCTTTTTGTAATCATTTTGCCACCTCGATTGCTTCCTTGAGATCTATTGCCCCCGTGTAATATGCCTTTCCGACTATTGCGCCGTAAAGATCCATTTTCCGCAGCTCTCTGATATCGTCAAGGCTCGACACTCCGCCCGAAGCGGTAATGCAAAGCGAGTATTTTGACGAAAGCTCACGGTAAAGCTCAAGGTTTGTGCCTTTCATTGCGCCGTCCTTTGAAATGTCCGTGCAAATTATATTTTTAATGCCGATGCTCTGCATTTTCCTAAAAAAGTCATCAAGAGTGACATCGGATTCTTCAAGCCAGCCTTTGACGGCGATTTTTCCGTTTTTGGCATCTGCACCGACGGCGATTTTTTCACCGTAGGCGTCAACCGCTTCTTTAAGAAATTTTTCGTCGCATATTGCGGCAGTGCCGAGAATTATCCGTGAAGCTCCGACATCAATATATTTTTTTATTGTATCCATGCTACGTATTCCGCCGCCGATCTCAACAAAAAGTCCCGTTTTTTTGACGACTTCGGCAACGATGTCCATATTCGGAGTTGTGCCGTATTTTGCACCGTCAAGGTCAACCATATGGATGTGCGTTGCACCCTTTGAGCGAAACGCTTCGGCAACCTCAACGGGCGTATCGCTGTAAACGGTGACCTGATTGTAGTCACCCTTTAACAGCCTGACCGCCTTGCGTTCAAGAAGATCTATCGCGGGAAATATTATCATTGACATAACCGTCCTTTTTGACTATTTAAGGATTGTCAGCCCTCGCAAAATGCCCTGAGAATCGCAAGACCGACATTGCCGCTCTTTTCGGGATGGAACTGGCAGCCCTTAATGTTGCCGAGCTCAACTGCGGCCGTCATCTCTTTACCGTATTCCGCTGTTGCAATTACGCTATCCTCGCAGTCGATTGCATAGTAGGAATGAACGAAGTAAACGCAGTCGTTTTCTTTTATATCTTTGAAAAGCTTGCTCGGCTTTGTGAAGTGCAGTGCGTTCCAGCCGATATGGGGAATCTTTAAGTTTTCGGGAATCGTTCCGTCCATCGGCACCACCGAACCATTCAGAAGTCCGAGTCCCTTATGCTCGCCGTATTCAAAGCTCTTTTCAAAAAGAAGCTGCATACCGAGGCAGATACCCATTATATCCTTGCCGGCTGCCGCCTGCACCTTAACCGCATTTTCCATACCGCTGTCGTGCAGCTTTTTTGCAGCGTCGGCAAAGGCTCCTACTCCCGGAAGAATGAGCTTGTCCGCAGCTCGTATCGTGTCGATATTCGATGTAACGACGACGTCTGCGCCTATGCTTTTGAGAGAAGAACAGAGAGAGAAAAGATTCCCGACTCCGTAGTCGATTATTGCTATCATCAAAGCAGCCCCTTTGTTGACGGAAGTTCATCTGCGAAAGCGGCATCAACGGCAACCGCCTTGCGGAGACTTCTTGCGACGGACTTAAATGAGCCCTCGATTATGTGATGAGAATTGCCGCCGGCAATTCGGCGAATGTGCAGGGTGATATCTGCGTCGCATGCAAAGGCTCTCCAGAATTCCTCAACAAGCTCCGTGTCAAAATCTCCGACTTTTTCGGTGGGAATGTCCATTTCAAAATAAAGGCCGCCCCTGCCGGAAATATCGACGGCGGAGAGTATCAGCGATTCATCCATGGGGAGAACGGCATCGCCGTAGCGGACTATTCCTTTTTTGTCGCCGAGAGCTTCTTTGATCGCCTTGCCGAGACTGATTCCGATATCCTCAACCGTGTGATGATAATCAACAAATGTATCTCCGTCGCATTTAACGCGCAGGTCAAATTTGCCGTGATGTGCAAAAAGTATAAGCATATGGTCAAGAAAACCGCAGCCCGTTGCAATATCCGCCTTGCCGCTTCCGTCAAGGGTTATCGACAGCTTTATGTCGGTTTCGTTTGTTTTTCTGTCAACATTTCCTGTTCTCATCTGAAACATCCTTTCGGTTTTTATTCAATTATTTCCTTCACCGTGTCAATAAAAATTCTCATCTGTTCGGCAGTACCTATTGTTATTCTGTTATATTCGCAGATACGCTCCTTCGTGAAGTGGCGTATCAGGATCCCCTTTTCTTTCAGTGTGAGGTATAGCTTTTCGCCGCTGATTTTATCCGACTTGGCAAAGACGAAGTTTGCACTTGACGGAAGAACTCTGAAGCCGAGCTTTTCAAGCTCATCCGTTGTCCATGCACGGTTCTCTTGAATGGTTTTGCAATTATTCATGTAGTAGTCGTTATCCCGAAGAGCGGCAATGCCCGCAGCCGCAGTAAGGCGGTTAACATTGTACGGATTTGTCGAATACTTGACCGTATTCAGGTCGGCGATCAGCTTCGCATTGCCTATGCCGAATCCAAGCCTTGCACCTGCCATCGAACGGGATTTGGAAAAAGTGCCGGTTACAAGCAGGTTGTCGTATTTTTTCGTGAGAGGAACGGCGCTGAAGCCGCCGAAGTCAATATACGCCTCGTCGATTATTACAACATTATCGGGGTTGCTTTTGACGATGCTCTCAATCGTGTCAAGCGAAAGTGCAAGGCCGGTCGGCGCGTTGGGATTTGCGATAACTATCGTCTGAGCAACCGATTTGTAGTCGTCCGAATCAATGGTGAAATCGTCTTTGAGCGGAACTTCGATATAGGGAATGTGATTAAGCTGCGCAAAAACCGGATAAAAACCGTATGTTATGTCCGCAAACCTCAGCGGTTTTTTTTCATCGGCAAAAGCCATAAACGCAAAGTTAAGAATTTCGTCCGAGCCGTTGGTCATAATTATTTCATTCGGATTTATTCCGAAAGCTTTCGCCGCTTCTTTTCTCAATTCGGCACATTCGGGATCGGAATAAAGCTGAAGTCTGTTCGCTTCGGCTTTGACGGCCTCGGCAACCGCTGCCGACGGCGGAAACGGGGATTCGTTTGTGTTGAGCTTGACATACTTTTTGTCTTGCGGCTGTTCGCCGGGTGTGTATGGGACAAGCGATGAATATTTATCTGAAAAAAATCTGCTCATTCTTCTTCAAAGCGCACGGTTGCGCTCTTGCCGTGTGCGCTGAGTCCCTCCTTGTTTGCGAAACAAGAAATTTTTTCGGCAGCCTTTTCGAGAGCGTCGGAAGAGTAATATGTAAACTGCGACTTTTTAACAAAATCGTCAACCGAAAGCGGAGACGAAAATCTTGCCGTTCCGCTTGTCGGCAGGGTGTGGTTCGGGCCGGCAAAGTAGTCGCCGAGAGCTTCGGGACAATTTTTTCCCATAAATATCGAACCGGCGTGTTTTATCTTGTCAAGATAATCGAACGGATTGTCTACGCAGATTTCAAGATGCTCCGGAGCAATTTCATTTGCAATGTCAATAGCAAGCAGAAGATTGTTTTCCGCAACAATTATCTTGCCGTTGTTGTCTATCGATGCCCGTGCAATTTCCCCTCTCGGAAGCAGCGGGATTTGAATCTCAATCTCATCACTGACCGCCTGCGCAAGGGCTCGGCTGTCGGTTACAAGCACGGCGCTTGCCATTTTATCGTGTTCTGCCTGCGAGAGAAGGTCGGCGGCAACAAATTTCGGATTGCAGGTCGAGTCGGCAACAACAAGGATCTCGCTCGGCCCTGCGATCATATCTATGGCAACAATGCCGAAAACCTGCTTCTTTGCCTCGGCAACGAACGCGTTTCCGGGGCCGACGATCTTGTCGACCTTCGGCACACTTTGGGTGCCGTATGCAAGAGCCGCAACTGCCTGAGCGCCTCCTATCTTAAAAATTCGGTCAACGCCTGCAATGACTGCGGCGGCAAGAATTACGGGGTTGACTTTACCGTCTTGACCGGGAGGAGTCACCATTACAATTTCGGGACAGCCTGCAATTTTGGCGGGAATACTGTCCATAAGAACCGTTGAGGGATATGCCGCTGTGCCGCCGGGAACATACAATCCGACCTTTTCGATCGGCATGATCTTCTGCCCTGTTACGATACCGTCTTTGTCGTTGATAATGAAGCCGGAACGCACCTGCTTTTCGTGAAATGCGCGAATGTTATCCGCCGCTTCTTTCATTATCGAAATAAATTCGGGCTCAACAGCGCTCATCGCATCATCAATTTCTGATTTTGTAACTTCGAGAGCCGTAAGCTCCGCCCTGTCGAATTTTCTCGAGTAAGCAAAGAGTGCCTCATCACCGTTTCTTCTGACTTCCGAAATTATGTCGGCAACAATGTCCTCAACATTTGCGGATATGTTATCTCTGGCAAATATCTCGCTGTTCGGTACCTCGCCGTAGTTGTATATCTTAATCATTTTTCATCTGCTCCTTTATGCTTGAAACGATCCTGTCGATCTGCTCTCTTTTAAAATTGTAGGACGATTTGTTTGCAATGAGTCTTGCGCTGATCGGGAGGATTTTCGTCTTGACCTCAAGATTGTTTTCTTTAAGCGTGGCACCGGTTTCAACTATATCGACAATCACATCGGACAGTCCGAGAATCGGAGCAATCTCGATGGAGCCGTTGAGCTTGATAATGTCAATATCTCTGCCGATGCTGTCATAGTAATTTGAAGCTATGTTGGTGAATTTGGTGGCTACTCTCAGCGTCTTCAAGTCATCGTCGCTGAAATCCCTCGGTCCTGCAACCGCCATATGACATTTGCCGATATCGAGGTCAATAAGCTCGTACACATTCGGCTCGTATTCAAGAAGAATATCTTTGCCGGCAACGCCGATATCCGCCGCGCCTCGCTCAACATATATCGAAACATCGGAGGGCTTGACCCAGAAATAACGCACTTGCTTTTTTTCGTTTTCAAAGATGAGCTTGCGGCTGTTTTCCTTTATCGAGGGACATTCATAGCCCGCCGCCTCAAACATCGAATAGACCTTTTCACCGAGGCGTCCTTTCGGAAGCGCTACATTAAGCATTGTAATCCCTCCTCAAATCAACGGTTTCTCTGTATTTGAGCTTGTCGGGTACGGCTCGCTGTGCGCTCACGGTTTTTCCGAGAGAGATAAGCTCGTTAACCTTTGCGGCAACGGCGTCACTGCCTGCACTGTCGTCATACAGCAGGAGAATGTCAACATCAAAGCCGCTGCTTTCACGGCCGAGCTGCTCAAGCAGATCGAGATATAGAGCAAAGCCGATGGCGCCGGATTTGCGACCCATCTTTTTCATCATTTTATCATACTGTCCTCCGGCAAGAACACCGTCGCATATTCCGTCAACAAATCCTCTGAAAACGAAACCGCTGTAATAGTTCATACTGTTCACAACAGAAAAATCAAAGAGGATCCTGTCCGAAAGAAGGGAGCGGTTCAGCATTTCAGAAAGCTCTCGAAGCTCACGAAGCTCATCATCGGAACAGATAGTGCCGAGCATTGAAAGCACCTTGTCCCGATTGCCACTTGCACCGATAAGTACGGCTAATTTATCGCGATCCTCCGCATTTATATCATACTCCGAACCGAGCTTAAAGAGATCGTGTCCGTTCTTTTCCTCAATAAGACTGATCGCACGCTCGACAAAGACGGAATCCGGACAAATGCCTCCAAGAATATTCTGCAAAATTCCGAGGTGCGAAACATTAAGGACAAAGCTGTCGGAGATTTGCTCCAAGGATTTAACCGCAAGAAGGATGACCTCATATATATCGTAAAGATCAAGCGTACCGATACATTCAAGCCCTGCCTGCATAATTTCCTTAAAGCGGCGGGTGTTTTTTGAAATCCTGTAAACATTTTCGTTGTAGAAAACCTTTTTTTTGCAGTTCGGAATGTCTTCGCTGCTTTTAATTATGGAAAGAGTGACATCCGGCTTTAACGCCATAAGTTTACCGTTTGTGTCATTGAATGTGATAACCCTGTCGCTTACAAGAAAATCCTTGTTCCGGACATAAAGGTCATATTCTTCAAATTTGCTCATTCTGAACGGCGTGTAGCCGTACTTACGGTAAAGCGAGCGGAGATTGATAACCGCCTTTTCTTCACTTTTTAACAGTCTTTCGTCAATCATCGTTTTCAACCTCTTTAAGCCTGTCGATTACTGTTTTGTATCCGCCGTTTCCGTAGCCGATGCACCGGCCGATTCGGCTGATTGTTGCGGTGCTGACGCCCGTTTCCTTAGAAATTTTCGAATAACTCATTCCTTTGTCAAGAAGCTTCGCAACTGTGAGTCTCTGCGACATTTCAAGTATTTCTTTTATCGTGCAAATATCTTCAAGAAAAGCATAACACTCCTCCCTGTTTTTCAGGAGGAGAAAAGCGTCACACAGCTCGTCTGTTGCTTTCCCGTGCCAATTATACATTTTCATCACTCGCTTTATCGTATTAGCAGTTTAGCACGACATTATAATAGCACGATAAATCGACAATGTCAAGAAATTGAGCCGTATTTTTTTAAAAAACTGATATAGCCCCCTTAGAGCAGACACTTGAAATAACAAAAATTTCGAGCCTGCGCCAAGGAGGCTTTTCGCGACAAGAAAAATGCGCAGGAATAAGGTGTACAGCGCAGAGCCGAAGCTGCGAGCTGTTCAGGATTATATGGCAGATAAGGTAAGCCTGCGGCAGATATGCAGGCCGTATATAATTAAAAATAATAGGCACTTTTTGAGCCTGGGGGGTAGCTCAAAAAGTGCCTTTGTTGATTAGTGATTACAGGTTATTTGTACTGTGTAGTTGCAGTCCTTGTAATGGTATCGGCGGGACCTCCGGAGCCATACACGACAAACTCGGTTGTCACCCTGTATGTACCCTTGTCGGAAAGCTGGAAATAGTGGAATCCTGTATACAGACATTCGTATATCACATCGATCCACTTGTCATTTGTCTGACCGATATCCACTCTGCTCCAAAACAGACCGAGAACCTTTTTCTCAACATAGGTGGTTACAATAGCTTTGCTAAAGACAGTTTTTCCTGCAGTAAAACTATTAGTTATTGTTAACTCGCCTGATGAAGAAACTGAAGCTCTGTTTGATGCTGTAACCGTATTATTAAAATAGGGTTCAACCATCTGCGCCGCAGCAAACGCCGAGAAAGTCGAAATTGCCATCACAAAAGCAACGGCAATACAAACAACTTTTTTTATAACATTTTTCCGCATTTTTTCACCTCTTCTCCCCCATTCAGCATCTACAACGCTTTAATCGTAAAAATTAGGACAAAAAGATTTCTAATACTTTCAAGAATTTATATTAGCGTCAGCTTTTGCCAATTTTAATCTACCATGTTTATCATTTTTATCAAATCTTCACTTTTCGCGCTTCCTAAATATGTAAATTTCATATTATATGTGTCTTCAAGCCAAAAGGCACAGTAAGTTCCAGAATCTCCATCATATACTTTGACTTTTTTGTCGGGTAAGTAAAGCGTTTTAATATCTCCGTTTTCATAATCCAACACAAACGAGCTATCATTAATCGTTGTCTGCGACAACTCAATCACAGCACCTGTTTCACTGTTCTCATAACGTACCATGTTCATTTCTTCATTTGAAATCCTTTTTGTTTCCACAAACCCTTCAGGTACTTCTGTAAACACATAAACATGGTCTATTTTGGCAGAGCCGTCTCCCGCGAACAGAATCTCTTTGAAGTCTTCATAGGTCTTGACAATGAAATTCACTAACGGATTCTCTGCGGCGTTGACGCTCACCAGCCCCGCAAGCAGGAGCGCCAAGGCCGCCGCCAGCGCAATGAGCCCTTTGATATTCAGGCGCGATTTACGGCTGCTCTTCGGCTTCTGACCGTCGTTCGCCCCTATGCTGTCGATAAGCTCCTGCATCTTCCTGTTGAATTCGTCGCTGAACTCAACCTCGATCTCTGATTCATCGGGAATATCCGCAAACTCCTCCGCTATCACCGTGTTGAACGCCATATTGAATTCACTTCTCGTCATAGACATTCTGCCATTTCTCCTCTCTTTAACATCTCCGCAAGCATTTTTTTGCCCCTGTATATCTGCTTACAAACCGTGCTCTCGGTGCGGTCGACCGTCCTTGCGATTTGCTCGACCGACAGATCGAGCACGATTTTATAATAAAGCACCTCACGATATTTATCGTCGAGCGAGCGAATCGCGTCGAGCAGCTCGTCATTCTCGACCTTGGCGCAAACGCTCTCGACGAACGCCGAATCATTGAACTCCAAATTGAAATCAATAAACTTATTTTCGCATTCTTTCTGTATCTTTTGCCGTCGAAGCATACTGATCGCCTTGTTTTTGGTAGCCTTGAGCATATAATTCTTCAGATCCGTCGGATCCTCGATCTTGGTTAGGATATCCATATGCGACGACGCGATCGTGTAAAAGACATCCTGTACTACGTCCTCGGCGTCATCCATGTTATGCACTACGGAATTCGCAATGAATACCATCTGCTTCCTGTGCTGATAATAAACTTCCTCAAATCGTTTTCTTTCAACTTCCGTGCCGATCATGTTAAGATACAGCGATAACATTAATATCATTTTCTTTCATTGTAATATTTTAGCTCTTACACCATATATTATCACATACATTGCTAAATTTCAACTTGTTATTGCAAATTTTTTTGATTTATTAAAAATTTTTTCATCCGGAGAATTCTGTTCATGCTGAAAAAGCCGACAAAGCAGCAAAAAGCGGGAGAGGCTCACCTCTCCCGCTTATAGTTTTAAATCGTTTATGTGTTGAATTCTAGACAGTCTAACAGCTTTGGGTGCTTGCTCAGCCGATGAAATTCGTTGCGACGCGCGGTTCCTTTTCAGGCAGGCCGTATTTCTCCCTGCCGAGAGCAATGCTCTTCATCAGGAACGCCATATTCCTTGCGAGAGTTCGCATAGTCTGCTTGCCCTCCTCGTCAAGCTCCGCCTCACCCTTGACTCTGCCGTGGATGCTGTTCCAATATTGGCTCGAGGCTATCGGCATATTACTTATCGTGAAGTATTTATTAAGCTCGTCAAAGGTCGCCGAGCAGCCGCCTCTTCTGGCGCAGACGATGCTTGCGCCGACCTTCATCGTCTTATCAAAAGGAGTGCTGTAGAAGAGCCTGTCGAGGCAGGCAATGAGCGTAGCATTCGCCGACGCATAATAAACGGGGCTTGCGACGATAAGACCGTCCGCGCTCTCGAATTCGCCCGCGAGCTCGTTGACGATGTCATCTATCGCACACTTGCCAAGCTCTGAACATCTGCCGCAGGCTATACAGCCGCGAATATCCCTGCCGCCTATCTGCACGGTCTTGACCTCAATGCCCTCCGCCTTGAGAACATTCTCGACTTCACGCACGGCTATGGAGGTGTTGCCGTTCGCTCTCGGGCTGCCGTTGATGATAAGTACTTTCATAAAATCTCCCTTTCCGTTGACAAAAAGCAGCCGCCTTCGGTGACTGCTTTTAACTATGCTTATTTTTTCAGAATGAATTCGCCGTTGGTGCCGCCGAGATATTCGCCGTTTTTCAGGA
>OIZI01000779.1_pt1 | contig 15269 bp, 11 predicted proteins | sample 1588441 | NCBI WGS metagenome assembly OIZI01 (sample SAMN03283284) | human gut metagenome | biome: human-associated habitat; material: feces | host: Homo sapiens | place: Peru | collected 2012
CCCTGTACAATTTGCAGCAGCAGGGCATCGTGCCGCTGATCGCGCATATCGAGCGTTACCCCTATGTGCTGGAAGAACCCACCCTGCTGTACGACTGGGTAGCCGCCGGTGCCTATGCGCAGATCAATGTGGGCTCTCTGCTGGAGCCTAAGCTCTGCAAAAAGCTGTGTAAGTTCATCCAGTGGGGACTGGTCCACGTCATCTCCACCGATACCCATTCACCGGACAAGCGCCCGCCCTGCATGGCACAGGGTGTGCAGCAGCTGGAAAAGCTGCTTGGCAAGGAAACTGCTGCCCGTATCGTGCGCAACGGCGATGAGCTGTTCCACGATCAGGAATTGGACGCTGCGACCCTGCATCAGCCCAAAAAGTTTTTGGGAATGTGGGTCTGATCCAATTAGTAAGGAGAAAACTGCCCGGGTGGAGGAGTACTCTGCCCGGGCAGCGGATTTTGATATGAAGAAAAATAAGGTCCTGAAAATCGTATTGATCGTGCTGGGCACGCTGGTGGTTCTGCTGGCAGCGGCTGTCCTTGGGGTACTGTTCTATCTTCGCAGTATGGCAGCCGGTATTCCTGAGACCCTGCCGGATGCCCCGGCAGACAGCACAGAGGTCACCCTGACGGATGATGATCTGGATAAGCTGCTCAGCGGCGAGATCACGCTGGAGGAGCTGACAAGTGAAGCTGCTTCGTCCAGCAGTGGGGAACAGGATGCAGCAGCCAGCGTTCCGCAGGAGGAGGCAGACTCTGCATCCTCCCCGGAGAGTACTGCTGTCTCTTCGGGAAGTTCTGACGCGTCCTCGGCAAGTTCTGCCTCCCGGACGGAGAGCAGCAGCGTGTCCTCTTCCAGCAAGAAGGAGAACACTACCGGCACATCCAGTTCCAGTACAGCAGCTGCAACGGAAAAACCGGCGTCCTCGTCCGGCAAACAGGAGGCCGGCTACGAGACTGAGGTCAAGGCACTGCTGAAACAGCTGTACAGCGTCAAGGCGCGTGCCGAGGCAGAGCTGAACAGCTGCATTGCCGGAGCAAAAGCAGAGTTCAAGGCACTGCCGGAGTCTCAGCAGACACAGGCCCGCAAGATCTCCATCGTGCTGGCCAGAAGCGGCAGACTGTACGCGATGCAGGCATCTTATGATAAGGAAGTGGCGAGCATTGTCAACCAGATGCGCGCCATTCTCACCGCTAACGGTCAGAGCACCGCACTGGCCGATCAGGCCATGGCCTCCTATAAGGCACAGAAGAGCGCCATGTACTCCCAGCTGACCGCAAAGCTGTATTCCTGACCCGCAAAACGACCTATGACCACCCGCAGCACATTTCCCGGGCACCGACCGTGCCGGAGAAGGGGCTTCGGGTGGTCTTTTTTACCAAGTTTCCAGCAATATGGAGAAAAATGCCGGTGACATGGATAGATGGTTCTGGGAGAGAGACACTGTCTTTTGCGTTTTGCAGAGCTGAACAGACCATGCGCGTCCCGGAGCAGCTGCCCAAAAGACCAGAAAAGCAGCACTTTTACCTACAAATATACAGGAAAATTGTATAAAGTATAAGATTTCACTCACGCTTTGCTGAAATAAAGTGAATTATTTTCATGTGAATTGACAAAATTCGTGGTACTCTCTATAATAGATAGAGTGTTTCTCGGGTATGGACGATGGTGTTTATGCAACCGCAAGATACCATCGTTTTATTATTTGCTTTTTCTGTCCGCGTGCCAAGGACAGACGTCCGCTATGTGTGAGGCTGGCGGACTGCGGGAAAGTGTGGCTCGGCCTGAGAGCAAAAACAGTAATTCATTGATAGGATTGGAGTGGCATCAAACGATGGCAAAGTACATCATCAAGCGTGTCGCAATGGGTATCTTCAGTATCTTCATTGTGGCTACGGTTACCTTTTTTGTCATGAACCTGGTCCCCGGTGGCCCGTTCGTGGCAGAAAAGTCCATCAGCGCCGCTGCTCAGCAGGCTCTGGCCGAAAAGTATGGCCTGGATAAGCCGCTGGGTGTGCAGTACGTCAACTACATGAAGAGCCTTTTGCATGGCGATCTGGGTCTGAGCCTGCGTCAGCGCGGCCGTACCGTGAACCAGATCATCGCCAGCAAGCTGCCGGTGTCCTGCCGTCTGGCAGGCATTGCAGTGGTGGTGGCTCTGTGCGTGGGCATCCCGCTGGGCTGCATTTCCGCATACAACCGCGGCAAGTGGCTGGATAACATTATTATCGTGTTTGCTACCTGCGGCATCGCGATCCCCAGCTTTATTTCCAGCGTGCTGCTTTTGTACCAGTTCGGCATGAACCTGAAGGTTCTGCCTACCGTTGGCCTGAACAGCGCAGCCGCCTATATCATGCCGGTCACCGCACTGGCCATCTATCCCTCGGCTTATATCACCCGTCTGATGCGTTCCAGCCTGCTGGACGTCATGGGTCAGGACTATATGCGCACTGCCCGCGCAAAGGGCGTGTCCCAGTTCATGATCCTGTTCAAGCACGCACTGCGCAACGCCATTCTGCCTGTCATCACCTACGTCGGCCCCATGCTGGCCAGCCTGATGACCGGTTCTTTCGTGGTGGAAAAGATCTTCTCCGTGCCCGGTCTGGGCCGTGACTTCGTGTCTGCCATCACCAACCGTGACTACACCATGATCATGGGCACCACCATCCTGCTGTCCAGCATGGTCATCATTGCAAACGTGATCGTGGATATCCTTTATAAGATCATCGACCCGCGCATCAAGCTGCAGTAAGAGAAAGGAGCGATTTTCATGGAAAACATTAAAAAGAATCCGCTCAGCCTGCAGCTCAACGCGGAGGATTTTCTGCCCGCCAGCAATGAGGAAAAGCAGAGCCTGGTGGTCATGCGCGAAAGCGTCAACTTCTGGAAGGACGGTATCCGCCGCCTGAAGAAGAACAAGATCGCCATGGTCAGCTTTGTGTTCATCATTGCCATTGCCATCTTTGCCTATCTGCTGCCCGCCGTCTGGCCTTACAGCTATTCCGAGCAGATGAAGGGCAGCAACAACCTGAAGCCCTTTGAGTACTCTGCCTCCGAGCAGGCGCGCATCGACGCAGGCGAAAAGGTGTTCCCGCACATTCTGGGCACCGACCGTATGGGCCGTGACTTTGCTGTGCGTATCATGATGGGCACCCGCGTCAGCCTGTCCGTCGGTCTGATCGCTTCTGTGCTGGTGCTGATCATCGGCGCTACCTACGGTGCTATTTCGGCCTTTGCCGGCGGCTGGGTGGATAATATCATGATGCGTATTACAGATATTCTGTACACCATCCCCGATATTCTGCTGATCATCCTGCTGGGCATGGCGCTGAAGGATCCGCTGGATGCACTGGCCAGCAAGCCCGGCTTCAAGTGGATGCAGACCCTTGGCCCCAACATGATCTCCATCTTCATCATCTTTGCCCTGCTGTACTGGGTGGGCATGGCGCGTATCGTCCGCAGCCAGATCCTGATCCTGAAGGAGAGCGAGTACGTTACCGCTGCCCGCGCACTGGGCGCTTCCAGCGGCCGTATCATCAAAAAGCATCTGCTCACCAACTGCATCGGTACTCTGATCGTTACCACCACCCTGCAGATCCCGGCCTCCATCTTTACCGAGAGCTACCTGAGCTTCATCGGTCTGGGTGTTGCAGCCCCGCTGCCTTCTCTGGGTTCTCTGGCTACCGATGCCGTCAAGGGCATGAACACCTACCCCCATCTGCTGATCGCTCCCGCACTGATGATCAGCGTGATGATCCTTGTGTTCAACCTGTTCGGCGATGGCCTGCGCGATGCCTTTGACCCGAAGCTGAAGAATTGATGAGGTGAACAGAAATGAGCGAGAAAATTCTTGATATCAAAGAAGAACGCCTTTCTTTCTTCACCCCTGCGGGCGAAGTAAAGGCACTGAACGGCGTTTCCTTTACCATGAATCAGGGCGATGTTCTGGGCGTTGTGGGCGAGTCCGGCTCCGGTAAGTCGGTCACCGCCTACTCCGTTATGGGTCTGACCGCTTACCCCGGCAAGCTGGTGGGCGGCAAGGTGTGGTTCAACGGCCACGAGATCGAGAACATGAAGGAGAAGGACTTCCGCAAGATCCGCGGCAACGAGGTCTCCATCATCTTCCAGGACCCCATGACCAGCCTGAACCCGGTGTACACCATCGGCAACCAGATCGTGGAGGTTATCCGCCTGCACACCAATAAAAATAAGGAAGAGTCTTGGGCACGCGCCAAGGAGCTGCTGGAGCTGGTCGGCATCAACGAGCCCGAAAAGCGCCTGAAGCAGTACCCCCACGAGCTGTCCGGCGGTATGCGTCAGCGCGTGATGATCGCCATTGCACTGGCCTGTGAGCCCAAGCTGCTGATCGCCGATGAGCCCACCACCGCACTGGATGTGACCATTCAGGCACAGATCCTTGAGCTGATGCAGGATCTGCGCAAGAAGCTGGGCATGAGCATTATCATGATCACCCACGATCTGGGCGTTGTGGCTTCCATGTGTGAGAAGATCGCCGTCATGTACGCCGGTCATATCGTGGAGTACGGCACCACCGATGAGATCTTCTACCAGCCGGGTCACGAGTACACCAAGGGTCTGATCAACTCCATCCCCAAGCTGAACACCGCAGAGCACGAGCGCCTTGTGCCCATCGAGGGCACCCCTGTGGACCTGCTGAATCCGCCGGCCGGCTGCCCCTTTGCGCCCCGCTGCAAGAACTGCATGAAGATCTGTCTGAGCAAGATGCCTCCGCGCACCGAGCTCAGCGATACCCACTATACCTACTGCTGGCTGCAGCAGAAGGCTGCATTTGAGAAAGGGGAAAAGGCAGAATGAGTGAACACAAGACGCTGGTCGAAGTCCAGCACCTGCAGCAGTATTTCCCCGCCGGCGGTGTGGGCAAGAACCGCAAGTACGTTCAGGCTGTGGACGACGTAAGCTTTGCCATCCGCAAGGGCGAGACCCTTGGTCTGGTAGGCGAGTCCGGCTGTGGCAAGACCACCACCGGCCGCACCCTGCTGCGCCTGTACGAGCCCACCGGTGGCAAGATCTACTACGACGGCAACCTGCTGTTTGATAAGGACAATAAGATCGCAGTGGATATGCTGCCCTACCGCCGCCGGATGCAGATCGTTTTTCAGGATCCCTACGCAAGTCTGGACCCCCGCATGACCATTGGCGACATCGTGGGCGAGGGCATTGATATCCATCATCTGGCCGAGAACGAAAAGGATCGCCACGATAAGATCATCGCCCTGCTGGAGCGCGTTGGCCTGAACAGCGAGCACGCAAACCGCTACTGCCACGAGTTCTCCGGCGGTCAGCGTCAGCGCGTGGGCATTGCCCGAGCACTGGCTGTGAACCCTGAGTTCATCGTTTGTGACGAGCCTGTTTCCGCACTGGACGTGTCCATTCAGGCACAGGTCGTCAATATGTTCGAGGATCTGCAGCAGGAGATGGGTCTGACCTACCTGTTCATCGCCCACGACCTGAGCGTTGTGAAGCACATCTCCAACCGCATCGGCGTCATGTATCTGGGCAAGATGGTGGAGCTGGCCGACAGCTACGAGCTGATCGCCCACAGCATCCACCCCTACACCCGCAGCCTGATCTCCGCTATTCCGGTGGCAGACCCCATTACGGCCCGCCAGTCCAAGCGTATCGTGCTGCAGGGCGATGTGCCCAGCCCCCTGAACCCGCCGTCCGGCTGCCGTTTCCGCACCCGCTGCCCCTATGCAGATGAGCAGTGCGCAAACGAGGTGCCCGAGTTCAAGGAGGTCTCCACCGGCCACTGGGCAGCCTGCCATCACCTTGACCGCGTGAAGTGAGAACACTTCACGCCAGTGAAAGGTGAAAGCAATTCAACTTAGCGCTGAAATGTTGTCACAAAATGGTTACAGTCCAAGTTTTGGACTTGTAACCGGCGTGGGAACGCATTATAATCATTCGTGTTCCTCCGGTGTACAATTCTTTGCACCGGATCGAATATAGAGGCGGCTGGGGCAACCTGGCACACTCAAATTTGATATAAGGGAAGGATATTATTATGAAACGCATTTCTCGTCGTAATTTCCTCAAGGTTGCAGGCGTGGGTGCCGCTGCTATGGGTCTGGCAGCCTGTGGCGGCAGCAAGTCCGGTTCTACCGCAACCTCCGGTTCTGCTTCTTCCGCTGCTGGTTCTTCTACCGGCAGTGTCAACACCGCTGGCTTCACCGTCCAGTACGGCCCCAACCCCGAGACTCTGGATCCCTCTTTGAACAGCGCTGTTGATGGCGCTAACACCATCATCACCATCTTCGAGCCCCTGCTGATCATCAACGAGAACAACGAAGTTGTTGGCGGCCAGGCTGAGAGCTGGGAAGCAAGCGAGGACGGCCTGACCTGGACCTTCACCATGCGTGACGGCCTGAAGTGGAGCGATGGCACCGACCTGACCGCTAAGGACTTCGAGTACAGCTTCAAGCGTATGGCTAACCCCGACACCGCTGCTCCCTATGCAGAGACCTGCCTGGGCATGATCGACGGCTTTAAGGCTGCTCAGGCCGGCGATACCGACGCTCTGAACGTCAAGGCAAGCGACGACGGCAAGACCCTGACCATCGTGCTGTCCTACCCCTGCTCCTACTTCGACAAGATGGCCGCATTTGCATCCATGAGCCCTGTGCAGCAGGCTACCGTTGAGGCCAACGGCGATGCATGGTGCACCTCCGCTGAGACCTTCGTCTCCAACGGCCCCTACATGATCACCGAGTGGACTCCCTCCGAGCGTATCGTTCTGACCAAGAACCCCAACTACGTTGGCGGCTGGGATAGCTCCAAGATCGTTTCCGACAGCATCACCCTGCTGTTGCTGGAGGACTCTTCTGCTTCCTACGCTGCTTACAACAGCGGCGAGGCTGTCCTGATCAAGGACGTGCCCACCGACGAGATCCCCAGCCTGACCAAGGCAGAGGACGGCGGCGACTTCTATGTTGACACCATTCTGGGCACCTACTACGTCAGCCTGAACCTGCAGCACGATGCCTTCAAGGATGCCAAGGTCCGCAAGGCTCTGGCTCTGGCCATCGACCGCGACTATGTTGCCAACACCATCATGCAGGGCACCTTCTCTGCTGCTTCCAACCTGGTTGGCCCCGGCATCGTGGACGAGAACGGTTACTTCTACGACAACGCGAACGGCGGTTCTCCCTACATTGCTGATGACTACGAGGCAAATATGGCCGAGGCTAAAAAGCTGCTGGAGGACGCTGGCTACCCCAATGGCGAGGGCTACCCCACCATCGAGTACAGCACCAACGATTCCGGCTACCATGTGCCTCTGGCAGAGTACCTGCAGCAGACTTGGGGCGATCTGGGCATCACTTTGAGCATCAGCAAGATGGAGTGGTCTGCTTTCACCGCTGCTCGCCGTGCAGGCGAGTACGATGTTGCCCGTAACGGCTGGGTCATGGACTACAACGATCCTTCCAACATGGTCGAGCTGTTCTGCACCGACAACGGCAACAACGATGGTAAGTACTCCAGCGCTGACTTTGATGCTGCTGTTGAGGCTTCCAAGGTTGCTGATTCTGCCGAGCACTTTGCACAGCTGCACAAAGCTGAGGACATCCTGATGGAGGATATGGGCTGCATCCCCGTTGCTTACTACAACGAATTCTGGCTGCAGAGCTCTTCTCTGAAGGGCATCTGGCACAGCCCCTACGGCTACTGGTACTTCCAGTACGGCTACATCGAGGAGTGATTTCCTCCCTGTGCTGTGCAGCGTAAGCTGAACCGTAAACTATAAGCGCTAAGCACCCCGCTGACCGGAAACGGCTGGCGGGGTGCTTTTTTGCTGTTATTTTGTAAAAAAGACGAGTGCTCGGCAAAACCGAGCACTCGTCTTTTATATGTAAACCAGATTGAAAAGGTACCAGCTTACACCGCAGCCATGGCGGCCAGAACGCTCTGCCAGCTCTTGCTGCGTGCGGCAGGCACCGGTGCGGGGCGGGTGCGCCGTGGAGCCGGGGCAGAATGGCAGGCCGCAGAGGAGACCGTCAGGGCAGGGGAGGGGCAGAAGAACACAGCGGTGTCCTGTGCCAGCCACTGGGCCGCCAGTGCGGCGGCCTGTGGGTCAGACTGCAGGGCACGGCGCTCGTTTCCGGCTAGAAAATCTGCCAGCCAGTACAAAATTGCGCCCAACGGCAGGCAGGGGGAGGCGTCCTGATTCCAGTAGCTCCAGCGCGCACCGCAGCCAAGATGGCTTTCCACCGTGATCTGTGCGCCGGTGCGGGCATTCTGCGGGATAGTGCCAACATAGTTCGTCCCGGCGCGCTGTCCCAGTTCCTCCACAAGGCGCTGGGTGCGGGCAGCATCCAGCCGATCCTCCCGGCAGTAGGCGCGGAAGTCGGTCTGGCTCAGCAGGCTGTCGGCACTGGACGGAAAACGCCCGGTCAATTGCCCATCCGCATTGTGGCACAGCTGCCAGCCCTTGCGGAACAGCTGGAAATTCAGGCAGCGCCGCCCCATGGTGGAATAGCACACAAGGGCGCTCTGCTCCCCGGGCAGCTGTTTTACTTCAAGATAGGCATCATTGCCGCAGGTGTCCTGCAAACGGACGGTAAGCAGCAGCTGTGCACCGGCGTGCAGGGTGGACATGGCGTTGTGCATGGCGTCAAAATAACGGGAAGCGTCCATGATTGATCTCCTTCCTGAAAACAAACAGCGAAACGTTGTAAAAACACCAGCCGGGTGATCGGGCCGACAGGCTGTATAAAACTTCTCTGAACGTAGTATAGCATACTTTTGAATAAAAAACAACTGTAAGTTTTCCGAAACGACAAATTTTTGCAAAAATTCGGGGCGCTGGGCAAACAAATGTTCAAAGCATGGTTGTACTTTGAGGCAAATAGTTGTAAAAACGACCCCTGCGGGAGGTGTCGGCTGGGGCCGGAACTGCTCCCGCAGGGGTCGTTTTGTTTCTTTAATCGCCAAGTTCCCGGATCTCGTTCTGAATCAGCCGTCCGGCAGCCCGGGCAAGCTGATCCATGCCGCGGATGCGCGCCATATTTTTGCCGTAGATCTGCGCGGCGGCACCGGCGCTGCTGTCCTCCCCCATAAAAACGGCAGACACCCGCACCCCCTGCCGCTGCAAGGTGCGCACCTGCGCGGCGGTGTCGGTTACACCGGCGGCGTCCTCATAGGCGCAGCCCAGCGGGTTCTCCGCTGTGGGTGGGATGCGGCGGCTGTCGTTGGGGCTGGCATCGGTCAGCAGGATCATCAGGTGGCGCGGGGCGGGGCCGGGGGCGTACCGGATCAGGTCGCCCGCTGCCCGCAGCGCCAGACCGTCACGGTTCCAGCCCGAGGCGAAGTAGCGGAAAATGTTCTGCCGGTTTTTGTCCGCAAAGCCTTTCAGCACCCGCAGCACCGTGTAGCCCCGCAGGCTGCTGAAGGCGCTTACCCGCACCGGAATGCCGCAGTTGGCCAGACTTTCGGCCAATATGACACCCTGCGCCGCGATCACCTCCTGACAGTGCAGGCGGGAGGCAGAGGCGTCCAGCAGCAGATCCACCGTAAAGGCAGGGCAGTTTTCCTCCTCCGAGCACAAAAATACCCTGTTATCGTTCAGATAAGGGGCGCGCCACACCCGCCCGGCGCACAGGTCACCGCTGCGTGCCACCCGCTGGTCGGGCTGCTGATGCACCAGAATGCAGTTGCGGATCTGCTCGGTAAGGCGCAGCACCACGCTGCGGTGCAGCTCCTGATTTTTGGCGTAGTAGGCGCGGTTGCGCTCGGCCTGCAATTCGGCCTGCTGCGCCAGCTGCCGCGCTTCCGGGGTGGGTGCCTGCGCCGGGCTGGGCACCCCGGCGCTGAACCACAAATGACAGCCCAGATGCACCCCGGTGCACAACTCCTGCTCGGCCTTGCGCAGCTGCTCCGGCGGATAGAAGCAGCGCCCGAAGCAGCTTTCAATGTAGGCGCGGTCCTGCGCGGCGCGCTGCTTCAGGGTGATGTTTGCCCGGCGCTTGTCCACCGCCAGCCCGCTGCCTGTGGCATCCACCGCGCCGGAATGCTCCACCGTCACCCGATCGGTCTTGACCATCTGGGTGGGCATAGTTTTGGTGGCAAGCTTTGCCCAAAAGCCTTGCAGCCGAAGGTGCAAAGCGGGTTTCTGGTGCACCTTGCCGTCAAATAGGGCAAATTTTGCAAAGAGCGCCAGCAGGCTGTTTTTGAGCTGTGCGGCATCCGGTACGCTTTCCGGTTCCAGAGCAGCGGCAAGGCTGCTCTCGTAGGGGGTCATGACCGGGGCAGTGCGTCCCAGCACCTTGCGCCAGCGTGCAGCCTGCATGGTGTACACCAGCTGGTTTTTCGCCATCCACTCCTGCCGCGAAAGCTTGTACTGAATGGCAAAAAAGTAGTCCGCGTGGGCAAACCGCAGCGCCTCCAGCACCGGTCGGCGGGGCAGCTCCAGCCGGTAGGCAGCGTTTTCTAAGTACAGCCACGCCATATCGTCCAGCATGGGCTGGCGCGTGTCGCCTTCCCAAGCGGAAAAAATATCCCGGATCAGCGCGTCACCGTAGTATTTGTGCACCAGCCCCACGATGCAGTTCATGTAAAAATCGATGGAGCCGTCCGTATTGCGGGCCAGAAACAGCGGCTCGAAGCCGTAGGCTCCGGCAGCGGCCCAGACCTGATTGGCCGCGCGCCGCTCCTGCGCGGTATAACTTTGGGCGTCCATCAGGCAAACAGCTTTCCGGCATCCAGCTTGGCCGGGATGCGCGCGGCGATCACGTCCCGGATCAGCCCCTGCTCGTAGGAGTCAAAGGCCTTGTTGGTGATGCCCATATCCAGCGCCACCCCGGCCGGGATGCCCCTGCGGATCAGCCGCAGCGCATCCAGCATACCGCGCAGATCCAGCGCCTTGGTGGAGATCTCGGCACTGTCGCACTTTTTCTGCAGGTCCAGAAACAGCAGCGCAAACTGGTGCACATATTTTGCGGCAAGATCCGGGAACTGCGCCCGCAGCAGCTTTTCCAGATTATCCTGCGTGATGGTGGGCATCTGCACCACCGCAAAGCGGGAGGTGAGGGCTTCGTTCAGCTCCCGGGTGCCTGCGTAGCCGTAGTTCATGGTAGCGATAAAGCGGGTCTCCTCGGCCAGCGGGATGCGGTCGTACCCGGGCACGTCGATGGCACGGCGGAAGTCCAGCACCGCGTGCAGCACCGCCAGCGCCTCGTTTTTGGCCATGTTGATCTCGTCCAGCACGCCGAAGCCGCCGCACTGTGCGCAGCGGTACACCGGCCCGGGACGAAACACCACCTGCCCGCCCGCAAAGGTATCCATGCCGATGAGGGAGGCGGCATCCATGTTTACATGAAAGGAGATGTCCCACGCGGGGCGGCCAAAGGCGGCGGCAAGATTTTCGGCCAGCACGTTTTTGCCGGTGGCCTTTCCGCCGGCCAGCAGCAGGTTTTCGCCGCAGAGGATAGCTGCCAGCGCCTGCTCCCACACCTCTTTGCCGTAGTAGATAAAGGCAGGGGCGGGGATGCGCGGGCGCAGCGCCTCGCTGAGCGGATGGGCGGCGCGGTATTCCTGCACCGCCGTAAGCAGGGCGGGGTTCACCCCTTCCTGCCGTAAGGTATCCAGAATATCCGACATTTGTACAAACACCTCGATCTTGTGACCGGGCGGGATGAACTGCCCGGTTTTCAGCCTTATCATAGCACAATCGCGGCCATTTGTGTAGAGGGCGCGCGGGGCAAAAAGGGCAAAGAGGGGCAGCCCCAAGACCGGGGCTGCCCCTCTTCACATGAAAAAGAAGAAAAGAAGAAACGCTTAGAGTATGCCGGAGAGATGCGCTTTATCAGGCGTTCTCCAGACCGGCCATCTGCTTGACAGCCTTCATGGCGAAGGTCAGGGTACGGCCCATAGCCACACCGGCCATCAGGCAGGGATAGTTGTTGGCAAAGAAGCTGCCGGACATATCGCCGGTGATGTACAGACCCTCCATGGGCTGGTTGTTGGTGTCCAGAGCCTGACCCTTTTCGTTGATGGCAATGCCCTGCTCAGTGGTCAGCAGGGAAGCACCCAGCCAGCAGCCGTAGAAGGGTGCGGTGCGGATGGCGCTCAGACGGTAAGCGGGCTTGCCGAAGTCCTCGTCGTTCTGCTTGTCGTACAGCTCGTTGTAGCGCTCCACGGTAGCAAGGAAGGTGTCCTTGGCGGCACCGGTAAAGCCCATCTTGTCGGCCAGTTCGTCCAGCGTATCGCACTTGAACAATGCACCGGCCTCGATCGCCTCGTCCATCTTACCCTGAATGTACTTCTCGCCGCCATTGCGGGTCTGGGCAGAGCAGCCGATGGTGTGGAAACGCTTTGCGTCCTCCAGAATGTTAGCATCGCAGATCTGTGCGTAGACGCGGCCCGGCTGGTGGGCAGCGGCGTAGACGATATCGTTGTAGGGGCAGCTCTCGTTGGCGAAGCGCTCGCCGTTGCGGTTCACCTTCAGGAAGGGCTGGGTGCCGGGGTTGTACTGGCGGATCTTGCCGGGGAAGGCTTTGCCGCCAAAGGCGGAATCGCTGTCCACATAACCGCCGTCCACACCGGGAGCCACGATGCCGCGGTCAAACAGCATGGGAGCGGCTTCCTTGTCCAGATTAGCGCCTGCCCACACGGCAGCGCGGATGCCGTAGCCCTTGTCGGCGGGGGAGTAGGAGCAGGCAGTGGTCACGCTGGTGCCCAGCGGGTCCAGCTGCTCCATCATGTAGGGGTTGCCGGGGAAGCCGCCGCAGGCCAGCAGCACGCCCTGATTGGCGTTGTAGCGGATGAAGTGGTCATCCTCGGTGCTCTGGGCGATGATGCCGGTAATGCGGCCATCGCTGTTCTTTTCCAGCTTGGCCAGACTGGTCTTGAAGTCCACATCGTAGCCCAACTCCTGAATGTACTGCAGCAGCAGCTCGTTGCGGGGCAGGCCGGATGCGCTCTCGCTGGCCATGTAGTTGTGCTCCTGCACAGGGAAGAGGTAGTCGGTGTTGTGCTCGGCGTTCTCTGCGGGCCATGCAGCCTCGCTGCCGGAGGTGAAATCGCACACCCAGCCGTACTTATCTTCCAGAATGCTGCGCATGAAGTCGTGCATGGCAGCAGATTCGTTGATCCAGGTCTTGACAACGCGCTGGTCGCACTTGCCGGAGGCGTAGCGGGAGATCTCGCTCAGCAGCTTGGCACGGTCGGCGGGCTTCTCACCGGCTTCCTTGGCAGCAGCGGAGTCGATAGCGCCGTACCAGTGGCGGGTGTCCTGCACATTGGCGTTCTGCTCGATGACGCGGAAGTTCAGGCCGTTGGCAGCTGCATAGGCGGCAGCGAACATACCGCCGTTGCCTGCGCCCACGATCAGGATATCGGTGTCCACAGTCTCGGTGATGGCGGCCTCATCGATGTCGGGCTCTTTGCCCAACCAGTCGTTTGCGTCGCCGGTGGGCAGCTGCACGCTGGAGACCACGGCCTCGCCCTTGGCCTGTGCGTAGCAGCTCTTAGCGGCCTTCATCACGGCATCGGAGGTGATGGTGGAACCGGAAACGCCGTCGATCTCGGCAGAACCGGCAGCCAGCAGCTGCTCGCGCAGCTCGTCGGCAGCGGCAGCGCCGAAGGAAGCGGTCTCGCCGGAAGTGTCCACCACCACATCGGTGACAGCGCTGTCGGAGAAGGTCATGGTGACCTTGACAGTGGAGGAGATACCCTCGGCAGTGCCCTCGTAGGTGCCGGGGATGTACTGACCGGCAGCACCGGAGGTGGAAGCAGAGCTGGAAGCGGAATTGCAGGCGGCCAGAGCACCGGCGGTCACACCGCTCATGGCAGCAGCAGCGGCGATCTTGATAAAGCCCTTACGGGAGATCTTGTTCATAGGTACGCTCTCTTTCTTTTTGTTCTTCTTTGTATTCCTTCTTATCGTGCAGCAAAGCAAAAGGTACTTTGCCGAATCCTTAACAATTGTAGCGTAGAAGGGTGCCGTTTACAATTCATATTTTTTATATTATAATTTAGGATAACCTAATGTATTGCGGGAGGAAGAACAGCATGAACGAGAGCGCATTGGAAGGCTTTGTAAAGATCGTGGAACTGAACAGTTTTTCTGCGGCGGCAGAGGCGCTGTATCTTTCACAGTCGGCGCTTTCGCAGCAGATCCGCACGCTGGAAGGGCAGTTGCAGTTCGAGCTGTTCCAACATGTACCGCGCCGGGTGGTGCTGACCCCGGCGGGACAGGATTTTTACCCCAAGGCAAAGCAGCTGGTGGCTCTGTATCAGGAGGCAGTGCGCCATGCCCGCGCGGTGCAGCAACAGGAAAACCCGCCGGAACGGCATCTGGTCATTGCGTGGAGCCATGAGGCCATGCGGATGTTCGGGTACGACCTGTTTTCTCTGACGAATGAACTGTGCCTGCAATACACATCTATCATGATGCAGTGCGCCAACCGCAGCGAGGTTTGGCGCAGCCTGAAAAAAGGGGATGCAGACCTTTCCTTCCAGCTGGAAAGTGCAGAGTTCTATGCACAGGGGCTTACCTTTGTGCCACTGCTCTATGTACCGGAGCTTTGCATCCCCATCCACCCGCCTGCCGATATGCCGCTGGGCAGGCTGAGCTTGGAACAGGCGCTGCAATACCGCTGGCTGCCCATCAAGGAGATGTACCAGACCATCTACGAGACCAGCCTTTTGCAGGAGGGGCTGGAACGCGGGGTGAGTTTTACGCCGGTGGGCGGCATCCGCAGCGCAGCCTATGGCGACCCTGCGCTTAAGATGATCCCGGCAGTCTATTACCGCAGACCGGACCTGAGCTTTGTTCGGGTGCTGGACTGGGACAGGGGACACCGGTTCGGCGTCGTGCTGGGGCAAAAGCGCGAGGACCCGATAGTGATGGCCTATGTCCGTGCTTTGCAGCAACAGCTGCCACCCCTCTCGGAAAAGCTGTTTGCCCTGAAGCTGGAAGCGGTGGAGGAATAAAAGACGGAAACCCTCTCAGGCGCATTCGCGCCAGCTCTCCCGAAGGGAGAGCTTTATTGCAGCTGACCGACAGATGCTGAAAAGCTCCCCCTCTCGGGGGAGCTGGCATCGCGCAGCGATGACTGAGAGGGTAAAACAAAGAGCACCTGCTGCCCTAAAAAGGCAACAGGTGCTCTTTTGCAATGATACTGCGATGACAGGTGCTTTAATCCACCACATCCTCGAACTGGCTGTTGTACAGGTCAGCATAGAAGCCGCCGGCCTCGATCAGCTGGTCGTGGGTGCCCTGCTCCACAATGTCGC
>OIZI01000783.1_pt1 | contig 15192 bp, 14 predicted proteins | sample 1588441 | NCBI WGS metagenome assembly OIZI01 (sample SAMN03283284) | human gut metagenome | biome: human-associated habitat; material: feces | host: Homo sapiens | place: Peru | collected 2012
AGCCTCCGCGCCCGCGGCGGTCATGCCCTCGGCCACAGCCTTCGCCATGGCCTCCGTATTGCCCGTACCGCTCCAGTAAACAACAGCAGTTTTCATATTCGTATGTTCCTTTCGATGATGATATAGTATCAAACTGCGACGGCAAGCTGCTCGAGTTTCGAGCCGGTCTGCCAGAGTGCGCAGTAGATCTCCGTGCATTTTTTGAATTTTGCGAACAGGGCCTGCGCCTTGGCCTCGTCGCCGTAGACCTTCCACAGCCCCGCGCATTTGAAGCCGTTCGCGCGGTGGTCGATGAAGCCCTTGACGTCCTCGGGCGGATAGCTGAGGAACAGTCCGACCTCGTGCGGGAACTCTCCGCTCTCGCGGAAGCGGCGGATGAGCTGCGCCACGCAGCGCGCACAGCTCTCATTGGCGTAGCCCGCCTGACGCAGCAGCTCGGACGCCAGCGCGTCCTGCAGGTCGCGCCGCAGCTCGGCGGGACGGTAGAGGTAAAGGAGCGCCTGCCCCTCCAGAAAGCGGATCGGCAGCAGGCACAGGCCCTTCGGCACCAGCAGCCGGTTCAGCCGCCGGATGTCGGCCAGCAGGTCCTCGCGGTCCTCACAGGGACAGGGAAACAGGCTCCCCGTCTTGATGCCCGCGAGCGTCGGCGCGCCCTGACGGATCAGAATTTCTTCAGACATTTGCTCTCGCCTCCTCCGGTAGTATTTCACACGACGGCTGCTTTCATTCCATCGGTTAAACCACTCTAACCGTATGGTAAAAAAGAAAGACGTCGATCCTATGCATTTTCACGTTTCTTTGGTTAAGGCGCTCTAACCAATGTCCTTTTGAAAAACCGCACCGGCGGTTTACAGCTATACCATAGCATACTCCCGCCGCCTTTGCAAGTCTTTTTTTCGCGGATGACAAAATTATTCCTGCCGGCAGGCGGAGCGGGACTGCCGATGCGGCGGTCCCGCTCCGGGCGGCTCTGTTATTTTTCGATGCGGTAGCTTTCGCTGCCGCCGTAGATGTGTACCGCGCGGGCGCGGTAGATGTCCAGAACGGCGCTCGCCAGCGCGTCGGGATCGTGGCGGGCAAAGTCGCCGGACGGCGACGCCAAGGGCCGCTCGACCAGCTCGATGCCCATCTGCGCGATGCGCTCGCGGTCGACCGTCAGCGCCTCCGCGCCCTCGGCGCGGTAGCGCTCCGCCAGCTCCGGCGGGATGGGAGAGGAATTGGCAAGGCACAGCTCCACCATGTCCGCCGTACCGTGGCGCAGCAGCGCCGCCAGATGGTCGGCGGCGGTGTAGCCCTCGGTCTCGCCGTCCTGCGTCATGATGTTGCAGACGTAGATCTTCTGCGCGTCGGACGCGGCGATGGCCTCCGCCACGCCGTCCACCAGCAGGTTCGGGATGATGCTCGTGTACAGGCTCCCCGGCCCGAGGAGGATGAGGTCCGCCGCCGCGATGGCGTCGAGCGCATCGGGGAGCGCCTTCGGGTGCGCCGGCAGAAGCTCGACGTGGTCGATGCGGCAGTCCTGCTGCTTTTTGAAGCCGAAGATATTGCTCTCGCCGACAACGTAGGCGCCGTTTTCAAAGGTCGCCGTCAATCGCACGTCCGTCGTCGTGACCGGAATGACCGTGCCGCTGATGGCAAGCACCTGCCCCATGCTGCGCACCGCCTCGTCAAACGAGCCGGTGACGCCGTTGAGCGCTGCGAGCAGGAGATTGCCGAAGCACTGCCCGCGCAGCGTGCCGCTCTCAAAGCGATAGGTCAGGAGCTGCTGCATGACCGGCTCGGTGTTCGCGAGCGACTCCATGCAGTGACGGATATCGCCGGGCGGCAGCATCCCGATGTCCCGCCGCAGCATACCGCTGCCGCCGCCGTCGTCCGACACGGTGACGATGGCGGTCAGATTTTTCGTGTATTTTTTCAGCCCGCGCAGCATGGTGGAAAGGCCCGTGCCGCCGCCGATGGCGACGATATGCGGTCCCTGCGCCCACAGCTGACGGCTCGGAAGCATCGCGCTCATACGCAGTCCTCGTTTCCGCGCCGCCCACAGCGGACCGGCGCAAAAGACTTTTCGATTTTTAAGGCAGCACCGCGCAATTTGGCAAGCCGATCCGGCGAAGCGCGCAGACGCAATTGCGCGGCGATGCCTTAAGATTATACCACTTTCTTTAAGACTGCACAAGCACCCTTGTTTTTTTCACCGCCGCGTGCTACACTCAGGGCGTACTGTTCAGAAGTCGCAAAGAAAGGCAGATCGCTGTGCTATGACCTATTTCTGGGAAACCGTTGACACCATCGCGCCGGGCCTCGGCTGGCGGCATTTCGGCCCCTTTCATCTCGCCGTGCTCGCCGTTTTTCTTCTGCTCGGCGCCGTGCTCTGCCGCGGCTATTGCGGCATGGACACGGACAAGCGACGCCGCTGGCGGCGCACGGTCGCGCTGCTGCTCGTCGCGGACGAGCTCTTCAAGGACTTCGGCCTTCTTTACGGCGGCAATTTCAGCCTCGATTACCTGCCGCTGCACCTGTGCTCCATCAATATCTTTCTCATCGCCCTGCACGCCTGGCGGCGGCCGAAGCTGCTCGACACCTTTTTGTATTTCGTCTGCCTGCCCGCCGCCTGCGCGGCCCTGCTCTTCCCGACGTGGGCCCCGCTGCCGCCGCTCAACTTCATGGTGATCCACAGCTTCACCGTGCATTTCCTGCTCGCGCTCTATCCCCTTGCGCTGACCCTCCGCGGCGACATGGACCCGCAGCCGCGCGCGTTTCCGCGCTGCTTTGCCCTGCTCGCGGCGATGGCTGTGCCGATCTGGTTTTTCAACCGCGCGTTCGGCACGAACTTCATGTTCCTCATGCGCGCCGGCGAGGGCAACCCCCTCAAGCTCTTCGAGCGCTTCGGCAGCCATCTGCTCGGCTACCCCGTGCTCCTCGCCGTGGTGTTCGCCGTGATGTATCTGCTCCTCCGCGTGCTGCGCCGACGCACCGCCGTGCCCGCCGGCAAATAAAGCCCTCCGCCGATCCGGCCCGTCCCGCAGGGGCGGGCCGTTTCATTTGTGAACTTTCTGTGTCATTTCATTTTCCCGCTTGACAAGAAAAAATGTTTCGGCTACAATACGCAGGTCAATAGGTCGCATACGACGTAATTTTATTTCCGAGGTGAGGAACCATGTGCAAACGATCCGTCCCCAGGGGACTGCGCTTTGCGATCCTGCAAAAAACCATACGCCGGCAGATGGATGAATACGTGCGTGAAACGGGCCTGACCGGCACGCAGGTCGGCGTGCTCGGCGAGCTTGGCCGTCTGGAGCGCGAGAGCGCGGGTGAGGTGACGCAGAAGGCGCTGGAGGCGGCGGCGCACGTCACGCATCCGACGATGACCGAGCTTCTGAAAAAGCTGGAGAAAAAGGGCTTTGTCACCTGCCGCACCAGCGAAAAGGACCACCGCTGCAAGGTCGTCTCCGCCACCGAGAGGGCGCACGAGCTGCATCATGCCATCGGTGTTTTCGACGATCGCGTGTTCACGGCGCTCTGCCGCGGACTGAGCGAGGGCGAGGTCGCGGAATTTTTACGCATCACCGATGTGATGCTGGAAAACGCAAAAAATATGAACGACGCGCGGGAGCCATTCCCGTGCGGGAGAGGATGTGATGCCGAATGATCCGACAGCTCACAAAATGTATCCGCGAATACAAAGCCCCGACGATCTGGACGCTCGTGCTCATTTTAGCCGAGGTCGCCATCGACGTTATCATTCCCTTTGAGACCGCCAACCTCATCAACGAGGTCAAGGCCGGCGCGGAGCTCGGCGGCATCGTGCGCGTGGGTCTTGTGCTCGTGCTGCTGGCGATGATCTCGCTCGTGTGCGGCGGCGCGGCGGGCTTTACCGGCTCCAAGGCGGCGTCCGGCTTTGCCAAAAACGTGCGCCATGACCTCTTCACCAAGGTACAGAGCTTTTCGTTCGAGAACATTGACAAGTTCTCGTCCGCCTCGCTCGTCACGCGCATGACCACCGACATTCAGAATGTGCAGATGGCGTACATGATGTGCATCCGCATCGCGGTCCGCGCCCCGCTGATGATGATCTTCTCCATCATCATGGCGTTCATTATGGGCGGAAGACTCGCGCTGACCTTTGTGGTCATCGTGCCGGTGCTGGTCGTCGGGCTGTTCTTCATCGCGCGCGAGGCCATGCCCGCGTTCCGCGCGGTGTTCCGCAAGTACGATAAGCTCAACGAATCCGTGGAGGAAAACGTGCGCGCGATGCGCGTGGTGAAGGGCTTCGCGCGTGAGAGCTACGAGACGAAGAAGTTCACCGCCGCAAGCGACAACATCCGCGGCGACTTCACGCACGCCGAGCGCGTGGTCGCGCTCAACTCCCCGCTCATGCAGCTGTGCGTGTACTTCAATATGGTGTTCGTGCTCTTCGTCGGCTCGAAGCTCATCATCACGAACGGCGGCACGACCATCGACGTCGGCCAGCTCTCCGCCATGCTCACCTACGGCATTCAGGTGCTCATGTCGCTGATGATGGTCTCCATGATCTATGTGATGCTCACCATGTCCGCCGAATCCGTCAAGCGTATCTGCGAGGTCTTGAGCGAGGAGTCCGCGCTCACCGATCCCGCCGCGCCGGTCACGACCGTCGCGGACGGCTCCGTGGACTTTGACGGCGTGAGCTTCAAGTATTCCGCCGGCGCGGAGAAATACGCGCTGCGGGACATCGACCTCCACATCGCCTCGGGCCAGACCGTCGGCATCCTCGGCGGCACCGGCTCGAGCAAATCGACCCTCGTGCAGCTCATTCCCCGTCTCTACGACGTGACGGAGGGCAGCGTGAAGGTCGGCGGCGTGGACGTGCGCGAGTACGACCTCGACGCGCTGCGCAGCGCCGTGAGCATGGTGCTGCAGAAGAACGAGCTGTTTTCCGGCAGCATCAAAGAAAATCTCCGCTGGGGCAATGAGAACGCCACGGACGCGGAGCTTGAGGAGGCCTGCCGCCTCGCGCAGGCGGACGACTTCATCCGCTCCTTCCCCGACGGCTACGACACCCACATCGAGCAGGGCGGCACGAACGTCTCCGGCGGACAGAAGCAGCGCCTGTGCATCGCCCGCGCGCTGCTCAAGAAGCCGAAGATCCTGATCCTCGACGACTCGACCTCCGCGGTCGATACGCGCACCGACGCGCTCATCCGCGAGGGCTTCAAGTCCTATATCCCCGAGACGACCAAGATCATCATTGCCCAGCGCGTCGCGTCCGTGCAGGACGCCGACCTCATCCTCGTGATGGACGGCGGCGCCATTGCCGCCTCCGGCACGCACGAGGAGCTGCTCAAGACCTCCGAGATTTACCGCGAGGTCTACGAATCCCAGACGAACGGAGGCGACGAGAATGCCTAAAGTGAATCCGCACGCCGATCCCACGCGGCGCGACCTCGGTCCCGCCGCCCTGGGGCGCACGGTGAAGAAGCTCTTTTCCTACTACCCCGTGCTCGCGCCCGTCACCTTCGTCTGCATCCTGTTCTCCTCCATCGTATCCTCCGTTCCCTCGCTCTTCACGCAGAACATCATTCAGATCATTGAAAAGTGGTACATCAGCCGCGACTGGGCCGCCGCCAAGGCGGAGATCGTGCCCTATCTCACGCTGCTCGTTGTGCTCTACGCGCTCTCCATCCTCTCCATGACGGTCTACACGCAGCTCATGGCGTATATGACGCAGGGCTTCCTGCATAAGCTGCGCTGCGAGATGTTCGGCGGGATGCAGAAGCTGCCCATCCGTTACTTTGACAGCCACCAGCACGGCGACATCATGAGCCACTACACGAACGACATCGACACGCTCCGCCAGCTCGTCTCGCAGGCATTGCCCGCGCTCATTCAGTCCGGCGCGATCGTGCTCGTGGTGTTCTCCATCATGCTCTACTTCAGCCTTTGGCTGACGCTGGTGCTCGTGCTCGGCATCATCGCCATGGTCGCGGTCACGAAGAAGATCGGCGGCGGCAGCGCGAAATACTTCGTCCGCCAGCAGAAGGCGGTCGCCTCCACCGAGGGCTTCATTCAGGAGATGATGGCGGGTCAGAAGGTCGTCAAGGTCTTCTGCCACGAGCAGAAGAGCATCGAGGACTTCGACCGGCTCAACGACGCTCTCTTTGAGGACAGCTTCCGCGCACAGGCCTATGCCAGCGTCCTCGGCCCCATCATCGGCAACATCGGCAACATCCTCTATGTGACGCTCGCGCTCGTCGGCGGCGTGTTCCTGCTCATCGGGCTGCCGAACGTGTCGCTCTCCGGCAAGGCGCTGGACATCTCCATCCTTGTGCCCTTCCTCAACATGGCGCGCCAGTTCACCGGCAACGTCAACCAGCTCTCCCAGCAGATCAACGCGGTCGTCATGGCGGGCGCGGGCGCGCAGCGCGTGTTCGCCCTCATCGACGAAAAGCCCGAGACGGACGACGGCTATGTGACGCTTGTGAACGCCGCGGTCGCGCCCGACGGCACCGTGACCGAATCCGACCGCCGCACCGGTCATTGGGCGTGGAAGCACCCGCACGGCGACGGCACCCTCACCTACACCGAGCTGCGCGGCGACGTGCGCCTCACCGATGTGGACTTCGCCTACACCGAGGGCAAGGACGTGCTGCACGACGTATCCGTTTACGCCGAGCCGGGCCAGAAGGTCGCCTTTGTCGGCGCGACCGGCGCGGGCAAAACGACCATCACGAACCTCATCAACCGCTTTTACGACATTGCCGACGGCAAGATCCGCTACGACGGCATCAACATCAACAAGATCAAGAAGGCGGATCTGCGCCGCTCCCTCGGTCTTGTTTTGCAGGAGACGAACCTCTTCACCGGCACGGTGATGGAGAACATCCGCTACGGCCGTCTGGACGCGACGGACGAGGAGTGCCGCGCGGCGGCAAGGCTCGCCGGCGCGGACGACTTCATCACGCGCCTGCCGCAGGGCTACGACACGCTGCTGACCAACAACGGCGCGAACCTCTCGCAGGGCCAGCGCCAGCTCATCGCCATTGCCCGCGCGGCGGTCGCCGACCCGCCGGTGATGATCCTCGACGAGGCGACCAGCTCCATCGACACGCGCACCGAGGCCATCGTGCAGCGCGGCATGGATCAGCTGATGGAGGGCCGCACGGTGTTCGTCATCGCGCACCGCCTGTCCACCGTCAAGAACTCCGACGTCATCATGGTCCTCGACCACGGCCGCATCATCGAGCGCGGCAGCCACGAAAAGCTCATCGCCGAAAGGGGCACCTACTATCAGCTCTACACCGGCGCATTCGAGCTGGAATAAGCAGAAAATCGGGGGCGGCCCGTGCCGCCCCCGATTTTTCGTTTCTTTGCCCGAAAGGCTCTTGCTTTTTCACGCGGATACGCTATAATGACTTCTACGAACGTCCCGTCAGGCTCTCTGTCGGGGCGCTGCTTTCTCTCACGGAATAAGGAGCCTGCTACGCTTATGGAAAATAAAGTCACCGCCCGCAATCCCATCACGGAGGGCTGCATCTGGAAGGGGATGCTGCTCTTCGCGCTGCCGATCATGCTCGGCTCGCTGCTCCAGCAGCTCTACAACACCGCCGACGCCGTCATCGTCGGCCGCGCGCTCGGCAAGGCCGCGCTCGCCTCGGTCGGCGGCTCGTCGGGCCGCATCACGAATCTGCTCGTCAACGCCTTTGTCGCGCTCTCGTCGGGCGCGAGCGTCATCGTCGCGCAGCACTTCGGTGCAAGGGACACGCAGCGCGTGCGCCGGAGCATCTGCACCGCCATGCTGCTCTCGGTGGTCTGCGGCATTCTTCTCACGGTCCTCGGCATTACCTCCGCGCGGCAGCTGCTCGTGTGGATGCAGACCACCCCCGAGACACTCGACGCCTCCGCCTCCTATCTGCGCATCTTCTTCCTCGGCATGGTGCCGACCATGCTCTACAACATGGGCAGCGGCATCCTGCGCGCGATGGGAGACTCCAAGCGTCCGCTTTACTACCTCTTCGTCTGCGTCGTAGCCAACATTGCGCTCGACCTGCTCTTTGTGATCGTTTTCCAATGGGGCATCGAGGGAGCCGCCGCCGCGACCGCTCTTTCGCAGGTCGTGTGCGCGGCGCTGGTCGTGCGCGCCCTGCGGCGGCTGCCCGAGGAGCAGCGTCTGCTCTACGACCGTGAGGAGCTTGACCGCGGCATTCTCCGCCGGATGCTCCACGTCGGCATCCCCGCTGCCCTTCAAAGCTCGATGTACGGCATTGCCAACATCGTCCTGCAGGTCGGCATCAATATGCTCGGCACGGACTCCATGGCGGGCTGGACCGCCTTCAACAAGTTCGACGACTACTACTGGCCCATCTCCAACGCCATCGGCATCGCCGTCATGACCTACGTCGGGCAGAACTTCGGCGCGGGCGACCGCGAGCGCGTGCACGAGTCGATCCACAAGGGGCTGCTCATCCACCTGACGACCTCCGCGCTCTTCTCCGTCATCATCTTCTCGGGTCGCTACCCGATGATGCACCTCTTCGTCGGCGACGATCCGACGGTCATCGCCATCGGCGCGCAGGTGACGGCGCTCATCGCTCCCTGCTATGTGCTCTTCACGCTCGTCGAGGTCCTCTCCGCCACCATGCGCGGCGTCGGCGACGCGGTGGTCCCCGCCGCCATCACGATGGTCTTTACCTGCATCGTGCGTCTCATCTACCTCTGGGGCTACGCCTTCTCGCACAACTCCAACCTCACCATTGCCGTCATCTACCCCATCTCCTGGGTGCTCACCAGCATCGCCTTTCTCCTTTACTATAAGTCCCGCAAATGGATGCCCAAGGGCTTCCATTTCTGAAAAAACTGCGCGCAGAGCCGTTTTCGGCCCTGCGCGCAACCGTCGATTGACAAATTTCCTGCCCGTCTTTCTTGTCCGCAACCGCAAAAAGCGGTATGCTCTGCCCATCAAACAGACGCCGTGCGCGCCGGAATCGGAGGACTTCCCTTATGATATTGGCTGATAAGATCACTGCCCTGCGCAAAAAGGCCGGCTGGTCGCAGGAGGAGCTGGCGGAGCAGCTCGGCGTCACGCGCCAGTCCGTGAGCAAGTGGGAGGGCGCGCAGTCCGTGCCCGATATGGATAAGGTCGTGCAGATGAGCCGTCTGTTCGGCGTGACGACCGACTTTCTGCTCAAGGACGAGCTTTCCGAGGAGGAGCCCGCGCCCGAGGGCTGCGACTCGCCCCTGCGCCGCGTGACGATGGCGGAGGCGTCCGAATATCTCGCCCTGCGCCGTGCCGCCGCACCGAAAATAGCGTTTGCCACGATGCTCTGCATCCTCTCCCCCATCTGCCTGATCCTGCTCGCCGGAATGAGCGAGGTATCGCGCTTCGGCATCTCCGAGGACGCCGCCGCGGGCGTGGGACTGTGTGTGCTGCTCGTGATGGTCGCCGTCGGCGTCGCCATCTTCCTCTCCTGCGCCGCCAAGGCCAAGCCCTATGAATTTCTGGAAAAGGAACCGTTTGAAACGGAGTACGGCGTCGCCGGCATGGTGCGCGAGCGGCAGAAGGAGTACGCCCCCGCCTATGCCCGCCTGAATATCACCGGCACTGTGCTGTGCATTCTTGCCGCCGTGCCGCTCTTCGCCGCCATGTGCGTCTCCGCCTCCGGACTCTTCTACATCGGCGCGGTCTGCCTGCTGCTCGCCATCGTCAGCGCCGGCTGCTTCGCCTTCGTGCTCGGCGGCGTGAACCACAGCGCCATGCAGGCCCTGCTCGAGGAGGAGGACTACACCCGCGAGAACAAGGCGAAAAGCCCCGTCATCGGCGCGGTCAGCGGCATCTACTGGCTGCTCGTCACCGCCGTTTACCTCTTCTACACCTTCGGCCCCATGGGCAACGGACAGCCGAAATACAGCTGGTTCATCTGGGCGGTCGCGGGCGTGCTCTTCGGCGCGGTCATGCTGGTGGTAAAGCTCATCGCAAGGAGAAAGTGACCGCCGCGCGGTACATAGAAAAATGTCCGTTCTCCGAGAGGACGGACATTTTTGCGGTTTCGCCTACAGGCATTCGGCACAGTAGGCGCGGATGTCGAACGCGTCCAGCGGGCTGGTCGCCTTGAGGTAGAGCGGGTGGTGCGGGTGTCCCTTGACCGAGCGCCGCCCCGCCGTGTACCACTGCGCGCCGTGCCGCTCGCCGATGGCGATCATGTCGGCAAGGCAGTCCTTGAGATACGCGCGCTGCTCGATGATGTTCCCCCACGCCGCCCACACGGCGGGCTGCTCGGACAGCGAGAGGATGTAGTCGAACGCCTCCATGTTTGCGCGGTGGAGCGCCTCGTTGCACACGCGCTCCATGTCGTTCGGGCGCGTCGCGCGCTGGGCGTAGACGTTGAACATGAGGAAGCTGTCGTAGCCGTTGTTTTTCGCCACGCGCTCCACCGACTGAAGCGTAGGGTCGAGCCGATCCGGCTCGGCGGTCGAGGGATTGATGCCGATGCACACGAGCGGCTTTTCCCCGCGCGTGCCGAGAAGATATCGGTACTCCGTGTAAAAATCCGGCACATAGAGCCATTTCTCCGCGTCGTAGCCGCCGGACTGTCCGCTGCGCGCCATGGCGTCGGCAAAGGGCAGGATGGAAAGCTCCGCGGTCGGAGCGCTCGGGATGTGCGGCATGGTCGTTCCTCCGTTCTGCCGCGCCCGCGGGGCGGCAACCGTTTTCCGACATTTTACCCCATCCGGCGCCGTTCGGCAAGCCCGCATTTGGGGGCTTGACTTTTTTCGTCTCCGTGGTATGATTTGTATAACAAATCATACTTTTGAGGTGAATAATATGAACGCTCCGAACGGCAGACACGCATGGACCGTAACGGTCGGCACCAAGGGTCAGATCGTCATCCCCAAGGAGGCGCGCGACCTTTTCCACATTCAGCCCGGCGATACGCTGCTTTTCCTCGCCGACGAGGCGCAGGGCATGGCGATCCCGCCCAAGGCCGACTTCGCCCGCCTGTTTGATCTCATTTTCGGAGGGAAAGCGGAATGAACATTGCCTTTTTCTGCATCCCCGCTCACGGGCACACGAACCCGACGCTCGCCGTCGTGCGCGAGCTGACCGCGCGCGGGCACACCGTCCGCTACTACACGACCGAAGCCTTCCGCGCGAAGGTCGAGGCCGCAGGCGCGGTCTTTGTCCCCTTTGACGCCGAGGCCGCGCGCCCCGGCATGACCGCCGCCGACGGCGCGCGTCTGGGCAGCGACCTCGCCTTTTCCACCAAGCTCATCGTCGACCTCACGCTCGCCGCCGACGACTGGCTCAGCCGTGAGCTGACCGTCCACCGCCCCGACGTCATCGTGGGCGATTCGATGGCGTTCTGGGCGAAGCTCGCCGCGAAAAAGCACGGCATCCCCTTTGTCAGCTCCACCACGACCTTTGCCTTCAACCGCTTCAGCGCCAAGGTCATCGGGCAGAACGGCGCGGGCTTCCTGCAATTCCTGCTCGCACAGCCGAGGATCAACCGTCAGCTCAAGCGCCTGCGCGCGGCGGGCTACGCGGTCAAGAGCGTGTTTGACATCATCGCCAACGACAACGAGACGGAAACTGTCGTCTACACCTCGCCGGAGTTCCAGCCATGCGCCGACACCTTTTCGGAAAAATACCACTTCGTCGGTCCCCTCCTGCGCCCCGCGCAGTCGTCCTTTGAAAAGCTGCCGGGACGCTCCCTCATCTACATCTCGCTCGGCACGGTCAACAACGATGCGCTCCCCTTCTACCGTGCCTGCCTTGCCGCCTTCGGCGGCGATCCGCGCTTTCAGCTCGTGCTCTCCGCCGGCACGCAGACAGACCTCGCGGCGCTCGGCCCCATTCCGGAAAACTGCACCGTCCGCGCGAGCGTGGACCAGATGGCGGTGCTCGACTGCGCCGACGTCTTTCTCACCCACTGCGGCATGAACAGCGCGAGCGAAGGGCTGTGGCACGGTCTGCCGCTCGTCCTCTACCCGCAGACGCCGGAGCAGCACGGCGTGGCGAACCGCGTCGCCGCGCTCGGCGCGGGCGTTCCGCTCACGGACCCCTCCGCGGACGGCATCCGCCGCGCGGTCGAGACCGCGCTCACCGATCCCTCTTACCGCGAAAACGCGCAGAAGCTCGCCGGCAGCTTCCGCCGCTGCGGCGGCGCGGCCGAGGCAGCCGATGCCATCGAGCACGCGGCGAACTAAGTGATTCCATGCAAAAACACGCTCCCGCCGACAGCGGGAGCGTGTTTTTATGTTATGTAAACTCTTACAGCTTCTTCTCGCGGTAGTCGTGCATGATGCCCGCGAACAGCTCGCCGGTGGTCGGCGGCGTGATGGTGATGGCGTTCGCACCCGCGCGGATGGTCTCTAAAATGCTCTCCTCCGTCGGCCCGCCGGTGGCGATGATGGCTGCGTGCGGGTACTGCTCGCGGATGTGGCGGACGATGTTCGCGGTCTCCGCCGCGCCGGAAACGTTGAAAATATCCGTCCCCGCCTCGATGCGGCCCTTAATGTCCGACCGGTCGGACACGACCGTCGCGATGACCGGAATATCCACCACGGATTTGATCTCCGCGATGACCTCGTTCGGCATCGGCGCGTTGACGACCACGCCGTAGGCTCCCTGATGCTCGGCCTGCATGGCAAGACGCACGCTGCGGCTGCCGTTGGTGTACCCGCCGCCCACGCCGACGAACACCGGCACGTCGGCCACGTTGATGACCGCCTGCGAGATCGACGCCTGCGGCGTGAAGGGATAGACCGCGATGATGGCGTCGGCATTGATGTTTTTGATGATGGCAGCGTCCGTGGAAAAGGCGATCGACTTGATGCGCTTTCCGAAAATGCGGATGCCGCTGCACTCGCTGATGCAGTGCGGCAGCGTCAGCCCATGGCTGCGCAGCGTTCCGCTGTAGCTCGGCACATATTTTCTCATGCTGCACCTCCCATACCGTTCTTTGCTTTATGATAGGATTATATTATACAAAAATCCGTATGGGAGGCCGTGAATAAATTGTGAACTTTTGTTAAATCGTCGTCAAGAAACCTGCATCGTGCAGGTTCTCCGCGCGGACGGCGCGGGTGTGCGCGATGGGCTGCCAGCTCCGCGTGCGGCTGACGAGCGAAACGAGCTGCAGCGGCAGCCACGCCGCCATGAAGAGCGGGAAGCCCGCGACCGTCCGCACGATGCGGCGGTCGCGGTAGCCGCCGAGGTAGGCCAGCAGCGCGGCAAGCGCCATCAGGCCGAGCGTGCTCAGGGTCAGCGAGACCGCGCCGGTCAGCGCAAGAGTCCCCGCCGTCCCCTGCACGAGCGAAGAGAGAATTGTGAGCGTGAGCGGCAGGAGCGTCAGCGCCTGCAAAAACGGCGCGTTGACGATCAGCAGCGCGTCGAGCGCGCGCAGGGGCGCACTCCCCCGCAGCGCAGAGACAAGCGGCGCGTCCATCCTCACCGCCACGTCCATGATGCCGCTGCACCAGCGGCGGCGCTGGCGGAGCGATACGGCGAAGTCGTTCGGCGCTTCGTCGTAGGTCAGCGCGCCGGGGACAAAGCAGACGCGCACGCCGTTTGCCGCGCACTGCGCGGCAAACTCCGCGTCCTCGGCGATGGTCGAGGTGTTCCAGCCGCCGAAGCGCTCAAGCACCGCGCGGTGGACGGCAAAGCCCGTGCCGACCAGCTTGGAGGAAAGACCGCAGCTCATGCGGGCGCGGGAGAAGAAGGTGTCGAAGAGCGTGAAGTACAGCCCATAGCAGCCGGAAAGCCAGGAGTCGTAGGGATTCTTCGCGCGCATCGCGCCCTTGCACACCTGCGCGCCCGCGCAGAAGGCGTCGTTCATGCGGGCGAGGAACTGCTCGTCCGCGACGTTGTCCGCGTCGAAGACGCAGAAGGCGTCATAGCGCTGCGGCAGCAGCCACGCGACCGCCTCGTGCAGCGCGTCGCCCTTGCAGCGCACCGGCTCAAAGCAGCGGAAGATCTTCGCACCCGCGCAGAGGGCCTCCGACTCGGTGTCATCCGTGCAGTTGTTGGGGATCACAAAAATATCGTAGAGCGCGTCGGGATAGTCCTGCTTTTTCAGGCTCTCCACGAGCGCGCCGATGACAGCCTCCTCGTTGCGCGCGGCAACGAGGCAGGCAAAGCGCGTGCGCGGCGCGCACACCGCATAGCGCTTCGGCTTTCGCAGCGCAAAGAGCGCCACGGCAAGGAACCACAGGCTCGCCGCCTTCAGCAGCAGCGTTAAAATCAGGATCAGTGTGTCGAGCATGGGAAAAGACCGCCTTTCACTTGGGATGAACCAAGCATAACAGGCGGTCTTTAATCGGTCCTATGGTTTTGTTTAAGCGTTTTTTAAGACTTTGTTGCCGAATTGTTACTCCGTGCGCGGCAGGACGAAGCCGACCTTGAACAGGTCGCCGTCGATGGCGATGGAGAACGTGCCCTTCTGCAGCTCCACAAGGCTCTTGGCGATGTTCAGCCCAAGTCCGCTGCCCTCGGTCGTGCGTGAGCTGTCCCCGCGCACAAAGCGTTCCATCAGCTCGTCGGCCGTATTGTTATAATCTTCCTCAGAAACCTTGTATGGAAAATAATCAAATATCACACTGCTGTTTATCGTTCCGCTGTACTCATACTTTCCCGACAGAAGATTTAAAAATGTTGTTTTTGGATACAATGAAGAAAAGACTGTATTAAAGAATATTAGTTTATTTGCTAAGCCAGGTCAAAAGATTGCTTTTGTTGGATCAACAGGGGCCGGTAAGACTACAATTACTAACTTAATAAATAGATTTTATGAAATCAATTCAGGTACAATAACTTATGATGGAATAAATATTATGGATATCAAGAAGGATGATTTAAGAAGATCTTTAGGAATAGTTCTTCAAGATACTCATTTATTTACTGGTACAATAGCTGATAATATCAGATATGGTAACTTAAATGCAACTGATGAAGAAGTTAAAGCAGCAGCTAAGCTTGCAAATGCTCATACATTTATTAAGCATTTACCTCATGGATATGATACTGTTATTACAGGCGATGGTGAAGGATTATCTCAAGGACAAAGACAATTACTTGCAATTGCAAGAGCAGCAATTGCTAATCCACCAGTTTTAATAATGGATGAAGCAACAAGTTCAATTGATACAAGAACTGAAAAACTTATTGCAGAAGGTATGGATAAGCTTATGGAAGGAAGAACTGTTTTTGTAATTGCTCAC
>OIZI01000786.1_pt1 | contig 15149 bp, 14 predicted proteins | sample 1588441 | NCBI WGS metagenome assembly OIZI01 (sample SAMN03283284) | human gut metagenome | biome: human-associated habitat; material: feces | host: Homo sapiens | place: Peru | collected 2012
CAAACTTCCTGCCAGTCTGCTTGCAAGACCAGCTGCGGTATTGCCAATCAGGCGTGCGAGAACAAGGATCGCAAATAATCAGTAGTGTACACTACGGTGCCGCCCGCGGCTGTGGGCGGCATTTTTAATGAGGTGTCAGGATGATTCATCAATATAAAATGGGCGGCTATAACATCGTGCTCGATGTCTGCTCCGGCGCGATTCACACTGTGGATGAGCTGGCATATGCGCTCATCGCCCGCTTTGAAAACGAGGAAGAGGACGCACTTGTCGCTTCGCTTGCAGCGGAGTTTCACGACAAGGGCGTGACAAAAGAGGATGTCACGGAATGCTATGAGCAGATCGCCGCGCTGAAGGCGGACGGCAAGCTGTTTGCGTCCGACACCTTTGCCCCCATGGCGGGAACGCTCAAGGAAAAGACCTCCGGCGTCATCAAGGCGCTGTGCTTACATATCGCACACACCTGCAACCTGCGCTGCGCCTATTGCTTTGCCGGACAGGGGAAATATCACGGTGAGCAGGCGCTCATGAGCTATGAGGTGGGCAAGCGCGCGCTGGACTTCCTGATGGAAAATTCCGGCACGCGCCACAACCTTGAAGTGGACTTTTTCGGCGGCGAGCCGCTGATGAACTTTGATGTGGTGAAACGGCTGGTGGCGTATGCCCGCAGCGTCGAAAAGGAGAGGGGCAAGCATTTCCGCTTTACACTCACCACCAACGGTATGCTCATCGACGACGACGTGATCGACTTCTCCAACCGCGAAATGAGCAATGTCGTTCTGAGTCTGGACGGACGGCGGGAAATTCACGACCGCTATCGCGTCGATCAGGCGGGCAACGGCAGCTTTGACCGCATCGTCCCGAAGTTTCAGAAGTTTGTGAAAGCGCGCGGCGACAAGAGCTATTATATGCGCGGCACGTTCACGCATGCCAACCCCGACTTCCTCAAGGACATCGAGGAGATGCTTTCCCTCGGCTTCACCGAGCTGAGCATGGAGCCGGTCGTTGCCGCGCCGAACGATCCTGCGGCACTGACCGAGGAGGACAAGCCGATCGTCATGGAGCAGTATGAACAGCTGGCACAGCTGATGCGCCGCCGCGACAAGGAGGGCAAGCCTTTCACGTTCTATCACTATATGATCGACCTCAAGGGCGGTCCCTGTATTTATAAACGCATCTCCGGCTGCGGCTCGGGGACGGAGTATATGGCAGTGACGCCGCAGGGCGATCTGTATCCCTGCCACCAGTTTGTCGGCGAGGAAAAATTTAAGCTCGGCGACATTTGGCGCGGTGTGGACAACAAGGCGACACAAGAGGATTTTGCCGCCTGCAACGTCTATGCAAGAGAGGGATGCCGCGATTGCTGGGCGCGGCTCTATTGCTCCGGCGGCTGTGCCGCCAACGCCTATCACGCGACCGGCTCGGTGCGCGGGGTATACGCCTATGGCTGCGATCTGTTCCGCAAGCGGCTGGAATGTGCGCTGTATGTGGCGATTGCCCGCGCGCTTGAGGACGCATGATGGGAACGCCGATTTGCGATTTCGTGCGGCGCTATGCCGCCGAAAAGCCCGCCCGTCTGCACATGCCGGGGCATAAGGGCAGCGGCGACCTGGGGGAGCTGCGGGACATCACGGAGATCGACGGTGCGGACGATCTGTTTGCGCCGCACGGCATCATTGCGGAGAGCGAGGAAAACGCTTCCCGCCTTTTCGGCGCGCGCACGCTCTATTCTGCGGGCGGCTCGACCCTGTGTATTCAGGCGATGCTGTATCTCACGGCGCTTGCGGCGACCGCAAACGGAAAAACGCCCACTGTCCTTGCGGGCAGAAATGCGCACAAGGCGTTTGTGCATGCCGCCGCGCTGCTGCATATCGCGGTGCGGTGGATCTATCCCGACAAAGCGCAGCCGTATTACAGCGGCAGGATCACGGCGGCGGATGTGAAAGCGGCGCTTTGTGCCGACACCCCGCCGACGGCGGTGTATATCACCACCCCCGACTATCTCGGCAACACGGCTGATGTGGCGGCGATTGCCGCTGTGTGTCACGCGAGCGGCGTGCCGCTGTTGGTGGACAATGCCCACGGGGCATATCTGAAGTTTCTGCCGCAGTCCCGTCACCCGCTGGATCTGGGGGCGGACATGTGCTGTGACTCGGCGCACAAGACGCTGCCCGTGCTCACCGGCGGGGCATATCTGCACATTGCCGACAGTGCGCCGACGGTGTTTCATGAACGGGCGATCGAGGCGATGGCGCTTTTCGGCTCCAGCAGCCCGTCCTATCTCATTCTGCAGTCGCTCGATGCGGTGAATGACCGCCTGCCGACGTTTGCAGCGGCGCTCGAACGGTTTCTGCCGCAGGCGGCGACGTTGCGGGAAAGGCTCGCGGCGGCGGGCTTCGAGACGGTCGGCGACGAACCGCTCAAGCTGACGGTCAACGCGCGGTCGCATGGCTGCAGCGGCAGGACGCTTGCCGCACGGTTGATGGACAATCATATCTATCCGGAGTTTTATGACGCGGATTTTTTGGTGCTGATGCTGTCGCCGTTTGACGCGGACGCGCCGAAAAGGGCGGCGGATCTGCTTTGTGCACTCCCGAAAGGGACGGAAACGGCGCCCCCGCGCCCGCCGCTGCCGCATCCGACGGCGGTGCTACCGCTGCACAAAGCGCTGTTTTTGCCGACAGAGGTCTTGCCGCTTGACGCATGCCTTGACCGTATTTGCGGCATGGCAGTGATCGCCTGTCCGCCCGCCGTGCCGCCGATCATGTGCGGCGAGCGCATAGACGACGCGGTGCTTTCCTGCCTTGCCTATTACGGCGTGGAGCGCTGTACGGTGATTCGATAAAAAAATATAAGATCCGTGCGCACCTTTCGGTTGCACGGATCTTGCTTTATGTATGCTCCCGGTTTCGCATCCTGTGCCGCAGAATACAGTAGTCGGCGGTCAGGGTGAAGAACGTCGCCGCCCATGTGACGGGGAAACAGAGAAACAAGGCTTCGGGCGTGCGGTATGCCGCAAAGACCGTGTAGATCCACAGAATACGCAGACCGCAGGCACCGGCAAGCGAGATGATCGCAGGGGAAACGGCACTGCCGAGTCCCCGCAGAGCGCCGCTCATGACATCCATTGCCGCCAAGAAGAAATAAGGCAGCAGAATGTATTTGAGACGGATCATACCGTAGGCGATGGCTTCCTCTCTTCCGGGAATATACAGGCGGAGAAGCGGTTCGCCGAAAAGATAAATGACGGTGCCGGAGATGATCGCCGTCAGTGCCGCCATCCCCAAACACAGAAGCACACTGCGGCGCACACGTGCTTCCTTGCCTGCGCCGTGGTTTTGTGCGACAAAGGAAATGACGGTGTAGGAAAAGGCATCATGCAGGGAGTAGGAGATGGTGTCGATGTTGCCGGCGGCGGTGTTGCCCGTGACCATGGCTTCGCCGAAGGAGTTGACCGCCGATTGCACCACCATGGCGGAAAGCGAAAACACCGCGCTCTGCACGCCGGACGGGACGCCGAGACGAATGATGTCCCACAGGATGTCCCGCCGCGGCCGCAGATATTTCCATTGCAGCCGCAGATGCATCTCGTCCTTGCAGCGGCAGAGATACAGAACCATCAGCACCGCCGAGAGGTATTGCGACAGCACCGTTGCAGTCGCCGCGCCCGCTACATCCATGAGCAGACCGCCGACGAAGATAACGGTCATAAGAATTTTGAAAGCGCCGGAGAAGATCAGCACGAACAGCGGCAGACGCGTTTCACCTTTCGCACGCAAAAGCGCTGCGAAAAAGTTATACAGCAGGTTCGCGGGCGCACCGAGGAAGTACAGCCGAATATAGAGGACGGCGGACGGCATCGTTTCCGTCGGCGTGCGCATGGCGGTCAAAAGCAGCGGAGAAAAGGCGATGCCGAGCACTCCTGCCGCTGCACCGCAGAGAACGCCGAGCACGGCGGTGGTCTGCACGGTGGCGCGTGCGGTGTCGGCGTCTTTTGCACCGATCGCCGCAGCGGCAGTGACGGTGACACCGACCGAAAGCCCCATGAACACATTGACGATCAGATTGATGATGGTCGCGGTCGCGCCGACGGCGCTGACTGATGTGGAACCGCCGAGGTTGCCGAGAATGACGACGTCGGCGGTGCTGTACAGCAGCTGTAACAGAGAGGTGAGCATGACCGGGATCGTGAACAGCAGAATCTTTTTTGCAAGCGGTCCCTCACACATATTGACGGGTTTCATAGACATTCCTCATTTCTGAGACAGTATACGAGTTAAACGGCCAAAATGCAATTCACAAATCAAACGGTGTTGTTGCACTTTTCGAACATTTTCTCTTGACTTTCCGCTGCCCTGTGTTACAATCATGGCGGAGGGATGGCTATGGACTGTGCTTATACGGATTTTACACAGCTGTATACGATGCCGTTTTCGCTCACTTCGCTGTTTGCGGTGCGACAGAAGTGGAAAAACGGCGTGCTTTTCCGCCGCGACCATCCGCGCAAGAGTACGGGGCTGATCTATCTTCACCGCTGCAACGGGTTGTATACCGCTGCCGACGGCACGACCTTTGACGCACCGCCCGGCAGCGTTATCTGCCTGCCTGCGGGCAGCCGCTACAGCGTGTATAACCACGATTGCGCCGAGAAGCAGGATGATGCTTTTTTGGTGGAATTCAACCTATACAGTGAAGAAAAACTGTTGACTTTTTCGGATGCGCCGTTTTTGGTGGACGGCGGACACACGCATCGCGTTGCCGCGCTGCTGCAGGAGGCGACGGATGCCTTTGAGTCGGCGGTGCGCTCGCCGGTTGCCGTGTATGCCGCGGTGTATACGCTGCTGGCGGTTTTGGGCAAGGCGGCACACGTGGAGGAAAATCGGCGGTTTCGGGTGATCCAGCCGGCGGTGCGGCGCCTTGAACAGAATGATGCCGGATCGGTGGAGGAGCTGGCGGCGGCATGCGGCATGAGCAGCGGCGGCTTTCGGCGGCTCTTTCGGGAATATCTCGGGAAAAGTCCGGTGGAATACCGCACGGAGCTGCGGTTGGGGCGCGCACAGGACATGCTGGAAAACAGCGACGCAACGCTGGAGTATATCGCGGAAACGCTCGGCTATGAAAGCGCAGCCTATTTTTGCCGTGTTTTCAAGAAAAACTGTCACATGACGCCGACTGCCTATCGGGTCATGCGGCGTGCGTAGATGGGGATTTTCGGAAAATTCATAATCTGTACACCCATTTTCCGCACAGAGATAGTATACTGCTTTTGAAAACATGACAGGGGATGAAGATTTTGCAGGAGCAACAGGAACAATGCGTGATGGTGTGTATCACCGATCAACCCGCTTGCAACGATCTGATCGCTGCCGCTGCCGAGATCGCGGCGGCGCGGGAGCTGCCGCTGGTTGCGGTGACGGTGCTGCCGACGGGGCTTGTCTCCGAATACACCGCCGATCGGCTGCAGACACTGTATAACATCGCCGGCAGACACGGCGCGCAGCTTCTGGTGCTGTTCAACGACGCACCCGCGCTGACGGTGGCGGTGACGGCGCGGCAGCAGGAGGCGGCGCACCTGGTGGTCGGCTCGCCCGGACCGGGCAGCAACCGCTTCATCGAAATGATCAAGGGCATCCTGCCGGAGGTGCCGCTGACGGTAGTGGACAAGAATACACAGACGGATATCACCTTTCCCGCTTTTTCCGAAGTAAAAAATGTGTAAAAGCTATTGCTTTTCTGCTTATATTCATTTATAATACATGTGGTAAGGGAGGAGATAATTATGGCAATGTCAGATCAGGTCATTCACAATTTCGATTTCAACAAGCTCATCGAGTTCGCATCCTCGGCGAAAGGCGATGTATATCTGAAAACCCCCGAGGGCGACATTCTGAATCTCAAAAGCCGCCTGACGCAGCTTTTGGCGCTTTCGAATGCGGTGGACTGGGGCAATGTGGGCGAAGCGACGGTCACTTGCACCAATCCCGACGACGAGTCGCGGCTGTTCCGTTTGAATCTCTACGGCAACGACGAGCAGTAAGACACAAAAAGGCTTCTCCGAAAGGCGAAGCCTTTTTTCATGCAAAAACAGGAGTAGCTATGAAAACGATTGCACGCATTCGATCCGATTTCCCCGCCAAATTCGGCATCCCGCGGCAGAGCGGGCTTGTGGACGCGCTGACGGCGACGGTCGTCTTTGAACCGCCCTATCGTAACCCCGATGCTCTGCGCGGGATCGAGGCGTTTTCGCACCTGTGGCTTTTGTGGAATTTTTCCGAAGCGGAGCGGGAGGAATGGTCGCCGACGGTGCGCCCGCCGCGTCTCGGCGGGAACACGCGCGTCGGCGTGTTTGCGACGCGCTCGCCCTTTCGCCCCAATCCGATCGGGCTTTCCTCGGTGCGCCTGCTTGAGGTGCGTCTGCACACGCCCGACGGACCGCAGCTTTTGGTCGGCGGCGCCGATCTGATGGACGGCACACCGATCTATGATATCAAGCCCTATCTGCCGTTTACGGACAGTCACCCCGACGCTGTCGGCGGTTTTGCCGACACGGTGCGCGAAAAATCGCTCAGAGTGAAACTGCCGCATGATCTCCCTGCACATTTTTCCGAAAAAGAGAGGGAGACGCTTTGTGCGATCCTGGCGCAGGATCCGCGCCCGTCCTATCAGGACGATCCGGAAAGGGTCTATCGTTTCACGTGCGGCGCCTGGGATATCGCATTTTGCGTCGCAAACGGTGAGGCATGTGTGACCGAAATTCTGCCGCATCAGGTATAAAGATGCTTTTGCAAGTTTCGGTGTCAAATGTTTCATTTTTTTCATTTTCCTATTGACAAGTGTCATATTATGTAGTATAGTGTCTCTATTAAATTTTTTTCGCATATGCGGAAAGGGTATCGGGAGGGATACTGTATGAAAAAATTGTTGGCTTTGGTTCTTGCGGCAGCGCTGTGCTGCCTGTGCTTTGCGGGCTGCGGCGGTTCGTCGAGCGACGAGAAGGTCGTGAAGATCGGCATTTTTGAGCCTGCATCCGGCAACAACGGCGCCGGCGGCAAGCAGGAAGCACTCGGCGTGAAATATGCCAATTCCAAGCAGCCGACCGTCGAGATCGGCGGCGAGACCTATAAGGTCGAGCTTGTCGAGGTGGACAACCAGTCTGCCGACGACAAAGCGGTGACCGCTGCGGCGGAGCTGGTACATAAGGATGTTTCGATCGTCCTCGGCTCTTACGGCTCTTCTGTTTCCATTGCAGCGTCTCCCACCTTCAAGGAAGCGGGACTTCCCGCCATCGGTATTACCTGCACCAACACGCAGGTGACCGAAAACAATTCGCACTATTTCCGCATTTGCTTCCTCGATCCGTTCCAGGGTGCTGTCTTGGCGAAATATGCCTATGACAACGGCGTGCGCAAGGCGTACACGCTGGCGGAGCTCGGCAATGCCTATGACCTCGGTCTTTCCAGCAGCTTCAAGACGGCGTTCGAAAAGCTGGGCGGCACGGTGATCGCCGACAACTTCCCGTCGAACCAGGCGGACTTCACTTCCTATATTAACAATGCCAAAAACGGCGGTGCTCAGGCAATTTTTGCGCCGACCTCCATTTCCTATGCACAGCTGATCATCGAAGCGGCGGCGACGCAGGGTGTCAAGATCCCGCTGTATGCCGGCGATACCTGGGACAGCAACGTGGTGCTGGACGCGGCAAAGGGCAAGGATGTCACGGTGAACATCACCACCTTCTATCAGGAGGGCGGCAATCCCGACTTCGACAGCGGCTTCAAGGCCTGGCTGAATGGCAACGCGCAGAATCTCACCAACAACGGCGGCAACGACATTGTGTCTGCTGTTTCTGCGATGGGCTATGACGCCTACTTCGTCGCGCTGGAAGCCATCAAGGCGGCGAACTCCACCGACCGCGCAGCCATCATGGCGGCGCTCCCGAATGTGCAGTACACCGGCGTGACCGGACTGATCAAATTCAACGCAACCGGCGATGCGGATCGCACCGTTGCCTACATCAAGGCGGCGGACACGGCGACCGGTGCCTGGACGTTCGTGAAGGAACAGGGCGTTGACTAAAGCATAATCGAGTTTTTCTGCAAGGTCGGATGCTGTATCTGGCATCCGACCTTGCGGTATATGCCGAAGGCGGAAATTTTCCCCTTTGGCTTTCGGAATTTTTGGAGGAATTCGCATGGAATATTTATTGGCGGGCATTTCCGTGGGCGGACAGTATGCGCTGATCGCGATCGGCTATACGATGGTCTACGGCATTTTGCGCCTTATCAACTTCGCGCACGGCGACATCTTCATGGTCTCCGGACTGGTGATGGTGTATGCCACGACGGCGATGCCGCTCTATCTGTCTATCCCGCTCGTGCTCATCGGCACCGTCATTCTCGGCTTTGCCGTGGAGCGCATGGCATATAAGCCGCTGCGCTCTGCGCCCCGTATGTCGGTGATGATCTCCGCCATCGGCGTTTCCTATATGCTGCAGAATATCGCGCTGTATGTGACGGGCGGCCTTGCCAAGACCTATACGTCTATTCCGTGGCTTTCCAAAACGGTGACCGTGTTCGGCGCCACCACCAAGTGGGTGACGCTCGTCACGCCTGTGCTCACCATTGTGCTGGTGGTTGCGCTGGTCATGCTCATCAAATTCACGAAGATCGGCATCGCCATGCGCGCGGTCTCGAAGGACTTTGAGACGGCACAGCTCATGGGCATCAAGATCAACCGCGTTATCAGCACGACGTTTGTCATCGGCTCGCTTTTGGCGGCGGTCGGCTCGATCCTGTATTTCAGCAACTATCCCTCCGTCATTCCCACGTCCGGCGCTATGCCGGGTCTGAAATCCTTTGTTGCCGCGGTGTTCGGCGGCATCGGCTCTATCCCCGGCGCGGTGATCGGTGCGTTCATCATCGGTATCTGCGAAAACCTTATTCGTGCCGTGAAGATCGGCGGCGTCAGCATGACGACCTTCTCCGACGCGTTCACATTTGCATTGCTCATTGTCGTTCTCTGCGTGAAGCCCAACGGACTTTTCGGTGAGAAAACAACGGAAAAGGTCTGAGGGGGTGTCAGCGTGAAAGCATTATCACAGAAAGAAAAAAAGATCAACACGCTCGGCAACCTTGTGCTGCTGTTGGCGCTCTGCATCGTGCTGATCGTCATTGACACGACCTCAAACTCCTTCGACATGATCGTCAAGGTGCTGCAAAAGGGCTGTGTGTATGCCGTTGTGGCGGTGTCCATGAACCTTTTGAACGGCTTCACGGGGCTTTTCTCGCTCGGACAGGCGGGCTTCATGCTGATCGGCGCCTATGTCTATTCCATCTTTTCCATCAGCGATGCCACCCGCGCCAGCGTGTTCAGCTTTTCGCTGAAGGCGGGGGAGACGCCCGTCGTGAATTTCCAGCTGCCCATTCTCGTCGCTATCCTGCTGGCAGGACTTGTCGCGGCGGTGTTTGCTTTCCTGATCGGTCTGCCGGTTCTGAAGCTCAAAAGCGACTATCTGGCGATTGCAACGCTGGGCTTTGCGGAAATTCTGCGCACCATCATCCAGTGGGATAAGCTCGGCAGACTCACAAACGGCTCGTTCCCGCTGAGCGGTCTCAACACGTTCAAGGATCTGCTCGCGGATACACCCTTTCGAAAGCTGTCGTTTGTGATGCCGTTTTTCCTCATGGCGGTCGTCTGCATCGGCATCATTGCGCTGATGCTGCACTCCACCTACGGACGCGCTTTCAAAGCTATCCGTGACGACGAGGTCGCGGCGGAAGCCATGGGCATCAATTTGGCAAAGCACAAAATGATTTCCTTTCTCACCAGCTCATTTTTTGCCGGTGTCGGCGGCGCGATGTATGCCATCTATGTCGGTTCTACCAACGCATCGCCCTTTACCTCGGCACTGACCTATGAAATTCTGCTCATCGTCGTCATCGGCGGCATCGGCTCCATCACCGGCTCCGTTCTTGCGAGTTTCCTGTATATTGCTTCGCAGGAATGGTGGCTGCGCGGACTGGACAGCGGCTCGTTCCTCGGCATGCAGTCGCCGCTGTTCCGCAACGGCTTCCGCCTGGTGGTGTTTTCCGCCATCATCATGATCTTCGTCCTGTTCTTCAGACGCGGCATCATGGGTGATCACGAATTTTCCTCGCTCGGTATGGTGCGCGGCATTGTCGGCATCCCGAAAAAGATCGCCGGTCTGTTTCACAAAAAGAAGAAAGCGGAGGAGAAAGCTATATGAATACCGTACTTCGCTTAGAGGATGTCACTATGCAGTTCGGCGGCGTGGTGGCAGTGGACAACTTCTCGATGGAGATCCATGAGGGCGAGATCGTTTCGCTCATCGGTCCCAACGGCGCCGGTAAGACGACCGCGTTCAACGCGGTCACCGGCGTGTATCAGCCGACCAACGGCGCGATCTATTTCAAGGATAAGCGCATTTTGGAAAACCATCCCACCGGCAAGATGAAACGGCTGTATGCCGGTGAAAATGCCGGGAAATATACGCATGTGATGAAGAAAACGCCGGATCAGATCACAAAGCTCGGCATGGCGCGCACGTTTCAGAACATTCGCCTTTTCAAATCCATGACGGTGTTTGAAAATGTGCTGGTCGCGACGCATATGCGCCGCAAGAGCAATCTGTTCACCGCGACATTCATGCTCAATCACAAAGAGGAAATGCAGATGCGCCGCGAGGTGCTCGAGCTTCTTGAGATCGTCGGTCTTGCCGATGTCAAGGACGAGATCGCCACATCGCTGCCCTATGGCAAGCAGCGGCATTTGGAGATCGCCCGCGCGCTGGCAACAAAGCCGTCGCTTTTGCTGCTGGATGAACCCGCAGCCGGCATGAACCCGCAGGAGACGGAAGAGCTGACGGCGTTTATCCGCCGCATCCGCGACGAGTTCCATCTGACGGTGTTCCTCATTGAGCATCACATGAATTTGGTCATGGACATTTCCGATCGCATCTATGTGATCGACTTCGGCAAGCTGATCGCTTCCGGCACACCGCAGCAGGTGCAGAACGATCCGCGCGTGATCGAGGCATATCTGGGGGTGCAGAACGTTGAGTAATATACTGGAAATTCGGGATCTGACGGTTTCCTACGGCGGCATCCGCGCGGTCAAGGGCATCAGCATGGATGTGCCGAAAGGGCAGATTGTGACGCTGATCGGTGCGAACGGCGCCGGTAAGTCCACGACGCTGCGCACCATCGCCGGTATCGTCAAGCCGCAGACGGCGTCCATCCGCATGGATGGGGTGGAGTTGGTCGGCAAGTCGCCGGATCAGATCGTGCAGCAGGGCGTGACGCTCGTGCCGGAGGGGAGACGCGTGTTCTCCAATCTGACGGTGCTGGAAAACCTGAAGATCGGGGCATACTTGCGGCATGACGATCTTTCCGACGACATTACCTATGTATATGACCTTTTCCCGCGTCTTAAGGAGCGCAACTGGCAGCTTGCCGGGACGCTGTCCGGCGGCGAGCAGCAGATGCTGGCGGTCGGCAGAGCGCTGATGAGCCGCCCGAAGCTCATCATGATGGATGAGCCGTCCCTCGGTCTTGCGCCGCTTGTGGTGCAGAGCATTTTTGAGATCATCAAAACCATCCGCAGCGAAGGCATCACCGTGCTTCTCAACGAGCAGAACGCCAACATGGCGTTGCAGGTGGCGGACAAAGCCTATGTGCTGGAGACCGGTGAGATCACCATGAGCGGCACGGGCAAAGAGCTTTTGTCGGATGAAAGAATAAAAGAAGCCTATCTCGGAAAACAGAAAAAGGAGCGGTGATGACATGCAGAGAACAGCGGTAAAGGCAATATATGCCGACATGAACGCCTTTGCGGAAAAGGAAGTCACGGTCGGCGGCTGGGTGCGCAATCTGCGCGACAGCAAGGCGTTCGGCTTCATCGACCTCAACGACGGCAGCTGCTTTAAGTCGGTGCAGGTGGTCTTTGAGCGGGAGAAGCTCGACAATTATGACGAGATCGCCGCACAGAACATCGGTGCGGCGCTGGTCGTGCGCGGCATTGTCCGTCTGACACCGGAAATGAAGCAGCCCTTTGAGATCAAGGCGACACAGATCGCGGTGGAGGGGACTTCCACGCCGGACTATCCCCTGCAGAATAAGCGCCACACGGTGGAGTACCTGCGCGAGCAGGCATATCTCCGTCCGCGCACCAACCTGTTTTCCGCGGTGTTCCGCGTGCGCAGCGAGGTGGCGTTTGCCATTCATTCCTTCTTCCATGCGCGCGGCTTTGTGTATGTGCACACGCCGCTCATCACCGGCTCTGACTGCGAGGGTGCGGGCGAAATGTTCCGCGTGACAACGCTCGATCCGAACGATCCGCCCCGCAAGGAGGACGGCTCTGTGGATTGGTCGAAGGACTTTTTCGGCAAGAGCACCAACCTGACGGTGTCGGGTCAGCTGGAGGTGGAGACCTTTGCGCATGCGTTCAGCAATGTGTATACCTTCGGTCCGACCTTCCGCGCGGAAAATTCCAACACCGCGCGCCATGCAGCGGAATTCTGGATGATCGAGCCGGAGATCGCTTTCGCGGATCTCCACGACAACATGCAGCTTGCATGGGATATGATCCAGTCGATCATCCGCCATGTGCTGGAAAACTGCAAACAGGAGCTGGCATTCTTCAACAGCTTTGTCGACAAGGGACTTTTGGAGCGTCTGGAGACGCTGGCGGCAAGCAGCTATAAAAAGGTCACCTACACCGAGGCGGTGGAAATGCTGCAAAAGTGCGGCGCGGACTTCAAGTATCCCGTGGAATGGGGCATGGATCTGCAGACCGAGCACGAACGCTATCTGACCGAGCACATCTATCATTGCCCGGTGTTTGTCACCGATTATCCCAAGGAGATCAAGTCCTTCTATATGCGTCTCAACGACGACGGCAAAACGGTGGCAGCAATGGATCTTTTGGTGCCGGGCGTCGGCGAGATCATCGGCGGCAGCCAGCGCGAGGAGCGGCTGGATGTGCTTTTGGAGCGGATGAAAGAATGCCACCTCGACGAAAAGGACTATTGGTGGTATATTAATCTGCGGCGCTACGGCGGCACGACACATTCCGGCTACGGACTGGGCTTTGAGCGCATCATCATGTATTTGACCGGCGTGTCGAACATTCGCGATGTGATCCCCTATCCCAGAACCGTCGGCAACGCAGAATATTGAGAAGAAAAAGAGGCGGGTGTGATACATCACACCCGTTTCAGACTGTCAAAAAAGTCCGCAGGACGCAAAAGCGCATTTGCACGAAAAGGCATCGGAAAAACTTTAGCAAACAAATAGGAGCGTTTCTTTGAAACGCACGCTTTTGCTGTCTGCGTCAACCGCCCCCTGGTGTATGTCATATACGCCGACGGGGGGGCGGTTTCCTTGCTCCTGCGGTTTTTAGACAGCCTTGCAGTGTGTCAAAAAACTTGTTTTTTGACACACTGAGACGGGTGTGATACATCACACCCGTTTTTCTGTTGACATTGCGGCAATTTTTGGATAAGATAGGTATGGTATTACCCTGTGGTAGAAAAAGGGGGTATGACCCGCAAATGCGGGTGTGTATATGAAGGATCTGAAAGTTTGCCTGCTCAATGATTCGTTTCCGCCGCTCATTGACGGGGTGGGCAACGCCGTTGTCAATTATGCGGAGAATATCCGCAAATGCGGCGGCAGTGCGACGGTGGTGACACCGTCCTATCCGGACGTGTCGGACGATGCGTTTCCGTTTCCGGTCGTGCGGTATCCCAGCGTGGATTTTTCCAAATTCTGCGGCTACCGCGCGGGCTATCCCTTTGATGCAAAGGTGCTGGACCGCTTAAACAAAGAAAATTTCGATATCATCCACAGCCACTGCCCGATCGCTTCCACCATGCTGGCAAGGGCGCTGCGGGAGACCACGGGAAAGCCGCTTGTGTTCACTTATCATACCAAATTCGACATCGATATCAAGAACACCATCCGCTCGGAAAAGCTGCAGCGGCTGGCGATCAAGGTGCTGGTCAACAACATCGAGGCGTGCGATGAGGTGTGGGTGGTCAGCAACGGCGCGGGTGAAAATCTGCGCACGCTTGGCTACACCGGCGACTATCGCGTGATGGAAAACGGCGTGGACTTTGTGCGCGGCCGTGCGGATGACGCGGCGATTGCCAAGATCGGTGCGGAGTACGGCATTGCCGATGACGAGCCGGTTTTGCTGTTTGTCGGACGCATGATGTGGTATAAAGGCATCCGCATCCTGCTGGATGCCGCCCGCCTTTTGCGCAATGAGGGGTTGCGCTTTCGCCTTTTGTTTGTGGGCGAGGGCGGCGACTTTGAGGAGATAAAGGCATATGCCGAGACATTGAGGCTCGGCGAGACGTGTATCTTTGCGGGGGCACAGCGCGACCGCGAGCGTCTGCGCGCCTATTTTTGCCGCGCAACCATGTTCGTGTTTCCGTCCACCTTCGACACCAACGGCATTGTCGTGCGGGAAGCGGCGGCGTGCGGCCTTGCCAGCATGCTGATCGCGGGCAGCTGCGCCGCCGAGGGGATCACGGACGGCAGAAACGGCATTCTTTGTGAGGAAAATGCGGAGTCTGCCGCGAAAGCGATGCGCTTTGCCTGCAAAAATCCGCAGGTGCTGCGGGAGATCGGCATGCATGCCATGCAGGAGATCTATATTTCCTGGGAAACGGCGGTGCGCGCCGCCTATGACCGCTATGCGGAGATCGACGCGCTGCACCGTGCGGGTGCATACAAGGAACGGCGCGTGCCGCTCGACAGTGTCTACGGCACGCTTGCAGAACTGATAAAAGAATTCAATCGATGGCGCAGCCTGCCGACCCGAAAAAAGGAAAAAGCGGATGCGCAAAAAGGAGATGCTTTGGATGAGTGAGCGCGTTCTTTTGATCATGAATCCCTGTTCGGGGCAGAAGCGTGCGCGGCGGTATCTTGCGGATATTCTGGGGCTTTTCCGCGCGCACGATTTTGTGACGACGGTCATGCCGACTATGGCGCGCGGCGACGCGATAGAGATCATCAAGGAGCACGGCAAAAATGCCGACCGTATTGTGTGTATCGGCGGCGACGGCACGTTCAACGAGGTCGTTTGCGGCGTGCTGGATGCGGGACTGACCGTGCCGATCGGCT
>OIZI01000789.1_pt1 | contig 15122 bp, 16 predicted proteins | sample 1588441 | NCBI WGS metagenome assembly OIZI01 (sample SAMN03283284) | human gut metagenome | biome: human-associated habitat; material: feces | host: Homo sapiens | place: Peru | collected 2012
CTTCAGGCGATGCCTTCCTGATTAAAATTAAGATTTTAATCAGGAAATAGTATGAGTGGTTGACTTCCAGTTTATTGGGGAATATAATCATATTATACACAATGAGGGCAGGATTGCCCTGAAATAAAGGAGCGTATTATTCATGAGTTCTTGTAGCGGAGATTGTTCCAGCTGCGGCAGCACCTCCTGCGGTGAGCGCACCGCGGAGAGCCTGCTGGCTCAGCTGAATCCCAAGGCCAGCGTGAAAAAGGTCATTGCCGTGGTTTCCGGCAAGGGCGGCGTGGGCAAGTCCACCGTCACCGCCATGCTGGCAGTTGCCATGGCCCGGCGGGGAAAGCGGACGGCTGTCCTGGACGCGGATATCACCGGCCCTTCCGCCCCTACGGCCTTCGGAGTCACCGAGTGCCAGGGTGCCAACGAGGACGGTCTGTATCCTGCCCTGACCCGGGGCGGCATCCAGGTTATGTCCATCAACCTGCTGCTGGACAATCCGGCAGACCCGGTGGTCTGGCGGGGCCCGGTGATCGCCGGTGCCGTCAAGCAGTTCTGGACGGATGTAATCTGGGAGGACGTGGACTATATGTTCGTGGACATGCCTCCCGGAACCGGCGATGTGCCCCTGACCGTGTTCCAGAGCCTGCCCATTGACGGCGTGGTCATCGTGACTACACCTCAGGATCTGGTGTCCATGATCGTGGCCAAGGCTGTGAAAATGGCGAACATGATGCACGTTCCCGTGCTGGGCTTCGTGGAGAACTATTCCTATCTTCAGTGCCCGGACTGCGGCAAGAAGATCAGCGTTTTCGGCAAGTCTCACCTGGATGAAATTGCGTCCCAGTTCCAGCTCCCGGTGCTTGCCCGGCTGCCCATTGACCCGGCTGTTGCCGAGGCTTACGACAACGGCCAGATGGAAACCGTGAACACCGACGGTGTCAACGAGGTTATTCAGGCGATTCTCAAAGCTTAAAACAGGAAAAAAGCTCAGCGTTTGCTGAGCTTTTTCTAATAATCGCAATCATTTTACATGGATTTTACAATTGCAGGAATGCCAAGTTTACAGGGGAATGCTAGAATAGTAAAAATAGAAACGGGAGGGGTTTTCCTATGATATACTGTGTGGAAGACGACAACGCGATTCGGGATCTGATGCTCTACACTTTAGGGGCTTCCGGATTTCAGGCCAAGGGCTTTCCGGACAGCACTTTTTTTTGGCAGGCTATGACCGAAGAAAAGCCGGAGCTGATTCTGCTGGACATTATGCTCCCCGGAGAGGACGGCATTACGGTGCTCAAGCGGCTCCGGGCTGCCTCCGCTACGGCCAACATTCCTGTGATTATGGCAACCGCCAAGGGCAGCGAATTTGACAAGGTCATCGGCCTGGACACCGGTGCCGATGACTATCTTGTCAAGCCTTTTGGTATGATGGAGATGGTCGCCCGGATTAAGGCGGTCATGCGCCGCACTGCCCCCAAAACCGACCAGGTGCTGACCTGCGGGAATATTGTGTTGGACGAGGTTCGGCACATCGTCACCGTTGACGGCAAACAAGTGGTGCTGACCCTGAAGGAGTATGAGCTTCTGAAACTTCTCATGGAGAACGCCGGTCAGGTTTTTACCCGGGATATTCTGCTGTCGCGGATCTGGGGACAGGACTATCTGGGGGAGACCCGGACCGTGGACGTGCACATCGGCACTCTGCGCACGAAGCTTGCCAAGGGCGGGGAGAAAATCGAAACCGTCCGGGGTGTGGGCTATAAGATGGTGGAGTAAATGAATAAGAAGATTTTTCACGTCATTCTGGTAGTGGCGATTCTTGTTTTTCTTGCCAGCCTGATGTTCATCATGGGCATTACCTACGACTATTTCACCCAGATCCAGCGAAATCAGCTCCGGGCGGAGACCCAGCTGGCAGCAAAGGGCGTCAGCATGTCCGGACAGGATTATTTTGAGGATATGCAGGTCAGCGGCTATCGGGTGACCTGGATTGCACCGGACGGGACTGTGCGCTATGACAGTCAGGCGGACACCAGCCAGATGGAGAATCACCTGACCCGGGAAGAGGTGAGGGAGGCTTTCGCCAGCGGCTACGGCGAAAGCAGCCGCTATTCCAGCACCCTGGCGGACAAGCAGCTCTACGCCGCCCAGCGACTGGCGGACGGCACGGTTCTGCGGCTTTCCATTGTGCAGATGTCCATGTGGATGCTGATTTTGAGCTTTGCCAGACCCATCTGCATTGTGATCTGCATCGCTTTGGTGCTGTCCATGGCGCTGGCCTCCAGCCTGGCTCGGCGGATTGTGGAGCCGATTAACGAAATTGACCTGGATAAGCCGAAACAGTACTACGGCCAGCCGGACTATGTGGAGGTGGAGCCCCTGCTTCGCAGAATTGCCAGCCAGCAGGAGCAGCTGAAGCGGGACAATGCCCAGATTGAAAAGGCGTCTCTGATTCGCCAGGAGTTTACAGCAAACGTATCCCATGAGCTGAAAACGCCCCTGCACGCCATTTCCGGCTATGCCGAGCTTCTGGAAAACGGTATGGTGCGGCCTGAGGACGTGAAGCCCTTCGCCGGGAAGATTCGGGCGGAGTCTGCCCGGATGACCAGCCTGGTGGAGGACATCATCAACCTGACCAAGCTGGACAACGGCGGCGCGGAGATGACCTGGGAGGACTGCGACCTGTATCGGATTGCGGAAAACGCGGTGGACAGCCTGATGACCACCGCCGAGGCGGAGAATGTGAGACTGGATTTGTCCGGCGGTCATGCCATGGTGTACGGTGTGCCCCAGCAGCTGTACAGTATTGTCTATAATCTCTGTGACAATGCCATTAAGTATCACACCGCCGAGGGCAAGGTCTGGGTTCGGGTAAACCAGGATGCCTCCGGAGTCACCTTGCAGGTTCAGGACAACGGCATCGGCATTCCGGAGGACTGCCAGGATCGGATTTTTGAGCGGTTCTATCGGGTGGACAAGAGCCGCTCCAAGGCCGCCGGCGGTACGGGGCTGGGCCTTTCCATCGTCAAGCACGCGGTTCTGATTCACAAGGCCTATATCCAGGTGCGCAGTAAGCCGGGCTTTGGGTCGGAATTTACGGTTTTCTTTCCCAATCGAAAAGAAAAATAACGGAAAACAGTAGATTTCTTCGAAGAAATATGCTATAATGCCCCCCAGTGACTGAAATTGCAAAAGGGGAGAGCATTGTTGGATAGTAAGGAAGAAGCTCAGAAGGACATCGGGCTTCAAACAAAGGATTATTGGTATGACCTGCCGGAAGAGCTGATCGCGCAGACCCCTCTGCAAAAGCGCGACACCTCCCGGCTTATGGTTTTGGATCGACAAACCGGGGAAATTTCCCACCGTCATTTTTATGATGTGCTGGATTATCTGAACCCCGGGGACTGCCTGGTGATGAACGATTCCCGGGTGCTGCCCGCCCGGCTTCTGGGACACCGTCCCACCGGCGGGGCAGTGGAGGTTCTGCTTCTGCGGGATCTGGGGAACGGATGCTGGGAGTGCCTGTGCAAGCCCGGCAAGAAAATGCAGCCCGGCAGCACCGTCAGCTTCGGAAACGGGGAACTGACTGCTACCGTAAAGGAAGTCCGCGATGACGGCAACCGGGTGGTGGAGTTCCACTATGAGGGCATTTTCCTGGAAGTTTTGGAGCGACTGGGAAAAATGCCCCTGCCGCCCTACATCAAGGCAGAGCTGCAAGATCAGGAGCGGTATCAGACGGTATATTCCCGGGAGGTTGGTTCCGCTGCGGCGCCAACGGCAGGGCTCCACTTCACGAAAGAGCTGCTGGAAAAAATCCGGGAAAAAGGAGTCAATGAGGCTTTTGTGACGCTGCATGTGGGTCTGGGTACCTTCCGGCCTGTGAAGGCGGACAACATCCTGGAGCATCACATGCACTCGGAGCTGTGCATGATGAACGAGGAAACGGCCGCTCTTTTGAATGAAACCCAGAAAAAGGGCGGGCGGATTATTTGCGTGGGCACTACCTCCTGCCGTACCCTGGAATCTCTGGTGCAGCCGGACGGTTCCTTCCGGGCGTGCTCCAAATGGACGGATATTTTCATCTATCCGGGGTACAAATTCAAGGCCATGGACGGGCTGATTACCAATTTCCATCTGCCGGAAAGTACCCTGGTTATGCTGGTTTCCGCTTTCGCCGGACGGGAGCATGTGCTGAACGCCTACAAAGTTGCGGTTCAGGAAAAGTACCGCTTTTTCAGCTTCGGCGATGCCATGTTCCTTGCGGACGGCACCGGAAGCCATGACCGAACCAACCAGGAACCGTGAGGAATGCTATGTTTGAATTGTTAAAAACCGAGGGAAAAGCCCGGCGGGGTGTGTTTACCTGTGCCCATGGCACGGTGCAGACGCCGGTTTTCATGAATGTGGGCACCCAGGGCGCCATTAAGGGTGCGCTCAGCGCGGAAGACTTAAAAAACATCGGCTGTCAGGTGGAGCTGAGCAACACCTACCACCTGCATCTGCGGCCTACGGACAAGGTCGTCCGGGAAATGGGAGGCCTGCATAAATTTATGACCTGGGACGGGCCAATCCTTACGGATTCCGGCGGATTTCAGGTGTTCAGCCTGTCCTCCCTGCGGAAAATCAAGGAGGAGGGCGTGTACTTCGCCTCTCACATCGACGGCCACAAGATTTTCATGGGGCCGGAGGAGAGTATGCAGATTCAGTCCAATCTGGGCAGCGATATCTGCATGGCCTTTGACGAGTGCATTGAGAATCCTTCCCCCCGGGATTACGTCCAGAAGAGTGTGGACAGAACCTATCGGTGGCTGGTGCGCTGCAAGGCGGAAAACGCCCGGCTGAATGCCCTGCCGGACACGGTGAACCGGCAGCAGATGCTCTGGGGCATCAACCAGGGCGGCACCTACGCCGATATCCGCATTGACCATATGAAGCGCATTGCCGAGCTGGAGCTTCCGGGCTACGCCATCGGCGGCCTGGCAGTGGGGGAAACCGCTCAGGAGATGTACGACATCATCGAGGCGGTGGAGCCCTATATGCCCGCGGACAGAACCCGGTATCTCATGGGCGTGGGAACCCCCACGAACATCATTGAGGCTGTTGCCCGGGGCGTGGACTTCTTCGACTGCGTTATGCCCGCCCGGAATGCCCGCCATGCCCGGCTCAACACCTGGGAAGGGGCCATCAACCTGAAAAACGCCAAGTATATCACCGACAGCAGCCCCATTGACCCCCAGTGCGACTGCCCGGTGTGCCGCCGGTTCAGCAGGGCTTACATCCGGCACCTGTTCATTGCCGACGAGATGTTGGCTATGCGGCTGGCCGTCATGCACAACCTGTATTTCTACAATAAGCTGATGGAGCGAATCCGGGATGCTCTGGACGAAGGGCGGTTCGCCGCCTTCCGGGCAGAGTATTCGGAAAAATTAGCCAGAAGAATCTAAAGTAGTCCTTGCTTTTTGCGTTATCGATGATATAATAGTCTAGCTAATACTTACGAAGGAGTTTTTCAAATGAACATTCTGAGTGCCACCGCAACCGGCGCCGGCATGGGCAGCACCCTGCTCATGATGGTGCTGATGATTGCCATTTTCTACTTCATGCTGATTCGTCCGGAAAACAAGCGGAAGAAGGAAGCCGAGCAGATGCGTTCCACCGTCCGCAAGGGCGACAAGATCACCACCATCGGCGGTATCTGCGGTACCGTTGTGGACGTGAAGGAGTCCAGAATCGTGCTGGAGACCGGCGCCGACCAGGTTCGCATTGAGCTGGAGAAGTGGGCCATTTCCACCAACGAGACCGCTGCCGAGAACGCCAAGGAAGAGGCCAAGAAGGCTCAGGAAGCCAAGGCGAAGGCAAAGGCCGCCAAGAAGGCAGAGAAGAATCAGTAATCGGAAAACGCAGGCTTTGGAAATTTCCAAGGCCTGCGTTCTTTATGTATGATTGGAGGAGGGCAAACGGAAGTGTTGATACAGTGTAGCAAAGAAGGCCCAAACGATGTGATGTCATTGCGAGCCAGTGACCGACGTCACTGGTGTGGCCCCTTCCAGGGATTCCCTCTGGTCACAATCCGTTCCCTTGGCCTTCTCATGGGAGGGGAAGGTGGATGAGGTCGCTGCCAGAAAATGCTCAATGAGAGATTGTAGGGGACGATGCCCTCATCGTCCCTAAATGAAGTGCCATGCGTGCATTCCTGCTCTCCATAAATATTTCGGTACAGGTCCCATTAGCGAGCTTTGTCATCAAGCATTTTATTCGGGGCTGTAATCTTCTTCAAGGATGTTTCCATCCGCATCCAAATAAGTAATGGCAACCGGCCAATCTTCTAAATCTTCTTCTAACCCAGAGGTAAGATATTGACAGTTGGTCAGGTAATGATAGAGTCTGCCATAGGTTGTAAATATATAATATGCAGAATCAGCATCAGAACGATACAGGGTATCCGTTTTGACAGTAACCCGAAACTCAGAAAAATTGTCGTTATAGGAAATGTCCGTGATATTGTTGTACTCATTGGCTGCCATGTTCTGTGCAACAGAGATGATGCCCGATCGTATGTAATCTACATAAGCATCGTATTGTTTCTTTGTCATTTTCACAACAACAGAGTCATCCGCCTGCCTCTCAAATGATTGATGATAAATGCCGATATTAGCATCCAACCATTCATCTGAAATGTCCGGCGCATATTGGGGAGTGAGTGTCAGTGTTACCATTTCCTCATCGGCTTCAACTGTTTTTGATTGATAGCCGCATCCTGCAATCGATAATAGGAACACAATGCACAACACAAATAACATCCGTTTTTTCATAATGTACACCCCCACATATTCAAGATTTTTCTAAAATCGGAATTGGTTTCGCTGCTTTGTTCCGAAGGTGCATCATTTCATGGAGTTGAATATACTCTCCGGGGGCAATTTTCTTGTCCCGGCAAGAAAATTGATAAGTAAGCGGGCTCAAGGGGCGCTGCCGAAAAGCCGCCCCCTTAAGTATCCCCCGGCCGCGTCGCCGGAAGTGCAAAGGAATGTTTTGAGTGGCTATGGTGGTATTATCGGAAGTGCTCAGATAGAACGAAGAGCCTTCGTTCTGCTGACTTATAGTGTTTCTAAGTACGCCTTTACATCAAAGGGTTTCAGTTTTTCATCCTTACGCAGATACAGGGGGTGGTGGGGATGCCCCTTTTTTGTAATGGCTCCGGCGCAGTACCAGCTGGCGCCAAATTCCTCCCCGGCGGCAACCAAGTCCCGGACGCAGTCGGGTAGATATTTCCGCTTTTCAATGATGGCTCCCCAGGCTGCCCAGACGGAAGGGTGACCCGAAATGGAGAGAATATAGCGGAAGGCCTCCAGATTCTCCCGGTGCAGAGCCGGGTTATACACCTTCTCCATATCGTCCGGAGAGGTGGCCCGCTGGGCGTAGACGTTGAACATGAGAAAGCTGTCGTAGCCGTTGCCCAGGGCGATCCGCTCCACGGACTTGAGGGTGTTGTCCAGGGCATCGGGCTTTGCCGTGGAGGGGTTGATGCCGATGCAGATCAAGGGATTTTTCCCCCGTGTACCCAGCAGATACCGGTATTCCGAGTAGAAATTGGGGGCATAGAGCCACTTTTTAATGTCATATTCCGGGGAAGGGGTGTTGGCAGCAGCCAGAGCCTCCCGGAAGGTCAGCAGGGAAAGGGCAGAGGTGGGAGCGCTGGGAATGTGAGCCATCAGACATCCTCCACGGTGGGGAACCACAGGCTCTGGCTGGGATCGTGGAAGTCGCAGGCTTCCGGCTCCCGGCCGGTCTGGCGGCACCAGCCGGCAAAGGCGGCGTCCAGGAAGGGGTAGACCCCGTCCATGGTGGACTGGAGGCTCAGAGTGTTCCCGTCCGACAGATACAGCTCAATGACCACATTGCCGCCCTGAATCAGATACAGCTTCTGGCCTCGAATCTGGTCGTAGCGATAGGTGACGGACTTTTTGGCGAATTTCGACAAAAGGAAGGTGTCCTGGTCGTAGAAAACGCCGAAGCTCAGGTAGAATACCGCCAGCCCGGCACCCATCAGCAGCACGATGACGCCGCCCCAGAGCAGCACCCGGTCACCTTTGATTCCGGCGCAGATGGCCATAATGCCCAGAGCGGACAGAATCACGCCGAAGAGCCCATAGCGTTTGTTGGCCCGGACGGCCAAACCGCTCATGTGCTGAGCCTTACTGCGGAACAGCTTGGCAAAGGCCTTGTCCACCAGGCGGCACAGGCCGAACACAATGGCGGCGACAAGAATAATGACGATGACAGTTGACATAACTTCTCCTTAAATGCAGCAATCTCTTATGCCCAGAGCACCGTGTCCACGGGAATGTCGTGATCTTCCACGTCCAGCTTGGGCAGCATCTGAAATTCGTAGCAAAGAGCCAGGGTGGGATGGTTGGGCTCCGCGGCCAGGAACTTATCGTAGAAACCGCCGCCGTAGCCGATTCGGTGCCCCTGGGGGTCGAAGGCCAGTCCGGGCATGAGCACCAGGGCGGTTTCGTCGTGAGCCACCGGCTCATCGGCGATGGGCTCAGGAATGCCCGCGTAGCCCTTGGCCACAGCGGTCAGGTCGTCCAGGTACAGAAATTTCATTTCCTCCCCGTAGACCTTGGGCACGGCCACCTTTTTCCCGTCCTTCAGGGCACGCTCCAGCATGGGCACCGTGCGCACCTCCTGGTTGTAGGGCAGGTATCCGTAGATGGTTTTTGCGTTTTGGTAGGCGCGGCTGGCAAAGAACAGCCGGGCAAGCCTGGCACTCCGCTCTTCGATTTCCGCTTCCGTCATCGCCCGCTTCCGGGCGCGTATTTCCCGACGCAGTTCGGTTTTATCCATTGGAATTCTCCTTTTTCTCGCTGCGGAACATCCGGAACCAGAGGAAAATGGCAACCTGGCCGGGAATGCCCAGCAGGAACAGTTTCAGATAGGAAACCTGCAAAACCACCCGCAATGTCACATAAATGCTCAGAAGAGTGCCCCAGACGATGGCACTGATGAGCATTTTGTTCCAGCGGAAATCGTGCCAGGCCGAGCGCAGACTCAGCAGTACGATGGCGTTGGCGGGAATGGCGTAGAAAAACAGCAGACGGCTGTATTTTTCCAGAAAATCGAAGGGGGACATGAGCACGAAGGCCAGCAGCGCCACAAACCACACCAGGGTAGAGGACAGAGCCAGAATCACATTCTTATTGGCCTTGCGCTTGAGGGCCTTTTCCGAAACCTGGGTCATGGCCTTCTCCAGGGTACCCGGGTTTCCCGGCAGAGCCTCCGGGTCGGTCAGAAGGTCATTGACGGGGATGCCGAACTGAGCCGCCAGCTGCATCAGGGTCAGCACATCGGGGATGGACTCCCCCCGCTCCCATTTGGAAACCGCCTTGTCGGAATAATTCAGTTTTTCCGCCAGTGCCAGCTGGGTCAGACCTGCCCGTTTGCGATAGGCGGCGATATTGGCTCCAATCTGATATTTCAGCTTCTCGTCGTCCATGTTTTCCCTCCAAGTCATTGTCCCCTCTAGCATATCACAAAAAACCGGGATTTGCAACCAAAAACCGCAGTGCTACAGGGCATCCTGGCAGGCCTTGCGAAGAGCGGCCTGACGCTTGTGGTACAGAAGACACTCAGCCTGGCGCAGGTAGCCGGGGCAGCCGTGAAGCCGGATGAATTCCTGGGCGGCAGGGAGCTTGCTCAGGCCGGTGACCAGCAGATTCCTTTCCTGCCGATTCCCGAAGCTGTCCTCAGCGAACCGGAAGGCGTTGTCTAAGCCCCGGGAGACGGACTCCACTGCCGCCGCTCGGGCGGAAACATCCTCCGCAAACTGGGCTTTCAGGCAGGGAAATAACAGTTCACCGGTCTGCCGCCGCTCCCTGGCGGCGGCACCCATGGCTTCCAGTCGGTTCAGCACCCACCGCTCCACCAGAGCGTCTTTTCGGGAAATCAATCCGTTTTCCTCCTTGACCGCCAGTGCCTTTTCGGCCGCAGCGAGAAAATCCGCCAAGGATGGATCCTGTCCCCGGAACCGCTTCAGCATTTCGTGCAGCCGCACCGTCCGGGCATCCAGGGTTTCGTAAGTCCGCAGACGGGCCGCCAGTCCCTCCAGCAAGAGATTGACCACGCTGACACCCTCGTCAAAGCCGCCGGAAGAGGCCATGGCGGTCTTTTCCCGGTACTGCGCCTCGGTCAGTGCGCCCTCCAGCAGATCGGAAATGCCGTAGTCGGTGCCATATTTTCGGTACAGCCGCCAGTAGGCGGCAAAATCCCGGGCGGTATCGGCCTTGTGCAGGTATTCAAAAATCAGTTCCTCCGTTACGGGAAGGCCGTGGGAGGCGTAGCTTTCCAGCAGCCGGGACAGATCCTCCCAGCCCCGGGCGGTGACGAAGGACAGCTCTCCGTCCTTCCGGGTCACGGCGTAGAACCGATCGGGCTTCACCGTGAGATACGACAGAACGGCTCCGGGAAGCTGCCGCTGGCGGGCATAGTCCAGCCAGACGGAGAGGTCGGCCTCCACCTGGATCTGCCGAACCCGATCCAGGGTCACCACGTCAAATTCCCGGACAGACTTGTTATATTCCGGCGGATTCCCCGCAGCTACCACCACCCAGCCCGCAGGCAGACGATGGGTGCCGAAGGTTTTGTTCTGCAAAAACTGGAGCATGGTGGGAGCCAGAGTCTCCGACACACAGTTGATTTCGTCCAGAAACAGAATGCCCTCCGGCGTTCCCGTCCGCTCCATGGCATCGTAAACCGAGGCGATGATCTCGCTCATGGTGTATTCCGTCACGGTAACGGCAGTCCCACCGTAGTGCTTTTCTACCAGCTGAGGCAGGCCGATGGCACTTTGCCGGGTGTGATGGGACAGGGTGTAGGACACCAGATTCACGGCGCAGTCTTTCGCCGCCTGCTCCAAAATGGCGGTTTTGCCGATGCCGGGAGGGCCTATCAGCAGCAGTGGCCGCTGATGGGCCGCCGGAAACAGGTACTGGCCTTCCCCGTCCTTCTCAAGATAGGCCTGTACCGTGCGGATGATTTCTTCTTTTGCTTCCTGAATGTTCATAGTCGGCTCCTAGATTTGAAAACAGTGAGCCCATCTGGGCACCAGCTCCGGGTGACCGGAGTCTTTCAGCAGAACGAAGGCCGTTTCGTAATCCGGCGGCTGGGTAGGGTAGAATCCGTCCCCATCGGTAAAATAGAGCAGGGCCCGGAGGCGTTTCAGCTGCCGGGTTTGCCGCAGTTTTTCCACATAGTTGAACACCGGGGTGAAATCCGTGCCGCCCCGACCCTGAATGACCACCTTTTGGGCGTAATCCAGCCAGTCCTCCCGGCATTGAATCCGTGTCACATCCTGGATAACACAGTCACATTGGAGAAAATACACGTTCATTTTCCGAAAGAAATTCTCCTGATTGGATAACAGCTTCCAGGTTTCCGCCAGAAACCGGCTGACGGTTTCCTTGTCGCAGGAGCCGGAGGTGTCGATGGCGATGACCAGCTCCTCCAGCCGCCGAACCTCCTGATACTCCAGCGGTTCCAGGAAGGGGGTGCCCAGGTCAAGCCCCAGCCGGTAATAGGCGTAGTCGAAGCTCTCCATATCCAGCTGCATTTCCTCCCGGAGTTCGGCAAAGCGTTCCAGATATCTTCGGTAGTCAAACTGTCCGGCTTGTGCGTCCTCCGCGTCTTCCAGCCCGGCACCGGCAGTGTGCCCCCGTTTACCTGCTCCGGTCTTGTCCCCGGCGGCAGCCAGCAGAAGAGTTTCCCACTTCCGGCGGCTCGTCTCCCTGGGGGCATCCTTCCAGCTGCTGTGGTCATCAAAGGCATAGGACTTTCCGTCAAAGTCCGGGGCGTTCTCCCGGAGATAGCCGTAAATCTGCTGGGCAGTGAGGCTTTTCTTTCCCAGTTCCGGGAGAATGGGCGGCTTTTTTCCCAGCCGGGGCAGATCTAACCCTTCGATGATCCGCTCTACGGTCAGATCACAGGCGGTATCCCAGAGAGCTTCTCCGGCGTGGTCACTGAAGGGGTGCAGATACAGGCAGTGCAGCAGCATATGCAGACAGCCCCGAAGCAGAGCCTCCGGCTGTGCGGCGTATATTCGCAGCAGGTCTTCGGGACGAAATCGGACCGTGCCGTCCTCCAGACGAAAGCCGGGTTTTTCGTCCGGTTTCCAGGGAAGAGCTGCCAGCGCTCCGCCTAATTGCGGAAGGGCATCCAGAAGCTGCTGCCGGGTCAGTTCCAGCACCTGGACGCACAGGCGGGTTTTCTCATCGGCCGTCATAGGGAAAAGTCCCGATCCGAAAAGCCCACCAGCTCCGCTTTCCGGCGCAGAAGCAGCACGAAGCCCTCGGTGGATTTCAGGGAGATCGCCAGGCTCAGGCCGTCCTCCAGAAGCCCCGCAGTGAGCCAGCCCTGCTCTAGCAGTTGTTCCAGCTCCTCTGTCCGACCTTCCCGCAGAAGCAGCTCCATGGCAGGCCGCAGCCGCCGCCGAAGGTAGTCCTCCAGCACCTGATTCTGGGCTTCTGTGGCCTGACCGGAGAAATAGCCTTCCAGCGCCAGTTCCAGCCGCACGTCCTCCCGGGACGCGGACTGAAATTTCTGAAACAAAACATCCGTTTCCGACACTTGCTTTCCCTCCTACGCCAAATGTTTTCCCTATCATAGCACAGATTTTCCGGGCATACAACCGGAGAATCGGAAAAAATACGGGGTGCTGCAGATCCCTGCAACACCCCGCATTTCGTATTTTTTACGTCTTGTGGATGTAGGGGCGGTCAATGGTCGCCCCTACAAATGCGTTCGATAGATTTACTGCTATATGGCGCATCCTCATACTGAACTCCTTGCCCGAAGGGCAAGGAGTTCATATGAGACTTGTTTTGTGATTTCTTTCCTTATAAATCACAAAACTGGCAGCGCCTTCAGGCGATGCCTTCCTGATTAAAATTAAGATTTTAATCAGGAAATAGTATCAGACTGCGTGACCCTTGCGCTTGATGACGTCCACCACGCTGTCCACCAGGTCGTTGCAGACCACCTTGTTCTCGGCCTCTACCATCACCCGGATGACGGGCTCGGTGCCGGACTCCCGGACCAGAATCCGGCCGGTGTCCCCCAGCTTGGCGGCCACCGCCGCCACCGCTGCCTGGACATCCGGGTCTGCCTGGGCGGAGGCCTTGTCGGCTACCCGCACATTCTTCAGCACCTGGGGATAGAAGGTGAAGCCCTCGCACAGCCGGCTCAGGGTCTTCTTTCTCGCCAGCATGACCTCCATGATCTTCAGGCTTGTGAGAATGCCGTCACCGGTGGAGGCATATTTGGAGAAGATGATGTGACCGCTCTGCTCACCGCCGATCCGGCATCCGTTCTGCACCATGTACTCGTAGACGTATTTGTCGCCTACCTTGGTCTTGGCGTAGTCGATGCCCAGTTCGTCGAAGGCCTTGTACAGACCGAAGTTGCTCATCACCGTGGTGACCACGGTGTTCATCAAGAGCTTACCCCGCTCTTTCAGATACTTGCCGTAGATGTAGAGAATGTGATCGCCGGTGATGACCTCACCCTTTTCGTCCACGCACAGGCACCGGTCGGCGTCGCCGTCATAGGCAAAGCCCACGTCCAGGCCGTTGTCCACCACAAACTTCTGCAAATTCTCAATGTGGGTGGAGCCGGCGTTCATATTGATGTTGTAGCCGTCGGGCTCGGCGTTGATGACGTAGGTCTTGGCCCCCAGAGCGTCGAAGACGGACTTGGCGATGTTCCAGGAAGCGCCGTTGGCGCAGTCCAGGCCAACCCGCATTCCCTTGAAGGAATAGATGCCCAGGGAAATCAGATAGCCGATGTACCGGTTCCGGCCGGCCACATGGTCCACAGTCCGACCGATCTGATCCCGCTTGGCCAGGGGCAGCTCCGGCCACTGTTTGCCAAAGGCTTCCAGGTTTCCGTCCAGGTAAGCCTCTACCAGGGCAATGACGCTCTCGTCCATCTTCTCGCCGAAGCTGTTGATGAGCTTGATGCCGTTGTCGTAGTAGGGGTTGTGGCTGGCGGAGATCATAATGCCGCAGTCGAAGCTTTCCGTCCGGGCAACGTAGGCCACGGAGGGGGTGGTGGTGACGTGGAGCAGGTAGGCGTCGGCACCGGAGGCCACCAGGCCGCCCACCAGAGAATACTCGAACATGTAACTGGAGCGGCGGGTGTCCTTGCCGATGACGATCCGGGCGGGGCCATCGTCGCCTTTGCGCCGGTTCAGCTGGGTGTAGTACCAACCTAGAAAGCGGCCCACCTTGTAGGCGTGGTCAGCGGTGAGGGTGCAGTTGGCTTCCCCACGGAAGCCGTCGGTTCCAAAATATTTGCCCATAAAAAGGACTCCTTCACAAATTCAGTTTACTTTTTCCCGACGACCATGCCGCCGGTTTTCCAGATGCTGTTCGCCGGAACCACACCCCGGACACAGGAGGTGGGGTAGATGTTGGTATGAGGGCCGATGACCGTGCCGGGATTCAGCACGCTGTTGCAGCCCACCTCTACGAAATCGCCCAGCATGGCACCGAACTTCTTCAGGCCTGTCTCAATCTGCTCGGTTCCGTCCTTGACTACCACCAGAGTCTTGTCGGACTTGACGTTGGAGGTCAGGCTGCCCGCACCCATGTGGGATTTGTAGCCCAGGATGCTGTCGCCGACGTAGTTGTAGTGGGGAGTCTGGACATTGTCGAAGAGAATTACGTTTTTCAGCTCCACGGAGTTGCCAACAACGCAGTTGGCGCCTACCAGGGCGCTGCCCCGGATGAAAGCGCAGTGGCGCACCTCGGTGCCGGGGCCGATGATGCAGGGAGCCCCCAGATAGGCCGTGGGAGCCACGACGGCGGTATTGTGTACCCAAACCGAGGGGGAAACCTCCGTGTAGTCGCAGCCTAAAGTGGGCCCCAGGGTTAGGATCAGGTTTTTGATACCGGCCAAAGCCTGCCAGGGGTATTCAAAGCCGGATAAATAGCTGCCCGCCAGGCTGTGGCTCAGGTCGTAAAGTTCGCTGGTTTTATACATGTAGGATCCTCCCTTGATGATTATACTATTTCTTAATAAAATGATTTCATCATTTTATTCTGCCGTTTCACGGCAGACCGCCTGGGCGG
>OIZI01000790.1_pt1 | contig 15118 bp, 9 predicted proteins | sample 1588441 | NCBI WGS metagenome assembly OIZI01 (sample SAMN03283284) | human gut metagenome | biome: human-associated habitat; material: feces | host: Homo sapiens | place: Peru | collected 2012
AAATGGGGTAAGGGGCTTTGCCGTCTCTTTTCCATGTTAAATGAAAGAGCCGTGCTACCCCACCCCAATTCCCCCAGAAAACCCACAAACGCACGAATCAAAAACCGAATCATAACGTAGGGACATGCCTTCGGCATGTTTCGATGGCAACCACCAATTTTCTGTGAAAACGCATTGGAAACATGCCGAAGGCATGTCCCTACGTTATGGCGTCATCTTTTTTCGTTACGGTTGGGGGCAAAAAAATCCCCTGCGTGGTGGGTGCCACACAGGGGGAAATATTTGACGAGATGGTTAGGTGGATTTTATCACCGCGCCTAACTTCTAAATTCTTTTTTAGTTACCTGCCAAGATAATGTTAATCAGAGCGGTAACGTCGGACACATTCACTACGCCGTCGGCGTTGATGTCGCAAGTAGTGTCAGCGTAAGTTGCTGCGCCGAGAATCTTGTTGATAAGAGCAGTAACGTCAGATACGTTAACCACACCGTCGGCGTTGATGTCGCCCTTAGTGCCTGGTTGCTCTGATCCTCCCACATTTTTGCCCATTTTATACACGCCCATGCCGTTGTAAGCCTTAAAGGTGAAGATTGTGGCTACATCCTCGCCATTTTCCTTATCCACATCCACATTGAGGCAGTGAATACGCAATCCGGTGTCGCTAACCTTACCGAGACTGTCGGCAGGAATTTGCCAGTATTTCTTCATACCACCCAGCGACATGCCTTCACCCAACTCCACGATATTGGCTTGACAACCGTGGCCATTGCCATCATAAGCAGCAATCACATAGGTGAACATATTCTTGCCGTCGATAGTAAATTCAGCCATACCGTTGGCGGTGAGTTGTGGTTGGAGTTCGTGTGGCACTTCTTCAAAAGTGTCAATCAACGAGCCACTCACATCGTAAAGCACAGGGGCAGAGTCGAAACAGTCGATATAGAATAGTTCGCCCGAATAGCGGTCTTCATCTGTAGTGCCAAGAACCATCTTCACAACAGGTGCGAGGCTAAAACCGGTTTTTGTTTCGGGATAGAAAGCGGTAAATTCGATAGAGTTGTCGCCCTCAAAGCCACCTTCAAATTCCACAGCGCCCTTGTCGGCGTGCCAACGATAGCAGGTAGCACTACCAGCACCACCAGTGTTGTTGCCGATGGTCATCACATTACATTCGGCTTTTTCACGAGTGATGTCGCCAATCACGTCGAGGTAGTCGGTACGCTCCAGTTTGTCGCCCTTTGGCAAGCGAAAGACAAGCGTCATTGCACCCGTTTGGGTATCTACCATGTAAATAGGAATTTCGGTAGCCACATTGCTGGTCATCGGAGCCACCCAAACGTGGTCAAAGTTGTCGCGACCAATACTTGCCACACCCAAGAAAGCGGTGTAAGGCGTGCCGTTGAGCGTAAGGTCGAGGTCGGGAAGTGGAGATCCGTCGGCTACCTTAAAGCGGTGAATCACCGATTGCGAAAGTGTATCATTGCCCACCACCACTGCTTTTTCCTCACTGCGCGCCACATAAATGATACCCTCACTCATCACTGCAGTGCGGGCACGCGTATTACAAGCCGCATCACGAATGAATGTGGTGGTGTGAACACGGTCGTAAATCCACTGATTCACTAAATTGTAGCCATTCACTGGCTCATACTTTTGCCCATCTGTAACAGCAAACGAGGCAATGGCCGATAGCATAGCCATCATCACCAAAAGTAGATTCTTTTTCATGTCAATGTGTATTAAAATTGTTATCAGTTTTTTATCGGCATAAAGGTACAAAAAAAATTAAAAGCATAGTTACACACCACAAAAAAATCTCCACCCCCACCCCCCCAAAAAAACACGAATCAAAAATCAAAAACACGAATCAAAACGTAGGGACATGCCTTCGGCATGTTTCGATGGCAACCACCATTTTTCTGTGAAAACACATTGGAAACATGCCGAAGGCATGTCCCTACGTCATGGCGTTATCTTTTTTCGTTACGGTTGGGGGCAAAAAAATCCCCCTGTGTGGTGGGTGCCACACAGGGGGAGATATTTGATAGATGGTTAGGTGGATTATATCACCGCACCTAACTTCTAAATTCTTTTTTAGTTACCTGCCAAGATGATGTTAATCAGAGCGGTAACGTCGGATACGTTCACTACGCCGTCGGCGTTGATGTCGCAAGTAGCGTCTGCGTAAGTTGCAGTGCCAAGAATCTTGTTGATAAGAGCAGTAACGTCAGATACGTTAACCACGCCGTCAGCATTGATGTCGCCCTTAGTGCCTGGTTCTTCACCACCACCTACGTTCTTACCAATTTGGTAAACTGCCATACCGTTGAAGCTCTTGAAGTCGAAGAGAGTAACAACGTCTTTAGCGTCGTTGTATTCTACGTTGAAGCAGTGTACACGGTTACCACCGTCAGAAGTTTGACCGAGGCTGTCGGCAGGAATTTGCCAGTACTTAGTCATACCACCGAGTGACATACCTTCACCGAGTTCTACGATGTTAGCTTGGCAACCGTGACCAGTACCAGCGTATTGAGCGATTGAGTAAACCATGAAGTTACGGTTGTCGAGAGTGAATTCAGCCACACCGTTAGTACCAGCTTCTGGATAGAGAGCCTTGTCAACTGCTTCGAAGCTGTCGATGATGCTACCAGTCACGTCGTAGAGAGCTGGAACAGAGTTGAAGCCGTCGATGTAGAAAAGTTCACCAGCGTAAGGAGTTTCGCTTGCTGGGTCGTAGCACATCTTCACAACTGGTGCGTAGCTCCAGTTAGTCACTGTTTCAGGGAAGAAAGCAGTGATTTCGAGAGAGAGGTCACCCTCGAAGCCGCCTTCAAATTCTTCAGCGCCTTGGTCAGCGTGCCAGCGGTAGATAGTAGCCACTTGAGTACCAGCGTTCATAATGTTACATTCAGCTTTTTCGCGAGTGATGTCACCAATCACATCGTAGTAGTCGGTACGAGCAATCTTGTCACCCTTGCTGAGGGTAGTAACGAGAGTGAGCTCACCAGTTTCTACGTTGAGTGTGTAAACAGGAATATCAGCAGCCTTTTCGCCAGTGTAAGGGATTACCCAAACGTGACCGAAGTTGTCGCGGCCAATGCTGTTCACGCCCAAGAATGCGCCGTAAGGCTTGCCATTGAGAGTTACATCGAGGGCTGGAAGTTCGGCACCAGTCTTAGCATCGAGACGATAGATTACTGATTGAGGCACAGTGTCGCCAGGAGCCACAACAGCAGCCTTAACTTCTGAGCGAGCAATGTAGATAACGCCATTGTTCATCACAGCTGTACGTGCGCGAGTGTTGCAATATTCAGCCTTAGGGAACACAGTTGGAGTGTGGAAACGGTCAAGGATCCAACTGTTTACAATTTTGATGCCGTTCACTGGTTCATAAGTCTGACCGTCAGTGACTGCAAATGCAGACGCAAATGCCACGAGAGCAAGCGCTGCAGTAAGTAAAAATTTCTTCATTTTTTAAAATAGGTTATTAAAATTATTAATTAGTTTTAGAATAGTCGAACTATACTCTCTACAAAGTAACTACTTTTTCCGCAAATAACCAAATTTTCAACTCAGAAACTTTGCAAAGCAAGCCAACAAGACAACGAGTCAACAAGTCAACGAGTTTAGAGTTTGGGTCTGTCATAGAGAAGGGTATGCTTGGGTCTGAAAAACAAAACACCTATTTAATCCATTTAATCCTATTAACACCTAAAAAATAAAATAGGGTAAAAATCGGATTTCAATGGATGAAATAGGTGTAAATTTTATTTCACAGACCCGAACGGACCCAAGCAGACCCGTCGGACAAGTCGGACAAGTCGGACAAGTCGGATTCCACCCCCAGTAAGCCCTAAGGAGGGTCTGGGAGGGTCTTACTTCAAAATCATATTAATCAGGGCGGTTACGTCGCTCACGTTAATTTCGCCATCGCCGTTGATGTCGCACACGGCATCGGAGTAGGTGCTGCTGCCGAGGATTTTGTTAATCAGGGCGGTAACGTCGCTCACGTTCACTTCGCCATCGCCATTAATGTCGCCTGGCAGTGGGGCTGCCACATAGTGGAACTGGAGAATGGGCGAATAGTCGGTGTAGAGTGTGGTGGTGGAGCCGGCTTTGCCGTAAGCGTAGCGCGCACGCACATAGTACGACTTGCCATCTACAGGGCGACCTGTGCCAGTCATTTCATTAAGCGCAATGGTGGCAAATTCGTCGCCTGTGAGCGTGGTTTTCCACGAAGTGCGAACAGGGAACGACTTCGATGTGCTGATTTCGATGCGGAGCGATTGTGCGCCTTCCTGTGGCACAACGTCGATGTGCTGATTGCCACGCAGCGTAATACCGTCGGCAGCTGGAGTGACGAAAACAGGAGCCGCTGGCACCACATTCACGGTGGTGAACGACGACACCTCGCTCTGGTCGGTGGCATCGCCCAAACGAGCGGTGATTTGAGCATAATAGGTGGTGCCGCCTGCCAATGCAAAGCGTGGCACGCGCACCGATGCCTCGGTGGTCTCAACCGTATAATCTGGCGTGGTCATTTTTGCATTCGATGAAATGCTGAGGGTATAGACGGAGCCTTCGGCTGCCTTGTCCCAACTGATTTCGGGCATCAATTCCACATCAGCAGCACCATTTGCAGGGGTCTTGACGGTCATCTTTTCGCAAGTGAACGAAGCCACATCGCTGGTGGTGCTGGAGAGGTTCAAGCCGCGCGACGACACTCGCCAATAGTAGGTGCCAGGTGTGATACCTGGGATTTTGGCGATTGCCACAGCGGTGTCGGGCACTTCGATATATGCCACAGCATTTTTGCAAGCCGCATCACTAAACACCTCCACGGTGTGGATGGTGCCGTCGGTGCGCCAAGCGAGGTTGGAGAGCATAGGCACAGTGGCACCGTTGGCTGGGCTGGTGATGACGGGCTTTTGAGCCGGACGCGACTGGCTGCCTGCAAGCACTGGTGCAAACTCGTTTTCCCAACGGTCGAGAATGGTGACAGCAAAGCGATATCCGGTGACGTAAGCTTCCTTGATGTCGTAGCTATTGGGATAGGTGAAGCCGAGCAGATATTGCGCTTGGCAGCGGAACGACGCATCGTCCACACTGTCGGGAATGGCATAAATGGCGTAGCGCACATTGTCAACTGCGTCCCATTTGAGGGTGTTGCCCTCACGGCGGCAGTTTGCCACGGTGCCATACTGTTGCGGTGGAGCAATCCACTCGGTGCTTGGGCTAAGCGCAGGAGTGGTGAACACCTGCTTTTTGAGCCAGCGGCGCAAGCCCCAAGTTTTGCCGTTGATGGTGCCGTTGTTGTTGCGCCAAGTGCTGTATTTGAAATACACCATACCTTGTGCGCCAGCATCGCGCATCACATTCACCTGCTTCACAAATTCAGCCAAATCCCAACCATCTCTACCAAAGTTGGAGCAAGATTGGCTGATATACACATGGCGGTTGAATCGCTTGCCTATTTTGCCCCACCAATTGGTCACTTCATCGAAGTTGCCGGTGGTGTTCCAATACACCTGTGGCGAGATAAAGTCGATGGTGCCACGAGTGACCCACGCCATAGGGTCGCTGTAGATTTGGTTGTACTGCCAATCCGAGCCCGGACTTGGCTCCACGCCATACTTTTCAGCCACTGCTGGTGACGAGCAAGCCACACCGGCTGGGCCGATACCGAAGCGCACCCAAGGTTTAGTCTGCTTAATCATGGCATTCACATCAGCCACCATCTGATTCACGTTTTCGCGTCGCCAGTCGCCTTGGCTGAGCGTGCCGCCGCCGTTTTGGTATGCATTGTAGAGGTCGGCATCGAGCGAGAAGTCGCAGCCACCCTGATTGTAGAAATAGTCGTCGAACACCAAGCCGTCCACATCATATTTGCTGATAATGTCTTGGCACACGTCCACCACTCGCTGGCGCACTTCGGGAATACCGGGATTGAGCACCGTTTCGTAGTCGGTGGAGAGCAGCCATTCGGGGTGAGTGTGAATATAGTCGAGTTCGCTCTGCCCCCACTTGGTTGACTTTGGAGAATAGCGGTAGGGGTTCACCCACGCGTAGATTTCAATGCCACGCTTGTGCGCCTCCTGCACAATCCATTGCAGAGGGTCGAAGGCAGGCACATCGCCACGCTTTGCCACAATGTAGCTCGACCATGGCTCATAAGCCGAATTATACATAGCATCGCACATGGCGCGCACATGGTAATACACGGCGTTCATATTGTTGGCAGCCAATGTGTCGAGCATACGCTGACACGCCACCTTCATGGTGTTTGCATTGCTTTCGGTGATGTGGCTGGAGGGCCAGTCGCTCACATAGGCACTCATCCATACGGCGCGTTGCTCACGCTTTTGCTGCGCCTGTGCCGTAGCCACCCCAAAGAGCAAAGCCACACAAATTGCGAATTTTAAAATAGAGTTCATGATAAAAAAAATTTTACAGAAGTTAAGGAGATTTTTTTAGAAGTTAAGAAGTTAGGGAAGTTAAGAAGTTAAGACGATAGCTTTTCTATAGGCAATGGTGCCGTCTTAACTTCTTTAACTTCTTGACTTCTTAACTTCTCGAGTTATCTTCTTAACTCCTTAACTCGTGATAAAAAAATACAGGGGACGCTGAATTTGGTATTAGCGTCCCCTGCTGTCATATTTCAGTTAAGAAACAGTCGAGAGAGGTGGATTAGAACAATGCTGTCTTGCGTGGGTTGATGCAGACACCAAGAATCTTGTCGTTGTTGTCCATAAATTTATGAACAGTCTTGGTAGCTGGATCGTAGTACATCAAGCCAGTGGTGTAAGTCTTATCGCTTGGGAGCGCACGGAAACCAAAGTACACATAGTGTGTGTTTGGATCAACAGCAAACTGAGTGGTGAACACACCTTCAGTAGGGGTGCTGTTGATTGGGTCGGCGTCCATATTGATAAACTTATTGTAGTTGCTGTATTCCACAGTCTTGTCAGATGCTGGAATGTCGTATTCGCAGAAGCCAACACCAGGAGTGTTGCCATTGGTCATCCAAACATAGAGCTTGCCAAGGTCCTCATCGAGGGTGAAGGCACGAGGTTGAGTGGTTTCGAGCACGATTGGGTAAGGAATCTTCACGCCTGCGCCAGTCTTGCCGATGTCGCTGGTCTTGAAGCGGTAGATACCGTTACCAGAGTAGTTCTTAGCCCACCAGAACATACCGCTCTTGTCGATGTAAAGACCAGTGTGGATAGCACCGTAAGCGATACCTTGCTGGTAGTAAGCGAGTTGGTTGTTCACCACGAAGTAGCCTTTTTCTTCTCGGAAGATAGTGCTTTCGCGAGCGCCACGAGTGCTCAAAGGAATTTGACGGATACCGGTGTTACGGTCGGTGTAGTAGAGGTAAGTGCCATCGGTGCAGCCTTGGAATGGGTCGTTGAACGCCTGACCACCTACGTTGGTAATCATCACATTCACGTTAGAACCATCAGCAGCCATCACGGTAATCTTACCATCGCCGAGAGTGTTGTTCTCGTCGTTCACATAGTAGTATTGCTTACCGCAGTCGAGGATGTAAACATTGTCTTGTTCAGCACCTGCATCGGTCTTTTCGGTTGCAAACACGAGTTGAGTAGGCATGTTACCAGAGTTCACACCCATATCGAATGGGAGGTTCTTGGTGCCCTTAGGGAGCTTGCTCATATCCACCAGCTTGTAAGCCTTGATATTGCCACCGAGTTCAGCGTAGTAGATGGTTGGGCATGGGTCAGAAGTACCCACTTGCACATTCACATAAGAGTCTTCCAAGCGACGGTTTTCGCCGTTCACGTCAAACCAAGTTTGCAATTCAATCTTCTGTGAACCGATGTTCTTGAAGCTGAGTGCGCCAGGGTTGTCGATGGTGCCATCTTCGTGTGAGTAGCCCACAAATTCAGTAAGTTCGGTGCCGTCGGCAGTCTTAGTGCCTTCTGGGAACTTCCAAACATACTTACAAATCAACTTTTCAGGGTTAGGCAACTCGATGCCAAGGTTCACTTGCACATCGTTGATCACCACCACTGGTTCGGTTTGGCTGGTCACGCTCAATACTGGAGCGATGTCGTAAATCATCAAAGGAGATGACTTAGAGCCGACACCGTCGACGGTGAGAGTAACGGTGTAAATACCTGCCTTTTCATATTTGTGCTTTGGGTTGGCTTCGTTAGAAGTTTGACCATCGCCGAAATCCCAAGTCACATTGCCACTCTTTGAAGAAGTGTTGGTGAATTGGACAGTTGACACGACATAGAAGTCGAGCGCATATTCATCGCCATCTACCTGGTAAGTGAAATCCACGTCCTTTGATGGGAAGTTGCCATAGTTTGGCTCCTTGTCCACACAAGAGGTTACAGCCAGCATCATAATGGCCAAGAGTACAAAATTCTTTATCATTTTCATAGCGGCTTCGTATTAATTGAGTGTGATTTCTTCATTGTTACTTGTGATACCCACCTTGCCTTCAGTGTCGTAAACACGGTAAGTTGGCTGCAAATGGTAGGTACGAGAAAAATCTACGTTGTAAACCTTGTTACCAGAATCATAAATCCAGTCGATGAATGGAATGGTGCTGATAAGGTCTTTCCAGTAAGGCATATACTGTGCGCGCACAGTAGTGATCTTGCCACCGGTGTCATCGCTGTAGCGGCTGAAGAGCCATGGTGATGACTTGTAAACAGGGAATACGCTCACGCCTTCAGGAGCAGCCTCTGGAGTGGCGATTTCGTTGTAGGTGGTTTGCTCGTTTACTACGGTGATGTAGTAGTAGTGGTCGATTTCGTCAACCATCTCACCCTTGCTGTTCTTCACCTGAGTGTACCAAGCGTCGCTCTTCTTGTCGCTCTCGGTTTCGGTTGGGAAGCTTACGCCATACTTAGCGTTGAGGGCTTCAAAAGTTTCCTTCTTGAAGTCGTACTTCACATACACGTTGCGGAGGTCGTTGTAGTAAGCGCTGTCTTTGGTGAGGGTGGTGATCATGTGTTCCACAAACTCAGTGTCGAAGCCTTCTGGATAGTAGCTCTTAAACTTATCTTCGTCCCATTGTGTTGGAGTTTTCCACACCACAGGAGCGAGAGTGCGTGAGGTTGGGAATGAGTCGGTGAGCACGAATTCGTGTCCGTCCCATTCAGCCTTAGAGTGAGCATATTTCGCCACGCTTTGTGCGCTGCGAACAGTGTCGGTAACTGAATACGACTTGTTGTAAGCCAAAGCGGTGGTGAGCTTAGCGGTGGCAGAAGCGGTTTGTTCGCGCTTCACCTGCACCCACACTTCGCTATGGTCGATTTGGCGGTCAGCCGAGGTGTAGTATTTAGCCTTGAAGCCAGCATATTTGCCCGACTTCACCACCTTAGAGCTTTGTTCCCAGTCTACGGTAGGCAGCACTTGGCCAAGCTCGCCCTTGTCGGCGATGAGGTCGTGATTGGCGCAAGAAGTAAGCACCAACGCTCCCAAAGCTAAAGAACCTATAATATTTAATATTTTCATAATCGTTAGGTGTAATAAATCTTTTAATTAATAACGAGTTCTCACTTATTATTCGCCGGTGAGCGATGTCACTTCACCATATTTCTTAGCCCAAATCATTGGTTCTTGCAGCCACTTGTAGTTCTTGTAAGCGCCGAGGCGTTCAAGTTCTGAGCGGTTGTATTTTTCCTCAGTTTCTGGGTCGTAGTTGATACGTTGAATCCAAGTGTTCTCTTTTTGAGCCTCGGTCAAGCCATCAATCCAGTAAGCAGCGTAGAGGTTGTAAGGACGGCGGAGAGTTGGGTAGATAATTTCTTGGTTATCGCCAATGCCGTACTTGTTACGGTTGTTGCTGTAATGGTAGCGACGCATGTCGGTCCATTGCTCTGCTTGGAGGTAGAGAGCGATGTACTTCTGTTGCATCAAGTCGCTCAACGAGAATTCGCTTGGGTTGAAGAACCAGTGCTTGTTACCGCGTTCGGTCACTTTGTGCACGTTGTAGGTGCGACGCACTTGACCGTGAACGGTCTTTTCGGTGTAGTCTTCAGTGTTGTTGAGGAATGCGTCAACTTGCAAATCCCACCACTTCTTAGCTTGGAAACCAGGAACGTCGCTCTTCGCAGCATCGCCAGGATACTTGTTGTCGGTCTTTTCGTTGTAGTTAGGGTTAGTATACTTCTGGAAGAAAAATTCGAGGTGGCGCTCAATGTTGTGCTCAGTAGCTTCCTTAGCCAGTGCGCAAGCTTGAGTCTTGTCGCCCATCCAGTAGAGAGCCTCAGCCTTGATGAAGTAGAGCTCTTCCATTGTGAAGAGAGGGTTGTAACCGTAGGTAGCACCAGCGTAAGCACCCATATACATATCAGGGAAGTTCACTGCCTTGTAAGATGAACCCATACCGATGTTTGAATCGAGGTAGCGCATCTTCACCTTTGCAGCTTCGATTGATGATGAAGTTGGACCTGTACGGGCAAGCATCAAGAGGCCGCAACGTGGGTCGTTAGCCCAACCGTCATGCTGGCTTTCTGCTGTAAACTGACCGCAGAGCTTTTCATCGTCTGGCTTACCGATACCGAGGAGGTCGACCATGAAGAACTTGGTAGGAACTGCTTCGCTCAAGAGGTTTGGACGAGATTCCCAAGAGTTGATCTTTGGTTGAGCCACACTCCATACACAGCTTTGTTCGCCAGTACCGCCGGTGAAGTTGTAGCGAGGTTCGTTGCCAAACCATGCGCCGTAAAGGAGGTCGCCCTTGCGCCATTGTTGGATAGCGGCATCAGCAGCGTCAACAATCTTTTGGCAAGTGGCTGGGCTGTGGTCGATGTTAGGAATGTTGCGGAGCAGCAAGCGAGCCTTGATAGCGAGCACCAAGCCTTTCCAGCGACTGAGGTCGCCACCGTAGATGCGGTCGGTGCTGAAGTCGATCTTCTGGTTATCTGGGCTGTCGACGATTGAAGGGTCGTCGAACATCTTAATCAAATCATCAGCCTCTTGGAGCATCCAAGCGTAGATTGATGCTTGGGTGTCGTATTGAGGTGAGTTCGACATGAGCGCTTGTGAGCGTGGCATATCGCCAAATTCGTCGGTGGTCAACTGGGTTGACATCAAGCGAATGGCGCGAGTAATCAATTCGTAGTTAGGTGAGTTGATAGCCTGTGAGTTGGCAATCAAGTTCTGACCATTTTTGCAAATGTCGTAGAAGTGACGACGCCATTGTGGGTGACGGTTCATAGTCAGAAGTTCCCACTCGCTCTTGTAAGAGTAACCAGAGCTGAGCTTGGTCTTATCGGTGGTGGTGAGCATCTGAGAGAAGTATGCGTTATACTCGGCATTGTCGTAGTTGATCTGCTGAGCATAGAACACGAGCACTGGCAAGCCCTTCTTGGCATCAATCACGTGTGCCTTGTCGGGGTTTACGTTGTCGTCGAGCACGTCTTTACAGCTCACGGTAGTCAACCCCACCAATGCTGATAATGCTATTAATTTTATCTTGTTCATAGTTTTGCCTGAGTTTAGAATGTTGCTTTAAGTGTGAAATTGAAGCTGCGGGTAGATGGCACGTTGTAGTTGTCGATACCAGAACCACCAGCACCACCACCTGTAGAGGCGAGCACAGCTGGGTCGTTGCCTGAATACTTGGTGAGCAAGAAGAGGTTACGGCCTGTTACGGTAGCGGTCAAGCCCTTGATTGGCCAAGTCTTCTTCAGCAGTGAGGTGAAGTCGTAGTTCAAAGTCACATAGCTCAAGCGGATGTATGAGCCATCTTCAATGAAGTTAGATGACACTGCATAGAAGTAGGTGCTCATGAAGTTGTAGTCGAATACCACTGGAGTGGTGTTCTTGCGGTAAGTGCCGTCGCCGTTAGCCACCACGCCGTCGAAGATGTATTCGCGGTTGCGATATTTTTCGAGGGTGTGAGCCATACCGTTGCCCATGAGGTTACGGCCAGTCACATTCACCACGTCGCCGCCGCAACGGCCGTCAACGAGGAATGAGAGCGATGCGTTCTTGTAGCGCAAGGTTGAACCGAAGCCGAGCAAGAAGTCAGGTTCGCGGTTACCGATGAGCGTACCCTTTGAAGAGCTAATCACTGGATAACCGTTTTCGTTACAGATCACGTTGCCGTCAGGGTCGCGCATATAGTCCTTACCAGTGATACCAGTGGTAGAGCCACCGAGGTAAGAAACTGAGTAGATATCACCATACTGACCTGCGTTGATTTCCGACACACCTTCTGGGAGGTAGGTCAGCTTACCGCGGTTGTATGAGAAGTTCACGTTAGCTGTCCAGTCGAAATCTTCGGTCTTGATGATGTCTTGACCGAGGGTGATTTCCATACCGTGGTTGAGCACGGTACCTTCATTACGGGTTTGGAGAATAGTACCCGAAGCAGGTGACACACGCACCTGCACAATCTGGTTGTCGGCAGTGGTTGAGTAGTAAGCCACGTCTAAGCGAGTGCGGCTGTTGAAGAAGCGCAAGTCAGCACCGATTTCCCATGATGAGTCCATTTCAGGCTCAAGGGTGATAGCGCGTGAAGTGGTTGGGTCCACACCGTAGCCACCGTCAGGGAAGGTCACCCATTGCTTGTAGGTGTCGGTGAAGAGGTATGAAGGACAGTCCTTACCTACCTTTGCCCAGTTACCGCGAATCTTACCGTAAGAGAACCATTCGTTGCTCAAGTGGAAGAGTTCGCTGAAGATCACACCACCAGTAACAGATGGGTAGAAGTATTGGCACTTTTCAGCTTGCACAAGGCGTGAAGAACCGTCGAGACGGCCAGTCACTGACAATTGAGCCATACCCTTGTAGTCGAAACGGAGTTCGCCGAAGTAGCCATACTTGTTCCAAGATGAGTGGTAGAGTGATGGGTGGTTGCTCTTGAGCAAGTCGTCGTTGGTGAAGTCGGTGTTCATGAAGCTGTAGTAGTCGCCGCCGAGCTGGAAGTGCTCGCCGTAGATTGAAGCTTCGTAGCTGCTCACTTCCTTGTATTCAGCACCCACCAGGAAGTTGAATGTGAAGTCTTCAGCAAAGGTCTTCTTCCAAGTGGCAGTAGCCAAAGCGGTAAACTGCTCGCTGCGTGAAGGCTGGAATGAGTAAGAGCCATAGAGGCTTTGTTTCTTAGCCAACACGTCTTTCACCTTTTCGTCGTCATCAGGATTGATGAGGTCGCCTTCGTAGATACGAGGAATAGTGTAGCTTTCGTAAGTGCTGTAGCCCTTGTCGTAACCAATCTTACCGTTGAAGATAAGATCTTTGATAGGCTCGTAGGTCAATTGACCGTTGATCACGATACGGTTGCTTTCAGTGTTGCTCTTGTCGTTGTAGCGTCCGTAGTATGGAGAAGGACCGCAGTTCAAACGTTCGAGGTCGGTGAGCTTGTCCCAGTTGTCGTAACGGGCAGCCCAGTTCACGTGGCCTTCGAGGGTTTGGTAGTCCTTCATGTCCTTGTTGATACCGTAAGAGTAGATGCTGCTCATCGAGTTACCAAAACCACGGCTCTTGCTGTTGATGAAGTTGGTGGTGAGCTGCACGGTCACTTGTTCGCTTGGCTTATAGTTACCTTTCAAGAACACAGTGAGTTGCTTCTTGTAGTCTTTTGGCACGATACCTTGGTTGTCGGTGTATGCCACAGATGCGTAAGAGTTGAATTTTTCGCCACCTCCCGAAACCGACATGTCGTACTTTTGGAGCAGACCAGTGCCGAGGAAGCCACCGAGGTTGTCGTAGTAAGTGTCTTTTTCGCTCATGTATGGACCCCAGCCACCAGTTGAGCTGTTTTCCTTATACATACCGCGCACACCAGGGGTGAACGCCTTCTGGAGCTTAGGCACACGCATAGCGTTGCTCACTTCAAGAGAAGCCGATGCGTTCACAGTCACCTTACCGTCCTTAGATCCGCTCTTGGTGGTGATCATAATCACACCGTTGGCAGCTTCCTGACCGTAAAGCGCAGATGCAGCAGCACCCTTCAGCACGCTCATGTTTTCAATATCGTTGGCGTTGATGTCGCCCAATGAAGAACCGTGACCACGAACAGGCACACCGTCCACAATCACGAGAGGCTCGTTGTTCTGTGAGGTGTTAACTGATGAAATGGCACGGATAATCACCTGGGTAGATGAGTTTGGTGAACCACCACCCGTCGACACTTGCAGACCAGCAACCTTACCTTGCAGTGAGTTTGCGAAGTTTGAAGCACTACCGGCAGTCACCTGGTCGGAGTTAAGACTCTGAACCGCAAAGTTCAGTTTCTTCTTTTCTTGTGTCTGACCCATGGCGGTAACCACAACCTCAGAGAGCACCTGAGAGTTGTCGGTCATCTCCACTTCGATAACGGTTTGTTTACCAACCTTAACCGAGATAGGGTTCATACCCACATAAGTGATGTCGAGCACGTCGCCGTCCTGCACATCAATTTGAAATTTTCCATCAATATCGGTGGTCACACCACGAGTTGTGCCATGCACGCGCACGGAAGCACCAATAATGGTCTCTTTGTCCGACGCTTGCTTCACAACACCCGTGACAGTGCGGGCAAAACCCATCACCGCAAAGAGGGAAAAAAACAGAAGCAATAGCTGTTTTCTCATAATTAATTGTTTGTTAGTTATAGTTAAATGGATTGTTATCTACTTAAAAGTTAAGCAATTCAACATCTCAACCACGCTCATTCGCACTCGTGTGCATAATAAGCAACTACAAAGTAAGCATTTTTTTTTGTAATGTAAAAAGAATTTAACGCATCATTTCTACTCATTTACATTATTTAAGGTTTAAATACATATTTTCGGGTTCCCCAGTCGGGGGACCCCGAAGTCAACGAGCCAACAGGTCAACGAGTCAACGAGTGCACAAGTTTAGCGTCCGCTTGGGTCTGTTTGGGTCTGTAATGGGTCTGAAGGGTCTGCTTGGGTCTGAAAAAAACACCCATTTCATCCATTAAATCCTATTTCCACCTATTTATATATAAAGGTGCGAATCGGATTTCAATGGATGAAATAGGTGAAAATCATTTCACAGACCCAAGCAGACCCATCAGACCCGTCAGACAAGTCGGACAAGTCAGACAAGTCGGATTCACCCCCAGTAAGCCCTCCCTAAGGGAGGGTTTGGGAGGGTCTTTACTTCAAAATCATATTAATCAGGG
>OIZI01000793.1_pt1 | contig 15066 bp, 13 predicted proteins | sample 1588441 | NCBI WGS metagenome assembly OIZI01 (sample SAMN03283284) | human gut metagenome | biome: human-associated habitat; material: feces | host: Homo sapiens | place: Peru | collected 2012
TGAAAAACCGATGCAAAGGTATAACTTTTATGTTATATAACATACTTTTTCGGCAGAAAAATCGGAAATTTAACACGGTTTAACTAAAAACCGCCCAAATTCCCGAAAATTTCGCTTATTCTACCACAAATCCGAGGTTTTCTATGGCATCGACCACAGCCTCTTCATTGAAATTTCCCTCAACTTCGGCTTTGCCTGGTTCGAGGGTCACTGTGGCGCTTTCCACGCCTTCCACCGCCTTAATGGCGCGTTCCACATTTGTGCGGCAGTTGTTGCACCGCATACCTGTAATTTTAAATTCCTTTTTCATATTGCATATTTTAATCGTAAACTGTTTAGTACCACACTGATGCTTGAAAATGCCATCAGCGCACTTGCCCACATGGGCGTGATTTGGAAGTCGGAACCAAACAAGTGTAGCACGCCAGCCGCAAGCGGAATGCACACAATGTTGTAGATAAATGCCCAAAACAGATTTTGGTAAATCATCTTCACCGTGCGTCGGCTCATTGCCACGGCTTCGGGCAGCGCTTTCAAATCGTCGGTCATGAGTGTGATTTGCGCCACGTCCATTGCCACATCGGTGCCTTTGCCCATGGCTATGCTCACATCAGCTAAAGCCAGTGCCTGTGTGTCGTTGATGCCGTCGCCCACCATTGCCACCTTGTGCCCTTGTTTTTGCAAATTGCGCACCAAATTTTCTTTGTCTTGTGGCAATGCCTTGCTCATATAGTGCTTGATGCCAGCCTTTTTCGCCCAATAGGCGGCTGCCTCAGGCGTGTCGCCACTCATCATGTGCACCTCAATGCCTTCGTCTGTCAGCATTGTCATAGCCTCGGCGGCGTTGGGTTTTATTGTTTCCCTTTCTTCGAGGGGCATACTGCTCGTTTTAGTGAAATCCACATTCGGGTTGGGAATGGTGATGGTGCCGGTTTTATCCACCACCATCGTGTCGATTCGGCGCAGTTGCTCCAGTGCCGTAGCGTCTTTGATGAGAATGCCTTTCTCTGCGGATTTTCCGATGCCTACCATCAGAGCCGTGGGAGTTGCCAATCCCATGGCGCAAGGACAAGCCACCACGAGCACCGCCACAGCACTGATAATGCCTTGCGGCACACAGTCAAATCCGCCAAAAGTCACCCACGCCACAAATGTGAGCACAGCCACGCACGCCACCACTGGCACAAATATCAGTGCCGCACGGTCCACAGTGCGCTGCACCGGTGCTTTTGAGCCTTGCGCCTCACGCACCATCTTCACGATTTGCGCAAGGGCAGTGTCTTCGCCCACCTGACGCGCGCGGAATCGCAATCGTCCTTGGCTGAGCATGGTGCCTGCCATCACCATTGCACCTTTTTGCTTCTCGCTTGGCAGAGGTTCGCCGGTAATCATCGACTCGTCAACGTATGCGCCATCTTCTTTCATGAAACTGGTGGCGAATGTCACCTTGCCGTCAACAGGCATTTTCTCGCCTGCGCGCACTTCTATCAAGTCACCGATTTTAATTGTGGCGATGGGCACGTCGGTCAGTTGCTCCACGCCGTCGTCGTCTTTGCTTACAATTCTTGCCGTCATTGGCGCAAGTCCCATCAGTTTGCGAATGCTGCTTGCTGTTCCTCGTCTTGCCTTTTCTTCAAGCAGTCGGCCTGTGAGCACGAAGGCGATAATCATCATCGCTGAGTCGAAATAGGTGTGCCACGCAATGCCTCGTGTGCTCCACACGGCATCGCCAGCCACCACATTAAATGCGCTGAACGCAAAAGTGATGCCCGTGCTGAGTGCCACCAAAGTGTCCATGCCAGCGCCGCCATGGCGGAGTTGACCAAAGGCATTTTTATAGAACTTCGCACCACACGTCACCATGCCGATAGCCGCAAGAGCCATCGCCACATATCCATTGAGGGGCTGGGGGAGGGGAATCCAATTCATCGACACAGCCATTGTGAGCACCGCTATTGCCCAAGCCAAAGTCACACGCCTTGCCAGTGCGCCGTAGTGCTTCTTTTCCACTTGTTCAACGTCGGTATGAGGCTCAATCAGCAGGTTGAACCCAATTTCGTTGATTTCCCGATTGATTTCTGCAAGCGAAATCGCATCGTCGTCGTATTCTATTTGCGCCATTCTCAGTGGAAGCGACACCGACGCATCGCGCACGCCGTCAAGCTGTCGCAAGCGCCGCTCGATGTTCGCCGCACAGGCTGCGCATGCCATTCCCACCACAGGCACATTACATTTCACTATTGACATATAGAATAGAGATAGTTTAGTTCTTTTACCAATGCAAAGTTATAACAAAAAGGCAAACTAAAATTACACAATCAAGGGAAAAAATTATAGTATTCTTGCCGTAAACCCCAAAAAATGTTGTACCTTTGCACCCACATCACATGCGCTTGTGGCGGAATTGGTAGACGCGCTAGACTTAGGATCTAGTGTCGCGAGGCGTGAAGGTTCGAGTCCTTTCAGGCGCACCCTCAAACCAAAAATCCTGACTGTTTTTTACAGCCAGGATTTTTTTGCTTATAAAATTGCAAACATTTTGCCAACAGAATTCATTGCAAATTAGTTTCGGTTGTTAAAAGTTTATGATGTTTTACTTCATATTTTTTATGATTTCATTGCATTGCACTTGGCATCACTCATATTAAGAGCAGGCACATGACTTCCTATAGTGAGTGAAATCAAGAAATATATGCTTATACAATAGAATATAATTCATCTTATTGATAAATCTGTATAACTTTTATCCAAATATTCTTTATATAGAAAATTTTGCTGTATCTTTGTATGAGAAACAATTACTATATGACAAGTAAAAATTTAAATAGGTTAAAAGTAGTTCTTGCGGAAAAGCAACGGACTAACAAATGGTTGGCTGAACAGTTAGGTAAAGACCAAACAACAATATCCAAATGGTGTACCAATTCCAGTCAACCAGACTTAGGCAATCTGATGCAGATTGCCAAAATATTAGATGTAGAACTGACCGACTTAGTCCGGTTTGAAGAATTCAAAAACGGAACAGAATGAAAAAAGAAGAAATAGAGGCAATGTTCTCTCAATTTGAACAAGTATCATGCGTTCTCAATGATATAGAATGTTGGAGTGCAAGAGATTTGTGCACCTTGTTGGGATATACAGAATGGCGTAATTTTATGAAAGTAATAGAGAAAGCTAAAAACGCTTGCTCTAATGTTGGACATAACATAACCGACCATTTTGTTGACGTCAACAAAATGGTTGTGTTGGGTTCAGGTGCTGAGCGTCAGATAGATGACGTACTTAATGTACTCCGTACTCAGTTTATATGGGGATTATGAGAATGAGATGAATTATTTGGAAATAGTGAAAAATAGGTTAGAAGATTACTCTAAATAATGTATGGCAAAAAAACAATATAATATTATAGACTTATTCTGTGGGTGTGGAGGTTTGTCAAAAGGCTTTGAAGAAGCTGGATACAAAACTCTGCTTGGTGTTGATATAGAACAAAGTGCTTTAAATACTTTTGAAAAAAATCATGATGGTGCAGTAGGAATGAATTTGGATTTATCTGCTCAAGAATCATTCAATAAGATAGATGAAGTTGTAAAAGGACGAGCTATAGATGTAATAATCGGTGGTCCTCCATGTCAAGGATTCAGTTTAACAGGACCGAGAAATTTCGAGGATAAACGGAACAAGCTTTATCTTGCTATGATAGAGACAGTTCACCGTTACCAACCCAAAGCGTTTCTAATAGAGAATGTTCCTGGAATGGCGAACCTATACAAAGGAGCAGTAAGAGATGAAATTATACGACGTTTTACGGCTATGGGATATAATGTAAGCTGCCAAATTGTATGTGCGGCAGATTATGGTGTTCCTCAAATAAGAAAGCGTTTGGTGTTTGTAGGATTAAAAAACAACAAGGAAAAATTTGAGTTTCCAAAACCTGTATTAAAGGAGGAAGATTACATTACTTGTAAGCAAGCTATTGGCGACCTTCCTCCATTGGTAGACGAATTGGGAAGTGAAATATCAACTTATTGTGGAGAACCAGAAACAGAATACCAACATAAGATGCGTGGGAATTGCGATGTCTTGTATAATCATGTAGCTGTAAACCACAAGGACTTTGTGAAACAGGTTATTTCACAAGTCCCAGACGGAGGAAATTACAAAGATCTTCCTGAAGGAGTTGGAACAAGTAGAAATTTCCATATGGCTTGGACTCGTTATGCAAGCAACAAGCCATCACGCACAATAGATACTGGACATAGAAACAATTTTCACTATAAGTGGAATCGATGTCCAACAGTAAGAGAGAGTGCAAGATTGCAATCTTTTCCAGATGATTTTGTGTTTACAGGAAATAAGACGCAACAAAACAAGCAGGTCGGCAATGCAGTTCCCGTATTACTCGCTTATGCTTTAGCAAAACAGATTTTGAAGTATTTAGACAATGAATAAAAAAATTCATACAATAGAATTATTTGCCGGCTGTGGAGGCCTACTTGATGGTTTTCTTCAGCAGGGCAAATATGATACTTTAGCTTGTGTCGAATGGGAGCAATACCCTTGTCAGACATTGGAAAACCGTTTACTAAAAAAATGGCATCATAAAAATGCCCACAATGAAGTCGTTAGATTCGATATTCAGCGGACAGATGAATTAATAAACGGCTTCGATGATTCTGAATACGGAAAGTATGAGGGACTTGACAAACTTATTGGAGGTAAGAAAGTCGATATTATTGTTGGTGGTCCTCCTTGCCAAGCCTATTCTTTAGCAGGACGTATTCGAGATGAACATGGTATGAAAAATGATTATAGGAATTACCTATTTGAAAGCTATATTCATATAGTCAAACATTTCAGGCCAGAATTCTTCGTGTTTGAGAATGTAGTGGGCCTTTTGAGTGCAGCACCGGACGGATATCCTATTGTAGAAAAAATAAGAAAAGAATTCATTGCATCAGGCTATAATGTAGCTGCAAATTTTAAGGACACCTTATTTGAGGTTGCTGATTTTGGAATTCCACAGCATCGCAAACGTGTAATCATTGTTGGGATAAGACTTGACGCATTTGGTGATAGCGAGCAAGAAGCACTATCTATCACAAATAATATGATAGACGAATTCTATAATGTACTTATGCCCTCTTACAAAAAAGCGAAAAGAACGGTAAAAGAAGCAATTGGTGATTTGCCTCCAATATATCCATTAGACGAGCCTGTGAAGGAAGGCGGAAAGAAATTCTCTCATGCTCCTTTCTCGTCTGAAAAGATAGGTAATCATATACCTCGTTTTCATAGTAAAAGAGATATAGATGTGTTCAGATTTTTGGCAGAAGATATAAAGTCAGGAAGAAAAGAATATATAAGTACAGAAAAACTGAAAGAGTTATACACTCAGATAACAGGAAAGAAAAGTAACATACATAAATATTATGTGTTGCGTGAAAATGAGCCAAGCAATACAATCCCTGCTCATTTGTACAAGGATGGTATGAGACACATTCATCCCGATCCAAGGCAAGCAAGGAGTATTACGGTTCGTGAAGCGGCACGACTACAAACATTCCCCGATGATTTTGAGTTCGTTGGACCAAATATGGCTCAATACAAAATGATAGGCAACGCAGTTCCTGTTGATTTCGCAAAAATCGTGGCAGATGCCTTGTATAAGTTAATTTTAAAGTATTCATAATATGCTATATTATCAAGAATTAGGAAGAAAGATATTTGAAATGCAAGATAACCTTGCATCTTCAAATAATATAGTCATAGTGTCTGGTTATATCAGCTACCAAACAATAAAAATGCTTGGTGATGCATGTCCAGATACTCACATAACAATTGTGTATGGAATGTATGGTAGTGAATGTATTTCGCAACCATTACATCAAGCATTAAATGATATACAGACGGAATATAAGAATATTGAAATTCTATATTCAACCATTCCTGTACACTCAAAGATATACACATGGAAATGTGACGAAAATATAGAAAAAGCCTTAATCGGGTCTGCTAATTTTTCAATTAGCGGACTTATGAATGATTACAAAGAAGTCCTTGCTGACGTTGAAAATAATACGTTCCAAGATTTGAAAGGTTATTGTGATTACATCTGCTCTAAATCTATAAGTTGCAAGGATTCATCTGTAAAAATTAAGAAAATAAGCAAAGCAAAACGAAATATTAAGGACATTCAGCCTCTTCTAAGCAAGAATATTTGTAGAGTGACATTGCTAAATTCTCAAAACCGTGTTAGTAAGAAGTCTGGACTGAATTGGGGATTGAGCAAAGGTCATGTTTCAGAAGGAGATGCTTATATTCGTATCACAATGGATAACATAAAGAATTATCCCAATATGTTTCCACCAAAGAAGTATCTTGGTATAGATAACCCATTGTCTACTGGAAGAAAGAATCGTGAAAATGATGAAGTGGAATTGATTTGGGATGACGGAGAAAAAATGATAGGACTTCTTGAAGGACAACAAATAAACAAAACAAATGGATTAATCTACCCCAAACAATTAAGTAGCAGTTCTAAAAAATCAATATTAGGAAAGTATCTTAGAAAGCGTTTGGGCGTAGGTCTAAATCACACAATCACCAAAGAAGACCTAAAGAGATATGGGCGAACTAATATTGACATTTCGCTGATTGGTGAGGGTATCTACTATATGGATTTTTCAGTAAAGTAACGTAATTATGGCAGAAGCATCTCCTATATGCAGAGGTAAAAACCTCACGTTAGAAACTGTATTGGCATTTGTCAATGCTATGCCTTTGGAGCCTATGAAAAAGGCTGAGTTTCATATTATCACAGAGGCAAAGTTAAAAGGTTGGACTCAGACTCATTCTCAAATAGCTAGGCAATTGGCTCTTTATTATGAGAAAGATGGAATGTGCATCCCAAGATTTACACGAAAAGTATCGTGCTCAGAGATATTGCGTTATGTGGAAAATTGGGCAAAGTTGTATTTTGTTCCAAATATTTATACTTCAAGTCTTAGTAATGCCGAACATAAGACTACCAATATCTACGCTTTTTTGAAAAATGAAGTAAAGTTTGGTGAGAATTCCTATTCTAACGCTTGTACTCAAATGTTTGGTATTGAACTGAACAGTACTGATAAGGTAAGAGTCTATCTCAATAATTTTACAGATCTGATTATTAGTGATGATGTGATGTCTATAAATCAGCATTTATCAGATTGCTCTATGCCCGAGATTTATCCTGAAATTACAATAGAGTCTGCAGAAGATTATTTTAAATACTTTTCGGTTGAACTTCCAGATAGCGTTGAGGATTCCCATAGTATAGAGTATCCTTTTCAACAAATCTTCTATGGCGCTCCTGGCACAGGTAAATCCCATACCATCAATGAGGAAACGAAAAATGAAAATGTTATCCGTACAACATTCCATCCAGATACAGACTATTCTACATTTGTAGGTGCTTATAAACCGACAACAAAAGAAGTTGAGTTGCGTGACCTTTCTGGTCATAAAGTAGTAGAGAATGGTGAAATTGTAAAAGAAGACCGCATCATTTATGAGTTCGTAGCGCAATCATTCTTACAGGCATACGTAAGTGCATGGAAGAAATATGCTGAAGCGAATGAGGGCGAACCTCAAAAGCAATTCCTTGTAATAGAAGAAATCAACAGAGGCAACTGTGCTCAAATCTTTGGTGACTTATTCCAACTTCTCGACCGTAATGATTATGGCTTTTCTGATTATCCTATAAAAGCAGATGCTGATATGAAGCGACAACTTCAAAAAGCATTTGCAGGATTGGTTATTGCGCAAAAAGACAAAATTAATGCCTTATATAAAGGCAAGGATCTTGTCTCGCTGGTATTAGATGGCGACATTCTACTTTTGCCAAACAACCTATATATTTGGGCAACAATGAATACAAGCGACCAAAGTTTATTCCCCATAGACTCTGCTTTCAAGCGTCGCTGGGACTGGACTTATATGCCTATTTCTAATGCTGAGAAGCGATGGATGATAGAGGTTGGAGGCAATAGCTATGATTGGTGGCAGTTCCTTGAAAAAATAAACGAGAAAATTGGTTCCACAACCAAATCTGAGGATAAGAAACTCGGCTATTTCTTCTGCAAAGCACAAGATGGTGTTATATCGGCAAAAACAGTTGTTGGTAAGGTTATCTTTTATCTGTGGAACGATGTGTTTAAGGACTATGAGTTTGGTGATGCTATTTTCAATGATGAGGATGGTAGCAAGTTATCTTTCGATAAATTCTATACCTCAGAAGGGAAGAATTCAAAAGTAGTAGAAGAGAAGGTTGCTTTATTCTTGAAAAACCTTGGGCTCATACCAATAGAAATCTCTAAAGAGGAAAGTGAAATAGAAGATGAGGACGGTAATACGCCAGAATCAAACAGCAGAAACTATGACAAGTTTACTGTAAATGATGGCGCAGAATGTGCCAAAAATAAATTGGCTATAGAATGTATAAAAGAATATATTAAGTTAAATTCAGGTATTACAGCACAAGAAGTTTACAATACTTGGTCTTCTTTGGGTAATATTGTCCCTCATTTCATAGAGACAAAGGAACAATATGATGCACGGAAAGATAACAGCAAACGTTCTGATCCTATTGAATGTTCTGGAAGTTTGCTTTATATTGCTCATAACGGATATGGTAGCAATAATGGTAAAGCTGACGCCCTAATGAAGTTGGTTAATGAAAAGGATTGGGGAATAACGGTAAGGAAAATATTTAAATAATGCGTATACTAATAGAAGAATATCAATATAACGTAACCGACATAAAGGACATTCTCCATGGCATTGATGCTTTGGAGAATGTCGAAGGCAAGGTGTTTGTCCATTACGTAGGGTATTTCTATAATACTCTACTGAAAGACTGTGTCTTTATCCTTCCCAAAGTGTTGCTCAAAGATGTGGGAGGGCAAGAACTTGTATTTGGGAAATATAAGCCAGAAAGCATAGCTAACTTGGATGAAAAGAATCCTCTTGATGCTGTTGAGAAAAATTTTCTCTACAAGTTTGCTGTTTGGATTTATCGTGCCATTGTGGTTTACAAGAATGACAAACGCAACGATACCGATATTGTATATCATTCGCAAATAGCCCAAGTTGGTAATGGGCAGCGCAGATTGAGCAATACTTATCTTGATATTCTTCTGTCGTTGTTACAATTCAACCGTGACAATCAAAGTTTCTTCTTTTTCATAGTGAAGAACTTGCATTGTGGCTTGAACAAAATCAATTGGACTCGAACCATTGGAACGCAAACAGCCATCGTGCAAGATGGACGACCTATCTATTTTAATCCGGTCAATAAAAAGCAACAAATCAATTTTGATGAAGAACTGCTTATCATATTTTTCTCTATTTTGCATTATATAGGTGAGACTTATGGCTTTCCAAAAGAAATCTGTTGCCAGTTTCAGTTGATAACAGGGAAAAAGTTTGAAACATATTTGAATGGCTTCGGCAAAACACGTTTGCGCCAAATTAAATATAAGTATTTTTCTGACAAAGCACTTCAATTGTGGCAGTTGTGCTACGCTTTCTTTGATGAAGCAAGGCAAGTGTTCATTACGACAGAGCAAAAAGAATACCTGTTGGTCAAGAACTTCTATATTGTATTTGAGGCTATCATAGACGAGTTGGTTGGTGACAATCCATTACCAGATGGCATGGAGAAAAAACAAGAGGACGGAAAAATAGTAGACCACCTCTTCACAGCCAAGAGTCTGATTGAAAATGAAAACAAACAAACTTATTATATTGGTGATAGCAAGTATTATAAGATGGGACATGAACTTGGTTCTGAATCCATTTACAAACAATACACATATGCAAGAAATGTCATTCAATGGAACCTTGACATCTTCAATAGTGGTAAAACAACGGAGTCGGGTATTCGACTCCGTGATGATGTGACGGAAGGATATAACATTATTCCGAACTTCTTTGTGTCTGCCAAAATGGATGAAAGTTTTGACTATATGAATGATGGTATCGAAAAAACAGACCGCAAAAAGAACCGCCATAAACAAATGCAATTTAACAACCGCTTGTTTGACCGTGATACATTGCTCCTGTTCCACTACGATGTAAACTTTCTTTTTGTCCTGTCGTTATATGCAAGAAATAACTCGGAGCAAAAGACACTATGGAAACAGAACATTCGTGAGCGCTTTCGCGCCGAGATACAAGAATGGCTACAAAAGGATTATGACTTCTATGCAATGAAGGCACATCCCGATGTGAATGGTGAAGAATACATCAAGACACACTTTAAAGAGTTGCTGGGTAAGGTTTATACTCCATTTGCGGAAGAGAATGTCTATTCTTTAGCATTAGACACGACAACAGATGCGAATAAGTCTGAGAATGATCAACTTCTAAACAATCTGAAGAAATATTTCTTTGTCGCAGATTGTAAACTTGGCGAGCAACCATATCAAGTTCTTCAAAAGCCTATATCCGAAGGTTATTCACCTGCTACTGATGTCAATAAAGATGGCGTATTGATGGTGATGATGGAGAACTATGAAGGAAAGAAACAAAAGTTCCTTACAACTGGAAAACTTGCAGTCGGAATCAAGTACACAAGAGATGGTATAGAAATTGCGGAGAACTTGCAATCCATTGGATATGTACTATTCCATACTCGTAAAGATGTCGGTCAACATCTTTTCCGTGTGAAGAGTGTTCAACTCATAAAATCAGTAGATGACTTACCCCTTGACATTTACAGGAATGTTAGTACCACGGAAATGTATGTACTTGTTAATATTGATACGTCTAATGAAATAGATGCTTCTGAGATGCATTCTTCAAAGAAGGAATATACTCCAACAACGAGATATGATGCACAATTTATCAATTCATTGCAACTAAAGTGCTTGAAATAGAGATATTCTAAAATATGGAAGATAATAAAAGGAAATATAATAATTCAAGAAACAAAGCATCTTCATTTTCGAAGAGAAAAAAGAGTGAAGCCAAAGAAGTTTTTTATTGGTGTATTGAACACTACAAGTTTTGGCTAGCTTTGCTTTCTATATTCGCAGGAATATGTTTGACTTGTTATAAGTTCGGTAGGTTTATTTCTGATGTCAATTCTAAAATTGAATATAATAATCTCATTCAACAGAATAATGAAAAGTTGGCAAAACAAAAGAGTGAATTTGACCAAGCAATAATGACTCTTAATAAAGAAATCCGAGACTTGGAAAAAGAAAATTCGTCGTTGAAAACGGAATGTTTACAAATAAAAATGTCGAAAGAAAAAAGCAACTAACTATGAAGAAAACTTCGATTATGAAAGGTCTTTACGCACTCCCAATAGTTCTTCTATTGGGTTGCCTACTCCATGTTATTTCTTTGACATATAAGTTACAGGAGCAAATAGAGCAAAGAGATAAAACAATACAAGATTTAGCTTTTAGTGATAGTCTTGTATGTGAATATTTCTTAATCAAAAAGGATTCCGTAAAAAAAGGAGATTCAATAATTACGACTACAACATATAGATTAAAAGATGAGTATCAGCCCAAAGAAATAAAAAAATATACGGATATTCATCATTACCATTTAGTAGAGTATGAAAAAACGGAATATGCATTGAGAGGTAATGACACGGTATCTCTTAGCTGTAGTATTCAAGAAACAAAACAACTTGCGACTAAATACAATGCACTTGTAAAAGACTACAATGCATTAGGTAACAAATACAATTTATTGGTTAATGAAAATGTGGCGTTAGGGAAATCATACCAAGCATCTCAAATGGCATTAGGCTTAATAAAGAAATCTTATGATATTGATTATTATGTAGAAGATAAAGGTGAAAATCAAATAAAAGTATCAATTTCTGCAGAAAAGGCTGATTCTGCATTTATGTTATTGCCTTATTATCGCAAAAAAATAAGATTTGATCATATTAAAAAAGTGTGGATAATAAAATGACTAATAGAAACATATACGAACTATTATCCCAAGGTGAGCGTGTGACGCTTGAATGCAAGAAAAAGCTACGAAAGGTTTACCAGTCACTGGTTATGGCGAGAACCTCGGTTCTGGCTTTCCTCTTATCTTGAATGCATAGAATGAGAAATATTGGATAAAGCCTGATTTTCAAGAACAAACGGAATTAATGCAGGTGAAATAGACTCTGCTTATCAAAAATGGAGTCACATCAGGTTCATCAAGTAACCCAATAAACTTGACAGAGAGGAAGATAATGAATGGCTATGGAGCGAGATGCCGAAATTGTTGATTTAGATAAGTGATTTTGAGAAAATGAGAAAAAAAGGTTTTTGTTATTATAGTGTGTTAGTGTTGAGCGCTTTGGGTGTGCTTGTTGCGCCTTGGGCACAAGCTAAGGTGATTACACCTCAAACAGCGGCGAGGATTGCAGCGAAATATGTTGCGCTTCCACGCGGTGGTGAGACTAAGGCTCCTTCGGTGGGCGTTCACGAGGCGGCCGACGCTCCATACTATATTTTTAACGATGCACAGGAGCGTGGCTTCGTAATTGTGGCTGCCGATGATGCGATGGGCGAAGTGCTCGCCTATGGCACTGAGGGGGTGCTCGACACGCTGAACGCCAACCCTTGTGTGAAAATGCTGTTGGAAGGCTATCGTCAAACTTTCGAGGTGCTGAAAGAGGGCAGGGTGGCTGTTTGCGGAAATAGCCGTGCCGGACTGTTCACTAACACTGTGTTGCCGTTGCTGAAAAGCAAATGGGGGCAGTCGCACCCTTTCAACGCAAAAACGGGCTATCCGTATAGCGGCTGTGTGGCTACGGCGGTGGCGCAGATGATGTACTACTATCAATGGCCAGCGCAGGGGCGTGGCGCAAACGAGTATATCGTGAATTATGATAATACGAAATTGAGTGCCGATTTCAGCCAGTCGCACTACGATTGGGCAAACATGCTGCCTGATTACCGTTATCCTGTGCGTGCTAACGAGGCACAGGAAGCAGCGGTGGCACAGTTGATGAGCGATGTGGGCATTGCGTCGTTTATGCAATACACTCCCAGTGCGAGCGGCACGCAAGGCATAATGGCGTATCATGCTCTGCAAAAGCATTTCGACTATACGGCTGCCTATGTGGTTAAGGCCACGGAGGGACCGAGCCGTTTTGCCGAGATTTTGCGGCAGGAACTGCTCAATGGTTGCCCCGTATATCTGGAGGGACTTCCTAAGGGCAATGCTTCTGGCCACGCTTGGGTGGCTGACGGATTCGATGAGCGCGGACTCTTTCACATGAATTTTGGTTGGGAGGGGCAAGGCGATGCCTACTATTCGCTCACCAACCTCAGTTTGTCGCAGACGGGCGATGAGTTTGACGGTAAGCCTTTGGCATTCAACCGTGCCATTACCGCCATTCTTGCGCACCCCAATAATGGTGCCTATCCCGATATTGACCGTGGACTGCTGGAGTCGTCTCCACAACTGATGTTCAACGAGGGCGGTTCGCTTTTGCTGAAAGGCGTATCGGGAAAGACGTTCAATCTCTTGCAACCGTTGACCGTGGAAATGAACTCTTTCGTGAACAGAGGCAAGCCGTTTAGAGGCGATATTGGTGTGGCTGTTTACGACGAGGATGGCAATCTCAAGCGAGTGGCTTACTCTCCCGACCATGCGAGCGGCGGTTTCACGCAGCGTGTTTATGGCACCGACCACGCAGGATTTATGGGCACCGACTATCTGATGAATCAGCCACAGGCTATCACGATAAGTGTTTCCGACCTCGAAGACGGTTATTACCGCCTTGTGCCAGTGTGTGTGCCAAGTGCTGCCGATGGCACTTGGGGCGAAATCTTTCGCATGAAAAAGGCTCCTGTTATCGAGGTGGAGCTCACCGACGGCACTGGCCGCATCTCCGAAATATGCTCTGAAGAAGTTATTTTTCAACTGATGGCGCAGCCTCGACTTTTGGGCGTGGCTGAGCAAGGTGAGAAAGTGCAAGCCATTTTCACAGTGAAAAACCTCAATGGCGTGCCTCGCGATTGCTATATGAGGGTGCAGTTGCTTGACGCGAACAATGCCACGGTGCTGAATGTGCGTACCGACAAGCCTACGGAAATCGAGGGCTTTACTGAGGCTGAAATCCCCATCGTGCTCTCTATTCCTACCAATCTCGATCCGGCTCGCTATGAAGTGAAACTCCAACTCTCTACCGACGAGGCCGAAACACAACTTTATCCCATCAATCCTATCCACGATAAAGATGCCGCCTACATTGAAGTGGAAAAGAATCAAGAAAAGCCATTGATGGCAAAAACTGAGGTGTTTTGGGTTGATGATTCGAATGAGAAAGTGAGTGCAAAAAGTATCGACATCACTAAATTTTCTAATTTCAAGATAGGAGTTTCGCTGCTGGCATCGGAAGGAAAAAGCTACGAGGGCACAGTGTCGATGCTCTGCGAAGATGTGCAAACAAATGAAACGACAGCCGTGCGAGGCATCGACGACTATGTGAGCATCAATTCTACTTTTGAAGTGCCACTTTACAGCTATTGGCTGCGCAAGAGTAATTTGCCGTGGGCCGACAGACACACCTACCGAGTGAAGGTGATGGGGCAGATTGATGGCGACGATGTGGATTTGCAAAATCCACAACTCCCCATCTACTATCTCAAACGCGAAGGCGACATACTCACCCTTTTTCACCCCGACATCACCACCGGAATAGCGACCCCCACTGCCACATCATGCAGCATTGTCCGTGATGGCAACCAACTCACCGTATCTGCCCCTAACCTGAAAGCCGTAAGGCTATACTCCCTCGATGGCAGGCTGCTCCAAACCTCAATAGCCGATGGTGCGATCATCTTAACCCTACCAGGTTCCACCTCCAGCATCTATATCCTCCAAACCATTACCCTTACCCACTCGCAAACTCATAAAATCAAGTAATTTGTGGAATAACTCGGATCAGTGGAGAAATACTGGGGGACAGAAACAAAAACATAAAAAACAGCCTTTTGGCGATGCCAGTGCTTCGCACCTGTCGTTAGTGCTGTGGCATGTCTGATTTCAAGC
>OIZI01000794.1_pt1 | contig 15062 bp, 12 predicted proteins | sample 1588441 | NCBI WGS metagenome assembly OIZI01 (sample SAMN03283284) | human gut metagenome | biome: human-associated habitat; material: feces | host: Homo sapiens | place: Peru | collected 2012
AAAAGCCTGATCGGCTGTGCCCTCATCACCGTCGGCACACTGTTTATGGTGCTGTAACGATTTAGAATGGCTTCCGCTGCGCTCTAGCCATTTTCAGCGGAAAAATTATTTTAAATTTCGGGGTACAGAAACGTCTGCGGGCGTTTCTGTACCCCACCTGTGAAAATGGGGTCGTAGCCATGAACTGCATTTGCAGCGCCGCTTTCTGCGAAAGCGCAGCGCTGCCGTTTACCGTCAGGACTCCTTTCGTGAAAATGCGTTTGGAGCGCTCCGCAGAGCGCGACAAACGCAAAATAAAATAATAATTCCGCTGTTTAGGCTCAGAGCGAAGCGGAGAGCATTTTTAATCGTTATCTTCCCGGTGGAGCGTCGGCACCTTCCGGTCAGCACGAAAAAAGCTCCCCCTTTCGGGGGAGCTGGCATCGCGCAGCGATGACTGAGAGGGTTCGTTTTTATTCCTCGCCTTTTTTCAGCATATCCAGTTCCGGCATCAGCTCGGTGCTCACGATGGTAAGCATCTGCTCCAGCTTGGCGCATTCCTCGGGGGTAAAGCGCTGGCGGGCACGCTCCACTACGGTGTGCAGATAAGAGTAGCTGATGTTGTAGTAGTCGATATACTTCTGGGTGGGGCGCAGATGGTACTCCCGCCGGTCGGTGGTGGACTGGATCTTTTCCACATAGCCCTTTTTCACCAGACTGCCGATCTTGTACGCCGCATTGGGGGTGGAGATCTGCATCATGCGGGAAAACTCCGCAATGGTGGGCTCGCCCATGGCCATGATGCCCTCCATGCAGAAGGACTCCACCGTGGTCAGGGTCGCCTCGCGGGTGGCAAAGCGCTGAAACACGTTCTGATAGAAGTGCAGCTTGAATTTTGTATAAACGTCGTTGAATGCTTTTTCCAGCATGGTACGGCTCCTTCCGATCGCTCAATTTCCTTTAGTATACCATGTTTTTTCCCAGAAGCAACGGGATTTTTCCGTTTTGAAACAAAGGGCCCCCCAGCCCATGCGGGCCGGGAGGTCCTTTGCGTTAAGGGGGGACGCTCACTGCGTCGGGGATGTTCAGGTCGTGCCGAGGAGCTTTTTGAGCCGGAGCCATGCGCCGAAGACGTCCATCTTGGTGACATAATGGTCCGGGTCAAAGAAGGACGCATCCTTCTTGTCGGCCGCGTCCATCAGGCCGTTCTGGATCGCCCAGCGGGTGGCCTTTTGCAGCTCGATCTCTTCGGCGGGGATATCGCCGTAAAGGGTGGGCAGAGCCACCTCCGGTTTGCCTGCGGTCTCCCACAGGAGCAGCGCCAGCGCACGGCGGTCGGTCGGCACCGGCACACCCTGGGGCAGCGCACTGGTAAGGTAGAGGTCTACGCCCAGGCTCACGCCCTGCCACACCACGATGCCTGCGGCTGCGCCGCCCACCGCGATGGTCGCCGCCGTTGCCAGCGGAGAGGGCGCTGCGTCCTCGATGATCTCCGCCGAGCGGTACTGCGCCCGGATGGTCACATCCTCGGCAGGCATCTGGAAGGTCATGGCCTCGGCCCGGTAATCGACGTTGATATCGCCGCTGAGCTTGCTCGACGAAATGCTCCACATATCAAACGTCATGCCGTCCGGAATGTCGTTCTGGTCCAGCACCACGGTCAGGGTGTCGTTCTCCTTGGCGGAAACAGACGTCTTGCCGTCGATCGTGCCGCCGATGACGGTCACGGTGTAGGTGGTGGGTTCCGGTTCAGGTTCCGGTTTCGGTTCCGGTTGAGGTTCGGGTTTCGGTTCAGGTTCCGGTTCCGGTTCGGGTTCCGGCTTGGTGATGAGCTCGCCGTTCAGCACCACGTCATCGTCCGGCATGGTAAAGGTCACGGTCGTCTTGTCGTTGCCGTAGCTGCTGTTGCAGTTGCCCGTGCCGATGGGCTGGCCGTTCAGGCTGAAGATCTCGGTGTCGGCAGTGATGGTCACTTCCTTCGTCGTGGCATTGCTGGTCACGACGTAGGGGGCCCAATCCGCAGACACACCGTTGACTTTCTCGATCTTGGCATTGGAGGAGGCCGCATCCCAGGTGATGGAGTGGAGACCTGTTACCTCGTCCAAACCTGTGTTGCCGTTGAACACGCCGCCGTTCACGGTGCCGCCGTTGTTGCTCACACTGCCTGCGAAGGTGCCGCCAGAGATCGTTCCGTTGGTGTTGTTTTCCACTGTTCCTTCAAAGGTGCCGTTTTCGATCATGCCGTTGTTCTCGACCGAGTTCTTGAACGTGCCATTCACGATGCGGCCCGGTCCCATATTGTCGACCTCGCCGTGGAAGGTGCCGCCCAGAATGCCGCTGTTGTTGAACACTTTGCCGTTGAACTCGCCGCCCGTGATGGCCGTCGGCTTGCCCACAAAGACGTTGCACTCCACCGCCGAACCATCTCCGATGGTGCTGAAATCGAACAGCCCGCCGGTCTGGTTGCTGCCCGTCAGAAGCAGCATGTTGCCATTGGTCGGGTCATTGGGGATGTACTCCCAGCCGTCGCCCTTGCAGGGGTTTTTGCCGCCGTCGGAATCCTTCGGCCAGCCGTTCTCCATGACGAGGTCGGTGCTGGTGATCGCTCCGTTCAGCACCACGTCATCGTCCGGCATGGTAAAGGTCACGGTCGTCTTGTCGCTGCCGTAGCTGCTGTTGCAGTTGCTCGCAACGATGGGCTGGCCGTTCAGGCTGAAGATTTCGGTGTCGGCAGTGATGGTCACTTCCTTCGTCGTGGCATTGCTGGTCACGACGTAGGGGGCCCAATCCGCAGACACACCGTTGACTTTCTCGATCTTGGCTTTGGAGGAGGCTGCATCCCAAGTGATGTTGTGGCCACCTGTTACGTTGATTAGAGTTGCATTGCCGTTGAACACGCCGCCGGTCACGGTGCCGCTGTTTGTCACACTGCCCGCGAAGGTGCCGTTCTCAATGGTGTTGTTGTTTTCCACACTGCACTTGTTCTTGAAGGTGCCGTTCTTTATGGTGCTGTTGTTTATCACCCTGCACATGTTCTTGAAGGTGCCGTTCTCTATGGTGGCGTTGGCGCCTTCGTTTGTCACACTGCACACGTCCTTGAAGGTGCCGTTCTTTATGGTGCCGTTGTTTGTCACACTGCACGTTTCCTGGAAGGTGCCGCCAGAGATTGTTCCTCCGTCGTTGTTTGTCACTTTTCCATTGAAGGTGCCCTTCTCGATGGTGCCTTTGTTTTCCACTGTTCCATCGAAGGTGCCGCTAAAGATCGTTCCGCCGATGTGGTTTTTCACTGTTGCACTGAAGGTGCCGCCGGTAATTTCTGCACTCGGTTGAATGTAAATCGCGCACTGCACAGCCGGAGCGAACTGCGTTCCTGCACTGATGTTTTGGGGATGGGTGGAACTGAAATCATACGTTCCATACTTCAGAATCAGTATGCCGCTACTGTCGTACTCCCAGCCGTTGCCCCAGCAGGGGGTTTTGCCGCCGTTGGAAGCCTCCGGGTAGCCGTCCTTCATGACGAAGTCGCCGTAGTTGATCTCCTCGTTCAGCACCACATTCTTGTCCGGCATGGTGAATTTCACGGTCGTCCTGTCGTTTGGTTTGGGGTAGCTGCTGTTGTAGTCCGTGCCGATGGGCTTGCCGTTCAGGCTGAAAATCTCGGTGTCGGCAGTGATGGTCACTTCGTTCGTCGTGGCATTGCTGGTCACGACGACGTAGGGCTTCCAATCCGCAGACACACCGTTGACTTCCGTGATCTTGGCACCGGAGTAGGCCGCCGCATCCCAGGTGATGTTGTAGTCACCTGTTACCCCGTTCAGGTTTGCGTCCCCATTGAATATGCCGCCGGTGATGGTGCCGTTGTTTATCACCATGCCCTTGCTCTGGAACGTGCCGCCAGAGATCTTTCCGCCGGTGTAGTTATTCACTGTTGTACTGAAGGTGCCGTCGGTAATTTCCGCACCCGATTGAATCTCAATCGCGCACGCCACAGGCTCTGCCCCCGCTCCATTACTGTTTTGGGGATAGGTGTAACTGAAATCATACGTTCCATCCGTCAGAGTCAGTTTGCCGTTACTGTACTCCCAGCCGTTGCCCTTGGTGCCGTTCGAACAGTCCGGCAGACCGTTCTTCATGACGAGTTCGCCGGTGCTGAGCACCACGTTCTCGTTCGACATGGTGAATTTCACGGTCTTCTTGTCGACGCCGTAGTTGCTTTCGGCGATGGGCTGGCCGTTCAGGCTGAAAATTTCGGTGTTGGCTTTGATGGTCACTTCCTTCGCCGTGGACGCGGTCCATTGGGTCACAACAACGTAGGGTTCCCACTCCGCAGGCACACCGTTGACTTCCACGATCTTGGCATCGGGGGAGGCCGCATCCCAGGTGATGGAGTGGACACCTGGTACGCTGTCCAAACCTGTTTTGCCGTTGAACACGCCGCCGTGTATGTTGCCGTAGTTGCTGTTGTTCACACTGCCCGCGAAGGTGCCGCCACGAATCATTCCGTACTCATCGTTTGTCACACTGCCCGCGAAGGTGCCGCCAGAGATCGTTCCATTGGTGTTGTTTTCCACTGTTGCGCTGAAGGTGCCGTTGGCGATTGTTCCGGAGCTTCTCACTTTTCCATTGAAGGTTCCGTCAGAGATCGTTCCGCCGGCGTAGTTACTCACTGTTGCACTGAAGGTGCCGCCAGAGACCGTTCCGGAGTTTCTCACTTCTCCATTGAAGGTTCCGTCAGAGATCGTTCCGCCGGCGCCGTTGTACACTGTTGTACTGAAGGTGCCGTCGGTAATTTTCGCATGCGCAATCGAAATCGGGCACTGCACAGCCGGAGCGGGCTTCGTTCCTGCACTGGTGTTTTGGGGATGGGTGGAACTGAAATCAAACGGTCCACTCGTCAGAATCAGTGTGTCGCTCCTGTACTCCCAGCCGTTGCCCTTGGTGCCGTTCGAACAGTCCGGCAGACCGTTCTTCATGACGAGGTCGCCGGTGCTGAGCACCACGTTCGCGTTCGGCATGGTGAATTTCACAGTCTTCTTGTCGTTTTCATCGGGGTAGCTGCTGTTGTAGTCCGTGCCGATGGGCTGGCCGTTCAGGCTGTAGATGTCAGTGTCGGCAGTGATGGTCACAACCTTCGTCTTGGCCGGGGTCGATTCAGTCACGACGACGTAGGGGTCCCACTCCGCAGGCACACCGTTGACTTCCGTGATCTTGGCTTTGGAGGAGGCTGCATCCCAGGTGATGTTGTGGACACCTGTTACCCTGTCCAAACCTGTTTTGCCGTTGAATACACCACCGGATATCTCCCACTCATTTTCCACACTGCCCGCGAAGGTGCCGCCATAGATCATTCCTCCGGCCTTGTTTGTCACTTTTTTATTGAAGGTTCCACCAGTGATATCTCCTCGGTTGTTGTTTATCACATCGCCCTTGAAGGTTCCGTCAGAGATACGTCCGGCGTTGTTCACTGTTTCATTGAATGTACCGTTCACGATTGCTGCGTTGATGTTGTTTTCCACATCGCGATTGAAGGTTCCGCCTTGGATCGTTCCTTTGAGGAGACTGCCATCAAACGATTCATATACGTTTGTCACTGTTCCATAAAAGGTGCCGTCGGTAATGTACCAGTGATTTTTCACACTTCCCTCAAAGGTGCCGCCGGTGATTTTCGCACCCGATTCAATCGCACATTTCACAGCCGGGGCTGGCTGCGCTCCTGTTGCCTTGGTGTTTTGGGGATGGGTGGAGCTGAAATCAAATTCCCTACTTAAACCCTTCAGAATCAGTGTGCCGCCACTGTACTCCCAGCCGTTGCCCTTGGTGCCGTCCGAACAGTCCGGCAGACCGTTCGCGCCCATGACGAGCTCTGGGAGGGGGTCTGCTGCAAAAGCCCCCAGGGGGAGCACGGAGAGCACCATGCTCAGTGCCAGGATCAGGCTGAGAATGCGTTTTTTCATCGGGGTCGTCCTCCTTTTCTGCCAAAGGCTGCACGGTCGTTCGTTTCTGGGTCCATCATACCATAAAAACAGCCGGAAGGAAAGCAAAACCGCGTGAAACGCCCTGAAAACCGCGCGAATGACGATTTTTGCCCCCTTGACAGGGCCAAAAACGCCGTTGGGTCAGTCTGCTTTGGCCGTTCGCAGCCGGATGACGTTCAGCACCACCAGCTCCAGCACGATGGCCACGGCCAGCAGCACCAGCGAGGTGAGCAGGCTGGCGCTGGCGCCCAGGAACATCTGGCTCAGGCCGGTGACGACATAGCACACCGCCGAGATGGCCGCCGCCGTGATGGCATAGGGCAGCTGGGTGGACACATGGTTCACATGGCTGCAATGCGCACCGGCGGACGCCATGATGGAGGTGTCCGAGATGGGGGAGCAGTGGTCGCCGCACACCGCGCCGGACAGGCAGGCCGCAATGGAGATGACCAGCATCTCCCCCTGCGGGAACGCATGGCAGACGATGGGGATGAGGATGGAGAAGGTGCCCCAGGACGTGCCGGTGGCAAAGGCCAGGAACACCGCCACCAGAAAGATGATGGTCGGCAGCAGATATTGCAGCGCAGCCGCCGAGCCGTTGAGCAGGTTGGCCACGTAATACTTGGCACCCAGCAGGTTGGTCATGCCGGAAAGGGTCCACGCCAGTGTCAGGATGAGCATGGGGCTGACCATGGCCTTGAAGCCCTCCGGGATGCAGGCCGCGAAGTCCTGAAAGGTCATCACGCCGCGCACCCGGTAGAACACGAAGGTGAACAGCAGCGCGATGCTGCTGCCCATCACCAGGCCCGCCGAGGCGTTGCAGTCGGAGAAGGCGGTGATGAAGTCCACGCCTTCAAAGAAGCCGCCGGTGTAGATGAGGCCGAAGATGCAGGCCGCAATGAGCACCAGCACCGGCAAAATCAGGTCGATGACATGGCCGCAGGCTACGGTGCCGTCGTCCACATCGTCGCCGTAGGGGCGGTCTTCGGTGGTGAAGAGGTCGCCCTTCAGCGCGTTGTCCTCGTTGAGCTTCATGGGGCCGTAGTCGGTGCCCGTGAAGATGAGGAAGAGGATCATGATGAGGGTCAGCAGGGCGTAGTAGTTATACGGAATGGTGCGCAGGAACATGGTAAAGCCGTTGATGCCCGAACCTTCCGGCACCGAGGAGGTGACGGCCGCCGCCCAGCTGGACACCGGCGCGATGATGCAGACCGGGGCCGCCGTGGCGTCGATGAGGTAGGCCAGCTTTGCGCGGGAGACCTTCTGCCGGTCGGTCACAGGCCGCATGACGGAGCCTACGGTCAGGCAGTTGAAGTAGTCGTCCACAAAGATGAGCACACCCAGAACAAGGGTCATGAACTGCGCCCCCGCGCGGGTGTGGATGTGGGTGGACGCCCAGCGGCCAAAGGCCGCGCTGCCGCCCGCCTTGTTCATCAGGGCCACCAGGATGCCCAGCATGACCAGAAAGACCAGAATGCCCACGTTGCTGGAGTCGGACAGCTTGGCGACCATGCCGCCGTCTTCGTTGAAGAACAGGGTGTTCAGGGCCAGTTCCAGGTTGCCGTTGGCAAAGAGCAGCGCACCCGTCGCGATGCCCACCAGCAGCGAGGTGTAGACCTCCTTGGTGTTCAGCGCCAGCACGATGGCCACCACCGGCGGCAGCAGGGAGAGCGCCGTGCTGTACACGGCGCAGGTGTAGGTAGACGGGTCGGCAATGGTGCCGGGTGTTGCCGCCGTGCACCACAGCAGCAGAGCGAACACCAGCACGGCGCCCGCCCACGAAAGATTGACTTTTTTCATAAGATCTGATTCCTCTTTTGATTTTTTGCCTCAGCGCGGGGCAGACTATCCCCAACCAGACAGGGAAGGGGGTGTTTGCCGCGCCGGATTATAAAGCGCTGTACTTTGAGCTGTTCCGCGCCAGCGAACAGGCCGCCCGCCTCCTCCACGAGGCCCAGCAGCGGGCCGAAGAACAGGTGATGGCGGAGGATGAACCGCCGCTGCGGTTGGAAGAACCGCTCCGTCCCCACGCAAGGGAGAGTGCCCCCCGGAAACCGTGAAGCGGCTGCGGGACTGACCCTCTCCGTCAGTGCTGCGCACTGCCACCTCTCCCGAAGGGCGAGGCATTGGCAGGCCGGGCCAGCCCTGCTGTTCGCTTGGGCCCGATGGGGCGCAAGGTGCCGGGCCCTGCTCTCATTGGCAGCGGCATTTGTATTGCAGCCGTGAATCGAGACAGCGGAGCCCGGCCGTTCCCGATTGCAAAAAACTTCGTTCGTCCAGCACGACCACGACCGACTCGCCAGTGGCTCTCCCTTCGGGAGAGCTGTCACCGAAGGTGACTGAGAGGGTTCACCCCTTCTTGCTCTCCGCCTTCGCCGCGAACTTCGCGTCATTGACGACGAAGCGCTCGTGCACACCGCCGCCCACGGGGCCTTTTTCGTCGTGCAGCGAGACCTTGAACACCAGCTTTCGGCCTTCCACGGCGGTCAGCTCGCTCTCACAGGTCACGGTCATGCCCACGGGAGTGGGGGCGGTGTGCTCCAGCTCCAGCTTCGTGCCCACCGAGCCGCAGCCCTCGTCCAACTCGGACGCGACGCTCATCCAGCAGGTCTTTTCGGCCAGTGCCACCAGTGCGGGCGTTGCGAACACATCCAGTGTGCCGCTGCCCATGGTCTTTGCGGTGTTTTCGTTCGTCACGAGCTGGCTCTGCTCACCGTGAATGCCAACAGTCAACATAAAAAAACTTCCTTTCCTGAATCGCCTTGCGGCAGTAAATTTCCGACCTCTTGATAGGATACCACATTTTCCGCGTCGATGCACCTGTTTTTGGTGGATTTCTGCATTTTCCTCTTTCCTGTCAGCCCAAAACGCGTTATGATAGGGCAAAATGGGGGAGGGTACGCCTATGAACGACTTCTGGAAATCCTACGATATCACCGCGCTGGAGTATGGAGTGAATTATCAGTGTTACCCACTGTATGGAAGAATCCATCTCACCGAACTGGCGCTTTCACTGATCTTCATCCTGAGTGCTGCGCTCTGGTATAGGCACAGCGGGCCAAAACAGCGGCGGCGCATCCTGGTGGGGGTCACGGTGCTTCTGCTTCTTGACGAAGCGGCCCTTCTGCTCGGCATGGCCCTGACTGGCCAGTGGAATTGGAGCTATCTCCCGCTCCACCTATGCAGCATCCATGTTTTCGTCTGCCTGTACAACACCCTGTTCGACCAGAACTGGTGCAAAGAGGAACTTTACGCCCTATGCATCCCCGGCGCGGCGCTGGCCCTGCTCTGCCCAAGCTGGTTGGATGTGCCTTCATGGTGGACGCTCATCAACTTGCACTCGGTCTCCATCCACGCCCTGCTGGTGCTTTACCCGGTCCTTCTCGTTGTGGGCGGCTACCGCCCCAGCCCCCGCCGGGTGCCGCAGGTACTGGCTTTCCTGTTCGGCACCGCCTTGCCCATCTATTTTCTCAACAAGTCTCTGTACACGAACTTCTATTTCCTGAACAACCCAACCGCCAACGTCATCACCTGTGCCTTCACGAGATTTCTGGGTGAACCGTATTATATACTCGGCTTCCTGCCCGCCATCGCTGCGGCACTGGCGGTGATGTATCTGCCATGGGCAGCAAAAAACTTCACCGAAAATCGACGAAAACATTGACACTTTTTCCGCGCTCAAAACGCACCCTTTTTGCAGATTGAAATCGCAGTTTTCTTGCGTATTGGGGTATTTTTTTACAATTTCGAGGTTCTGTTCAAAATCTTTGCAAAAAGCCTTGACAGGGCCTCTTCTGCGTGATACTATGAACACATGAACAAACGTTCACATGAATGTGCCGCGAAAGGAGAGACTGCCATGAACGACCCCAAAGACGCTCTGCCCGCCGCGCAGCCGGGGCCTCTCGTGATGCCGGATGACGAAGTGCTGTATGAGCTGGCCGACCTGTTCCGGGTGTTCGGCGACTCCTCCCGCATCAAGATCCTGTATGCGCTCCACGACAGCGAGCTGTGTGTGCAGGACCTTGCGAATGCGGTGCAGCTGAGCCAGTCTGCGGTGAGCCACCAGCTCCGGGTGCTGAAGGACTCGAAGCTCGTGCGGTTCCGCCGGGACGGAAAGACCGTTTACTACGCACTGGACGATGACCATGTGCGCAGCATCCTCTCCATGGGGATGGACCATATCGAAGAATAACCGAAAGGCAGGTACTTATTATGAAAAAGAGCTACAAGATCGAAGTCGATTGCGCAAACTGCGCCCAGAAGATGGAAGACGCCGCCAACACCGTGGCCGGTGTGGCAAATGCGACCGTCAGCTTCATGACCCAGAAGATGAAGGTGGAGTTCGCAGAGGGCGCAGACCCCCACGACACCATGGTGAACGTTCTGGCCGCCTGCAAAAAGGTCGAGGACGACTGTGAGATCTTTGATATCTGAGCAACGCATCCGATGAGAACGGCTCCTCCTGCGGGGGAGCCGTTTCCTTCCCCGGCGATTTCCTGTTGAAAGAAAAACCAGTTTTCAACACTTTCCACCGGGTTTTCAACATCTTTTGCGGAAAAGTTTGAAAACAAACGCGAAAAAGTCAGATTTCTTCGGGAAAACCTCGTGGAAAACATGGGGGAAAACGTGGAAAAGTTTCCTTTCCGGGGAAAACCTGTTGAAACCGCCCCCAGCCATCCGTCAAAAGGAGAGTATCGTATGACCAAAAAGCAGAAAAAGGTGCTGTATCAGATCATCGCAGCGGTCATCCTGATCGTGATCCTGAAGCTCCTGCCCGCATTCCCCACCCCGGTGGAGCTGGTGCTCTACCTCATTCCGTACCTCGTGGTGGGCTGGGATGTCCTACGCAAGGCGCTCAAGGGCATCAAGAACCGCCAGCCGTTCGACGAGTGCTTCCTGATGGCCGTTGCCACCGTGGGCGCGTTCGCGCTGGGCGACTATGTCGAGGGCTGCGCCGTCATCCTCTTTTACCAGATCGGCGAGCTGTTCCAGAGCGTGGCCGTCGGCAAGAGCCGCCAGAGCATCTCCAGCCTGATGGACATCCGCCCCGACTACGCCAACATCGAGGACGCAGACGGCAAGCTGGAACAGGTGGACCCCGATGATGTCGAGGTCGGCACCGTGATCGTGGTCCAGCCCGGCGAACGTGTGCCCATCGACGGCGTGATTGTGGAGGGCACTTCGGCCCTGAACACCGCAGCCCTGACCGGCGAGAGCCTGCCCCGCGATGTGCAGACCGGCGATGAGGTCATCAGCGGCTGTGTGAACATGACCGGCCTGCTCAAGGTGCGCACCACCAAGGAATTTGGCGAGTCTACCGTCTCCAAGATCCTCGACCTCGTGGAAAATTCCAGCATGAAGAAGGCCCGCACCGAGAACTTCATCACCCGTTTTGCCCGCGTGTACACCCCCGCCGTCTGCTACAGCGCACTGGCTCTGGCGTTCATCCCGCCGGTGGCCCTGCTGCTGATGGGCCAGCCCGCCCGCTTCGGCGACTGGGTCTACCGCGCTCTGACCTTCCTCGTCATCTCCTGCCCCTGCGCTCTGGTCATCTCCATCCCGCTGAGCTTCTTCGGCGGCATCGGCGGTGCCAGCGCCTGCGGCATCCTCGTCAAAGGCTCCACCTATCTGGAAGAGCTGGCCCGCACCGGGATCGTGGTCTTTGATAAGACCGGCACCCTGACCCAGGGCACCTTCAAGGTCGTGGGCGTCCACCCCGAACACGGTGTCACCGAAGACGCCCTCGTGGAGGCCGCCGCCCTGGCCGAGAGCTGGTCCAAACACCCCATCTCCCTGAGCATCAAGGCCGCTTACGGCAGGGACATCGACGCCAGCCGCGTCACCGATGTCCAGGAACTTGGTGGCCACGGCGTGACAGCAAAGGTGGACGGCAAAACCGTTGCCGCCGGCAATGCCCGCCTGATGGCAAAACTGGGCCTCACCACCCCCGAAGTGACCGAGCCGGGCACCCTCGTGCATGTGGCCATCGAGGGGCAGTACGCCGGTTATCTGCTCATCGCGGACGTGGTCAAGCCCCACAGCGCGCAGGCCATCCGGAGCCTGAAGTCCGCAGGCGTCCGCAAGACCGTGATGCTGACCGGCGACGCCGAGCCTGTAGCCAGAGCGGTCGCCAATCAGCTGGGCCTGGACGAATACCATGCCGGTCTGCTGCCCGGCGACAAGGTGGACCAGATCGAAACGCTCCTCGCCGCCAAAAGCCCGAAAGAGAACCTCGCCTTCGTGGGCGACGGCATCAACGACGCGCCCGTCCTGTCCCGCGCCGACCTCGGCATCGCCATGGGTGCGCTGGGCTCGGACGCCGCCATTGAGGCTGCGGACATCGTCCTGATGGACGACGACCCGGCCAAGATCGCGCTGGCCATGCGCATCGCCCGCCGCACCCTCCGCATCGTCTACGAGAACATCGTCTTCGCGCTGGCCATCAAGTTCGCCTGCCTGATGCTCGGCGCTCTGGGTCTTGCAAGCATGTGGACCGCCATCTTCGCCGACGTCGGCGTCATGGTGCTGGCCGTCCTCAACGCCACCCGCGCCCTCTACACCAAAGACCTTGCCCGGAAGAACGAGCAGTGACCCACAACACACGGACGCCCCCGCCGGGAATTTTCCGGCGGGGGTGTTTTTGTGCGCAAAATCTTTTTTCCGAAACAACTTGCAATGCCGGGAGATTTTGTTATACTACTAATCTAGGAGGTTAGTGGAAATGGATACAGTCAAATCAGATCCTCATTCTTCCGGCGAGGTGTGGCGGGCGCTCCGGGCAACTGCGCCCCAGACGGTGCCGGTGTTTGCCGGTTATCTCGTGCTGGGCATGGGGTATGGCATCTATGTTCAATCTCTGGGCCTGCCGGTCTGGATGCCCATGCTGATGGGCACCGTCGTCTACGGCGGCTCGCTGGAATTCGTGCTGGCAAGCCTGCTGCTGGGGGCATTCGCGCCGCTGTCGGCCTTTCTGATGGCCCTGATGATCCAGGCGCGGCACCTGTTCTACGGCCTTGCCATGCTGGAGCGCTACAAGGGCTATGGCCTGCGCAGCGTTTACATGATCTACGCCATGAGCGACGAGACCTTTTCCATCACCTGCTCGGCCGAGCCGCCGGAAGGGGTAGACCGGGGCTGGTTCATGTTCTTCATCACCCTGCTGGATCAGCTCTATTGGGTGGCCAGCGCCGGGCTGGGCGCGGTGGTCGGTTCGGTCCTGCCCTTCAGCACAGAGGGCGTGGATTTCGTGATGACGGCCATGTTTGTGGTCATCTTCCTGAACCAGTGGGAAAAAGAAAAGCAGCACGTCAGCGCCCTCATCGGGCTGCTGGTGCCGCTGGTCTGCCTGGTGTTTTTTGGGGCAGGCAGCTTCCTGCTGCCCGCCATGGCCTGCATCCTGGTGCTGCTGGTGGCCCTGCGCAGGCCCATTGAGTCCATTGAAGCAAAACACGGCGAAACGGAGGTGCCGAAATGACCGCACTGCAAATGGGCATCACGATCGCGGTGTGCACCGCTGCCACCATGCTCACCCGCTTTCTGCCGTTTCTGATCTTCTCCTCCAAAGACCAGCAGCCGCCGGAGGTGGTGCGGTATCTGGGCCGCGTTCTGCCCGCCGCCATCTTCGGGATGCTCATCGTCTACTGCCTCAAGAGCGTGACGCCCTTTGCGGGCAGCCGCGGCATCCCGGAGGCCCTCGCCATCGCCGTGACCATCGCCCTCCACAAATGGAAGCACCAGACCCTTGTTTCCATCGCCGGCGGCACGGTCTGCTATGTGCTGCTGGTGCAGCTGGTGTTCGTATAACAAAACAGCCCTCTCCGTCTCGCATTCACTCGCCAGCTCGCCCTTCAGGAGAGGTGGCATTGCGAAGCAATGACGGAGAGGGTTCTATTTTTAATGATAAAACGTATCAAAATTGACCTGCCGATAGAACCGCTGCTGAAGCTGGTCGAAGCTCTCGCAGTTCTGGGCCAGCAGCCACATCACCTTCGTGACGACGGCTTCGATGGTCATGTCGTGGGCTTCCAGGAAGCGGAACCGGTTCCGGACCCGCTTGCCGACCTCGTAAATGCCCACATCGCTGCCCTCGTAGGTGACCTGTGTGGTTAAGATTAGGATCTTGCGGGTCTTGTCGTAATCGCCCAGATTCTCTGCAAAAGCGTCCATAAGCCGCTGCGGGATGCCGCCCACGCCGAAACTTTCCACAATGACGCAGTCGTATTGTTGAAAAATGGCCGGGATGAGCTCCGGGCCAAGGCCGGGCGTCAGCTTGAGCAGAAAGACCTTCGGGTTCAGCGCCCGGCCAAACTCCACCGGGCCGGTGGGCCAGGGCGAGGGGATATACCGCACCAGCCGGTCACCCTGCACCAGCGCCAGCGCCGGGAAGTTGACCGACGCAAAGGCATCGTAGCTGATGGTCTTGTTCTTCTTGGCGCGGGTGCCCGCGATGACATGCCCGCCGAACACCACCATCACGCCCCGGCTGCCGGGGTCCAGCGCACAGATGACGCTGTCGCGCAGGTTTTTCTTCGCATCGGTGATCTCGTTGGAGATGGGCTGCTGGGCACCGGTGAGGATGATCGGCTTGTCCGCATTCTGGATGAGGTAGGACAGCGCCGCCGCCGAATAGGCCAGCGTATCGGTGCCGTGGCAGATGATGAAGCCATCGTAGAGCGCATAATTCTCCTGCACGGCCCGCGCCATCAGCAGCCAGTGTTCGGGGCCGAGGTCCGTGCTGTCGATGCTGCACAGCGCCAGCGTCTCCGGGCAGCACAGCTCGTTCAGTTCCGGCAGATGGGCCAGCAGTTCCTCGCTGGTCAGAACGGGCCGCAGCCCCTGTGCGGTGCGCACACTGGCGATGGTGCCGCCGGTGGTGATAAAAAGCAAACGCTGCTTGGACATGTTCGGTGCCTCCCTGGGTCAAATTCAGTCGATTCAGTATAACACACTCGGCCCCGGATGAAAAGTGTGCAGTTTTGAGACCTGGTCACAGATTTTTGCGGGAAAAGGTGTATACTATACTTGATCCATCCGTTGAAACGTTTTCCTCTGTACAACCTCTCAGTCTCGCATCCGCTCGACAGCTCTCCTGGTAGGAGAGCCTCT
>OIZI01000797.1_pt1 | contig 14995 bp, 8 predicted proteins | sample 1588441 | NCBI WGS metagenome assembly OIZI01 (sample SAMN03283284) | human gut metagenome | biome: human-associated habitat; material: feces | host: Homo sapiens | place: Peru | collected 2012
TAGCCAACGGTGACCAGATTGTCAAAGGGCTCGCCGGTACGGCCGTCATACAGAACGGTCTTGCCGTCCTCGCGCTTGCCTGCCTGCTGCAGCAGCTCGCGGATGTCCGCCTCATGCGCGCCGTCGAAAACGGGCGTCATGACCTTGAAGCCGAGAGCGGCGGCGGCATAGCCGAGATGCACTTCCAGCACCTGACCGATGTTCATACGGGACGGAACGCCCAAGGGGTTCAACACGATGTCGAGCGGCGTGCCGTCCGGCAGGAACGGCATATCCTCGCTCGGCAGGATGCGGGAAACAACGCCCTTGTTACCGTGACGACCCGCCATCTTATCGCCGACGCTGATCTTGCGCTTCTGTGCAATATAGCAGCGCACGACCATGTTCACGCCGGGGCTGAGCTCGTCGCAGTTTTCGCGGGTGAACACCTTGACATCGACAATGATGCCGTATTCACCGTGCGGCACGCGCAGCGAGGTGTCGCGCACCTCACGCGCCTTTTCGCCGAAGATGGCGCGCAAAAGGCGCTCCTCGGCAGTCAGCTCGGTCTCGCCCTTCGGGGTGACCTTACCGACCAGGATGTCACCGGAACGCACCTCGGCGCCGATGTGGATGATGCCGCGCTCGTCCAGATCCTTGCGCGCATCCTCGCTGACGTTCGGAATGTCTCTCGTGATCTCCTCCGGTCCGAGCTTGGTGTCGCGGGATTCGATCTCATATTCCTCAATGTGGATGGACGTGAACACATCGTCACGCACCATCTTTTCGTTGAGCAGCACGGCGTCCTCGTAGTTATAGCCTTCCCAGGTCATGAAGCCGATGAGGGCGTTCTTGCCGAGGGCGATCTCGCCGTTACAGGTCGCGGGACCGTCGGCGATGACGTCGTGCTCCTCGACATGCTGACCGGCGCTGACGACCGGGCGCTGATTGATGCAGGTGCCCTGGTTGGAACGGGCAAACTTGATCATTTTATAGACATCGGTCTCGCCGTTGTCGTCGCGGCGCACCACGACGGTGTCCGCCGAGGCGGAAACGACGGTGCCCGCCGCCTTGGCAAGCACGCAGACGCCGGAGTCGACGCCCGCTTTGTATTCCATGCCCGTGCCGACGATCGGGGACTCAGTCTTGAGCAGCGGCACAGCCTGACGCTGCATGTTCGAGCCCATCAGAGCGCGGTTGGCGTCATCGTTTTCCAAAAACGGGATCATGGAAGTTGCCACAGACACGACCATCTTCGGCGAAACATCCATGTAGTCGATCTTTTCGCGGGCAACCTCAAGGAACTCGTCGCGATAGCGCGCGTTGACCTTCGGGCGGACAAAGCAGCCGTTCTCGTCGAGCGGCTCGTTCGCCTGTGCCACGATGAAGTCGTCTTCCATGTCCGCAGGCATATACACCACTTCGTCGGTGACCTTGCCGGTCTCCTTGTCGACGCGGCGGAACGGCGCTTCCACAAAGCCGTATTCATTGATGCGGGCGAAAGTAGCAAGATAGGAGATAAGGCCGATGTTCGGACCTTCGGGCGTCTCGATCGGGCACATACGGCCATAGTGGCTGTAGTGCACGTCACGCACCTCAAATCCGGCGCGGTCACGGGACAGACCGCCGGGGCCGAGGGCGGACAGACGACGCTTGTGCGTCAGCTCCGCCAGCGGGTTATTCTGATCCATGAACTGGGACAGCGGAGAAGAACCGAAGAACTCCTTGATCGCCGCCACAACGGGACGGATGTTGATGAGCGCCTGCGGCGTGACCACATCCATGTCCTGACCCTGCAGCGTCATGCGCTCGCGGATCACGCGTTCCATGCGGGAGAAGCCGATGCGGAACTGGTTCTGCAGAAGCTCGCCCACCGAGCGGATACGGCGATTGCCGAGGTGGTCGATGTCGTCGGTCGTGCCGACGTCGTGACCGAGGCAGTTGAGATAGTTGATGGACGCCAGAATGTCGTCCACGGTGATATGATTGGGCACCAGCTCCGCAGCGCGGGCGGTGATCATTTCCTTCAGTGCGTCCTTGTCGTCGCCGCAGGCTTCGAGAATTTCGCACAGCACGCTGTGGCACACGCGCTCGCGGATGCCGCATTCGGTCACGTCGAAATCAACATACTTGTGAATGTCGACCATGCCGTTGGTGATGATCTTGACCTCGCGCTCCTCTCCGTGCTCTTCCACGGTGACAAACGCTTCGCGCACGCCGGCATCTTCCATCTCCAGCGCGCGGGCGCGGTCGATGGTCTCACCCGCTTCCGCCATCAGCTCACCGGTGTTGGGGTTGGCGATCGGGCGGCTGAGCGTGTGCCCGGCAAGGCGGTTGGAAAGGCCGAGCTTTTTGTTGTATTTATATCTGCCGACGCGGGACAGATCATAACGGCGGGGATCGAAAAACAGCCCCTCAAGGTGCTGCTGCGAATTTTCCACCGTCAGCGGCTCGCCGGGGCGCAGCTTGCGGTAGATCTCCAGCAGTGCTTCCTCGGTGTTCTTGGTCGGATCCTTTTCGATGGTGGCGTGCAGACGCTCGTCATCGCCGAAAAATTCGATCAGCTGCGCATCGGTGGACAGTCCCATCGCACGGGCGAGACAGGTCACCGGCAGCTTGCGGTTCTTGTCGATGCGGACATAGAACACATCGGAAGAATCCGTTTCATATTCCAGCCAGGCACCGCGATTGGGGATCACGGTCGAGGTGAACAGCTTTTTGCCGGTCGTGTCATAGCTCATGCCGTAGTACACACCGGGGGAACGCACGAGCTGCGACACGATGACGCGCTCGGCGCCGTTGATGACAAAAGTGCCGCTTTCGGTCATGAGCGGGAAATCGCCCATGAACACCTCGGACTCCTTGACCTCGCCGGTCTCCTTGTTGAGCAGACGCACGCGCACATGCAGCGGTGCGGCATAGGTCACATCGCGTTCCTTGCACTCCGCCACCGTATACTTCGGCGTATCGTCCAGGCGATAGTCAATGAACTCCAGCACCAAGTTGCCGGTGTAGTCCGCGATCGCAGACATGTCGTGGAAGACCTCTTTGAGACCTTCCTCCAGAAACCACTTGTATGAGTTTTTCTGCACCTCAATGAGGTTCGGCATGTCCAGAACCTCGTTGATCTTGGCAAAGCTCATACGGGTGGTGGTCCCCAGCTTGACCGGTTTGATATTCACCATTGGCTTGACCACTCCTTTTGTATTTCATCCGCGCATTACCGTCCCGCGGGAGAATACGATTTTACTTTCATCACGGCAGGGCGAAAAAGCGTTTTGCGAAAAGCCTTTTTCGGAAAATTTCTTGCATTTTTCCGCATCCTGTGCTATACTGTTTTCGGAGTAAACGGCACATGTTCCCATGATTAAGCAGTTTATTATTCTATACCTTTTTTTACCGGTTGTCAACCGTTTTTTGCGGGTTGGCAATATTTTTTTGCCTTTTTGCCTGTTTTCGGCGGGTTTTGCCCGTTTTTCCCCGCTTTTGCAAAGGAAAACGCCGCCGTGTGCTTCTGAATGAAACACACGGCGGCGTTGGTTTATTCTGTCAATAGTGCAGCAGCCACATGCGACAGACGGCGGCAAATTCCCGTATCCAATAACAGGGGAACAGATACCACGGCGAGCCGCAGGTCGCCGTCCCCACCGGCGTCAGCCCCGCACTGCGGGCATAGCAGGCGGCGCGGTATTGATGAAATTCCTGCGTTGCGATCACGACGTTCTGCGGCAATCCATTCTCCTCAATGACCGCGCGCGACAGGCGCAGGTTTTCCATCGTGCTGGTGGATGCATCCTCCATATAGATCCGTGCAGCGTCAATGCCTTTGCTTATGAGATATTCCCGCATGACCGACGCTTCGGAAAACATTTCGTCCGCGCCCTGTCCGCCGCTGACAACACACGGCGCGTCGGGATGCGCGACAAGAAAGTCCACTGCGGCATCCAGGCGCTGCCGCAGCATGAGCGACGGCGCATTTTTCCGCACCTGCGCGCCGAGCACCACCACCGTCACCGGCGTATCCTCCGGTGCTTTTCGGACGGAGTGTCCGAGCATCAGCACCGACACGACGAGAAACAGCAGCAAGATCAGCGCTATGACCGCGCCCACGGCATACACGCCGCAGCGCACGCCGCGACCTGCATCGCGGACAGCGGCAAACAGCCGCACCGTCTGCGGTGCGAAAACCGCCGCCAAAAATCCCAAAGCGCCCACCGTGACCGGTGTGATCACACCGATCCCGCGTATACGCCCAATGAAAAACGGGAGCGATCCCCAAATGAAAACCACGGCGGACACCGCCGCCAGGGGAATGCGCCATTTCATCGCCTACATCCTTTCTTTCGCAGTTGAGAAAAGGGCGCCGAAAGCGCCCTTTTCTTCTGTTTCTACATTCAGATGCTGCGCACGCGGATCACGCCGTCGATACCCGTGAAGCCGTCCAAAGTCGCAGCGGCGGGAGCGCCCTCCACATCCAGCAGCGTATAGGCATAGTCCTTTTTGGACTTGTTCACCATCGACGCAATGTTGATGCCCGCTGCGGAAACGACCGCACTGATCTGTGCCAGCATGTTCGGCACATTCTTGTGCAGCACACAGATGCGGTTTGCCGCCGCGCGCGGCGCCTGCACGTCGGGGAAGTTGACGGAATGGAGAATGTTGCCGTTCTCCAAATAGTCCTTGATTTCATCCGCCGCCATCACAGCGCAGTTGTCCTCGCTCTCGGGCGTGGACGCGCCGAGATGCGGGATGGCGATCACGTTTTCCACATCGAGCATTTCCTCGGTCGGGAAATCCACGACATAGGCGGCGACCTTGCCGCTTTCCAGCGCCGCCAGCATATCCGTGCTGTTCACCAGTCCGTCGCGCGCAAAGTTGAGCACCCGCACGCCGTCCTTCATCACGGCAAACGCGTCCGCATTCAGCATGCCCTTGGTGTCCGGCAGCAGCGGCACGTGCACGGTGATATAGTCACATTCCTTATAGATCGTCTCGAGATCGACGGCATGGTGCACATCGCGGGACAGCTTCCACGCGGTGTCTACCGACAAAAACGGATCATAGCCATAGACCTCCATGCCGAGCGCTCTGGCGGCGTTTGCCACCAGCACGCCGATCGCGCCGAGACCGATGACGCCGAGCTTCTTGCCGGCGATTTCGGGACCGGCAAACGCCGACTTGCCTTTTTCCACCAGCTTGCCGACCATGTCGCCCTCGCCCTTGAGCGTTTTTGCCCATGCGATGGCGGGCACGACCTTGCGGGAGGACAGCAAAAGGCCCGCGATCACAAGCTCCTTGACCGCATTGGCGTTTGCGCCGGGCGTGTTGAACACCACGATGCCCGCATCGCTGCATTTATCGACCGGGATGTTGTTGACGCCTGCGCCCGCGCGCGCGATCGCGAGAAGCGACTGCGGCAGCGCCATGTCGTGCATGGCGGCAGAGCGCACCATCACGCCGTCGGCGGTATCCAGCACATCGGTCACGGTATAGCCCGCGCCGAGACGATCCGTGCCGCAGGCGGCAATTTTATTCAAAGTGCAAATATTCATGCTCAATCCCTCTTATGCATTATTTTTCTCAAAATCTTCCATGAAGGCGACCAGCTTTTCCACGCCCTCGACCGGCATGGCGTTATACATGGACGCGCGCATACCGCCCACCGTGCGGTGACCCTTGAGGTTGACAAAACCGGCAGCAGCCGCTTCTTTGACAAATTTGGCATCCAGCTCCTCGTTGCCCGTGACAAACGGCGCGTTCATGAGCGAGCGATCCTCTTTCACGACCGTGCCCTTGAACATGGCGGAGCGATCGAGGAAGTCATACAGAAGTCCCGCTTTCTTCTCGTTGATCTTCTGCATGTTTTCCAGACCGCCGATCTCGTTTTTCAGCCACTCCAGCACCAGCTTGCAGATGTAGATGGTATAGCAGGGCGGGGTGTTGAACATCGAATCGTTGTCGGCATGGATCTGATAGTTGAACATGGTCGGGGTGATGTCCATGGCGTGACCGATGAGATCCTCACGCACGATGACTACCGTGAGACCTGCAGGCGCCATGTTCTTCTGCGCGCCGGCATACAAAAGACCGAAGCGGGACACGTCGATCGGACGGGACAGGATGCAGGACGAAATGTCCGCCACCAGCGGCACATTGCCGGTTTCGGGCAGCTCATGATACACCGTGCCGTAGATGGTGTTGTTCATGCAGATGTGGAAATAATCCGCATCCTTCGTGAAGGTCGCGGGATCGAGCTTCGGGATATAGGAAAAAGTCTTATCCTTTGAGCTTGCCACCACATGTGCATCGCCGTAGCGTGCCGCCTCTTTGTATGCCTTGGTCGCCCACTGTCCGGTCAGCACATAGTCCGCTTTGCCGCTGCCGGTCATGAGGTTCATCGGCACCATGGCGAACTGAGACGAAGCGCCGCCCTGCAGAAACAGCACCTTATAGTTATCGGGGATCTGCATGACCTCGCGCAAGAGTGACTCACACGACTTGATGATGGCGTCATAGGTCTTAGATCGATGCGACATCTCCATGACGGACTGTCCCGATCCCTCATAATCCAACATCTCAGCCGCTGCTCTTTTGAGCACGCTTTCCGGCAGCATGGACGGGCCGGCGGAAAAATTGTACACTCTTGCCATTCAAAACCATTCCTTTCGTATTGCGGGTATCCCCCGCAGGGTCACACCTCTTGCAACTATATGCAAGTAAGTTTTATTTTACTATACCGCAATGCCGCTGTCAAATCTTTTTTGCGGACAGAAAGGTAAAAAAATCTGCCGTCCTTTCGAAAAAGGGCGGCAGGTTCTTAATCAACATAGCAAACAGTCTTGTGCAATTGCATCACACAGGTTCCGTCGGGAAGGTATTAAAATGACGCGAGTAGTATGTCGTTCCGTCTTCATACAGTCCTATCACACCCAATTCATTGCGCAGCGGGTAGGAGAAAAGTATAGCTACTTCTTCCTCGCTGTAATTCGAATATGTTCCGGCAATCATTCTGCCGGTGGCTTCATATCCCTTGACGTAGGTAGACTCATAAATCACATGGTGCGCCATCGTCGCGTCCGGATTTCGCTTGAACAGCCACAGCTTCACACACGTTCCGTAGTCATACAGGGCAGCCACTTCGTCGGCACCGTCATGATCAAAGTCGCCCGCCACAACTCTACCGTTGATCTTTGTGGCATCATAAGTGCCGGTCTGCCCGTAGCAGCGGAAGGTGATGGTGTGCTCCGGCGTTATCTTGAACACCCACATACGCATGAACTCGTTTTCGCCGTAGCTGAAGAAGGCGGAAATCTCATCCTGACCGTCGGCATCGAAATCGCCGGCAACCACTCTGCCCCGCACATTGTCGCCCGGGAAGTAGTTCACCATGCCTGCGGAATAGTGTTTTCCCGAGCCGTCCGCATTCACGCCGAACACGCGCAGCTCCACAGAGTCGCCGTGGTTATAGAACGCGCCCATTTCCTCTCTGTCGTCGCCGTCAATGTCGCCCGCAAACACAAGGTTAGTCATCCGCGACGGATCGCAGGTCTCTGTTTGCAACGCAACATAGCACAAGACCTTCCCGTCTTCACCGATATCAAAAATCCACAGCTTGGCAAAGGTCCCGTAGTTGAACAGGGCACCGATCTCATCCCTGCCATCTGCGTCAAAATCGCATGCCACGACCCTGCCCTTGATGCCGTTTGTCGAGAAATAATCACTGAACACCACCGTCTCACCGAAGCCAAAGCGCGTGTCCGCATCCCACTTCACAAGATCCATGTGGTCTCCCGTTCCGCAAAACGCGGCATAATCGTCCTTCCCATCACCGTCGAAATCGCCGGCAACTATTGTATAGTCGCAAATGCTCATATTCCTTGCCTGTCGCAGAGCATTATAGGCATTCAGTCTGCCGCCTGTAACGCACTTATTCGTGAAAGCAGACGATTTATCTACGTTCTGCGTGATGCAATATCGGATCTGATTGATCGTCAGTGCGGGGTTATAGCTTTTGATCAGTGCCACAACGCCGGCAACAACCGGTGCAGCAAGAGATGTGCCGTTATCTCTGGGATAGCTACCGTTCAAACCCGTGCTGACTATGGATGTCCCGGGTGCAAACAGATCCACGCTGGTTGCACCGTAATTGCTGCCACCGGCAATCCAATCAAATCTTGTACTGTTTCCTACCGTCAATATGTTACGTGCGTTATAACACGCCGGATAGACCTGATTTGTTCCGCTGTCAACATTTCTACTGTCATTTCCGGCTGCGCAAACGATCAAACCCGTGTAATTTCTGATTGCCACTTTCATGCCGACATCTTGATCATCGAAGATTAGACTGATGTTCAGTATCGGTATGGATTTTTGAGAAGCGTAGTTAATAGCATCTATAACTCCTTCTCTACTTATTTCGTATCCCCCGTCCACTACTTTAATTACGCGCAGAGACACCAATTTTATCTTCCAGCATACACCGGTGATCCCGATTTGATTATTAGCGACAGCACCAATAATGCCCGCAATCTGCGTTCCATGAGAGCCGGCACAAAACGAGGTTCCTCTTCCGTCATCGGTGAAATCGGCGCTCAGCGTCTGATCGCAGTTTGCTGCCAGATCAGGATGCGTGAAGTCAATTCCGTCGTCGATGATGCCCACCCGCACGGAAGCAGAGCCCTTCGACATTTCCCATGCCTTGTCGATGGAGGTCAGCGGGATCTCATACTTGGCATATTCGGTAGCCTGTGGATCATCCGTAATCAAATCGTCAGATGAATCAGCCGCATTCACAGAAGCGTCCGTTCCGCTTCCAGCTTCCTGCATTTCCGATGCCGCCGTTTCATCCTCATCGTTGACCGTATAGATACGGTTCGGGGAAGCCGCCAAAACATCGTCACGTTTTTCCAGCTCCCGTATGGCAGCAAGCACCGTCTGCTTTCCCGGATTTCGAAGATGCAGCTTGAAAAGCGCGTGGAAATCGTCAAGGTCCCGTATGCAGCGCGCGGCTTCCTCTTCCGTTTCATAGTAATACACCTGTTCCACAGAGGAGAATTCCAAGCCCTCCACCTGCAGATCGAAGTATTCCTCTCCATAGACCCGCAAAGGAGACGAAAAATCGCGTTTCAAGGTGACAAACAGCATAGACGCATCAAAATTGTCCGCCGCCGTCGCCTCACAGGGAACGAGAACCTCCGCACCGGTGTTCTCCTCTGACTCGCCAAAACCGACATCTTCCGCCATGCCGCCCAAATCGGCAGGCGGCGCCGTCCCGACTGTGTCGACAGACAGCACCGGTTCGGCAAAAACGCCGCAGGACAGCGCGATGCACAGCACCAGCGCCAACATCATTTTCTTCATGTGTATGACCCCCTTTTCATTTCACGGCTTTTCAACATCACAAAGATTGCGAATTTTTCACCGTAAGTGTAGTATATCATACATCTTGTCAAAATGTCAACAATTTTTATGAAATGTTTGAAAAAATTGTTCTATGTGTGAAAAATCAAAAAATGCTGCCCTTTCTGTAGAAAGGGCAGCAAGATCTTTTCTGTTTTCGCGCTGCATTCATCGGACAATCGGTGTACGGTTGTCATACAGCAATACTATAGAGAAAACGCTGAAATACGTTTACAAATGCTCCCCACCGGTCGGAAAGCACCAAACCGACATGTCAGTCAACATAGCGAACGGTTTTGTGCGACTGCACCGCCACATCCTTTGCGGCAGTTGCCATGTCCGCGGTCAATTCATAGATCCACAACCATTGTGTCACTGCTTGCTTATACATCAGTCTATTTGTTACGGATTCCACTCGCTCCAATGCGACATTGATTCTAAGCGTGGAACCGTCCAAAGACACCGACTCGACCGATCCTGTGACACCGCTGTCAGATTCAGAGAAATAGAGAATCAAAAGTGCCTTGTCGGCAAAGAAAGCATCGTCAAATGCTTCTTTCAGCACATACGGCATTCTTCTCTTGTCAACCGGGTACACATCAGACTCATCAAAATGCGATTTGAGCAAATCCGAATATGCGTCAAAATCGTTGACGCTGCGACATATGCGCGCCGAGGGCTGTAATACATTCGTCTCATGACATACTTCCAGCTTTTTCACCGGCTGCAGCGACAACAGGTTGCCCTTCACGGGCAGCGGCGCGATATAGGTCGTCGCCTTTGTCGTTTTCCCGCTCGTTTTTTGCGTCGATTTAACATCCGAGACAGTCTGCGCTTTGGCGGTCTTTGTGACCGCTGCAGACTTTGCCGGAGTCGTTTCGGTTTCTCTTTCAGCGGTTTCGGGAGAAGTTGCCTGCGGTGCCGTCACGCCAGCTTGCCCGCGCGCGACTTCGGAAACGACTTCCGTTGTCTGCGTCGCACACGCCGCGCACATCAGCGTCATCAAAGCTGCCAGGCAGATACACAAGACTCTTTTCATGCATATGCCTCCTCAAATTGCCGGTGAACTTTGCCTACAAGAATAGTATACCGCATTGTGTCACTTATGTCAATCTTGTTCTTTGCCAAATTCACAAATTGTACAACGTCCGCTTTTTCTTTTATCTGAAAAAGCGGACGTTCTGTACATTTATGACATGTGCTTCTATATTATACTATATGCATCTATCCCATATCCGCCCCGTTAAATGCGGAATTTTATCACACATCGATCTCGCAACAACCTTACTTCTTCCCCAGTGAACGATACAGGCGGATATAGGCGTTTGCCGATCTTCCCCAGCTGAAATCCGTTTCCATGCAGCGGGACACCAGCACCGGCCAATCTGTTTCGTTGTGATATGCCCCCAGCGCGCGGAACACCGCCTTTTGCATGTCCTCGCCGTTGTAGGTATCGAACACAAAGCCGAAGCCCTCGCCGTCGCCGCAGTCGCGGATGCTGTCCGCAAGACCGCCGGTGCGGCGCACGATCGGCACCGTGCCGTAGCGGCAGGCGACCATCTGTGCCAGTCCGCACGGTTCGCTCTGCGACGGCATCAGGAAGATGTCCGCCGCCGCATAGATCTTTCTCGCCAGCTCCGGCACAAAGCCCGCGCAATAGCAGAATTTCTCCGGATATTGCCCCTGTTTCTCGCGGAAGAAGGTTTCAAACGCCCAGTCGCCCGAGCCGAGCAGCACGATCTGCACATCCTCCTGCATCAGGCGGTCAAAGGCATAGCGCACCAAATCAAGTCCCTTGTGGGACACAAGGCGCGTCACCATGCCGATCATCGGCACATCGCCGCGCTGCGGCAGATGCAGCCGTTCCTGCAGCCTTTGCTTATTCTCCGCCTTGCCCGCCTTGACGGTCTCGGCGGTGTAGTGTGCAAACACATCGGGATCGGTCGCAGGATCATAGCTGTCGGTGTCGATGCCGTTGAGAATGCCCGACAGCTTCCACGAGCGCTCCCGCAGAATGCTGTCCAGTCCGTGCGCATACCACGGATCCAGGATCTCATGTGCATAGCTTTCGCTCACGGTCGTCACGCGGTCGGCGGTCTCGATCGCCCCCTTCATGAGGTTGACACACCCGTCGTGCTCCACGACCGAACGGTCATACTGCGGAATGCCGAACACATCCTCTAAAATTTCCATACCGTATTTGCCCTGATACTGGATGTTGTGGATGGTGAACACGGTCTTCATGTTCTGATACCACGGATCCTTGCCGTAGAACAGGGTGTAGTATACCGGCACCAGCGCCGTCTGCCAGTCGTTGGCGTGAATGATGTCGGGTTGAAAGCCGATCGCGGGCAGCATCTCCAGCACGGCACGGGAGAAGAACGCAAAGCGCTCTGCGTCGTCATAATGCCCATAGATGCCGTTTCTCTTGAAATAATACTGATTATCCAGCAGATAGTAGATCACACCGTTATGGTGCGCCTCGAAAATGCCGCAATACTGCCGCCGCCACGAAACGGGCACCGAAATGCTGGTGATAAACTGCATCTCCGCCCGCAGTTCCTGCGGCACTGCCTCATACAGCGGCAGCACCACCCGACAGCCGACAAGCCGCTTGCGCATCGCTGCGGGCAGCGAGCCCGCAACATCCGCCAATCCGCCGGACGCGATAAACGGCAGCGCTTCGCTCGCCGCATATAAAACCTTCATACTGTCACCGTCCTTTTACACAATCGTTCCTTTTTCAATATAGATCGGATAGCTCTCCACGCCCTGCAGCGTGCGTCCGTTCTTCACCGCCACATTCTTGTCGGTGATGACATAGCGCAGCGTCGTGTTCTCTCCGATCGTCGCACCCTGCATGATCACACAGTTTTCCACCACCGCGTCTCTGCCGATGTCCACGTCACGGAAAATCACGGAGTTGCGCACCGTCCCGTTGACGGTCGAGCCGTCGCCGATCAGGGAATTGGATGCGTCGCTGTGCAGACCGTATTTTGCCGGCGCGCAGTCGCGCACCTTTGTATAGATCGGTCTGCCGGTCATGAACAGCGCTTCCCGCACCGACGGCTGCAGCAGCGCCATGTTCGCGGCAAAATAGCGTTCGGGCGAGCGGATCACCATGGTGTATTCCGTGATCTCATAGCCAAAGACCGCGATGTCCCGCACATGCCGCTGCAGCACATCCCGCTCGAAATGCATGAGATTTCTGCCGACGGCATCCTTCACCATCTGCAAAAGATACGCCTTGTTCATCACATACAGCCCGATCCCGAAGCAGCCGGTCGCTGTTTCGGACTGGTTGAACACGATATCGGTGATCCTGCCGCTGTCCTCCTGCCACACCATCATCTGACCGGTCGCGGCATGCAGCGTGTCCCGCACAAAGCCCAGCGTGACATCCGCCCCGCTCTGCACATGGGCGCGGATCATTTTGTCGAGATCCATGTTGCACACCGTATAGCAGTCGGACAGCACCACGATGTCCTCTTTGGAATTCTGCAAAAACACCTGAATGTCGGCAAGGGACGAAATGCGTCCCTCATAGAGATCATCGCTGCCGTGCGGCGGCAGATAGTAAAGTCCCTCGTTTTTGCGGGACAGATCCCAGGATTTTCCCGAACCGAGGTGATCCATCAGCGAGGTATAATTCTTCTTCGTGATGACGCCGACCTTGGAGATGCCCGCGTTGACCATATTGGACAGCGCAAAATCGATGAGACGATAGCGCCCGCCGAACGGTGTCGAGCCGACCGAACGCTTCTCCGTCAGCTCGCGCAGCGTGCCGTCCCCCATATTCGGGAACAGAAGACCCATTGCCTGATTCTTATGCATAACTCACTCCGCTCCTTCCAGATCGGCTTCCACCATAGCTTTTGCCGGTACGCTGACGCCCTTGCCGATGCGGATGTTCTCCGCGATCACGGCAACGCCCCAGTCCTCCAAATTCTTGCAGTCCTCCGGCCGCTCGCCGACCGTGGCATTTTCCTCAATGACGGTGTTCTCCGCCAGTATCGCATACTGGACGCACGCGCCGCGCTTGACGTGTGTGCCGGGCATCAGGATGGAGTCGCGGATGACCGCCCCCTCCTCGATCGTCACGCCGGAGAAAATAACCGAGAAATCGACCTTGCCCGCGATGTTGCTGCCCTCGGAGATCATGCTGTTCTGTACGGCGGCGCTGCCCGCGATATAATGCGGCGGCAGACCCGCCGTGCGGGAATAGATGCGCCAGTTGGGATCGAGCAGATCGAGCGGCACATGCGGATTGAGCAGATCCATGTTCGCTTCCCACAAGCTCTCGATCGTGCCGACGTCCTTCCAATAGCCATCAAAGCGATAGGTAAACATCCGCTCGCCGCCTTTGAGCATGGCGGGGATGACGTTTTTGCCGAAATCGTTGGCGGAGTGGGGGTCCTGCTCGTCCGCTTCCAGATATTTCTTAAGTTCTTTCCAGTTGAACACATAAATGCCCATCGACGCCAGATTGCTCTTGGGGTGCGCAGGCTTTTCCTCAAATTCATAGATCGACCCGTCGGGGTTGGTGTTGAGGATGCCGAAGCGGCTCGCTTCCGACATCTCCACCTCCAGCACCGCCACCGTGCAGGCAGCGCCGTTCTGCTTATGCTCCTCGATCATGTCCGCATAATTCATTTTATAGATATGATCGCCGGACAAAACCAGCACATATTCCGGATCATACCGCGCGATGAAATCCATGTTCTGATAAATGGCATTTGCCGTGCCCTTATACCAGTCTGCACCCTTGTGCCGCTGATACGGCGGCAGCACATGCACGCCCGCATCCAGGCGGTCAAGATCCCAGGGCTGTCCGGAGCCTATGTAGTCATTCAGCTCCAGCGGCTGGTACTGCGTCAGCACGCCGACCGTTTCAATGCCGGAGTTGACGCAGTTGGACAGCGGAAAGTCGATGATGCGGTATTTCCCGCCAAACGGGACGGCGGGCTTGGCAATGCGGCGGGTGAGCGCATACAAACGGCTGCCCTGACCGCCTGCCAGCAGCATGGCAACACATTCTTGTTTTCGGAACATAGCAGATCTTCCTTTCCCTTTGGGATTGTTTTATTTTTTATTGCGGGGATTGCGGCGGGTGAGCTTATAATACTGCGCCGAAAGCGGCGGCAGCGTGAGGGCGACCGATTGATCAAAGCCGTGCATCGGGATCTTTTCCGACTTCACGGCAACGACGCCCTCGCCCGCACCGCCGAACTCCACGGCGTCGGTGTCAAACACCGCCGTGTATCGCCCCGCCGTCGGCACGCCGATGCGATAGTTGTTGCGGCGCACGGGGGTGAAATTGCACACGACGATCAGCTCGTCGCCCTTGTCGTCCATGCGGCGGAAGGCGATCACGCTGTTTTGGTTGTCGTCGCTGGAGATCCACGCAAAGCCGTGCCAGGAGAAATCGTCCCGCCACAAAGCGGCGCTGTCCTTATAAAAGTGGTTGAGCGTGCGCACATAGTGGTGCAGCATACGGTGCGCCTCATAGTCCAACAGCAGCCAGTCAAGCCCGTTTTCATAATCCCATTCCTTGAACTGCCCGAATTCGCTGCCCATGAACAGCAGCTTTTTGCCGGGGTGCGCCATCATATAGGCA
>OIZI01000798.1_pt1 | contig 14986 bp, 14 predicted proteins | sample 1588441 | NCBI WGS metagenome assembly OIZI01 (sample SAMN03283284) | human gut metagenome | biome: human-associated habitat; material: feces | host: Homo sapiens | place: Peru | collected 2012
TGGCATCGGGACGGGACTTGTTTGCGGACAGATATGGAGGAAATAGGACGGAGGCAGAAGTTATGAACGACAATCAGAGCAGCCGCATGGAGATGGGAGGCATGGTATGATCATTCAGGCAGAACTGAAGCGAAAACAGTCCGAGTACGAAGGCGAAGCATGCAGTGTAGATAAGGTAATCGAACTGCCCGCCCAGCGGTTTCGGCAGTTCAGCCGCGCACTGTTGGCGGACTATGATTTCATCGCAAAGAACAAAAACGCTATCCGGCATGATGAGGAGGCCCGCCACTGTCTGCTTATTCTCGATGCGGACGGGACGGACAGTGTCCTTGTTGATCCGCAGGGCTATAACTACGCCCGATACAGCGCATTTGTTCCGAATGCCCGAAGCTTGCTGACACCGGATGTGGCAATCGACCGCAGTTATATTTCACCGGCAGAGCCTTGGCGAGATGAGAGCCGGGATGAAATGCTCCGCATGACGTTGTGCGTCGATGGGAAGCCGGACTATGTCCTCGTCCTCCCTGCTGACGAGAAATATCTCGATGCCGTGAAAGTATATCTCGGCGTGGATGATTTTGCGGAGGCACAGATTCGAGACGTGCGATTCAAGGTGCCCTATATCGGAGAATACATTCGGACACCGGATTGTCCTTCCGTAGAGGATTACAACGACTTTGCAGAAAAGTTGGAGGCCATCCGGCAGAAGGACGGGATGCTGCTGACCTATGCGGCCATTTTGGATGCTGAACGACCCGAAACGCTGCACCGAGCCGTGGAACTCCTGCGAAATCTGGATAACTACCAGCGCATCGTAGACACCTACGGCTATGGCCAGCAGCGCTTGCAGGAGCGGCTGGGGCTGGATGACGAGAGCATCGCGGAGTTGGAGGGCTACATAGATTTTGAACGCTACGGCGCGGACTGCATGGAGCACGACGGCGTGGTAGAAACGGAGTTTGGTCGGCTGCGGCGACTGGAGCCACCGTTTCCGGAGCAAGTGCAGGAGCAGCAAATGCTTCAGTAGCTATCATGGGAAGCATAGAATGCTTGCCTTTACCGCAGTACGAGGTATCCTCTCCAATGAGAAATATGTAGGTGACGTCCTGATGCAGAAAACCTTCCAGCAGGATTGTATCAACCACAAAACCATCCGCAATACAGGGCAGCGCACCATGTATCTGGCACCGGATCATCACGAAGCCATCATAGACCGCAAAACATATAATGCGGTTCAGACAGAGCTGGCGCGGCGCAACGCGCTGAAGGGCAACACGCAGAAAAGCACCCCAAGTGGCAGAAGCTGCTATACTCCGAAATATGCCCTGTCAGATCGGCTCATCTGCGGCGAATGCGGCACACTGTACCGCCGCTGCACATGGGTAAACAGGGGAAAGAAGCACATCGTCTGGCGCTGCATCAGCCGCTTTGATTATGGAAAGAAGTATTGCCATGATTCACCCTCCATGGATGAGCAGCAGCTTCAGCAGGCCATCCTGCGGGCGATCAACAGCATAATGTCTGAGAAGCCTGCGCTGGTACGGCAGGTCGCGGAAAATCTACAGGTGGTGATACATCCCAACCGAAGCGGAGAACTTACCATCGCAGATATCGACCACCAACTGGAAATACTGGCGCAAGAATTTGACACCGCCTTCATCACTGTAGCCTCCAACAATAGTACCGACTACATGGAGCGTTTCAAGGCAATCCTTTCCCAGCAGGCAGAGCTGAAGGCCAAGCGTGTCGAGTTGGAGCGACAGCAAGCAGAAGATGCGGAACTGAACAGCCACATAGAGGAGGCCGCCGATATAATGGGGCAGGCTGGTACAGCCATTACTGAATGGGACGAATACCAAATTCGTGCGTTGGTAGAGTCAGTCAGGATATTGTCCAAAGATGAAATACTGGTGCGGCTGAAAAGCGGGATTGAGAAAGATGAAGAACTCCGAAACTAATGGGCGGGGCAAATTGGATTTACCTTGCGGGAATAAAGGAAAAATGGTAAAATTATCATAAATATGTGCTGAGAGGCCGTGATGTGATGACAAACAATGAATTGAATCAGTTTATTCTGCACTATTTAGTGGAAGATAAAACCCACAGTGCGATTATGCTTACAGGGGCTTGGGGGACAGGAAAGAGCTATTACATCCAAAATGAACTTGTACCATTCCTCAAAGAAGAACATAAAAAAGATTGCGTAACGGTATCACTATATGGAATAAAGTCTACTGCAGAAATCAGTAGGAGTATTTATATTGAGCTCCGGGCAAAAACACTTTCTGCGAAGGGCGAGGCAGCAGTAGCAGGCAAACTCATTGCCAAGACGATAGTACGAGGAGTCGTTAGCCGCTTTGAAATTGATTTTAGCAGGGAAAACGACACAATGCAGGAACTATATGAGTCTATTAACTTGTCAAACAAGCTTGTCATACTAGAAGACATTGAACGTAGCCAGATTGAAGTTATTGAGTTGCTTGGTTATGTCAATAGTCTTGTAGAACAAGATAATGTTAAAGTTCTCTTAGTAGCGAACGAGGACGAAATGTTAAAATATAATGGTGATGCAAAGAAATTACCATTGTTTGAACAAGAATGGAGCGATGAAGAGGGTGGTTCGCATTCTTTAAAACATCCATTAAGAAAATACTTGACTGTTAAAGAAAAGACCGTAAGTGATACCATTCAATACACCGGCGATTATGAAGGCGCGGTTTCACAGATCATCAAATCATTTGGTAATCCAATATTAGACAAGTTTGCAAACGATAGTTCAGTCAAAACTATCTGCGGATTTATGGATACTTTTAAGCATAACAATTTACGCTCTTTTATTTTCGCATGCCAAAAGTGTGTGGACACCTTGGAAATGTTGGATGCACACTACGACGATGAATTCATTGAGTGTATCTATTATGGAATTATATGTTTTACCTTTCGTTTTAAGGGTGGTAGAACTATGAACTGGGATGGCAGCGAGCATTACTCGATAGCGTTAGGTTGTGAGAAATTTCCGCTATTTAGGTTTTGTTTTGAATATATTACCCAGCAAAAATTAGACATTGGACAGATTCCAAAGGCCGAGAGAGCTTAGTAAGCGCACAATAATCACCCGGACCGAACAAAGTTACGGCAGAGTCCCGTTGGCGGGACTCTGCCGTTTGTTCATTTCCGTATATGTTCCCGGTGCCGGACTGCCGGGTGCCAATGGTCAGCCCCTCGATGGGGTGACCATTGGACTTTTTGCATGCGGTAGGGAGGAGAAACGGCCCTCGTCGTGTCATCTGACTGACCGTCACATTCGTGCCTGTCAGTCAGGACACTTCCTTAAAACCGCCTCGCTTCATCCGCTGCAGGCGGCGCTTCAGCGGTTTTCCCAATGACGGCAGAACCAACTTTTTGCCCTCGTTGCGCCAGCCGTCCGGCGGACACATTCGTATCCGCCAAACGGGGTGCTGCCTTGAAAGCGGCTTGCTGTATCCGCCACTGGCAGCGCTTCGCCGCTTTCCCCGTCGTGTCAGCCGATGCCCACCCTGTTTGGGGCCGACCATTGATACTTACTTGAGAACTTTTGCCGCATCTGCCGCAGTCCCCACAAAATACACCTTGACAGACAAACTGTATTACTGATACAATACAGTAAAGGCGAGCATGAAAAATGGTGACGGGAGGGCTGCAGGATGAAGAAGAGCACAAAACGCGAAAGGCTGGTGTGGCTGGGCTGGCTGCTGGTGGGGATCGGCGCGGCGGCGCTGGTAGGGCTGCTTTGTATGCCGTGGCCCATGGCGAAAGCGGCGGGACTTCCGGACGGCGCGGCGGTCAAAGGCGTGACGGTGGTGAGCGCCACGGTGTCCGACGACCCGGTGATGGCCACGGCGCTGGACAGCGAGAGCTGTCAGAAGCTTGCCGATTGCCTGCGGGGGATTCGCGGCCGGTGGAGCGGCTTTACGGGAAAGACTTTTATACAGTATCACGGGGTATCGTATGAGATCTACGTCCGTTACGCCGAGGATGGGCAGCTGATGCATTGCAGGCTGTTTGACGGGAAGCTCTACTGCGAGAGCTTCCGCTTCACCCTGACGGACAGCGACGCGGCAAGGCTGACCCAGTGCATTACCGAGCTGATGGCAAGCCACGCGGAATAATGAAACAATAAAAAACGCCTTGGGCTGCGGCCCAAGGCGTTTTTTGCCTCTTACATAAAGCCCGTCAGATCGGTGAAATCCTCCACCGGGGCGAAGGGCGTCGGCTCGCTGCGGTCAGGGAGCAGGTCAGCCAGATCGTCCTCTTCCTCCGCGGGAACGTAGTCCACGAACTGGTAGCGGAGGCCGTTTTCCTCAAAAATTTCGCTTTCATATTCCACCTGCCAGCGGGGATCGGCGTCCAGATCGGGGAAGAAGGCGTCGGCGTCGGCGTTGGCAAAGACCTTGGTGATGTACACCCGCTCACACAGGGGGAGGAACAGGCGGTACACGCTCTCGCCGCCGATGACGGCGGCTTCCTCTCCGGCGGTGAACACTGCCTGTACGGGGGTGTGGGCGATCTCGGCGTCCGGGGCGGTGAAGCCGTGGTTCGCGGTCAGCACGATGTTGCGGCGGCGGGGCAGGCCCTTGCCGCCGGGCAGGCTTTGCAGGGTCTTGCGGCCCATCAGCACGGTTTTGCCCTCCGTCAATTCGCGGAAGCGCTTCATGTCGGCGGAGATGTGGAACAGCAAGTGGTTATCCTTGCCGATGCCCCAATTCTGGGATACGGCGGCGATGGCGAACATAGGCGTTTCTCCTTTACAGGTCAGATGGCGACAGGGATCTCGTCGTCAAAGGGCAGGGGATGATAGTCCTCCAGCGAGAAGCTGTCACGGGTGAACTGGTAGAAATCGGTGACGGCTTCGTCTATGTGGAAAACGGGAGCCGCCTGCGGCTCCTGCGCCAGCAGCTTCTCCACAGCGGGCACATGGCGGTCATAGATGTGGGCATCGGCAATGACGTGCACCAGCTCACCGGCCTTCAGACCGGACACCTGCGCCATCATGTGGACAAGGACGCTGTACTGCACCACGTTCCAGTTGTTAGCGGTCAGCATGTCCTGACTGCGCTGGTTGAGGATGGCGTTCAGCGTGTCGCCGGACACGTTGAACGTCATGGAATAGGCGCAGGGGTACAGAGCCATCTCGTGGAGATCCTGGAAGTTGTAGAGATTGGTGAGAATACGGCGGCTGGCGGGGTTGTGCTTCAGGTCGTACAGCACCCGATCCACCTGATCCATCTCACCCTCCGGGTACTGGTGCTTCACCCCCAGCTGATAGCCGTAGGCCTTGCCGATGGAGCCGCCTTCGTCGGCCCAGCTGTCCCAGATATTGCCCCGCAGGTCGTGGATATTGTTGGATTTCTTCTGCCAGATCCACAGCAGCTCGTCGATGCAGGTCTTGAAGTATGTCCGCCGCAGGGTCAGGATGGGAAATTCCTTGCTGAGATCGTAGCGGTTAATGATGCCGAATTTTTTCACCGTGTGGGCGGGCGTGCCGTCGGCCCAGTGTGGGCGGACGTTCTGGTCGGTGTCCCACACACCGTGAGCCAGAATATCACGGCAGTTCTGTTTGAATACCTCGTCAGCGTAGCTCATGGGGGTGCTCCTCCTGTGGTGAGATTTGTATCATTGTAGCAAAAACAGAAGGCCATAGCAAGTCTTCTGTAGAAATACGCTTATTTGAAATTATGGGGGCGGACAGAGTCGTCCGCCCCTACAAAACGGTAAGAAGTACTGCAATTTCATTCATCCAGATCGACAGTGATATTATCCGTGCCGTGCTCCTCGAATTCTCCTAAGTACACCTCCATGCGGGCCATGATCTCGTCGTAATTCTCCGGCGTGATGGGGGGATCGTCCATATCCCGCAATGCCAGCTCCTGAGCCAGAATCTCAAAGAAGGTGGTGTCCTCATAGGCCATGATGGCCTCGTGGATGCCGCCCTCGGCAAAGGCGCGGCTGGGGATCAGCTCGCCGTGATACAGCTCCGTCAGCGAGGCCATGCCCTGTCCCAGACAGTGGGAGAACACCATGCTTTCCACCTGATCGTATTCCCGGATGCGGTCCTCACCCCGTGTGGAGTTCAGCACCCAGTTGCCGATGTATACCAGATCCAGCAAGCGCCGGAATTGCTTCTGCGTCAGCTTCAGTTCCATAAAAGCCACCTCCTGTGGGGCAATGATTCGATACCAATAATTATAGCACGCCTGTCAATGGGATGGTACAGAGAAAGCGGAGAAAAAAGAAACGTAATTTCCGGCAGAATTGGGAAAAACTATGCGCCGCCGCTATACAAGACCGGCGGGGTATGGTATATTGGAAGCAGAGATCATGATAGAGAGGAGCGCATTGCCATGAAGAAAGGACTCGCATTGCTGCTGGCGCTGGTGCTGGCGGCCGGCCTGCTGGGCTGCGGAAGCGCCGCCGGGGAGGACAGCCGGCTGACACTGGCCCGGAAGGCGCTGCCGGACGAGCCGGAGCTGACGCTGGCCGGTATCGCCAATCTGGGCGACGTGTGCCTGATCTGGGTGACGGCCGGCGGCGGAGAGGAACCGCTGCGGTGCTATCCGCTGGAGTTTCAGGTGACGGGAGAGAACCGCTACGCCTTCACGGCGGTGCTGGAGGCGGAAATGCCTCTACAGGATATCTACGTGTGTCACCGGGAGGGGCTGGGCGATTTTGTTCTGGTGAACAACCCGGATTTTGCCGAGGTGGTGGTCACCACGGAGGACGGCGAGGAGACCTCGGAGCAGGCGCCCCACGGACTGCCCGCGGCGTTTATGCTGCTGGACGGGTATTATGACTACCGGTTTGTGGACAAAAATGGAAACGACATGGCCGGATAGGTGAAAAAAGAGGGCGGCCCGGCGATTTTTTGCTTGTGAATGGCGGCGGAGCATAGTATAATATTATGCCAGTTAATTTTGCAAGCAAGGAGTGGGTGTATGGACGAACGGCCCATCGGAGTATTCGACTCCGGTCTTGGCGGGCTGACTGCCGTGCGGGAGATCCGCAGCATATTGCCCTTCGAGAACATTATATACTTCGGAGACACGTCCCGTGTCCCTTATGGCGGAAGATCCCGCGAAATTCTCCTGAAATACGCCCGGCAGGATGTGCACTTCCTGCGGAGCTTTGACATCAAGGCGCTGCTGGTGGCCTGCGGCACCGTGTCCAGCAATGTACTGCCGGACTTGCAGCGTGAGAGCGACCTGCCCATTCTGGGCGTGGTGGAGCCTGCCTGCCGCAAGGCGTTGGCCGTTACCCGCAATAAGCGGGTGGGCTTGATCGCCACCGCCGCGTCGGTGCGCTCCGGCGCGTATGAGCGCACCATCGCCGCCATGGACGGCGGCGTGACCGTCATTGCCAGAGCCTGCCCGCTGTTCGTGCCGCTGGTGGAGAACAGCCGCTACCGGGTGGGGGACTGCGTTATTGAGACAGTGGCCAGGGAGTATCTGGAGCCGCTGAAGGCCGAGGGCATCGATACCCTGATCCTAGGCTGCACCCACTATCCTCTGCTGGAAGAGGTGGTGGCCAAGATCATGGGCCCCGATGTGACGCTGGTGGACTCCGGCGCGCAGGCTGCCCGGCAGTTGCGGGACTCGCTGGCCCGGCACGACTCCCTGTGCGGAGAGCGGCAGGGCGGCATCACCCTGTATGCCAGCGATATCACCGGCGATTTCGGCGCGCTGGCCCCTCAGTTTTTACGTGAACCGGTGCCGCAGGTGCTGGAAGTGGATATTGACAAATACTAAGGAGAGAGAAACGCTATGAATATGATCCAAAAGGCCAAGGAACAGGTACAGCAGCTGACAAAGCAGGCTTACGCCGCCGCTGTAAAGGAAAACCTCCTGCCGGAGGGCGTGACCGTCGAGCCGTCGGTGGAGATCCCCAAGGACGTGTCCAACGGCGACTATACCACCACGTTCTGTCTGGCGGCGGCCAAGGCCATGAAGATGAACCCCCGTCAGGTGGCGACGGTTTTGACGGAGCATATGGCGCTGGAGGGCAGCTACTTCACCTCCGTGGAGATCGCAGGTCCCGGCTTTATGAACTTCCGTCTGGGCGATAAGTGGTTCGACGATACCGTTACCGCCATTGAGACAGCGGGCGAGGACTACGGATGCAGCGACATGCTGAAGGGCCGCAAGATCATGGTGGAGTTCGTCTCCGCCAACCCCACCGGCCCCATGCATATGGGCAACGCCCGGGGCGGCGTGCTGGGCGACACGCTGGCCAGCGTGCTGCAGAAGTCCGGCGCAGACGTGTGGCGCGAGTTCTACGTCAACGACGCCGGCAACCAGATCGAGAAGTTTGCCAAGAGTCTGGAGGCCCGCTACTTCCAGATCATCAAGGGCGAGGACGCGGTGGAATTCCCTGAGGACGGCTACCACGGCGACGATATCCGGGAGCTGGCCCAGCTGTTCTACAACAAAGAGGGCGACAAGTATCTGGACTGCGACGAAAAGACCCGCCATGACGCACTGGCCCAGTTCGGTCTGAGCCACAACATCCCCAAGATGAAGGCAGATCTGGAGCGCTACGGCATTCATTACGACGAGTGGTTCTTCGAGTCCTCCCTTCACGAAAGCGGCTACGTGGCCGACACCGTGGCGGCGCTGACGGCGCAGGGCTACACCTATGAAAGGGACGGCGCGCTGTGGCTCAAGACCGCGGAGATTCTGGCAAAGAACCTCCGGGCCGCCGGGAAGTCCGATGCGGACATCGAGAAGCTGGCGCTGAAGGACGACGTGCTGCGCCGCGCCAACGGCTTCTACACCTACTTCGCCGCCGATATTGCCTATCACCGCAACAAATTCGCCGTTCGCGGCTTCGATAAGGTCATCAACATCTGGGGCGCAGACCACCACGGCCATGTGGCCCGCCTGAAAGGCGCCATGGACGCGCTGGGGCTGGACGGCGAACACCGGCTGGACATCGTGCTGATGCAGCTGGTGAAGCTGGTGCGTGACGGCGAGGTGGTGCGTATGTCCAAGCGTACCGGCAAGGCCATCAGCCTGACCGACCTGCTGGATGAAATTCCCGTGGATGCCTGCCGCTATTTCTTCAACGCCAAGCCGGAGACGCAGATGGAGTTTGATCTGGGTCTGGCCGTCCGGGAGGACAGCGAGAATCCGGTGTACTACGTCCAGTACGCCCACGCTCGCATCTGCACGCTGCTGAAAGCGCTGGCGGCAGAGAGCTATCAGGTGAAGAACGCCGCCGACGTGGACTTCACGGTGCTGTCCGCGCCGGAGGAGAAGGCTTTGATCAAGCAGCTGGCCCAGTATCCGGTGGTGGTACAGCTGGCGGCACGGGACTACGACCCCAGCTTTATCAACCGCTATCTCACCGAGCTGGCGGCGGCCTTCCACAAGTTCTACAATGCTTGCCGCATCAAGGGCGAGGCGGAGAACGTGCTGCTGGCGAGATTGAAGCTGGCGGATACCGCCCGCGCCGTGCTGAAAAACGGCATGACGCTGATCGGCTGCTCCGCACCGGAGAAGATGTAAAAATAGCTGGCGCAAATCTTCGATTTTGCTGCCAAAGGGCGTGCGGCGTCCGCACCGCGAACTCTGCGAGGCATCCCGTACTGTCAATGGTTGACGGGGTGTATAGGGCGGCTATATCATAGTGCGTAGGGGAGGGGCTCTGCCCCTCCCGCTTATCCCAACAGCAACAGCGGATACTACATGTATCAGGAACTGGACAGGAATTGGGAGCTGACCACCACATACACATCAGAGATCATCCTCGATATCGGTTCGCTGCAAGATGTGTTTGCTCCGCCTGCTTTGAACGACGAAGCTTGAACGGCGCTCGCGGGAAGGACAGAAAACATAAAATATTTCACGATAAACGTTAAAAAGCACTTGACAGCGCCATCTGGTTCTCCACGCTGGCGGCCATCTGCGAGGTGCTGCACTGTCAGCCCGGCGACATTCTGGAATACGACCCGGAGCCGGCGGAAGAAAAATGATAACAAAAAGCATGGCGACAGCCATGCTTTTTTGTTTACTCTACCGTTGGTCGTGAAGTGGTTTTTCGCGGGAAATTTGCTTGACAAAAGGGAACGCTCTGGTATAATAAGTGTACCAATTGTCTTAGTACAGTTAAAAAGAAAAAAATGTAAAAAAGAGGGAACATTTTCCGGCGCGGAAACGTCTATACATATATGGATAAAAAGCGCTTACTGGAAAAATAATTGCAAGGAGAAACAGAATGAAAAAATTTGCTGTTATTGCGCTGGCCGCCGTGATGCTGCTGTCCACGCTGGCGGGCTGCGGCGCCAATGCGGAGGGCGAGGCCTCGGTACAGTCTGTGTCCATGATCTGCGGGCTGAGTTCCACCGGTCTGGTGGATCGCTTTGCCGGCATGGTCACGTCTCAAAATGAGACGCAGGTGAAAAAGGATGATACCGCCACGGTGGACACCATTCTGGTGAAGGTGGATCAGGAGGTCAAGGAGGGCGACGCCCTGTTTACCTATGACATGAGTCAGGCCACGCTGGATCTGGAAAAGGCCCAGCTGGAGCTGGACAACCTGAAAAACGAGTTGGAAAGCAAGAAGCAGGAAAAGGAGCAGCTGGAAAAGGACAAGAACGCCGCCAGCAGCGACGACCAGATGCAGTACACGCTGGAGATCCGCCAGGTGAACACCGACATCCTGCAGAAGGAGTACGATATCTCCGTCAAGGCCAAGGATATTGAAAAGCTCCAGAACACGGTGAAGAACGTGACGGTCACTTCACCGGTGACGGGCCGCGTCAAGTCCATCAATGAAAAAGGCGGCACCGACCAGACGGGCAATCCGCTGCCCTTCATGACCATCGTGGAGACCAGCGGCTTCCGGGTCAAGGGCTATGTCAACGAGAATAACGCCGGTACGCTGACGGAGGGCACCGCCGTGGTGATCCGTTCCCGCGTCAGCGACCAGACGTGGAAGGGCACCATCTCCATGATCGACTGGGCCAACGCCCAGCAGAGCAATCAGAACAGCTATTATGACGGCGGCAGCAGCGACGACACCTCCAGCTCCAGCAAGTATCCCTTCTATGTAGAGCTGGAGAACAGCGACGGTCTGCTGCTGGGTCAGCATGTGTACATCGAGCCGGACTACGGTCAGGACGCGGAGCAGGATGCCAACACCCTGAAGCTGCCCTCCTACTACATCAACGACGCGGATTCCTCTCCCTGGGTATGGGCCCAGAACAGCAAGGGCAAGCTGGAAAAGCGCAGCCTGACGCTGGGCGACTATGACGCAGAGATGGACGCTTACGTGGTCACCGACGGCCTGACGGCCGACGACTATATCGCCTTCCCTGACGAGAGCCTGAAGGCCGGTATGACCTGCGTCACCTATGACGAGAGCACCTTCGATCCCAGCGCGGGTGGCGGCGACATGGGTGATATGGGCGATACAGGCGACATGGGCGACATGAGCGGCGTGGACGGCGGTATGGACGTACTGCCTGAGGGCGGCACGGACGGCGCGGTTGACGTGATGCCGGAGGACGGCGGCGCCGCGGCGCTGCCCGCCGTGGATGACGGCGCAGTTGCGGAGGGTTGAGCATGATCTTACAGATGCGCGATATTTGCAAGGACTATCCCATGGGCAAAACTGTGACCCGCGTATTGAAAAACGTGAATCTGGACGTGTCCGAGGGGGATTATCTGGCCATTATGGGGCCTTCCGGCAGCGGAAAGACCACGCTGATGAACCTGATCGGCTGTCTTGACGTGCCCACCAGCGGCAGCTATCTGCTGGGCGACCGGGAGATCACCAAGTGCTCCGGCAAGGAGCTGGCGGACGTGCGGAACAAGGAGATCGGCTTCGTGTTCCAGTCCTTCCACCTGCTGCCCAAGCTGACGGCGCTGGACAACGTGGCGCTGCCGCTGCTGTACGGCGGCGTGAAGAAGGAGGAGCGCCGTGAGCGTGCCCGTGTCGCGCTGGAAACGGTGGGGCTTTCCGACCGGGTCGACCACCGGCCTGACCAGTTGTCCGGCGGACAGTGCCAGCGTGTGGCCATTGCCCGCGCCATCGTGGGCAAGCCCCGGCTGCTGCTGGCCGATGAGCCTACCGGCGCGCTGGACAGCGCCAGCGGCGCACAGGTGATGGAACTGTTCCAGCAGCTGCACGCCGACGGCTCTACCATCATCATGATTACCCATGACCGAGGCATTGCCCATCACGCGGACACCATCATGACCATCAAGGACGGCATACTCAGCGGAGGAGAAAACGATGAATAAAACGGTAAAGCGGGCGCTGCTGATCGCAGGCGGCGTGGTGGCGGCCTGCGGCATTATCTGGGGCGGCCTGACGCTGGCCCGCAATGCCCAGCGGGGCAATGTGGATGTGTACGCCGTGTCGGATTTCGCCATGACCGACTACTGGGGCGATACCTCCCAGACCAGCGGCATGGTATCCACCGATAAAATGCAGAAGATCTACCTCTCCAGCACCCAGAAGGTCAGCAAGATCTATGTGGAGGAGGGGCAGACCGTCAAAAAGGGCGACAAGCTGCTGAGCTACGATACCACGCTGACCTCGCTGGATATCGAGCGGGCGGAAATCGACTACGAAAAGCAGAAGCTGGCCCAGAAGAATGCGGAAAAGGAACTGAACCAGCTGATGCTGGCGCAGGATCAGGAAGCGGTGGATAAAAAGGTCGCCGAGCTTCAGGCACAGATCGACGTGCTGATCGGCAAGAACCAGCAGGATTGGTATGATAAGAACTCCAAGCCCATCGAGTCTGTTGCCAAGCTGGAGGACGGAAAGAAGGCGCCCCCCCTGCAGGATCCGCTGGGCGACGGCACGGTGAGCGACGGCTCCAAGGCAAAGCCCTATTACTTCAACTGGAACACCGGCGACGCCCTGTCGGCGGAGAATCTGATGAAGCTGCTGCCTGACGGAGAAAGCAGCGCCTATGTGGTGCTGGTGATCCGGCAGAACAATAAAACGCTGGAGCAGGTCAAGAACTGCATTGGCCTGTATCTGGTGCAGACCACCGCTGGCCAGCCGGTTCAGCCGGTGGATCCCGAGCCTACAGAGCCTACCGACCCCACGGAGCCCACTGAGCCGACGGAGCCCGTGGATCCTGTCACCCCGGTGACGCCGGTAAAGACGCTGAGCTTCTACTATGAGGATCTGCCCAGCATCGCCCAGCAGAAGCCGGACGGCGTGGACGATCAGGTCAAGGCCTTGCAGGCGGAGATCAACGCTCTGCAGCAGGCGGTGGCCTATCCCAAGGAGGAGCGGACCCGGATGATCCGGGATAAGAATCAGGAGATCGCCCAGCTGGACGTGACCATCAAGCTGGCGGCGGTGAATCTGGAAAAGACCAAGAAGGAAGTGGGCAGCGATACCGTTTACAGCGAGCTGGACGGCACCATCAAGGCAGCTCTTGACCCCAACAGCCCCGACTTCACCAATGACAAAGCGGTGGTGGAGGTTTCCGGAGGCGGCGGCTACTACATTGACGGTGCCCTCAGCGAGCTGGAACTGGGCACGGTCAGCATCGGCGAAAAGGTACAGGTCAACTCCTGGATGACCGGCGCCAGCGCCGAGGGCGAGATCGTGGAGATCAGCGACTATCCCACCGACAACGCCAACTCCTGGAGCGACGGCAACAGCAACGTGTCCTATTATCCCTTCAAGGTGTTCGTCTCGGAGGAGGCCGACCTGCGGGAGGGTGATTATGTGGATATGTCCTATCAGAACAGCACCGGCAGCGCTGACGGCAACACCCTGTATCTGGAGAGCATGTTCATCCGCACTGAAAACGGCAAGAGCTACGTGATGGTGCGGGACGACAACGGCAAGCTGGAAAAGCGCTGGGTGCAGACGGGACGCAACCTGTGGGGCAGCTATACCCAGATCCGGGGCGGCCTGACGGTGGATGATTTCGTGGCCTTCCCCTATGGCCGCAGCGTGGTCGAGGGCGCCGGCACCACCGAATCCACGCGGGATAAGTTCTACAGCGGCATGTAAGGAGGTGCGCGGATGCTGGAAAATATCAACCTCGCCTTTCAGGGCGTGTGGAGCCACAAGCTGCGCTCCTTCCTGACGATGCTGGGCATCATCATTGGCATTGCCGCCATCATCACCATCGTGTCAACCATCAAGGGCACCAACGAGCAGATCAAGCAGAACCTGATCGGTGCCGGCAACAACGTGGTGAATGTGACGCTGATGCAGGACAATAACCAGATGGATTTCTCCTATAACGCAGTTCCGGACGGCATCGCCATGATCACCGCCGACATGCGGGACGAGATCGACAAGCTGGATAAGGTGCAGGAGGCTTCCCTGTACTACTCCCGCAGCTGGGCCGACGGCGTGTATGTGGGCAACAGCTCCTTCAACGGCAATATTTACGGCGGCGACAGCCACTTCCTGTCAGTAGCGGGCTATATGGTCAACTATGGCCGGGGCTTCATCGACAGTGACTTTACCACCAGCCGCAAGGTGGTACTCATCGACGCCAACACCGCCCAGAGCCTGTTTCAGGGCCAGAACCCCATCGGCGGCACCATCGAGATCAAGGGCGAGCCCTTTGTGGTGGTGGGCGTGGTGAGCCAGAAAACCACCTCCGAGCCGGTCATCAACTCGGTCAACGACTACTATATGTACTCCGGCAACACCTCCGGCGTCATCATCATTCCGGATGCCTGCTGGCCCATCGTCTATCGCTATGATGAGCCGCTGTCTGTGGCGGTGCGTGCCACCTCCACCAACGACATGACTGAGGCGGGCAACAACGTGGCCAAGTACCTCAATGAGAATGTGGTGTCCACCGACAAGTGCAAGTATCAGGCCAAGGATCTGCTGCAGCAGGCCGCCGACCTGCAAAGCCTATCGGAGACCACCAACAAGCAGCTGATCTGGATCGCCGCCATCTCTCTGGTGGTGGGCGGCATCGGCGTCATGAACATCATGCTGGTGTCCGTGACGGAGC
>OIZI01000799.1_pt1 | contig 14985 bp, 10 predicted proteins | sample 1588441 | NCBI WGS metagenome assembly OIZI01 (sample SAMN03283284) | human gut metagenome | biome: human-associated habitat; material: feces | host: Homo sapiens | place: Peru | collected 2012
CCGGAGGCCGTATTAACACTTAGGAAACAACAAATGAGCAAAGTATATAATTTCTCTGCCGGTCCTTCCATGTTACCTGAAGAAGTAATGCTGAAGGTACAAAAAGACTTTCTAAACTTCAATGGTATGGGCGCTAGCATCATCGAAATCTCTCATCGTTCTAAGGAATACATTGCTGTAGCTGAAGAAGCTATTCAGGATTTACGTGACCTTATGCACGTACCTGATAACTACAAAGTGCTCTTTATGCATGGCGGTGGGCGTGGGATGTTCGCAGCAGTTCCTATGAACCTTGCTTCAAAGGATGGTTGTGCAGATTACGTTACTACCGGTGCTTGGTCTGGCTACGCTGCTGACGAGGCTCAGAAGTACACTAACGTAAATGAAATGAAGCTTACTGAAAAGCTTGCTGATGGCACTATCACTGTAAATACCAATGGTGTTAAGTTCAATGATAACGCAGCTTATGTTCATTGTTGTTTGAACGAAACCATTCACGGGATTGACTTGTTCGATAACCTCGATACTGGCAACCGTACCGTAATTGGTGACGCTTCTTCTTGCATTCTTTCACGTAACATTGATGTCTCAAAGTTTGGGATGATCTATGCGGGCGCGCAAAAGAACGTAGGTCCTTCTGGGATCACCATGGCTATCGTCCGTGAAGACCTTTTAGGTCACGCTCAGGATATCTGCCCATCAATCCTTAACTTCAAGGTGACTGCAGATCACGATTCTATGTACAACACTCCAAATACCTTTGCTTGGTATTTCTCTGGTCTCGTATTTAAGTGGATCAAGGAAACTGGTGGGGTTGAAGCTATGGAACAGCGTAATATCGAAAAGGCTAACTACCTCTATGGCTTTATCGATAGCTGCGATTTCTACTCTAACAACATCGATCCTAAGTTCAGATCTCGTATGAACGTACCATTCTTCTTGAAGAATGAAGACCTCAACGCTGAATTCTTAGCTGAAGCTAAGAACGCTGGTCTTATCAGCCTTAAGGGTCACCGTGTACTTGGTGGCATGCGTGCTTCTATCTACAACGCTATGCCAATGGCTGGGGTGAAGGCCCTCGTTGAATTTATGGATAAGTTTGCTCAAAGCCATAAGTAATAAGCTGTATCTAAGGCTTGGTACTTAAGCGTAGCCTTGGGCTTAAGTATTAACTAAGCTAAAGGCCTAAAGCTTTTAAGTATTAAGAAATCCTAGTTTGTGCATGCAAGCTAGGATTTTTTTTGATGATTGGAGAGTTAAAAGTGATTCGGGCGAAAATTTGCAACTAACTTCACCACCGTATATAGTCAAGTCCATATTGTTGGTGTAATTTAGTTTTCTTGTAAAATATTGAATCCCCGCGGAATGAAACGGAAAGACAAGATGTAATCTAACTAATGTTGAGACTGTGGTCTGTCTTTATTGTAGAAAATTTTTTTTGCTATCTTATATAAAAGTGTGATTGATAAGCATTAAATCTTAATAATTTTGTGATTTCGATTGTGATTTTCATAGAATTCGCATGTAATAAAAGTGTGATTATAAAGCACAAAACTTCAATAAAAATGTGATCATAAAGCATGAAACTTCAATAAAAATGTGAGGAGTGATTCTATGGAACGATTTATCTTAAAAAAGTTGCTGGATTGGAAGAATTCTCCCTACCGCAAGCCTTTAATCTTGAAGGGCGTACGTCAGGTTGGTAAGACTTGGATTCTAAAAGAGTTCGGCAAACGCTATTATGAAAATACAGCCTACTTTAACTTCGACGAAAACGAAGAATATAAACAATTTTTTGAAACAACCAAGGATGTGGATCGGATTCTGCAAAACCTTATGCTAGCAAGCGGTCAAAAGATATTGCCGGAGAAGACCCTCATCATCTTTGACGAGGTACAGGACTGCCCGAAAGTCATTAACTCCATGAAATATTTTTGCGAGAACGCACCGCAGTACCATGTTGCCTGCGCCGGTTCTTTGTTAGGTATCGCCTTGGCGAAGCCTTCCTCTTTTCCAGTAGGCAAGGTCAACTTCATGCAGATTGACCCAATGACATTTACTGAGTTTCTACTTGCCAACGGTGATGAAAATCTGGCGCAGTATCTGGAACAGGTGGATACCCTTGAGCCTATCCCTGACGCCTTCTTTAGTCCGTTGTATGAGAAGCTGAAGATGTATTATGTCACCGGTGGTATGCCGGAGTCGGTATTGAAATCTCTACTCCGAATTTGATACCGAGCCTTGTGATATAATGCTCTAGGCTCGATGGGCTTGCTATAAATTTTTGACCTGGTACTGAGCCTTGATTGATAAAGTGGAGGACTTTGAATTGTTATATGATTCCTTTAAGAAAGTTTATATTTGTGACTTTAAGATTCTTGAGGATGAACTTTTAGGCACTGACAAGTACGTCTCGATTGATAAGAAAAATTATAAAACATTCTCATCAAAATACATGCAGCTATTCTTGAGTATTTGTAGCGGGATAGACTCTTTAGCTGAAGAATTCTGCTCTGCTTTGGATGAATCCAACAATGTAAAAAATAAAAGAATTAGCATGTTGCAAAGGTTCCAGCAGATAAAAAATGATTATTGCGGAAACATTGCGAATGAAATTGTGGAAGTTAATTTTGTTGGTTGTAGAGCTTCTATTCATCCTTTTTCAAAATTTTCTGAACAGTCGTGTGGTGATTGGTGGCAAGATTATAATCACGTAAAACATAAAAGAGCTGGTGAAGTAGAATCTTCTAATGGAAATATGTTTAACTATGAATTGGCTAATTTAAAGAATGTCCTACAAGCTTTATCGGCATATTATTTATTGATTTCTTTGGTAAACCGCTTTTTGAGCCCAAACGGTGAACCAGTTGAGTCTCAGTTGTTTTCGTGTAAGTGATAGCAAAATTTCCCGACGACCGTTATCGATGATCGGGATTATTCTTTTACCCCAAAAATTCAGAACCGTTTTTGAATCGGAAAACCAATCTGCCATCAGTATATGCCGTAACATAATCTAGCAGACCGCACCAGAGATTTTCGCTGAACTCCGATATTTGCCCATTCTGTTCCTTTAGCTTGCTAATAAAATTCTCGATGATGTTGCGATGCTTGAGAAGAACACTAAGTTTTTTATCGACGAGCTTTTTCTGCTCTTCTGCAGAGCTAAATTTTTGAGCAATCTCATCATAGCTTTTCCTGTATTCGTTCTGATCCTGTGCCGTGGTAGCGTTCCGATGGATTAGCTGCCGTAAAGCTGAATCGAGCGTCTGCATCTCTGCTAAGAGATTCTGCTGTTTCTGCTCCAACTCAGAGGTATCAAGGGTTGCAGAAAGAGCCGCCTCACATGCTCTTATTGCACTCGAAGAACCTGCTAACAGCTTATTGACTGCGATTGTGAATCGTTCCTTGATCTGATTCTCATCAAGATAAGGAGTTGTGCAGTGTTTATCTTTGTTTTTGTACTTGTTGTTACATTGCCAGACGATCCTTCGGAACTTATCGTTTGAGTGCCATACCTTGGAACCGTACCATCCGCCACAGTCACCGCATTTAATTTTGTGTGAAAGGAGGTGAATGCCGCTGTGATGGTTGTTTCCTTCTTTGCGCCGTGCAAGTTCTGCCTGAACCATATCAAAGGTTTGCGGGTCGATGATTGCTTCATGGTTGTTTTCCACATAATACTGTGGCACTTCACCTTGGTTGATTTTCATTTTCTTTGTTAGAAAATCCTCGCAGAAAGTTTTCTGGAGTAGGGCATCTCCTTTGTATTTTTCATTGGAAAGAATGCTACGCACCGAACCGCCGCTCCATGTGTCACAACCTGCTGGTGTTTTGATTTTTCCTTCTGTCAGTTTTCGTGCAATAGTGTGCGGTGTCATGCCTCTTAAGAACATAGCGTAGATCCGTTTAACAACTTCTGCTTGAGCCTTATTGAGCACTAGATTTCCGTCTTTCCCACGGTCATAACCGAGAAAATGCTTAAAGGGTACGGTTACCTTTCCGTCTGCAAATCTCTTGCGTTGACCCCATGTACAGTTTTCGGAAATTGAACGGCTTTCTTCCTGCGCCAGAGATGACATGATGGTTATCAGTACTTCGCCTTTGGCATCGAAGGTCCAAATATTTTCCTTCTCTGTAAAAGTCAACTTCATAATGTAGATTTTCGCCAGTCTCAAAATGCTGTTTAACTATCCTCCTTTGGTTAGTGTCAAGCAGGTTGCAACATTTTTTGATAGTTTTTTAAGAAAGAATTTCAAATATTGAGTAGCAATAACATTTGTGGCTATAGGCTCATCTAACGTTGGGTTTTTCGTTTTTGTTTTTTTTTTGGGGGGCGAGGGGGAATGTTGATGAACCCCTGGCCTAAAAGGACCAAAGTTTGAAGGTGGGGTAGATTTTTAATTCAAGTTTTGATTTTTGACTTTTGAGGCTAGGTTTAGAAGCATTGTTTAGAAACCTAGCTTAGAAACTAGTTTTAGAAGCAAGGTTAAGAATTTTTATGGGAATTTAAGTTCTTAACCTTAACCATATCAAAAATCATGGAGTTAGCTTGCTTGTTCATCAAACTTCGTGTTAGCAATAGCTTCAGGGACTTGGGAGATTAGACAGTCTTGTGGCAACAGCGGGCCTGAGATGAAGTAAACCCCAATATTAGCCATGATGCGCGCAGTTAAGATGTTATTAATTCCTGAGACCCCAATACCAACGGTTCCTAACTCTTGTAGCTGCTTAATGTTGTTGGTAATCATCTGTCGGTCGTATTCGGTACGAATGAGGCGATTAGCTACGATAGGGGAGTAGGTTACGAAGTCAAAGCCAAAGCGTTTAACGAAGGCGCAATCAGCATAACCTAAACCATAGTCTTCAAGGTTAACGTGGTAACCACTCTTAAGAAGATTATTGATAGCTAAATGAGCCGCCTCAAGGTCACTGCTGATATCTTCTTCCGAGATGGAGAAGTAAATGCGGGTAGGCATTACGCTATATTTAAGCGTCAAGACGTCGAGCATTGAGGTAAGATTTGGGTCGGTAAGCTGACCTAGGTTTAGTTTAATCACGATGTTGATTTGCTGGTTGAGCTTGTTGTCCAATTCGTTTAAATCAAAGAGACAATTTTCAATTTTCCAATAATTGTACTCAATATTAAGCCCAGAACTTATGATGTCGTCCTTATAGTCTAAAAGGCATACTGCAGTGCCGTTACGGAGCCAATAAGGATGCGCTTTTAAACCGATCACAGAATGCACCTTGGTATTATAAACAAGTTCGTATTTAAGTAAGAGTTCACCACTTAATTTAGCTTTACGTAGGCTAGTTTCAAGGAGTGAGTTTTCCGTAGCGGTGCGGCCAATAGCGGCGCTAAAGAGGGTGTAGTTATCAGTGTCGTTTTTGTCAGCAATACTGCTTTGAAGCGCGGCTAGTGCCCGCCGAATAAGTTCAGTATGAGTTATGGTAGGTGACATGACACTTACCATTCCCGCGCGGATATGGAGGTTATTATCATCAGGCGGTAAAAGTTCTTTAATCGCTCCCTTGATTTTATCTAAGAGCTGGCAGACCGCATTATTATCAGTGCAGTCAGAAGTAAGAAGCGCAAAAGTATTTTCACTAAACATAGCCAAATTGTTGGCTTCACCCACCGTCGATAAGATTCGTGAGGCAATGGTGCTTAGATGATCTTCAGAGTTTAAGTAGTCTTCTTTAATCGAAGTGGTAAAGAGCACTAAGTAGTAAGTCTTACTAATATCTGAAGCGTAGCTACTGATGCTACGAATCAATTGCTCGTTGATCCATTTAGCGTTTGGCAAGGATGAGGCGGTATCGTAGTAGTCAAAGAGAGCTAGCTTTTGATTAAGCTTTTGAATAGTGGTGTCGCGCTTTTCGGCAGAAGAGATCGCGCTATCTAGCATATTAACCAAAGCAATAGTTTCATCCTGCGCAAATCCAGGGGCGGCAGTAGGAGCGTAACGCTTAATACGGGTCGCATTAGTAGCTATGAAATTGTAGGTTCGTAGTAAAACGCGTAATTGGTAAATTAAAACCCCACCTAACAGGATTAATAGGCATAGCATGCTTGTGAAGTTTTCAGGGGTAGGGAGGAGAAGGATATCGGAGATTTTAGGTTCCGGAATAAAGTTGACGTTATATCCTAAATTTTGGCCAAAAATAATGAATGGAGTATAGATTTCACGAGTGAACCCCCACTTAGCAGCAAACTTTTGAGTGTAGTCATTATAGGTAATTTGTGATGCTGTAGGGTTACTCTTTAAGTCAATAAGAGGCTCATCCCTATTAAGCTTATTGATATTAATAGGAATGATGTGAGTGTTTGGGGAGATAGGTTCATTCTTCCATTCGTTAAGTGCGAGGTTTTTGTTATGGGTTTCAAGGAAAATAATACCAGCGTAACCAGCAAGTTGCTTATACGATTCAATTAAGCTAGTTAAGCGAATGCCATAAATGGCAATACCGCTACGTTCGCCCATGTTATAGCGTTTATGTAAAAATAGAGTGCAGCTCTCAGTAGTGGTGCAGTATACGTTTGGAATTTTATCAGCTTTTGGTTCCGCTAAGCGTTTAAAGACTTTGTTTCTATAGGTCTCTAAAAATTCATCAGGGACAATAAAGTTATCTGCTTCACGTCTATAGATAGGAATATTGGGTTTATCTTCGTGCCATTCAAAATACACAATGTGGCTTGGCATTTCATTAAACGGCAAGTTATAAATAAGGCGGGTTACAATATCGCGCATCAAATGATTTTCTTTTTCTTCTATGTGGGAGAAAAAGTAATTATTAATCTTTTGGGTAAAGGCAATTTTGCTTTTATATTCAAGTACGGAAAAGTTTTTTTGGGTGAGATAAATACATCCGCCCGCAATCAAAGCTAAGAGAAAAAGGTTAATAAAAATTTGCCGTGAAAGCGGTACTCTTACATAGAACATAAGTCAAATCTCAGTTTTATCCAAAGAAAAATACGATGTTAAGATTTAGCCTTTGATTTTTTATCAAAGGCCCAAACTACATCTATGAATAGTTTTAAAAAGTTAAACTAGGTATTAAAGCTGTTAGCTTCATGGTGTTTGGCCTTTAAGCGTAAAATCCTTAATTTAAGTAAAACTAATTCGTCCTTAAAACTCTTAGGTATTCCTTTAGGTTTTTATCGTTTGTTTTTAAGTATTCTCATAATAAGACATGTTTAATATGGTGACAATGATATCACTTTAGATGTGTGCGATTAAGTGAGCTATTTATTATTACGAGGCATTATGTTTTAAGGAAAGGTTCGATGTGACTTTAGGAAAAAAACAAAACAAAAAGCTCAAAGCAAAAATCAAAGCAGTAAAACGAAGAGTAAGGAAGAGTAAAAAGGTCAAAAGTCTAAAGCAAAAAGCATTTGGCTTAGACCAAATGCTTTTTAAGGTTTTGTTTTGGGGATTAAGTTACAAAAAAGAACTAACACCAAAAACTTTAGCCTCAAGGGCACTAAGTACCAAGGGGCTTGTCTTAAACTAAAGGTTTAAGAGAAAAAGTCCTGAGGGGTATTTTTACGTTGCCAAGCTGGGTTAAGGTCAATCTTAACTTTATCGGTAAGTTCTTCAGGCTGGGCAATAAGGTAACCCTGAATAGCATCCACATAAAGGTTTTCGATGTGTTGCTTTTGCAAGGTGGTTTCAATGCCTTCGGCAATTACTACGCAACCTAAACGATGAGATACTTCAATAATCATACGGACGAACTGCTGAGAAGTTAAGTCCTTTTCAAAGCTCTGGCAAAGGTTTGGATCAAGCTTGATGTAGTTTGGCTTAAGTTCACGGTAGATACGGAATGATTCAATCCCTTTCCCAAAATGACTGATACTAGTGAAAGAACCGGCACGTTTAATGATAGAGAAGAGACGTTGAGCGCCGAGGTTATTGCTTTCTAAGATTTCTTCGTTGATTTCGAATACGAGGTTAGCGGCAATTTCACTGTGGCGAAGTAAAGTTCTTTCCAACCAAAGTAAGAATGAAGTGCTGATTAAAGCATTAGCTGATAAGTTAATCCCAAAGCGGATTGACTTGTCATTTACGGCATAGAATTTGGCAATGATGTTTTCGATAATCATTTCTTCTAAGCGAATGAGTAAGTCATGGCGCTGAGCTGCAGCTAATACAGTTTCAGTAGAAAGGGTTTCACCATCTTTGGTAGAGAAACGAGCAAAGATTTCTACATAAGTATGAATAGAGATATTCATGCTCTTAATTGGCTGATAGTAAAGCTTAATCGCTTGACGGTTAAGAATATCTAAAATGGTTTCACGCCAATGAATTTCTCCTTGGAGGTAATCTTCAGTGTCTTCCTTTTGGATATAGTAGCCGTTAGCCGGGCCAGTCTGAGCTAAAGCCAAAGCTAAGTCCGCACGAGACAAAATAGTTTCAGTCTTTTCGGTAGCGGTAAAGAGGGTGTAACCACTATAGCATACGCAAGACATGCTATGGGACTTCTGATATTCAATGACTAAAGCTAAAAGTTCTTCATTAATGCGCTTGATGTTTTCTTCATCAGTCTTTGGTTGAATAACAGCGATATCCGAGCCAGAAATACGGTAAGCCATGGCTTGAGGGAAATGAGATAAAGTATCCTTTAATAAAGAAGCTAAATCTCTGATGTAGGAGTCACCCATCTGGAAGCCACGTTCAGAGTTGATTTGTTGTAACTCAGAAGCACGGATAATACCAAGCATGTTAACTTGGTTCTGGTCTTTAGAAGACATGAGCTTATCGAACTGCTGTCTAAAAGCGCTACGGTTGTATAAACCAGTAAGGACATCAAGGGTTGAAGCGCTTTCGAGGTGTTCGATCTTTTTAGCTGCATCTTCAAGATCATGCTTGAACTTACTTTCGATAGTGCAGAGTTCTTTACTTAAATCATCAAATTCAATGTCTTCATATTGATGGTTTAAGATTGCAGTGCGTAAACGATTCAAGGTATTCATGGCTTTCTTAGCAGCTAAAGAAGCTATGGCGATACAACCAAGGAAAATAATAACGGTACTGACAAGAATACGTATTAAGAAACTAAGAGCGGTGCTTTGGGTGTTGATCTCAAAGCTAGCGCGAAAGTTTGGTTCGGAAACTTCACCTGTGGCTGGGAAAAACTTTTGGTAGATAGAACCTTTATTACTACCATCAAAAGAGTAAACGCTAGCACCATCAATAGAAACTTTAAGGGCTAAAAGTTCTAGATTATTCGCAGTGTCATTACCAAAGGATTGGGTAAATTCTTTGTTGCCAGAAGTGGCTACGTTTTTAAGATAGCTCGCCACGGTATTTATTTGGGTGTTGCAATCGGTTCTAGTGTAGATATATGAGACAGTAATGTTGACGAGCGATAGTATAGTTGCAAATATTATGCTTTTGCCGAGCACAGATATGGATTGTAGCATATAAGTTTATCCCTTGAATGTGAATGCTATTATATACAGCCATTTGAGTTTGCCAATTCACATGTTAAATATTAACAAAATTTTAACATATTAGTAAACTTTGTGTAATCATTTTTAGTTTTTAAGGCTGTATTTTGTACAATTTTTTTTATTTTGTTTTTTGTACATTTGTAATCATTTGTAACAAATTATACACCTCTGGCGATTCAAATTTAAAAATGGTGTCATTTTGATATAGTGGATTGTGAGCCAAATTAAAAAAAATTAACTGTTTTTGTACGTTTCTAGAGCACGTGAGACCAAAACATTGGGATATAATTTTGCCACATTTGATGTGGGTTTGCGCTATTTTTTTAACTTGAACAAGGCAAAAAGATTAAAAAAATTAGTTACATATAAAATTGTGTAACAACCATGTTGGTTACACGGTTTTACAGTTTTACCGTAAAAATAAATTCTCATTAGTTTGTTATATTTAGTGATTTTTTTGTTATTGTTTAGAGTGCTCAATAGGCATTCACTTCAATGCCAAGATTCGATAAAAATAACCTGGATAGATGAACTTACAACTCCTGAACTCACGAATTCATGAGCAAAGCAAAAGAAAAATACAGTCGGTATCGCATGGGGAAGGTGACTAGTTTATGGGACGTGATGGGGGAAATTAAGCTAAAGTCTTGGATCTTGGCGTTATAGGTGGAATTTAATAAAAAATGAGCTTGTTTATAAGGCTGTGAATTTAGGGTGTATAACTATGGTATATCTTGGGAATAAATGGTGGATAAAGAGTGAATAAGAAATTTTGATGGTTCTAGTAGTGTATTAGTTGGACTTTTGTGTGGATAACAAGGGTAAAACCTGGGGATAAATAGAAAATTAACTGTTAATAACCATGTGTTTATTGAGGTTTATACTTTTTATTTGCTTGGGGGTTTTTATTTGAGATTCTGGCTGGCTCCTCTTGCCGGACTCGAACCAGCGACATACGGATTAACAGTCCGCCGTTCTACCGACTGAACTAAAGAGGAATCACGTAAATACTGTTCCATGGAGTGCTTTAAACACTACATAAAGAACGAAGCGCATGATAAATGTGATTCATTGTATTGTCAAGAGAATTTTAAGTTTTTTATTGAAAATTGTCTATATTTTGCGCAGTTAATAATGGTTTGGGAGGGTGATATTGGATTATAAGGCCGCGCAAAAAATTGGGGCTTAAGTAGTCTTTGAGGTACCAAAGCAAGCATAGTTAATTTTTCCGGCAGTAACCCTTGTTGTTCATGGTAAGATATAACTTAATTAAGGAGAGGATAGCTTAAGCCAATAGATATCTTGTCAGTTTTAAGTGGTTTGAGGTAACTTTTGCGGGGCGAACTAGGCTTAGGCTTGAGTCGCTAGGGCTAGGCCAACTTACTTAGATGGCCCAAATTATTTATCTCGCTACACAGGCTCTAGCGAGGAATATACTTAGCTATACGGCTTAGAATAGCAATAGTAAAAGTAATAGCAATAGCAATGGTAAAAGAGACTAGAAAAAGGTAAATGGCAAACTGCTTGGTTCATTAAATGAGTTCATAAATTAAAATAGAATAAAAGTGCCTTAACTTCTTTTGAAAAACTACCACGCCTAAAGCTTAGCCTCTTTAATTTTTTGTAGTTAAACTTTAATTTCAGTTTAGTTGGTGTGGATTGCTTGCGCTAAGCAGATGATAATAGCGAGAAGTAGCGTGGAAGCAGCATGACTCGAGCATAGAGAGGAGCATTGTTTTAAATGATCGTAGAAGAAGCCCGTAAGTTTAATCTTGAAGCGCCTTATGGGGCAGCAGGGGATCAACCAAATGCTATTGCTGAACTTAGTAAAGGTATTTTTGAGGGGCGTAAAGCGCAAGTTCTCCTTGGGGTAACTGGTTCGGGGAAAACTTTTACGATGGCAAGTGTAATTGCCGCGGTCAATAAACCAACTTTAATCTTAGCGCACAATAAAACATTAGCGGCTCAGCTTTACGGGGAAATGAGAAAATTTTTCCCGCATAATGCCGTTGAATATTTCGTTTCCTATTACGATTATTACCAACCTGAAGCTTATATTCCGTCTTCTGATACTTATATTGCTAAAGACGCGCAAGTTAATGAACACATTGAACAGATGCGCTTAAGCGCAACCAAGGCTTTACTTGAAAGAAGAGATACAATTATCGTTTCTTCTGTGAGTGCAATTTATGGTTTGGGCTCTCCGGAGCGTTACTTACGCCAAATTTTACACCTCACGGTCGGTGACATTATTGACCAACATGAAATCACCTCGCATTTAGCTGATTTACAGTATACGCGTAATGATGTCGACTTTTCTCGCGCGCACTTTAGAGTTCGAGGTGATGTCATCGATGTATTTCCTGCTGAATCCGACGAATTTGCTGTGCGCATTGAGCTCTTTGATGATGAAATCGAACGCCTTTATACCTTCGACCCTTTAACAGGTAAATACCATGAGGATTTGCAGCGAGTAACTATTTATCCAAAAACGCACTACGTAACGCCACGTGATGTCTTAAAAGAAGCTACCAAAGAAATAAAGGCCGATTTAGAAATTAGAAGCGCTGAACTTTTGGCTGCTAATAAGTTAGTGGAAGAACAAAGATTACGTGAACGTACGGTCTGCGATTTGGAAATGATTGAAGAACTTGGCTACTGCTCCGGTATTGAAAACTATTCTCGTTATCTATCTGGGCGTAAGCCTGGAGAAGCTCCACCCTGCCTCTTTGACTATCTACCTAAAGATGGCTTACTAATCATCGATGAATCGCATGTAACCGTGCCTCAAATCGGCGCGATGTACAAAGGGGATCGTTCGCGTAAAGAAAACCTCGTCAACTTTGGGTTTCGGTTGCCGTCTGCTCTTGATAATCGACCTTTAAATTTCGCTGAATTTCAAAAGCTTCAACCTCAAACCATCTACGTCTCTGCTACACCTAAAGAATTTGAATTAGAAGAAGCTAATGGGCAAGTAGTTGAACAAGTAGTGCGCCCAACAGGTTTATTAGACCCAATCATCGAAGTGCGTCCGGTAGCGGGGCAAGTCGACGATGTGATGAGTGAAATTCGCCTAAGATCTAGCAAAAATGAACGTGTACTCGTTACCACTTTGACTAAGCGTACCGCTGAAGATTTGACGGAATATTTAGAAGAGCACGATATCAAAGTGAGATACCTCCATTCTGATATCGATACCGTTGAACGTGTCGAAATTATTAGGGACTTAAGACTAGGGGCCTTTGACGTATTAGTCGGGATTAACCTGCTCCGTGAAGGGCTTGATATCCCTGAAGTATCGTTAGTTGCGATCCTAGACGCGGACAAGGAAGGATTCTTACGTTCTTCACGCTCATTAATTCAGACCATAGGTCGTGCTGCTCGTAACGTCAATGGCTGTGCCATTTTGTATGCTGATACTATTACCGATTCTATGCAGGTTGCTATAGACGAAACTGAACGTAGACGTAAAAAACAGCAAGCATACAACGAAGAACATGGCATCGTGCCACAGTCTGTTAAAAATGAAGTTAAAGACATCATGCAATTAGGTGAAAAACGAGAGAATATCGAAAATACGATTACCTCCAGCGCCACTTCATTAAGTGATGATATAGCGCAAATCATGCAATGCCATGACGCGCATAAACTAACAGCTTGCATGGAAGAATATCGCAAGCAAATGGTTGAAGCTGCGCGAGCCCTGCAGTTTGAAAAAGCAGCTGTTTTACGCGATAAGATTAAAGCGATTGATGAAAGACTTCGAACAATGTAGTTGGGTCTTAGGGAGTTATTTGGAGCCATGTTTTCGTTGTTCTTGAGTCTAACTTACGTTTTTAGATAGATTACTTACGCCAAGTGTTTTACGATGGGACGTTTTAGGACAGAGTTTTTTAGGACAGTGTATTTTTGCGATGATTATGACTTCCTAAGGCTAAAACGTGTATTAAAATGTGTATAATGCTCAGTAGCTCAGTAAATATTTTGTGTTAGACCTCAAGTGTAATGAGTTAAAACGAGTGAACTATGAACCAAGGAAACTAGGTGAACCTAGTGAATTAGGCTTACACTTAAAATTCGTTTTATTTCATAATTGTTATTAATGAGTAAGCTATTATTAATGAATAAGCAGTCCCTAGTATTACGAACGGACTCAAGGTCAATAGTACTGAATTCAACACTTTAGCCTTATATCTATAGCGTTGCAAAGAATTTTGAAGTTGTTTTGGGAAGGAGTACTTCGAAGTGAATTACTGCAAGTATATTCAGATTGATGTAATCAATGGCGAAGGAACACGCTGCACTTTGTTTGTGGCTGGGTGTGAACACCACTGTAAGGGGTGTTACAATCAGTCAACTTGGAATACTGATGCAGGTTTTCCGTTTACCGAAGAAATGGAAGATCAGATCATCTCTGATCTAAATGATACTAGAATTCACAGAAGAGGCTTGTCTCTTTCTGGTGGCGATCCATTGCTTCCATCTAATATTCCAGCTGTAAAAAAACTCTGCGAACGTATCAGAAGAGAATGTTCACCTGACAAAGACATTTGGCTTTGGACTGGTTACACCAAGGATCAATTAACTCCTGCTCAACAAGAAGTAGTAGATCTAATTGATGTGTTAGTTGATGGCCGTTTCGTTGAAGAACTTAAAGACCTTACTTTACCATTCCGTGGTAGTAAGAACCAAGTAATCTATCGCTTTAACCGTTCTCAGTCTTGGTGGAAAACTAAAGACGTAGCCTCAGAAGATCAGGAATCAAAAGATTAAGCCCAAATGCAGCCCTTGGCTCAGCGAAAGAATAAGTCAAAGAATATGCTTAATTTAAAGCGAAATGGCAATTTCCAATACTATGACTAAAAGCTCTTGTTTCGTGACCCAAGAGCTTTTGCTTTTTTTGCTCAAGGCTAATGCGCAATTGCGCTGCTTAGTGGATTGTGCATTGTGCATTGGGGGAGGGAGGAAAAATGGGGAGAAGGAAAGGAAAAAAGAGCAAGATGAAAGGAACAAAGAGCAAGATGTAAGGAAGGAACGGGACCAAAAGGCCATAAAACAATGATTGAAGTAATTAAAGTGGCGGAAATAAAACTTTGAAAGTGTCTGTCTTGTTGCAATAATAAAATAATTTTGCAAAATGCAAAACAATATGCAAAAAAGATAACAAAATTTAAAAATATATCCAAAAGCATATGAACAACTTTCCTCAAAACTACAGGTCTATAGAAATTATTTTTTAGCATAAAACCTAAAGATGCAGGGTAAATTTTAGGTAAATCCTCTTTATGAGCTATATTTATCGATATTATGTAAATAATTAAATTTATTTATAACTATTTGGCAAAAGTTGGCACGGAGCTTGCTTTATATATTTTGTAATCAGTTTATCCCGTGCTCTTTCTTTGTTGAAAGACGTTTGAGCTCAATCCTTATGGATTGGGCTTTTTTTTGTTTGGCCTAAACCTCCAAATTTGCCTGACGCCAATATCATAAGTTCTTATCCTTGCGCCAATATATTTAAAATGAGG
>OIZI01000800.1_pt1 | contig 14985 bp, 12 predicted proteins | sample 1588441 | NCBI WGS metagenome assembly OIZI01 (sample SAMN03283284) | human gut metagenome | biome: human-associated habitat; material: feces | host: Homo sapiens | place: Peru | collected 2012
TAGAGAAAAATCTTGCAAAAGCAGCAGAATGGTACCGGAAAGCGGCAGATAATGGGAATGAAATTGCACAGTGCAATCTTGGAATTTTTTATGAGTATGGCAAAGGCGTGACAAAAAACTATGCAGAGGCAGTAGAATGGTATCGCAAGTCTGAGGAGCAAGGCTATGCAGAGGCACAGTGCAATCTGGGCCATTGCTACGAAATGGGGAATGGTGTAGAGAAAAATCTTGCAAAAGCAGCAGAATGGTACCGGAAAGCGGCAGATAATGGCAATGCAACGGCGCAGTGCAATCTTGGAAATTTTTATGAGTATGGCAAAGGCGTGACAAAAAACTATGCAGAGGCAGCAGAATGGTATCGCAAGTCTGCGGAGCAGGGCTATGCAAGAGCGCAGTATGAACTCGGATGGAGCTACCGTCATGGCCAAGGCGTAGAGCAAGACAATGCACAGGCGGTAAAATGGTACCAGAAAGCCGCAGAGCAAGGCTATGCAGATGCCCAGAAAGACCTCGGCATCTGTTATGAAGATGGCTACGGTGTGGAAAAAAATGCTGCAAAAGCGGTGGAGTGGTATCGGAAAGCGGCAGAACAGGGAAAAGTGCATGCACAGTATAACCTGGGCAGGTGCTATGAAAACGGCATCGGCGGGCTGACGCAGAACAATGATGAAGCCCTGAAGTGGTACAAAAAAGCAGCAGACCAGGGCTATGAGGAGGCTAAAAAGGCAATCGACCGGATGCAGGGCGGCGGCCTGGGCAGTGCAGTTGCAGCCGGTGCTGCACTTGCCGGTGTAGGGCTGCTCTGGAAGATTCTCAACAGCTGACAGCGGAGAGGAAAATGAACATGGCAAATGAACTGGACCTGCGCAGAAAGCAGGAGATTTCCGGGCAGCAGCCCTTGCAGACATTGGCAGACCGGCTGACACTGGCGGATCATCTGGTGTATAAAAAGTATCTGACCGAGCTGCGCAGCTATGGGCTGATGCCGCTCTCGCAGGAAAAACTGGTCGCGCAGGACCCGATGGAGTGCATCCGGATGTATCAGCTCAAGGAGCTGACCGTGAAAAAAGGCGAGGATATGTTCCAAAAGCTCTCCACGGTGTACTATTCCAGCATGGCGCTGGGGTGCAGCCTTGCGGTGATGGTCAATGTGCAGGATAAAAACCGGGGTGCCGATATCTATATCGGCGTGCGGGAGGACAGCGCCAAAAAGGATACGCGCAACCAGAACCTGAATATCTCCAGCGAAACACTCCGGAGTGTGCTGCGCTCTAACTTCCCAGGCTCACAGATCGAGGAAGTTTCCCGCAAGAGTGAACCGGGGATGCCGAGCGCGCAGGAACAGCTGCTGGATGATGCGTTCGGCGTGTATCAGGGGGCAATCGCCTCCGTGTCCTGTGTAGCAGCACCGAGGGATAAATCCAAAACCGAGGATAAGGCATTTGTACAGGGCATCGAGCGCTTTATGGACGCCATGGAAGGCAATGCATACACCGCACTGTTCCTTGCCGAGCCGGTTTCTGCCCAGCAGCAGGCAGAGCTGCGCAACGGGTACGAGAGCCTGTACAGCTCGCTTTCGCCGTTCCGCAAGAGTACATGGTCCTACTCGGAAAATCAGAGTACGGCGGTGATGGAAAACCTGTGCACCGGTACCACCCACACCGTCAGCGATACCGACAGCACTACCACTACCGACACCACCAGCAAGTCGTCCTCGGTATCGGATGGCACCCAGAAAAGCCATGGCATCAATGGTGGCATCAACGGCGGCGTGACAAACACCACAGGCACCTCGATCTCCCGTCCATCGGCTGTAATAGGTGCCGCAGCGGGCATCCTGCAAGTGGGCGGCAGGGTGGCAACGCTGATCCCGGGCGTGGGGCCGATGGTCGGGCCACTTCTGGGCGCAGTCGGCATAGCAGCAGGCGGCATGGCTCCGGTGATGACCAATTTCAGCAGTGTGGCAAATTCCATCGGCGGTACATTGGGGCTGAATGCTACAAGGGGTACCAGCCATTCCACCACGGAGCAGAACGGAAGTTCGCACGGGGTTTCCAGCGGCAGTTCGCACGGCGTATCGGAGGGCACCAGCCAGCAGGAATCCCACGGGACGACCGATACCATGGGCACCGGCCGCACCCAGCAGATCGAGCTGTGCAATAAATCGGTAGAGGAACTGCTGGGCCGCATCGAGGAGCAGCTCAAGCGCGCCAAGGAAAGCGAGGATTACGGTAGCTATTACTGCGCGGCATATTTTCTCTCGGGCTATGCTTCGGATGCGATCCTTGCGGCAAACACCTACCGCGCACTCATGGTGGGTGATGGCTCCGCAGTGGAAAGTGGTGCGGTGAATCTCTGGCAAAAGCGCGATCAGACAAAGCAACTGCGGGAGTATCTCAAGCGGTTTATGCACCCGGTGTTTGCACGTCAGCTATATGCCGATGCGCCGGAGTTCATGCTCCACACACCTGCAACTATGGTCAGCGGGCGGGAGCTGCCTATGCATCTGGGTCTGCCGACCCGCTCAGTGCATGGTTTGCCGATTATTGAGCACGCAGAGTTTGGCCGCAATGTGCCGGATGAGGCGGTGCCGGATGAGGACAAGATGAATCTGGGCAAGATCTACCACATGGGTAAGTCGGAAAGTGCAGATCTGATCCTGAACCGGCAGGCAATGGCTTCCCACACGTTCATCACTGGCTCGACCGGCACAGGCAAATCCAATACGGTGTATCAACTGCTGAACGAGATCACAAAGGATGGAAAAACGACCTTCCTCGTGATAGAACCGGCCAAGGGCGAGTACAAAAATGTATTTGGCCATCGACCGGACGTCCATGTGTTTGGCACGAATCCAAAATTCACAGAGCTGCTGCGAATCAATCCGTTCCGCTTCCCGAAAGAGATCCATGTGCTGGAACACATTGACCGTCTGGTTGAGATTTTTAATGTCTGCTGGCCGATGTATGCAGCAATGCCTGCTGTCCTCAAGGATGCCATGCTGCAAGCCTATCAGGCGTCCGGCTGGGATCTGGAGACCTCTGAAAATGAGTACAGCGGCGAGCTTTTCCCGACGTTCAACGATCTGCTGACCGAACTGGCCAATGTGATCGAACATTCGGCATACGATCAGGAGGTGAAAAGCAACTACCGTGGCTCGTTGGAGACTCGCGTGCGCTCCCTTGCAAATGGCTTGAACGGCCAGATCTTCTCGGCAAACGAGATTCCGGAAAAGCAGCTTTTTGATGAGAATGTTATCATTGATCTGAGCAGAGTGGCTTCCACGGAAACAAAGTCTCTGATCATGGGCATCCTCATCATGCGGCTCAGTGAGTACCGTATGACGGCGGACACCGGGATGAACGCAAAGCTGCGCCATGTCACGGTGTTGGAAGAAGCCCATAACATCCTGCGCCGGACTTCCACCGAACAGTCGGAGGAAGTCTCCAATCTGGTGGGCAAATCAGTCGAGATGATTGCGAATGCAATCGCAGAGATGCGTACCTACGGCGAAGGCTTTATTATTGCAGACCAGTCTCCCAGCGCAGTCGATATTTCGGCAATTCGGAATACCAACACGAAAATTATCATGCGGCTTCCGGACGAGCAGGATCGTGAGCTGGCGGGAAAAGCGGCTGCGTTGAAGGATGAGCAGCTGGACGAGATTGCACGGTTTCCGAAAGGTGTTGCAGTGGTGTATCAGAACGACTGGATGGAGCCTGTTCTGTGCAAGGTCAGTAAGTTCGATACAGAGGAACAGCCATATGTCCTTAAAAAGAAATCGACGATTGTTTCAAGGATGAATGAAGAACAGCTTCTGTTGAGGAATCTGCTGAAAAAGGAAGAAGGCGAAGCTCTTGAGCTGAATTTGCAGCAGCTGAAAGAGCGGGCACTCCGACTGACACTTCCGACAAAAACGAAAATTGCAGCATTGAAAGCCCTGCAAAAGAATGGTCGCTGTGCGCCAAAGGACATTCAGGGCGTTGTATATGATCTGATCTGTACGCCTATGGTAGAGAAAGACTTGGATGATGCAGAATCTCTGGAAGAGTGGCGCGACGAGATCATTTACTCGGAAAATGCAGAGCTTTCGGAACTGAGCGAGGAAGTACAGGACAAGGTGTGTGAGCTGATTCTGCGGGAACGAATCAAGCGGTTTAACCAGCCGGAAGAATATCTGACGCAGTGGGAGGAATTCTGTAAAAGGAGGGTGCTGGAATGAACCCATATTTTAAGGAAACTGTGGAGACAAAAGAAATCTCCGGGCCGGAGAAATCAAAGCTGAGCACAGCATTTGAAAATGAAAAGAAAAGTGACGTCCGTTTGGTACAAACTGTGGAACCGAACATCAATGCTGAGCTAGAAGGAAAAAAGTACCCCGGAACAAATGTGGAATACAAGCGAGTTCGCGTTCAGGTGGACGGCGTAAAGAAAGAGGGCGTTTTTCCACAGTTTGAGGCTAAAGATGTAGAAAGACTACCGAAAAATATGTATCAGGCATCGGATGCGCAGCAGTTTTCCCATTGCACAAAAAAATTGGCCCAAAAGTTGGAGGGTAACTCGACACTGGAAGGAAGATTTACACCTCGTCAACTGGAGCAGATCCGGGATGGTGCACCACGAATTTCCGGGTTGACATGGCATCATACGGAGCATCCGGGTGTAATGCAGCTTGTGGATTCAGACATACATAGCAAGTGCAGGCATACGGGAGGCAGAAATGTCTGGGGTGGCGGCTCGGAGTGCAGATAAGGAGAAAAATACAATGAATATGACTTGGAAATACAAGATTGACATGAAAAACTTACAGGCATTTGCCGAGGTGGAAAAACTTCGGGGAATTCGGATCCCGGAAGAACTGAAGAACTTTGTTGCAGAGCATAATGCTGCAACGCCAGAGCTCCATCATTTTATGGTTGGGGCTACAGAGCGTGTATTTGGCGCAGTGTTGTCATTTGAGAAAAATGAGACCGAGGCAGATACCGTGTATCCGGCTTTGGAAGCTGTGGAGGACAAAAACTTGCTTCCGTTTGCAATCGATCCCTTTGGCAATTATATCTGCTATCAGCTGAATGAGAAACAAATCGTCTACTGGGATCATGAGAACGATGCAGTGACCACGACAGGAAGGAGTTTGAAGGAGTTTATAGAAAGCCTGTACTGAAATTTACAGAAAATGCCCTGAAAAGTCCACTGCACTTTCAGGTTATTACAATCCCGGTCGATTGCACATACAACACAAATATCACTTCAAAACATGGAGGGTACTTGTACTATGGTGGATTATGCCGACATCGGAAAACGCATCCGTGCCTGCCGCCTTGCAAAGGGCATGACGCAGGAGCAGCTGGCCAACGAGGTCGGCGTGGTGGTCACACATATCAGCCATATCGAAACTGGAAACTCTGTGCCCAGCCTGAAAACGCTGATCGACATCATCAACGCGCTGGACTGCTCGGCGGACGAGCTGCTCTGCATTGAGATCAAAAGGGCAAAACCGGTATTTGACAGCTGGATGACCGAGCAGCTTGCAGACTGTTCCGCTGATGAAGCAAAGATTATCAAAGAAACGGTGGTCAGCCTGAAAAAATCGCTCCGTAAAGTATACGGAAAACCATCCAGACACCGATATGAGTGAAAACGCCCCTGAAGTGTGCAAAAGCATTGCTTCAGGGGCGTTTTGCTGAAAAGATACAGATGAAATCCCATTGATTTCTGTGACAGGAAGTCGGTGGGATTTTTGCGTTTGTTTTTCCGAAGGACATCATTGCTGTCCAAGTGCATTGCTATTCGTTTCATTTCACATTGTTAATGTTAAAGCAAAAGACCAGAGTTGTAAAGCCTTTCGGCTAAATAACTCTGGTCTTTTTGTTGGAGCTTGTGCAACAGCCCCTTTTTTGTCAGTCGGCCCAGTTTATGTTGACGTGAAGTTTGTCTTCACAGTATTTTTGCAGCTTTTCTGCCTCACCTACGTTGAATTTCGGCGCGATGTTATATGTGATATCCACATCGTCGCCGAAGCAGGCACGGCGGGCTTCCGTCTGCTCTTTGATATTATGCATCAGGTTGTTCACGTTTGTGTAGGTCTTGTCTTCGATCAGCGAGATATCCCCGTTTTCATCCTTTCTGGTCAGATCCGGGGCCTGCGAACCAGCAGAGCGCCAATTATCCATGATGAAATTGCCCTCACTATCGCGGAGGGCGGCGCCGGTCTCGTCAGTTTTGAAAATAAGCTGCGGCTCATAGTCGGCGGCGTGGAGAGCCGCATCGGCCAACTCGGTCTCCAGAGGACTCCGATCAGCCGCATCTTTGTAGACGGCAAGCTGGGTAGCCGGATCGAGAAAGTCCATCTGGGCCGACCACTCCTGGAACTCAGGTGTCTGGGTGATATCATCTACAGGGGCAGCCGGGCCGCTGTCACGGACATCTTCCGCCTCCGCAGGGCCAGAGGTGTCCGCAGCATCCGCAGCATCGGATCCCTCCTGCGCCTCTGACGTTTCTTCTTCCAGATCCTCGGCCTCTTCAACATCGGCGGAGACGCTGCTTGTTTCGGGTTCAAAGACATCGGAAAAATCGATGCTTTCCGCTTCCTCAATATCGGATGCCGCGTCATCAGGCGGGGCTGTGTCGGAGAAGCCGCTGAGGTCGCTGTCGGTCATGTCGAAACCGTCTTCTTCGCCCAGATCTTCGCCCAGATCAAAATCATCATCGTCGTTCATGGAAAAACCTCCTTTCATTCAGGCATCAGGGTCTTTGCGGCATCGATCGTTTTTCTGATAGAGACGGGAACTGCAGCTTCACGGTTGAAACTCCTGAAAAATCCGATCACTGCGCAGAAATAGATGCACCGATCACCATGGCTCTGTTCTCTGGCGTCCAAGAGCAGCCGCCGCAGGCTGTCGGAGAGGGCTTTGCTGCGCGCTGCTGCTTCCTCCGGAGTCCGGCCGGGCAGGTTCAGCGCCCAGACAAAGCGCGCCTTCCACGACGCGCTCAGTCGCGCTGCAACCGCACGGGCCTGAGCTTTGCCGGCAAGAGTGCACTTTCCGCGGGCGGGGCAGCTCTCGCACTCGGCATAACTTTCGATACAAAAACGCGGGTGCTGTTCCAGAAAGGCGTTGCGGCGCTCACAGGGCTCTTCGATCTTGAGGGTATCAATCAGGTTAAGAGAGCTGAAAAACACACTCTGGGGCATCTCAGGGGCCTTGTAGAAGCCTTCGCCGGGGCCGAGCAGATATTGATGGTTAAGGGCTGCTTCGTCCAGCTTCATTTCGCCGGCATGATCGGTAATGCCGGAGCCGGAATTCGGCCCCAGAAAGAATTTTTCTGCGCACACAGCGTAGAGAACGTCCGGAATGTTCTTGGCACTCTGGTCGGCGATCACGATGGCGACACCCACACTTCGCAGCTCGAGCAGTAAGTTGATAAAATCTGCCGCAAAAGAGAACTCATCGCCGGTTGTACGCCGGCAGCCGGTGAGCAAATTGTGCGCTTCATCGAGGATAATTACAAGGTTTACGCGCTTGCCCGCGGTATGGGTTAAGTTTAAGCGTGCCCAACAGGAGATGCTGATCAGCAGCAAGGATGCGAACGCCTGCTTGCCCGCGACGCTTGTGAGGAAAGCGAGCTGGATGAGGTTGAAACCTTTTGCAAATTCACTGACTGGAATGCTTTTTACAGTGTCATAAATGGGACGGTTTTGATTGAAAAGCGCGTTCAGGCGCACAAGACCGGCAGTGCGCATATCGCTTTCGGTTTTCGGCGAGTACCCGCGTTCCCGCAGTTCGGTGTTAAACGCCTGCATCAGTTCGTTCAAACCGAAAGGCGTTGTGCCGGGGTCGCCCGCTTTCGAATTTTCGCTGAAACCATGCACAGCGAACGTCCGGTCGAGGGCGGCGGAAAAGAGCTCTTCCAACGGGCCATCGAGACGGAAAGCGGCACGCAGGGTCTGAAGCAAGGCATCGCGGTACTGGCCAAGTGTTACGTTCGGGGGGAGGGAAAAGGGGTCGAGAAGGAACTCGCCCTCAACCGGACGATAGGTATTGACGTCAACGCCTACTTTTCGCAGGTGGTGCAGCTCTTCTTTTGCACTTTCGATGATTAAAGTAGGGATCTTCTTCTTTGCGAGCTGCATGGCCAGTGTGACCAGCAAGTTTCCCTTGCCGGAACCGGGTGTGCCGAGAATGGCGGTGCCAAGGGGCAGGTTTCTGAGTGGCATCCAGACAGGGTTTCCCTTACAGTCTTGCCCCAAAAGCAGCTCACCTTTCGTTTTCGTTGTGACAGGTAAAAGGCCGGGCAGGGTGGGCAGGGTGTCATTGTTCACGGGCAGGCCGTACAGCCCGGCTGAAGCCGTCAGGCTGGTGAGCGCTGCTGCTTCATACGGAAGGTAACTATAGCACAGCGGCTTATACAGCGGCACGACGCCGCTGGGGCAGGGGGCCGTTTCGAAGATCCTGCCGTCGATCAGGGCTGCTGCGTTTTCGGTGGTCAGCGCGCCGCCGAATGCGGTGCAGACTTCCGCTGCAAGCAGGCCGGAGGGGTCGCCGCTGATGCAGATGACTGCTTCATACAGAGCACCCTCGGTCAGCAGCTGGCAGGGCAGGCTTTCAGCCGGCCATGTCCGGGTTTGCAGCTGGCGCTGGACTGTGTCGTTCAGTCCGCTGCAGCGCCGGACAAGCAGATGAATCGCGCAGCCCTTGATCCTGCGCAGCCGGGCAAAGGCCGCGTCAAATATACCGGCGGTGAGCATACGCTCTGGCAGAGCCACGCGCTGTGCGGGGCCGGCGCCGCCGGAAATATATCGCTGCTGCACGCTGCGGTGAAGGATCTGGCACGCCGTTTCCTTGGCCGGCGCCGCTTCCGCTGATGTCAAAAAGCCATCCAGCTCCAGCCGCAGCTTTGCCTTCTCAAGGGTTGTGGCGTCCGGCAGACCTGCCGCACACGAAACGCTGCCGCCTTCTGCGGCCCAGCGGAGGTGAAGGATGCCGCCCGCCGGCAGCACCTCACACAGCGAGGCCGGGGGGCGGCTGCGCTCACGCAGAAGCGGGGCGTGGTTGATCTTGATGCTGTACTCTTTCATGAGCAAACCCTCCTTTACGGCTTCAGCTTCAGCGTGGAAGCGGATGCTGCGTCCAGCAGGCCGGCCTTGACGCCGAAGGCGAGCATTTCCGCAGGCGTGATGCGCTTGCCAAGCTGGGCGACGAGGCTCGTCATTTTCTCAATTTGTTCATTGCTGGCACCGGGGTTTGTCTCAACGAACCGAGTCAGAACCGCCATGGCCGGTTCACTGATCGAGTCACGGTCAAAGTATTTGATCGATGCTTCGATTAAAAGCTGCTGCGCGTTCATACGCATTTCAAACCCGCGGTTGAGCTGGGTGAGCAGTTCATCCAGATTGCTGATGGAAATCTGCAGGGAGGCGTTCGAAAAACGAAGCCAGCTAACCTTGCTGTTGGCTTCTTTGCAGATGATCGAATCGCCCATGGTCAGCTCCATCTGCTTGAGCTCCTTATGAACCCGCATGGCATCGCCCTCAAGAGATGCAGCTGCAATGCGGGACCGAACCGTCTGCTGTACGGCCTGCTGAATGGTATAGCGGCCTTCTTCTTCCGGGTCGCGGAAGGTGCCTGAAAGGTACTCTTCCAACATGGCACGGCCGTCGCGGCAGCGCATCTGACAGGAAAATGTAACGCGGGTTTTGATGCTCAGTACCTGACCGTTATTCTGGAGTACCGGAATCTCCAGATTATCGGTGAAGTTAACCGGAAAAGGCTTGCTATCCACTACATAGATGCCGCCGGTGTGGGGCATGGGCAGGAGCTTTTCCCAGAACTCAACGCCGGTTTCCAAAGCCTGGCCGTTGCGGAGCGGGCCCTGCAGCTGGTCGTCAATCACCACGTAGATCTCGTGCCCGGCAGAGACGCCGTCGCTGAGTGTGAACAGCACACGCCGGCCATTCGTGATGTACGGCAGTTCATCCTCAGAAAGCATCTGGCTGCCGACCCGAACGGTTACTTCGTCGTAGCCCAGATGAGAGATTTTTTCGGCCATTACGGCACCTCCTCCAGCTCCATGCGCAGAACTTCGATCGTGTTGTTCAGGGCGGCGAACTCCTCCGCAGCGGGTCGGAGGACCTCATCCTTGAATTTGACGGCTTCGCTTCCGGAGAGGCGTTTGGCCTTGTCAAGCAGCAAGCGGAGATATACCTCAGCCTGTTTGCGTTTTTCAAGCCCGCGGTTGAGCGCCATTACCTGATGGCCGCGGTGAACCTCTTCGGCAAGGCCGGCCTGGAAATCATCCGTAGTGACAGCCTCAGGATCAACCGCCAGAACATAGGTCTGATCATCGCCGTGGTCGGTCACCTTCAGCAGCTTTTCAACGCGGTTTTCCATGGACTCTTCGGATGCTTCATCACCCTTGGAAAAGAGCACCTCAGCTGCGCGCCAGTCCTCGGCTTCGGCGCCGTCACTATACACGCCTACCGCTGCCATGATGCCATCGAGGTGCTGGATGCGGAAATGCTCCTTGACCGTCTCCGGACTCTGGCACATCGAACTGGTAGCGCTGCCCACACAGGCAGGGTCTTCCGGCATGGAAGGGGGAAAATGGCCGCTCGTCGCGTCGATGAAGACGACATCGCTGTCACCAAGGCAATAACGGCTGGTGGTGCCGCGGTTATAGTCGATGACGGCAGCGGCGAGCGTGCAGCCATAGGCTGCCACGGGGTGGAGCCGCGCTGCGCTGAGCAGACCCATCTCGCGGTCGCTCAGAGGGTGGCGGGAGAGGTGGCGTGCAACCAGGTGATCGTACAGCCACTTGATGTCCTTTACCACTTCCTCGTCCGGCGCGTCCGAAGGCAGAACCTTTTGTGCAGCATACACCGCGAAGCGGGCGCCGAGACCGCTTCTGGTGTACTCCGCGCTGCCATGGCCATCCGCAACGGCCACCAGTGTGAAATCGGGGGTCTGAACGCGGCAGAGGCGGTCCTGGCAGGGCTTATGGCGCATGATATGGCTGCTGCCGGTGCGGCAGCGGGCAATGACTTGATGCATGGTGATACCTCTCTTGGCTTGTCTTAGTTCAGGGTGTTCATGATCTCATCCATGAGCTGCTTTGCGCTCTTTTCGCCGTCTCCGGCGCGTTTTTTGGCTTCTTCTGCCAGAGAACCATTGCTCTGACCGTTAACGTGCGTCTCGATCGAACTGAGCACCGAAGAACCCATAACGACCGGGCTGATATAGTCGGAAAAATTTTCACGGAGGCTCACGATATTTTTCTTGCCGCCGGCAATCTTCTCCACGTAGTGGAAGTCGCTTTCGCTGCCGACGTAGACGCACAGCGTTTCGCTTTTCTTGGCAAAAAGCTGGTTATCAAGCAAACGGTTGAGCGCGGCATCACGTGCAGACTGGGTGTCCGTGCCATGCATGTCTGTAATGAGAACGTTAACGGGCTTATAGTCGGAGCGATGCGCACCCTTGAAGCCCTCGGCCTGACGGCTGCAGGCGGCGTCCATTTCGCGCAGCAGAGCAGTCAGGTTGGTGCCGCCGTCGCAGGAAAAAGTGCTGTCATCCACCACCTCGAGCAGCTGGGCAGGGTCGAGGAATTCGTTGTTGAGGACATGAACATCATTGTTGAAGGTGATGATCTTTACCAAAAACTGGCAATCTTCTGCATTCTTGTTTTTGGCATCAAGTTCGGTCAGCAGCTTCTTGATGCCATTCGTCATGTCAGCTGCATGGCCAGACATGCTGCCGCTCGTATCGACCCACATGGTGATGCGGCAGACCCGGAGGCCGTCGTCGTTGAAGACGGTATCGACAGCTTCCTCGAAAATGCGGATGCGGTCGTTGAAATTGGGCTTGCAGTTTGCAAAAGTAGACATGGTAACGTTCCTTTCTCTTTTTATCAGTCCTCGGCATTCTTGCTTTTGTCGGCAAGCTCCCGGAGAAGTTTTGTGACGTCATTTGCCATAGCCATATCAGAGGAGTGAGCCATCGAGCCCGAGGCGTCAAGCCAGAGGGTGAAGCGGCAGGTGCGGAAACCGTCGTTGAAGACGGTTTCGGGTTCGGGTTCGTCCTCGAAAAAGCAGGTGTTTTCAAAAGTAGACATAGTAAAGTTCCCCCTCTTTTATCAATCAGTTGAGTTTGTAGCCGGCGGAAATGCACTTTTCGAGCAGCTCAGCGGTAGGGCGCTGGGCGGGGTGATGAAGAGCCTCTGCGGAAAATGCAAGCAGGAAATATTTCTTCACGATCTCCGGCAGGAGCTGCCAATGGGAGAAAACGGCCGGGCTGGCGCAATTGACGCGGCTTGTGATGATAAACTGCGGATTTACGCCGAAATTCTGCTTGACGTTGTCTTCGGACCACTCGACACTGTGGGTATACTTGCCGTCGAGGGGGTTGGATCCGCACAGGATGCGGAAGGCCCATACAGCAAGACTTTGGCGGTCGCTCTCTACCGAGGGCGATTTGCCGAGCAGGATCTCCGGGGCGCGGTACTGGGCTGTGCCGCTCATACCAAGGGTATAGGTGTGGCCGCTGGCAGAGGCAGAGGGGAGCAGGCCGTCGGTATCGATGAGGGCGACCTCAACGTGACCGTCGCGATTGGTCTTGTAAAGGAAATTTTTACCAGAGACGTCACTGAACACATAGCCTGCCTTGTGGATGGCATCGATGATGGTTGCGGCCTGTACGATCACCTCGGCACGCTGCTTGACGGTCATGCCGGCGGGGTCGTTCGGGTCTTTTTCATTCAGCTTCGGCAGGTAGTACGGATCGTTCAGCTGGGCCTCGTCGTGGTCGGCTTTGCTGTTCCAGCGTTTGACATAGCTGATCAGACGGGAGCTTTCGGAATAGCCCTCCAGGAACGGCATGATGAAGCAGAACGAGCCGCTCTCGGTCTGCGAACTGATGGCCAGCGGCCAGGTCATGTTCGGAGCGGGAGGCTCAAATTTGGCCATTGCAGCCAGCTTGCGGTAGTACTTGCTTTTGTCGTTTGCGAAGTTTCCATAGACATGCTTCATACAGTATTTCTGGCTGCTGCCAAGAAAGCTTGCCTTCTGGACGATATAAGTATCTGCCTGGCCGCCGCCGGCCAGAAAACGCACCACCTTATATTCGGTTTTCACGGGACGGCCGTTTTTGTACTCGCTGAAGGCGAGCTTGGTGCCGGGAGCAAAATTGCCCTGATTTGCCATATACTATCCTTCTTTCACAATTATTTGCAGGAGCTTGCCGGCGGCATCCGCTGCCTTCCGGGGCAGCGGAGCAAGAGCCGGCGCGTTGCCGGGTGCGGAGGGGAAATTTTGGCGGAGCCACTGGTGCCGGTGGCTTTCCATGTAGACGTCAGACTTGAGGAAAAACTCATAGTCGGGCGGCTTCGTCTGCAGATCCCAGGTGACATCGAGGTGGTACCATTGGGGACTGCTGCACCCTGGCAGCTGCAGGAACACGATGTTCCAGGCGTGTAGGCCGGGCTTCTCTCCGCCGCCGTCCCCTTCGCCGTGGATGATCTGGCAGGGGATTCGTTTGGCAAGGCACAGACGAAGGAAAAGCTGCGCGATCCCTTCACACACACCAGTCTGGATCAGAAGGGGCTTGTACCACAGGAAGGTGGTTTCCTCCGGAGGGTCCTGCTCCAGCGCTGCATGGTCGTAGGTCACATTTTGTGCGATCATGTCGTAGAGCAGCTGCACCAGCTTGTACGGCTCTGCGTCCGGAAGGCTTTGTGCAAAGCGCCGGAGGATCGCCTCGGCCCGTTCGCTGGCCTGCGGGTTTGCCTGCACCAGCTTTTGTCGGTAGTAGACGATTCGGTTGACGCCTCCGTACGAGCCATCACCCTGCAGAGCTTCGCGGTTTTCGTCAAGCAATCGGCCTCTCTCCTTTCCTTTTTCTCAGCGTTGCGGTCCAGCGGTTTGCGTCTCGCTTGCTGTGACATCAGTATACCATGTTTCGACATAAAATCAAGCGTTACTACGATAAATATTTTCCGAGTTTTCACTCGGAACCGGCCCGCATTCCGGCTTTTTCCGCCGCTTTTTTTGGGATTTTCGGGCGCCGGCAGGGCTGTTCCGGGCCGTTCGGTGCGCTGCGCTTGGAAAAAGATTTTTTTCTGACCGGAAAATGAGAATTTTCGGGCGAACCGGCAGGATTCCGGGTTTTGAGACCGCTTTTTTCGGAATAACGGTTTTTGACCCGAAAATCGGCTGCGATTCCGAGTCTTTTCTCGGAATTGATTCCGGTTGTTTTCTGATTCGGAATTTGTTATAGTAGAGCCAGAACACTGCGGACACTGCTTTTATAAAGAAGGAGGACTAAAAAATGGGCTTGTATTATGGCGGCGGAGAGGAAACTCTGGCAGAAGCTTTTAAGGGAATGTTTGGAATGTGGGAAAAAATGATGGGCCTGTACGGGCAACCTGCAAACCCTGCGCTCCCCGAGGATGCCGTGATGGTGAGCAGGGAAGATCTGGAACATCTGAACCAGTACATTCAGACCGTGGCTCAGAAAGAGGATAAGCTTGAGCAGTGGGCGAAGAACCTTGCGTTCAGGGAAAACCGGCTGAAAACCAGCAAAGAGGAACAGGAGATCCGGCGTCAGACTCTGGAGCAGGACGAAAAGAAGCTCCATGAAGAGCAGAAGGCTCTGGCTAAAGATCAGCAGGCTTTCGCCGACGAGAGAAACAAATGGAACACGGAGCTGACAGAGCGGCGCAGCACCTGCGAACGCCTGAAGGCTGAGGCCGATGCAGCAGAAAAGCGCCGCGACGAAGCGGCTGCACGCGCGGCAGGGGTTGAGGTCAGAGAGGCAGCGCAGAATGCGAGAAAAGAAGCGCTTGATGCGCGCACTACCCAGCTTGATGCATGGGAGCTGCGGCTGACCGGCCGCGAAGAGGCTCTGGAACAAAGAAATGAATGGGCCGCAAGCCGCACGGCTGCGCTGGACAGCCTGAAGAGCACCCACGACAGCATCGGTGAGATCCTGGCCGCGG
>OIZI01000804.1_pt1 | contig 14871 bp, 14 predicted proteins | sample 1588441 | NCBI WGS metagenome assembly OIZI01 (sample SAMN03283284) | human gut metagenome | biome: human-associated habitat; material: feces | host: Homo sapiens | place: Peru | collected 2012
GGTTACTATCTAATTAACCTATATTACATAAACAACTCTACAAACCCAAATTTATCTAATTAATTAATCATAACACAAAAACAAAATTGACAAACTAAAATTTGCAATATAATATTTAGTATTTAGTCGAAACAAAACATTAACGGAAATGGTATAGGGTAGTGTAGGGTTTTAGAGGTTTTACTATTCTTTATACAAGAAAATATAAATATATAATATATAGAGAATTTTAAAAAAGGGTACAAACCATACACTACCATATGCCACAAGTTTATTAGTGAACAATCTATAAAATTTAGACAAAAGAAAAAGACCAGAGTATAAACTCTGGTCAGTACTTTCGTTTAAGTTATCTATTAAATTAGACTGCTCTTGTAACCTTACCTGAACGTAAGCAACGGGTGCAAGCGTAAACACGCTTAGGCTGACCGTCAACAATAGCCTTAACTCTCTGTACATTAGGCTTCCAAGTTCTGTTAGATCTTCTATGTGAGTGAGATACCTTAATACCAAAAGTAACGCCTTTACCGCAGAAATCACACTTTGCCATGTGTCTGCACCTCCTTAGCAATTTAAATAGTCGTTTTACATTTAGCAACTATGATATAATAACAGATATTTCTTGATTTTGCAAGTGTTTTTTGAAAATAAATTATTTTTATATTGAATAATATTGAAAAAATCAACACTTTTCAACGGAAATGTACAGAAAAATAATTATTTTGTAATATTCCTGTAATTTTTCTTTAATAACCTTGTAATTTTTCTATATATACGCTATAATAAAATGAATATTAAATTGAAAATAGGTGAATTTATGTTAAGTGAACTAATCTCTGCTTTTCGTGGAGGTCAAGTTGATTTTCAGTCAATTGTAATTCAGCTTTTAGCACTGCTTGTAATTATCTTTCTTGTGCTACCTTTCCATGAATGGGCTCACGCATTTACTGCACTAAAACTAGGTGATACTTCTGTAAAATACAGAGGTAGACTTTCCTTTAATCCACTTGCACATATAGATGTAATGGGTTCAATTTGTCTATTATGCTTTGGCTTTGGTTGGGCAAAACCTGTACCCATTGACCCTCGTAATTTTAAGAATGAAAAGACAGGTATGGCTATTACTGCCTTGGCAGGACCTGTTGCAAACTTAATAGCAGCTCTTGTAGGTGACCTTATTTTCTTTGCTATTGGAGCATTTGCACCATCATTCTTTATGACTACTGTTGGTGGTTATATCGGTTATTTTCTAAGATATTATGTAATGATTAATGTATATCTTGCAGTATTTAACCTAGTGCCAATCCCACCACTTGACGGTTCAAAAATTCTATTTGTATTTTTACCGGACAGAATTGTTTATAAATTTTATCAGTATGAAAGATATATTATGTTTGCATTATTTGCTTTACTATGGATGGGATTCCTATCAACTCCACTTGCATATTTAAGTAATTTTGTACAGAACGGTATTGACTTTATTGCTAAGTTACCTTTCTTGTGGGCATTCTAACTATGGTAGAAAATAATGTAATGGTGACTCCACCTGAGAATAACGAAAATCAAAAGTTTCAGTATCATACAGAGGTTTTTGACGGACCACTTGATTTATTGCTGACTCTTATCGCAAAGAATAAGATTGACATTTGTGATATTGTTATTTCTGACTTAATAGACCAGTATCTTGAACAAATCAAGATTATGGAAGAAAACGAAATGGATATTGAGTCTGAATTTTTACAAATGGCAAGTAGGCTTGTGCATATTAAGTCAGTAATGCTACTTCCTAAGTATGAGGAAGAGGCTGAGGAACTTCAAAAGGAACTTACAGGTCAGCTGATTGAATATAAATTGTGTAAAGAGATTGCACAGAAACTTGCACCTATGGTTTGTTTTGATTATTATTCAAAAGAGCCTAGTAAGATGAATTTTGATATGACTTATAATAGAAGTCATGACCCTAATGATATGGTAAAGGCATATATCTCAGCAGTTGGCAGAGGTAAAGCAAAGCTACCACCACCTAAAGATGCTTTTTCAGGTATTGTCAGCAGAAAGATTGTTTCTGTTTCATCCAAGATTATTACCGTTATGAGAAAGCTATATAAAGGAAAAACTGTAAAGTACAGTTCACTTTTTGAGGCTGCTGAAGGCAGAAGTGACCTTGTAGCAACATTCCTTGCAGTTCTTGAACTTGTAAAAGGCAAGAGAGTAAGGGTTGAGGGTGATGGAGATAATGCTGAAGTAAAAATGATTTAATTCTTTTGAGGAATAATATATGAGTAATGAAGAAATGAAAAGAGCTATGGAGGCAATACTTTTTGCTGCCGGTGAGTCGGTAGAAATTACAAGAATTGCCCAGTCCCTTGAAATAACTCCTAAAAAAGCAGAAAGCCTTTTAGAAGAACTTAAAGAAGAATTTAATGCCCAAAATCATGGCTTTAAACTAATGAGATACAAGGATAACTTTCAGTTTGTAACTCATAAGGAGTTTGGAGAACAAATAAGAACAGTTATGGACTTAAGCAGAAAGAAACCACTTTCCGGTGCTGCAATGGAAGTTCTGTCTGTTATTGCATATAACCAACCGGTAACAAAGGCATTTGTTGAGCAAATTCGTGGTGTTGACTGTTCCGGCGTAATCGGTTCACTGACTGTTAAAGGATTGATTGAAGAACAAGGCAGACTTGAATTACCGGGTAGGCCTTTGCTTTATGGTACTACCGAGAATTTCCTAAAATGTTTCAACATCAGTTCAATTGATGAACTTCCTCCAATTCCAAAGGATGAAAAGGAAGAAAATGACTCTGATAATCAGGATAATGAGGAAACTTCTACACAAAATAATGAAGATGAAAAAGTCACAGGTACACCGGAAGAAATTGTTAATATGGCAACTAAGGAGTAAGTGATGACTGCTCTCATCATAATATTTTCTATATTACTTTTTCTTTTCTTAATCAGCTTAATTAAAATTAATGTAATAGCAGAGTATAGGAACAAACCAAAAGTTACCCTAAAAATACTGTTCATAAAAATTAATATTATTAAAGAAAAGAAAGCAAAAAAGAAAAGTACTTCCAATAAACAAAAATCACAAACCAAAAAGAAAAATACTAAGAAGAAAACTAAAAAAAATGACACTAAAAAAGAAAGCAAATCTACTGCTTTATTAAAAAAACAAGGTGTGTCAGGTCTTTTAGATATTTTGAAAAGACTACTTTCTATTGCAAAAGGTTCTTTAAGTAATTTCTTTAAGTACTTTATAATTCATAACTTTGATGTAAAAGTCACTTTAGGTGGAGATGACCCAAGTGATACTGCTTTAGGTTATGGTGCAGTTTGTGCAGTAGTTTATCCTGTAATGGGTAGGTTATATACTACTCTTAATATTGAGGACTATACTGCTGATGTGGTATGTGACTTTAATGAAGACAGCAAAACAACAGCTTTTGCTTATTTATATGGTTCAATAAGAATAATATTTATTTTGAAGATTGCATTTGGTGCATTGTTCAAAATAATTAAGACATATTTAAAAATGAAATTTAGATAAGGAGAATTGCTATGAGTGAACATCCTATTGAAAGCCTAATGGGCGTTACAATGCAGAAAATTAGAGAAATGGTAGATGTAAATACTATTATCGGTGATCCAATTACAACACCTGACGGTACTGTAATTGTTCCTGTTTCTCAGGTTAGTTATGGTTTTGCAAGTGGTGGTTCTGATTTTCCATCAAAGAAAGACGGTAGAGATTGTTTTGGTGGTGGTTCAGGTGCAGGTATCAAAATCACACCTGTAGGTTTCTTAACTGTTTGCAAAGGTGAAGTAAGAATGATTCCGGTTACTGAAAGTGAAGGTACTTTTGATAAGGTTATGGATATTGTTCCTGAGGCTTTCGACAAAATCGGTAGTTTCTTTAAGAAAGATAAAAAGAAAAATAAAGACAACGGTACAACACCTGAAATTACAGTTGATGATAATGAAGTAGAAATGTAATTTGCATTTGTACTAATAGTATGTACTGCTTCATAACATATTTTGAGGTGGTATTTTGAAGAGAGTAATTTCGCTTTTAGTTTTATTTGTTTTTTCATTTTCATTACTTACTATAAATGTTAAGGCAACTGAAGTTACCACATCAGCAATGGGGACAGTTCTCTATTGTGTGGATAATAATTCAGTATTGTATGGAAAAAATGAAAATGTAAAAATGAAGATGGCATCAACTACAAAGTTAATGACTGCTTTATTAACTATCGAATATGCAGAAAAGCACAATAACCCTATAGTTACCTTTAAGAAATCTATGATAGAAGAAGGTAGCTCAATGTACCTTAAAGTTAATGAAAAGGTAACACTAAAGGACTTGTGTGTGGGTATGCTTTTGCCTTCCGGTAATGATGCTGCCACTGCCTCTGCAATTAAGATTTCAGGTAGTAAAGAAAAGTTTGCAGAATTAATGAACAAAAGAGCAAAGCAGATTGGTATGGAAAACACTAACTTTGTAACACCCTCGGGACTTGATGATGATAACCATTTTAGCACACCCTATGATATGGCTCTTTTGATGAAGGAATGTTCTGAGAATAAAGAGTTTATGAAGATTTGTGGTAGTAAATCTATGACAGTTTCTTTCGTTTCACCAAAGGATAAAATTGTTACATATCAAAACCACAACAGACTTCTTTCTCTGTATGAAAATTGTATCGGTGGCAAAACAGGTTATACAGAAAGTGCCGGAAGATGCCTTGTTACTATTGCTAAGAAAAATGCCATAACGCTGATTGCAGTAACTTTAGGTGATAAGAATGATTGGAAAGACCATATAAATTTATATGACTATGGCTTTTCTAAGATAAAAACAAAAGTTTTTAAAGAAGAAACTTTGGTACAGCAGTTAGTTGGTGGAGTTAAGGATAAGACAAATATAAAGCTAAAAGAAAAAGTATTTATTCTAAATAACAAAAGTGATAAAATAGAAAGAAAGATATTTCTTTCACCATTTGCTTATTGTCCAATAAAAAATGGTGACAAAGCAGGTGTTATAAATTATTATAGGAATGGAAAACTTCTTGAGAAAAATATAATAAAGTATCAAGAAGATATTGAGTATAGGGAAACGGAAAAAAGTTTCTGGGATTTTATAAAGGAATTGTTCAATGGCTAAGAAAGAATTAGTAAGATTACAGAAAATGATGGCTGATTGTGGAGTAGCATCCAGAAGAAAGTCAGAAGATTTAATCAGACAAGGTAGTGTAAAGGTTAACGGAAGAGTTGCAGTTATCGGTGACAAGGTTGACCCTGTAAATGATAAGGTTTTTGTTAAGGGTAAAAGAATCAAGGGTACTGCAATGCCTAAGAAAAGATATATTATGCTACACAAACCTCGTGGTTATGTTACAACTATGAGTGATGAAATGGGAAGAAAATGTGTTGCAGAATTAGTTTCTGATATTGAAGAAAGAGTATATCCTGTAGGCAGACTTGACAGAGATAGTGAGGGTATGCTACTTATGACAAATGACGGTGAATTTGCAAACACAGTAACTCACCCAAAGAAAGATATTTATAAGGTTTACAGAGTAACAGTAAGACCTAGCATCAGTGACGAACAGGTTACACAAATGATGATGGGTATGACTATTGACGGCTACAAGACTAAGCCTTGTGAAGTTCGTATTATCACCCGTCAAGAGGGCAGAGTTGTGCTTGAAATTCTACTTCACGAAGGCAGGAACAGACAGATTAGAAAAATGTGTGAACAGTTAGGCTTGGAAGTTGCAAGATTAAAGAGAACTGCAATCGGTACAGTAAAACTTGGTATGCTGAAAACAGGTGACTGGAGAGATTTAACACAAAAAGAAATTGATAAATTAGTGGCAAATCCAAACCCATCATCACATTCAATTTAATTATGAATTGTTATAAAAGCTAAGGCTAACAGTTGTAGAAATTGCTATGAAAATTTTGACCCACAGTTGTAGAAATTTCTATAAAATTTTTGGCTTACAGTTGTAGGGGCGAACATTGTTCGCCCGTTAATAAAGAGAAAAAATTGTTACGGGAAATCAATGATTTCCCCTACACACTATCGAAAGAAATTTGCTAATAACAAAATCTGTTTGTATTATCATACTATGATTTCCATAAGTTCACATTAACAAATCAAACTTCGCCTATGGCTCGTTTTCTTTGATGTTTACTTAATTGTTCGCCCATTAATAAAGTGTGATGACTGTTCTATTGGCAAGTGGTCAACAAAGTTAGTTTATACAACTTTAACTAAGCATTTTATTATTAAATTAAATGTGTACAATTATATGCATTTTGTTCATAATAATAGGAAAATACACTATTAATTCTATGCTTATGGATTTGCGTATTTTTGAGCAATTTGACTATAAATTACGCATAAATCTTCAACAATTATTTAAAGTGTGCAAAAATAAATCTTTGCACACTTTTTTCTTGTAAAAAAATATATTTTGGGATATAATGATTTATGTAGTATTTTAATATAGACACAGTATAAATACACGAAAGTGAGGAATAGAGATGAGTACAGAAAAAATTACTCAGGCTAAGGCTGAAATCTCAAAAACTTCTGCTTATAAGGTAATTACAGAATTTTTTGATGAGGGTAGCTTTATTGAAATTGACACATATGCAAAGTCAGGTGACAACTATGCAGAAGCTGTTGCCGGTTATGGTTCTGTAAACGGACTACCTTGCTATGCTTTTTGTCAGAATATTGATGTTGCAAACGGTGCTATGAGTAAGGCACAGGCAGCAAAACTAAAGAAGGTATATGACCTTGCACTAAAGAACGGTGCTCCTGTTGTAGGTATCTATGATAGTCTAGGTGGTAAGCTAAAGGAAGGTAACGAACTTCTAAATGCTTACGGTACAGTTCTTCATGCAGCAAGTACACTTTCAGGTGTTGTACCACAGATTTCTGTTGTACTATCAGATTGTCTAGGTACTTCTGCTATTACAGCTTCTTCTGCTGACTTTGTTATCAAGGCTAAAGATGCTAAGATTTCTGTTCAGACTTCTGATGATGAAGGTTGTAACTGTTCAGTTGCAATTATCGCTGACGATAAGGAAGACGCTATTTCTAAAGCTAAGGATCTTATCCTTTATATGCCATCTAACAACCTTTCAACTGCTCCTTGTGCAGAAGAATTCGGTCCTGATCCTGAAGGCAAGTGCATTGTATGCAAGACACTTGATGCAGGTTCTGATGTTAAGCTATATGACCACATTGGCGAAACTGCTAAGGTTGGTTTTGCTAGACTACAGGGCGAAGTTGTTGGTGTTGTACAGACTAAGGGTGGCAAGATTCAGAAGCCTGACGGCAAGAAGATTACAAAGCTTGTTTCTTTCTGTGATGCTTTCTCAATTCCTGTTATCACATTCCTAAATAGTGAAGGCTTTGATTGTCTTGGTGCTGCAACTTCTGTTACAAATGCTTATGCAGAAGCTACAACAACAAAGATTACAGTTATTACAGGTAAGGCAGTAGGTCCTGTATATGTAGCAATGGCAGGTTCAGGTGCAATGACAGATTTAACATTTGCTCTACCTGAAGCAGTTGTTTCTCCACTTAACGAAATGGCAGCAACATTCCTACTAGCTCCTGAAAAGATGGAAGTTCCTGTTAAGGATCAGCCAAAGGTAGCTGAAGAGTTTGCTAAGGCTAACCTATCAGCATTTAAGGCTGCTGAAGACGGTGTTATCGAAAATATCGTTACAGAAGCAGAACTAAGAACTGTTCTTGGTCAGTCAGTAACAATGCTAATGAGCAAGAGAGTTTCTACTCTACCAAAGAAACATTCAACAATCGGTTAATATATTACAATCAAAGGGGAATTTAAGATGAAAAATTTAAAGATTACAGTTAATGGCACAACATATGATGTACAGGTTGAAGAAACAGGTGCTTCTTCAGCACCAGTAGCTTCTGCTCCAGCTCCAGCTGCAGCACCAGCACCGGCAGCTGCTCCGGCTCCATCAGCAGGTGCAGGTACAAAGGTTGAATCACCTATGCCTGGTACAGTTCTTGATATTAAGGTTGCTAACGGTGCAACAGTTAAAGAAGGCGAACCAGTTGTAATTTTGGAAGCTATGAAGATGGAAAACGAAATCAATGCTCCTTGCTCAGGTACAGTTACTTCTATTTGTGTTAACAAGGGTGACTCTGTTGACTCAGGTACAGTACTTGTAACAATCGGCTAATAACTGGAAGGAAGATTAAAATGGCTAAGAAACTAAAAATTACAGAAACAGTTCTTAGAGATGCACATCAGTCACTTCTTGCTACAAGAATGCCACTTTCTGATATGTTACCAATTCTCCCGGAACTAGATAAAATCGGATTTTATTCACTAGAATGTTGGGGTGGTGCAACATTTGATGCTTGCCTAAGATTTCTAGATGAAGACCCATGGGAAAGACTTCGTACACTTCGTAAGGAATGTCCTAACACAAAGCTACAGATGTTATTCCGTGGTCAGAATATGCTTGGTTATCGTCACTATGCTGATGATGTTCTTGAATATTTTGTTCAGAAGTCAGTAGCTAACGGTATTGATATTATCAGAATTTTCGATGCTCTTAACGATATTAAGAACCTTGAAACAGCTGTTAAGGCTGCTAAAAAGGAAGGTGCTCATGCACAGATCGCTATGAGTTACACAACAGGTCCTGTATTTGATAACAAATACTATGTTGACTATGCTAAGAAGATTGAGGCTATCGGTGCAGATTCTATCTGTATCAAGGATATGGCTGCTCTACTTACACCATATAAGTGTGAAAGCCTAATTAAGGACCTTAAGAAGGCAGTTAATATTCCAATTCAGCTACACACACATGCTACTGCAGGTCTATCTTCAATGTGTATTATGAAGGCTGTAGAAAATGGTTGTGATGTTGTTGATACTGCTATGTCACCACTAGCTGACGGTACATCTCATTCACCAACAGAATCAATCGTTGCTGCATTCCAGGGTACAAAATATGACACAGGTCTTGACCTAGCTGCTCTAGCTAACATTCGTGAATACTTTATGGGACTAAGACAGAAGTACCTAGACAGTGGTCTAATTGACCCTAAGATGCTTGCTACAGATGCATCTGCTCTACTATATCAGGTTCCAGGTGGTATGCTATCTAACCTACTATCTCAGCTAAAACAGGCAGGTAAGGAAGATAAGCTTCTTGATGTTATGAAGGAAGTTCCTAATGTTCGTAAGGATGCAGGTTACCCACCACTAGTTACACCATCATCACAGATTGTTGGTACTCAGGCAGTATTTAATGTTATCACAGGTGAAAGATATAAGATGGTTACAAATGAATTTAAGGATCTTGTTGCCGGTAAGTATGGTACAACTCCACTACCAATCGACCCTGAATTCAGAACAAAGATTATTGGCGATATGCAGCCAATCGACTGTCGTCCTGCTGACCTACTAAAGCCTGAACTTGAAGAACTAAAGAAAGAAGCTGCTCCTTTCGCAGAAAAGGAAGAAGATGTACTTTCTTATGCTATGTTCCCTAAGGTAGCTAAGGACTTCTTTGAAAAGCGTAGAAACAAGAAAATCGGTCTTAACAACAACGCTGACAAAGAAAATATGATTCATCCGGTTTGATTGTAAACTAAATTAATTACACCACCCATTTTTGGGTGGTGTTTTTTGTTGCCTTGTAATATTTTCTGTTTCATAGAATAAACTGTATGGTAGAAAGTTTAGGTGACAAAATGAATATAAAAATCGGACTTGCAGGTAATCCTAATTGTGGCAAAACAACTTTGTTCAATCTATTAACCGGTAGCAATCAGTATGTAGGTAATTGGTCAGGTGTAACGGTAGAGAGTAAAGAGGGTATATTAAAAAATCATAATAACATAACTATAACCGATTTACCCGGGATTTACTCACTATCCCCATATTCACCGGAAGAAGTTGTTGCAAGAAATTACCTTGTAAACGAAAAACCAAATGTAATTATCAATATTGTTGACGGAACAAAATTAGAGAGAAATCTATACCTAACACTTCAACTTATGGAAATAGGTGTACCCATAGTTGTTGCAATAAATATGATGGATGTTGTCCGAAAAAATGGTGGTAAAATTTATATAGAAAAACTGTCAAAAATACTGGGTATTAAAGTGGTAGAAATCTCAGCACTTAAAAACTTAGGCGTAGATAACTTAATCAATACAACAATTCAAGTTGCGAATAATAAAACTTCACCACCAAAATTTATGAAGTATAATTCTAATATAGAAAATACTTTGCAATTTATTGAAAGCATAATTAATAATAATTCTACTAAAGAAAAATCAAGGTATTATTCAGTAAAAATTTTTGAAAAAGATAAATATATTTTAAATTCATTAAATCTAAATTTAAAAACTATAAATAAAATAAATAGTAAAATTGATTCTTGTGAAGAATTATATAATGATGAATCAGTAGCACTAATAATAAATGAAAGGTATAAATTTGTTGAAGTTCTTCTCAGCAATTGCTACTCAGCCGGTAACAAGTCTAGCGATAGTTCAAATAAAGTAGATAATATTCTTTTAGGGAAATATACTGCTATTCCAATTTTCATTCTAGTAATTTTTCTTATTTATTACATATCCGTTAGTTTGGTAGGAAATTTAACTTCCGACTTTATTACATCAGTAATTTTTGATGACTTGTTAAGTAACAGTATAAAAACTTTTCTCACCACTATTAACTGTTCGAATATTCTGATTTCACTAATTTGTGACGGTATAATTAATGGTGTAGGTAGTGTTATAGCTTTTGTTCCTGAACTTATTGCATTATTTTTCTTTTTAGGAATATTAGAGGATATAGGTTATATGTCCCGAATAGCCTTTATTATGGACAAAATTTTCAGAAAATTTGGACTTTCAGGCAAAAGTATAATTCCTTTACTTATTAGTTCAGGTTGTGGTGTACCGGCTATAATGTCAACAAAAACTATTGAAAATAAAAGGCAAAAGATTATTACAGTCATCACCACAACAAATGTACCTTGTAGTGCCAAGTTGCAAATTATTGCACTTATTAGCAGTACAATTTTCTCAAATAACTTTCTTGTAGCACCGATAATTTATTTTTCTTCAATTATTTTTGTGCTGATTTCTTCATTAATTCTCAGTAATCTGAACATTATAACCACAACAGATTCACCATTCATAATGGAAATTCCTAACTATCATCTACCTTCATTAACCACGATTTTTACACATCTATTCCAAAGAATAAAAGCCTTTTTAATTAAGGCAGGGACTGTTTTGGTGGTGGCTTGTATCATCATTTGGCTACTTTCTAATTTCGGTTTTGCTAATGGAAAATTCACCTATTTAAATGGTGAAAATCAAAATAACTCACTAATGTGTTATTTTTCAGCGTCAGTTTCAAATTTGTTTTATCCTTTGGGTTTTAACAATTGGCAATGTATCGGTGCAACTTTTTCAGGAGTTTTCGCAAAAGAAAATATAGTTTCATCACTAAATGTGTTTCTGAATTCCAATGAAACTATAAAATCAGTTCTGCCAACATATTCCTCAGCGATTAGTTTCTTGGTATTTAACTTGCTAAATTCCCCTTGCATCGCCTCAATAATTGCAATGAAAAAGGAACTTGTAAGCAAGAAGTTATTTATTTTCGCATTGCTATATCAAAATATTTTTGCCTACATAGTATCATTAATCTTTTACCAACTAATAGGATTTTTCCTAGGTGAAGTGCAATTAAATGTTTTTACAATAGTATCAATATTCATTGTAGGAATTATAATTAATATTCTATTAAAGAAAAAGCCTTCTAAAATTTAGAAGGCTTTTGTTCTGTATATTAACTTATCCTTTAATAATTTGCTGAGTAAATTCATTGTTTAGTATAGTGTTGTTGCAACTTGCAAGTGACCACAACCTTGTTGCAAGGTTCTCAATTTCAAAGATTTTCTTTCCATTTTCATCAAGCTTATCATAACCGATTTTCACATTGGTTATTAGTGGCAAAGTGCCATTTTCCTTGATTTCTTTCAGTAATTTACTGCCTTTTTCTGTGAAACCAAGAACCCTAATGTATGGCACACTAATTTCTTTAACAGAATTATCAATACCAAGAATTGCCCTACAAATTATTCTCCTAATCCTTGACATTGTGTATCTTTTAGTTTTCAGTTTTTCACATAATTCATTAAAATTGTTAGTATTTTGAACAACTTTAATTATCCTATTTTCAAAACCCTCCTGAACATCAGGAATATTTCTAAGGTCATTTTCTGTCATAGAAGATAGTTTGTAAAGAATAATTTTCTCAATATTTTCAATTTTTGCAGTATCGGTAATAGGGTATTTAGGTGTATATAATTCTCTGTTAGAATAATTATCTCTTATATAACTACCACTGGCAAAGTCACCATTGGAAAATTTATCATTATGCCCTGCACCTTTTCTGGAAAAAGTAATTGCTGAAATGTTGCTGTTTTCAAGGGACTTTAAATATTCCATACCCAATATATTGTTAGAACCATCAAATAGGTTTGCAATATCATCAGAATATAATTCTGATATAGAATTATGAATAGCCTTGGGATAGGTAACACCTTTATTCATATTTTCTTTTATAAGGTTTTGCACATTTTCATCTTTAAGAGCAGAAATTCCCTTTTTCAGTAAATCAACATCACCACATTCACTGCCAAAAACAACTTTGTCAATTATATTAGTACCTTTCAAAATCTCAATAGAACTTTTCCCAAAGTCCTCTGCACTTGATAATGAGTAAACAGAAGGTAATTCCAATACAAGGTCAACACCATTTTTTAGTGAGGCAAAGGTTCTATCCATTTTGCTAATAATAGATATGTCACCTCTTTGCACAAAACTACTGCTCATTACCGTAACTACTGTGTCATTTTCAGTTTTAACCTTGTCAATTAGCCACTTATGACCATTGTGAAAAGGATTGAATTCCGATACCAAACCGTATATCATAAAAATCTCCTAAATACTTGAAATACTACAATTTTTGACTTATAATAATATCGTTAATTATTATATAACAAATGAATGAATCATTCAACAGGAGGATATAATGAAAGTATTAGTAATTAATGCTGGTTCTTCTTCTCTAAAGTATCAGTTATTTGATATGGAAGATGAATCAGTTCTATGTAAAGGTAATTGTGAAAGAATCGGTGTTGGCGATAGTCTAGTTGGTTATAAGAACTATAAAGGTCAAGAAAAGACTGTAAAAGTTGAAATGAATAACCACACAGAAGCATTTATGCAGGTTAAAGAACTTCTAACTGACCCAGAAGTAGGTGTTATTTCTGATGTTAAGGAAGTTGGTGCAGTTGGCCATAGAATCGTTCAGGGTGGTGCAATTTTCCACGAATCAACAGTTGTCACACCTATTACAATTGAACAGATTAACCTTCTTTCACCACTAGCTCCACTACATAACCCTGGTGCAGTTCAGGGTATCAAGGCTGCTCAAAGTGTATTTGGTAAAGATACTCCAATGGTTACTGTATTTGATACTTCTTTCCATGCTACAATGCCTGAAAAAGCATATATGTATGCAGTACCTTATGAATATTATGAAAAGTATTCTATCCGTAGATATGGTTTCCACGGTACATCTCATAGATATGTTTCAGCTAAACTTGCTGAATTACTAGGTAAAGATATTAAGGATACAAAGCTTATCACTTGCCATATCGGTAACGGTTCTTCAATCACAGCTGTTGAAGGTGGTAAAGTTATTGATACATCAATGGGTCTAACTCCACTGGATGGCTTTATGATGGGTACTCGTTCCGGTTCACTTGACCCTTCTGTTGTTACATATATTATGGAAAAAGAAGGTCTATCTGCAAAAGAAATGGATACAATCCTAAATAAGAAGTCCGGTTTACTAGGTATTTCCGGCGTATCATCAGATGACCGTGATGTTTGTGCAGCTGAAGACTCCGGTAATGAAAGAGCACATCTAGCTCACCAGATGCTATATTATCAGATTGCTAAGACAATCGGTTCATATTATATTGCACTAGGTGGTTGTGACGGTATCTGCTTTACTGCAGGTATTGGTGAACATCAGACACACCTAAGAAAAGCAGTTTTAGATTACCTAAATGTACTGGGTATTAAGTGTGATGACGAAAGAAACGAAACTGCTGACGGCACAGCACTACTAACTACTGATGATAGTAAAATCCCTGTATATGTTATCCCAACTAACGAAGAACTTGTTATCGCAAGAGATACTCAGGCTCTAGTTGAAAAGATGGATAAGTGATTTAATATAAAAATTGAAACTTTCAAAGCCTCCCTCGCTGAGGGAGGTGGCTTTGCGTAGCAAAGACAGAAGGAGTGGTTAACATTGTAAACTTGTTTACAATGTTACATATTAAATCATAATACATTAATAATATTGTTTGTAAAAGAATAAGTTATATTCATTTATTAAATACTTTAAATAATCTGGTCGGTGCAAAATAAAGCATCGGCTGTTTTCTTATAAGAAGAAAAATAGGAATTAATTGTGGATAATAGAAATAAATTTGAAAGTAAAAATTAAATTTCAAAAAAATATTTTAAATAATTTTGTGGGAAATACAAAGAATTATCAAATAGTATAGCAATTATTGATATCTATATAGCTATATATTGTGTAAAAATTAATTTAAATATCAATATATAGTGTAGTAAAAAGAAATTCAAAAAAAATTTAAAAAAGTTGAAAAAAAGTGTTGACAAAGTTGAGAAATAGCCGTATAATAAAACACGTTCCGCTGAGGGAACGGAAAAACTTAAGAGAA
>OIZI01000805.1_pt1 | contig 14862 bp, 15 predicted proteins | sample 1588441 | NCBI WGS metagenome assembly OIZI01 (sample SAMN03283284) | human gut metagenome | biome: human-associated habitat; material: feces | host: Homo sapiens | place: Peru | collected 2012
AGGACGGCAAAGTCAGCGCGCTCAAGGTCGAGCGTATGGAGCTCGGCGAGCCTGACGAGAAGGGCCGCCGCAAGCCCGTCGGCACCGGCGAGTATGAGACCATCGAGGTCGACAGCGTTATCGGCGCGGTCGGTCAGCAGGTCGATCTCGGCGGCATCGCCCCCGAGGGCATGGCCTTTAACAAGAACGGCACCGTGGTCATTGACCCGGTCACCGGCCAGACCACGCAGAGCGACATCTTCGCCGGCGGCGACTTTGTCACCGGGCCGAAGTTCGCCATCGACGCCATCGCTGCCGGACGCGTCGGCGCAGAGTCTCTGCACCGCTTCGTCAATCCCGGCCAGAGCCTGACTCTTGGCCGCAACCGCCGCGAGTTCATCGAGCTCAACAAGGAAGAGGCTGTCATCCCCATCGGCTTTGACAACGCCCCGCGTCAGGTTCCCGGTCACGATGCTGCAAAGGCCAAGACCTTCTCCAATGACCGCCTGACCTTCACCGAAGAGCAGATACGCAAGGAAGCCTCCCGCTGCCTTGGCTGCGGCGCTACCGAGGTCGACGAGAACCAGTGCATCGGCTGCGGCCTGTGCACCACCAAGTGCGAGTTCGACGCCATCCACCTCAGCCGCGACCTGCCCGATGCATCGAAGATGTACAAGGCCGAGGACAAGATGAAGGCCATCCTGCCCTACACGCTCAAGCGTGAGATCAAGATCATCAAGAATCGGAAGAACAAGTAATGCACGAACTCGGTACCGTTGTTTATATCATTGATACCGTCGACAAGCTCGCCGTCGAGAATCACCTGACCAAGATCGGTTCGGTGACTCTCGAGGTCGGCGAGGTCAGCGGCATCATCCCCAGCTATCTCTCGGATTTCTGGCTCTACGCCCGTAAAAAATCCGACTTCCTCAAGGAAGCCGAGCTGAAGATAGAGACTCTGCCCGCGGTCACCTTCTGTCAGGACTGCAGGCAGACCTATTCCACGGTGCAGTACGCCAAGGAGTGCCCGCACTGCCACAGCACGAACACCTTCCTCATCACCGGCAATGAGTACAACATCAAAGAGATAGAAGCAATGTAGTGTTTAACGCGATAGAACAGACAAAGGCGGCGTGACTTTGGTCACGCCGCCTTTATAAATTTGAATGCAAGCAAAAACCTCCTGTTGTATTGCCCAACAGGAGGTATGCTGTATGTCACAACGGAACACAGATATTGCACAATTGCGAAATGCAACGTCTCTAAAAAGTTCCTATGACTATTGGATTTTCAGGATTTTGCGCTTATTTCCGCATCGTAAATGCTTACTCCGCGTCTTCCCAGTTATGCCAGACATTCTGGACATCGTCGTTATCCTCGAACATGTCGAGCATCTTCTGCATGTTCTTGATATCGTCCTCATTGGTGAGCTTGATGTAGCCGTTCTGCGGCAGCATCTCGACCTGCGCGGAGAGAAGCTTGTAGCCCTTCTCAGTCAGCGCGTCGGCAACAGATGCGACATCGTCCTCCGCGGTGTAGACGGTCATGACCTCGCCGTCGGCCTCAAAATCGGCAGCGCCCGCGTCGAGAGCGTCCATCATCACGGTGTCCTCGTCAAGCTCTTCGTCCTCGTTGTCGATGACGATAACACCCTTGCGGTCGAAGGACCAGGACACGCAGTTGGCAGCGCCCATGTTTCCGCCGTACTTATCGAAGTAGTGGCGAATTTCGCCCGCGGTGCGGTTGCGGTTGTCGGTCATTGACTCGACAATGACGGCAACGCCCTGAGGACCATAGCCCTCGTAAACGACCTTTTCATAGTTCTCGGTATTGCCCGCGCCGAGCGCCTTATCGATAGTGCGCTTGATATTATCGTTCGGCATATTGGCGGCCTTTGCCTTGGCAATGACAGCCGCGAGTCTGGAGTTGCTGCGCGGATCACCGCCGCCGCCCTCCTTGACAGCCACGATCATTTCTCTGGCTATCTTGGTGAAGGCCTGCGCGCGCTTGGCGTCAGCCGCTCCCTTGGTCTTTTGTATGTTGTGCCACTTGGAATGTCCTGACATATAAACAACTCCTCTTGTATCTTGTGAATAAACGCATAGCAGCATTAACGGCAAATATTTTATCACATCGCCCGCGCTATGACAAGTAGTTTTTTACACGCATTTCGGGATAAGCAGAAGTCCTGCGCTGCCGGCATCCTCGGTCTGGTTCGCGGCGCTGATCTTTTCAACGCTCGAGTGGTACTCCTTCGCAAGCTCCCACATCGTCTCATCCCCGGCTCTGACGAGCGTGACTGCCGGGTACTGCGAAAGGTCGAAGCCGTTCTCCTCGTCAAGCTCTATCGAGTCCACTCTCCTGACCTCGACGCTGCCGACAGAAACGCAGCTCAGCTCCAGCGCCATGTGCCCGTCGACATACTGCCCGTCGGGACGCAGATAGACGTCCGTCAGGCGCGCCGAGCTGATCCTCACGCTGGCGCTCCCCTCGCCCTCCATGCCGATGCTGCGCCGCACCGCCGCAAGCTGTCCCTGGCTGCTTCGGTACACGACGTCTACATTCACCGCTGCGCTTATCTTCGTCTGCTCCTGCGAGATATGCGCCACCGACACGAATGCGCTGAGCACATCCGCGCAGTCCTCGACGATGCTTATCCTCTCGTCCGCGGCGAGCTTGAGCTTCTGCACCTCGGAGCCTGCATCGTAGCGGCAGGACTGCCTGCGGCACTCCGCCGGCATGAGGTTGCTGTAAGCATCGGCGATATATGTCATGCGCTTTCTGCTGCGGCACACGAGCTGCATCACCGCGTGAAGCTCCGCGTCGAGCGCCTTGTCGCCGTTCACGGTGTCTATAATGTCAAAGTACGCGCCCGTCAGCTCTATTGACGTACAGCAGCTGTCCATGCACTCCTCGCCGATATCGATTATCTGCGAAAACGGGGTGCAGAACTCCGTGCGCACGGGGTAGTTCACCTCGTCCGAGAGGTAGCAGACGGCAAGCTCCGCGCTGCCCTTGACTATCACCTTCGTGCCGATGAGCTGGCTGTCGCTCACGACGAATTCTGCTCTGCTCGACACGAGCCGTGATGGCTTCGGCTTGCCGCCGGGGAATGAAAACTGTTCGTTTACCGCGAAGGTCTTTTCACATACGGCGTCTGTGAACATGAGTTCGGCGCTCTCATAGCGCGCGTGCAGGCCGCGGCAGGCGTTCTCCGGCAGACGCGACTCTATGCTTATGCTCTCCTGCTTATAGCAGCTCAGCTCCCCGGATATCTCGAAGGTCACTGACACCTTGCGCGGGTTTATCACCCTCGCCTCCGTGCTGAGTATCGAGAGCTTTATCTGCGCCGCAGCGTCCGACTCTATCTCCGGCACCTCATACTCCACGGAAAAGCTCTTGCTGAGCCTGACGAAGGACATGCTCTCCTGGCTTTCTGTTATGTACAGCAGCGACGCTACCGCCTCGCCTGATATCAGTACGCCGCGGCTCGTGATGTCCTTGCTCTTGAGCATGACATAGCTCTGCACCGTCGCGATGCGGCCAATGTCGTCGTCCGTGTCCGGTACGACGCTCTCCGCGCTCTCCTGCACCTTCTTTGTCTGGCGGCTTATTTCCCGGTACATACTCACGTTTTTATTCTCAAATTTGATTTCCATATTCTTCTGCTCCTTGCTGCACAGTTTGTACAAGATATGCCCGCCGCGGCATCTTTATTACTTACGGGTAAATCTGGCTATCATATCGGAAATGAATTTCGGCAGCTTGAATATAAAAACTCTCATGTCTGCTCCTTTCCCCGGCAAGCCGTAATGATACTGTTATTTCAGCGGCAGCGTATATACCATATGCCAAGACCGATAAGGGCTGCGGCGAGAACGAACCACCAGAACTCCGTCGGCAGGACAAGGGACAGTATTATCACCACGCCCGCGGCTATCGCCGTGCAGCCCCATATACTGTGGTTACCTCTGCGCATAAAATGACCGCCCCCCGCGAAATGTATTCTCTGCATTCTACGCGGCGGACGGTCGTTTTATGTATCCGCTATTCAGTTTTCCCAAGACTTGCGCTGTGCGACTATTTCATACAGCCGCTGATAGGAGCTATAACGGCTTGGGGCTATTTCCCCAGCCGCGACTGCCTCCGTCACGGCGCAGCCCGGTTCTTTCAAATGTGCGCAGTCATTGAAGCGGCACTTGCCTATGTACGGGGCGAAATCAATAAAGTCGTGCTGCAAGCCCTCCTTGCTGATCTCGCATATCATCTCCACGTCAAGCGAGGCAAAGCCCGGAGTATCGGCTATGAATGTGCCCTCGCCGAGGTCGTAGAGCTCAACATGTCTTGTCGTGTGCTTTCCTCGGCCAAGGCGCTCGCTGACCTCGCCCGTCTCAATGTTTATCCCCGGAATGAGCGCGTTGAGTATGCTCGACTTGCCGACGCCGGAATTTCCGGTAAAGGCGCAGACCTGCCCTTTCAGCGCCCGGCGCAGTTCATCTATGCCCTCGCCGGTCTCCGCGCTCGTGCGCAGAACTCTGAAGCCTGCTTTCGTAAACACCGTGTACAGCGCGTCGCCCGGGTCGATGTCCGTCTTGTTTATGCACAGCACGAACTCACAGTCAGCTTCGGCTGCGATAACTGAGATCCTGTCGGCGAGGAAGGGATCGGTCACGGGGTTCGTGTTTGCGGCGACGAATACAAGCGTGTCGACATTCGCGACGGCGGGACGGATGAACCAATTGCGCCGCTCGCGCACGGAGTCTATACGTCCCTTGCCGTTTGCCTCAGGGCTGCACAGCACCCTGTCGCCGACGAGCGGAGACGTACCGTCAAGCCGGAAGCGCCCTCTCGCGCGGCACTCGAGCACACCAAGCTCTGTCTCCACATAATAAAAGCCGCTGAGCGCTTTTATGATTATTCCCTCAGTCATTACTCACCTGTAATTATCCGGGCCGGAGGAAACCTTGAGCTGAATCTTGGAGTGCTCCTCGACCTCGGTGAATGCGTTGATGCTCTGACCGATGACTGTGCCCGCGTCAAGGTCGCTCGAAACTCTGTCGGAGCCGCCGTAGCTGAGTCCGACGCTCTCAAGCTTTGATATTGCAGCATCCTCAGTAAGGCCAACAAGGTTCGGCATTTCGACATGGCCTATCTCAGGCCCCGAGCTTACGGTCACATACACGGTCGAGCCAGCGCTGAGCTGGTCGTTCGCGGCGGGACTCGTACTTATCACGTAGTCCTTTGTGACGGAGTTTGATGTAGCATTCTCGATCTCGACCTGGAAGCCCGCCTGCTGAAGGCGGTTCTTCGCCTCGCGGTAGTCGATGTTCACAACGTCAGGAACCGCCGTGAAGACCGTCCCTGTGCTGACGGTGAGCTCCACGCGGATGCCCTCGGGCGTCACCATCATGCTCCTGCCGGGGCTCGGGTCCTGCCCGAGTATCGTGCCGCTCTCGGTGTTCGTGTCCACAACGTAGACCACATTGAAGCTGTACATTGCCGCGAGGTCGGCGTTTTCAACGACCGCCTGATAGTTGCTGCCGATGAAGTTCGGCAGGCTGATGCGCTCCGCCGGGGAGAATATCTCACCGAGCCAGAAGTCCCACAAAAACGCGAACAGCAGTATGCTCAGCACGATCGCGCCGAACACGCCAGTGAGGAAGCTCACGCTCTGCGCGCGGCGATGCCGCACGGCGTAACGCTCCTTGTCCATCTCGCTCACAGAGCGGATGGGCACGACCGCCGGGTTCTCAAAGTCCTCTTCCTGCTCCTCGTTCTCAGTCTCCTCGGCCTTGAGCTGTGCCTGAGTAAAGGCGTCAAGGTCGTCAAGCAGCTCATTTGCGGACTGATAGCGCTCGTTTATAGGCGCGCTCATAGCCTTGAGCGTAATGCGCTCAAGCTCGGGCGGAATATCCGGGACAAGCTCATGCGGCGGCTCGGGGTCGGCGTTCATGTGCTTTACGGCGATCTCAGCTATCGTGTCGCCCTCGTAGGGCTTGTGCCCCGTGAGCATTTCATACATGACGACGCCCAGAGAATACACATCGCTGCGCGCATCCGGGCATTCGCCGCGCGCCTGCTCGGGCGCGATATAATGTATCGACCCTACGGCCTGACCGTTATTCTCGTATATCTCGTTTTCAAGCGCGGCAATGCCGAAGTCCGCGACCTTGACCGTGCCGTCGCGCAGCATCATGACGTTCTGCGGCTTTATATCGCGGTGGATTATCCCGCGCTCATGGGCGTGCGCTATCGCCTTTGCGATCTGCTTTGTGAAATGCAGCACCTCGCGCCACGCAAGCGCGCCGCGCCTGTCCATATACTGCCGCAGCGTGATGCCCTCCACCAGCTCCATGACTATGTATTCCATAGCGTCGCTGTGGCTGACATCGTACACCGCCACGATATTCGGATGAGACAGCATCGCAACGGCGTGTGCCTCGGCGCAGAAGCGGCTCCTGAACTCCTCGTCCGCCAGCATGTCCTCACGCATGATCTTCACCGCGACGTTGCGGTTGAGCCTATGGTCGAGCGCCTTATATACGATGGCCATGCCGCCCTCGCCGATGACCTGCAAAATTTCGTACCGGTCGTCAAGCAGCGTGCCTATATATTTGTCGTTGTTTTCCATATATTATACTCCACGATACTCCATGGGAAACTTCATCTCATCACCGCAACGACCGTGACATTGTCCCTCGCGCCGCGGATAAGCGCTTTGCTCATCAGTGCCCGGCAGATAAGCTCCGGATCCTGATATTCCTTTGCGTATTCGAGCATCTCAAGATCGGTCACCATATTGGAAAGGCCGTCCGAGCACAGCAGCAGGATATCCCCGGGCTGGAGCGAGAATTCAAAATAGTCCGGTCTGACCTCGGGCTCCGAGCCGAGCGCCCGCGTTATGACGTTCTTCTGCGGGTGGAGCCTTGCCTGCTCCTTTGTTATCGCGCCCGCCTCCACAAGCTCCTCGACCAGCGAGTGATCCCGCGTGATCTGGTATATGCTGTTTGCACGCTTGGAGATGTGATAGGCGCGGCTGTCGCCGACATTGATAATATACCCATTCCCGCCGGACTTAATCACCCCGCCGACAAGGGTCGTGCCCATGCCGCTGTAAGCCTTGTCAAACAGCGAATATTCATATGCAACGCCGTTTGCCTCGGCGCAGGCATTGGTAACGACTTCCTCATAGCTGACGTTTTTGATCGTTCTGGACGTAAGCCGATCGTATATATACGAGACGAAAGCCTTGTTCGCGACCGCGCTTGCGATCTCCCCCGCGTTCTCTCCGCCCATGCCGTCGCACAGCGCGGCGATAAGGCAGCTGCGCGCGGGGCAGCTCTCAATGATAAAGCAGTCCTGATTGTCTTTCCTGACTTTCCCCTTGTCGGTAAGGCCAAAGCTTTTCATATCGTCCTCATTTTCTCCCGGTGTCTCTGCCGGGGATCACTGCTTTTTCTGCATCTTCCTGCGCAGCTGGCCGCAGGATGCATCCACATCCCCGCCAAGCTTGCGCCTGACGGTGACGTTCACGCCGTTATCCTCGAGTATCTTTATAAACGCCTTCATATGCTCCGGCGTCGACGGCTGGAACTGGCGCTCCTCGACATGGTTGAGCGGGATAAGGTTCACATGCGCGGCGACGGCTCTCGCGTGCTTTGCAAGGAGCCTTGCGTGGTGCTCCGTGTCGTTCACGCCGTCTATCATCGCGTATTCAAATGATATCCGCCGACCGGTCTTTTCATAATATCTGCGGCATGCGGCGATAAGCGCGTCGACACCGCGGCCGCGGTTTGCCGGCATGATCTTTGAGCGCGTCTCATCATCCGGTGCGTGCAGTGATACAGAAAGCGTCAGCTGCATGTCGCGCTCGGCGAGATCGTCAAAGCGCTCTATGAGCCCGCAGGTGGAAAGCGAAATGTGGCGCATGCCGATGTTCGCGCCGTCCGGTCTGTTCACAAGCTCCAGGAAGCGCATGACATTGTCGAAATTATCAAGCGGCTCGCCTATGCCCATGAGCACTATGTTTGATATCGTCTTCCCGGAATCAAGCTGCGAAAGCAAGACCTCGTCCAATATCTCGGACGGTTCGAGGTTTCGCACAAGTCCGCCTATCGTCGAGGCGCAGAACGCGCAGCCCTGACGGCAGCCGACCTGTGACGAGACACACACGGTGTTGCCGTGCTTATAGCTCATCACAACTGTTTCGACGGCGTTTCCGTCCTTAAGTTCCCATAAATACTTAATTGTTCCATCAATGGCCGAGACCTGCTTGCCGATGACCTTCGGTTCGTACAGCTCATATTCGCCCTTGAGCTTTTCGCGCAGCGGCTTTGAGAGATTCGTCATCTTATCAAAGTCGCGCACGCCGCGGCTTAGCCACTGGACCACCTGCTTTGCCCTGAACTTCTGCTCGCCCAGAAGCGCGAAGTCCTCTTCAAGCTCCTCCGGCAGCATTGAAACTATATCTTTTTTCATAATATCACTGCCGCCTTCTCAGCTTCGCGGCAAAGAACCCGTCTGTCCCGTCGACATTCGGCCAAAAGGTGTACATCCCATCCGGCGCGCTGACGCCGCAGACCTCGAACGGCTCCGCCGTATATTCCCCGTTTCTTTCAAGAAACGCTTTTACCGTATTTTCGTTTTCCTCCGCCGTCACTGTACAGGTCGAGTATAGCAGCACGCCGCCCGGACTCACGTATTTGGAAACGTTGTCCAATATCTCGCCCTGTATTTTCGGAAGCTCCGCGATGCTCTCGGGAGTCTTGGAGCGTATCTCCGGCTTCTTCGCAATAACGCCGAAGCCCGAGCACGGCACATCCGCAATGACGGTGTCGAAGCTCTCCGCAAGCTCTGCCTTAAACTCCCTCGCGTCCATCGCGGCTGTCTCTATAATGTCTATCCCGAGCCGCTGTGCGCCGTCTCTCACAAGGCGCAGCTTCTTCTCGTGAATGTCGCAGGCGAGTATGCTGCCGCGGTTTTCCATAGCTATCGCCGCGGCAAAGGATTTCCCGCCGGGGCAGGAGCATGCGTCGAGCACACGCATACCCGCTTTCGGCGCGGCGATCTCCACCGCCATCCGCGCAGCGCGATCCTGCACATAGAACAAGCCCTCGTCAAAGCCCGGAAGCTCCGTCGCCGAGCCGCCCGGGAGCGTGATGCAGCCCTCCGGAGCGTCGCAGCGCTCATACTCAAGCTCCGCCCTCGCAAGCGCCCGCGCGTAGTCCGCCGCGCTGACCTTCAGCGTGTTCACCTGAATGCTCAGCGGTGCGGGGCTGTTGCAGCAGCGCAGGAACTCTTCCGTAAAATCATAGCCCTTGCGTTCTATAAGATACTGCACCAACCATGCGGGATGGCTGTATTTTATCGAGAGATAGCCCGCCGTGCCCTCGCCGGGTATCGGCGGCAGCGAGTTTATATTGTCCGCGATCCTGCGCAGCACAGCGTTCACGAGTCCTGCCGCTCTCGCGCAGCCCTGACTTTTGCACAGGGCGACCGCCTCGCTGACCGCAGCTCTGGCCGGTATTCTGTCCAGAAACAGCAGCTGGTATACTCCCATACGCAGTATATCGCGCACCTTCGGCTCAAGCTTCGCGCCGCAGCAGCAGCCGATATAATAGTCGCAGAGGCTGCTGTTCTGGATAACGCCCAGACACAGCCGTGACGCCAGCGCCGCATCCCGGCGGCTGAGTTCATATTTTTTTATTCCGGCGTCAATAGACGCGCCCGACCACGCGCCGTCACGGCGGCAGCGCATAAGCGTCTCAAGCGCGGCTTCCCTTGCCCCTGTCTGCATATTCCTTACTCTACCTTGATCTGATGTCCTCTGAGATAATCCTCAGCGCCCATGCGCTTCTTTCCGGGAGCCTGAAGCTCGGTTATAAGCAGCGTCTCCCCATCGGCGCAGGCGATCTCAAGCCCGCCCTTGTCCGTGCTGACCACAGCTCCTGGCACCTTTTCGGTTTTCCCGTCAGTATACTTTGCGGCAAAAACGCGCACGGTCTTGCCCTCAAGTTCCATCGTGGCCACCGGCCAGGGCCGGAGCCCGTATATATGCTTGAGCACCTCACGCGGCGTTTTGTTCCAATCTATCGGGCAGATGCTCTTATCCAGCATCGTGACGTAGCTCGCCTTGCTGTGATCCTGCGGTGCGCGCGGCGCAGTACCGGCATCGATATCTCGCAGGGTCTTGACAAGCAGCTCCGCGCCCATGTCCTTGAGCCTGTCGAACAGCTCCCCGGAGGTCTCGTATTCGCCGATCTCCGTCTCCGTGGTATAGATAATGTCCCCGGTGTCCATCTCGCTTGCGAGATACATCGTCGTCACGCCGGTTATCTTATCGCCGTTGAGCACCGCCCACTGTATAGGGGCCGCTCCCCTGTACTTCGGCAGGAGCGAACCGTGGACGTTTATCGCGCCGTATTTCGGCACGGCAAGAATATCGTCCGGCAGGATGCGCCCGTAGGCGACGACGACGAGGATATCCGGCTCCAGCGCCTTTATCTGCGCAAGCGCCGTACCGTCGCGCATCTTCACCGGCTGGAACACCGGCAGACCGTTCTCCAGCGCAAGCTCCTTGACCGGCGACGCGCACAGCTCCATGCCGCGGCCCTTCGGCTTGTCCGGCTGGGTGAACACGCCGACGACATTGAATCTTTCATCTATCAGTTTTTTCAGTGAGGCCGACGCGAAATCCGGCGTCCCCATAAAAACAATGCGCATATTCTCAGTATTCTCCGTTGCTCATTTCTTCCTCTGTCAGCATCCGCTCGCACTTCTCGGTGAACAGAATGCCCTCCAGATGGTCTATCTCATGGCAGAAGCAGCGCGCGGTAAGTCCCGTGCCCTCGACCTCGAACCATTCGCCGAAGCGATCCTGCGCCCTGACCCTGACGTTCATCGGGCGTTTCACGAGACCATACTCGCCCGGTACGCTCAGGCAGCCCTCAGGGCCGTCCTGCTCGCCGGAGGTCTCGATTATCTCGGGGTTAATGAGCTCGATAACGTATTCGTCCTCGCCCTCGGGAACGTTGGTTTCGAGTACGAGCACCGCACGGCGCAGTATGCCGACCTGCGGCGCTGCAAGGCCGACGCCGTTTGACTCGGCAAGCGTGTCCGCCATATCGTCGAGCAGCTGATGCAGCCGCGCATTGAAATCCGTCACCGGGCGGCACTTTTTGTTCAGCGTCGGATCGCCCTGTGTAAGTATATGTCTGAGTGCCATTCTGTCCTCCAGTTAAATATATAGATACCGGCTTATTCTGCGGGATCGTTATCCGCGTAAACCGAAACATCCGAAAATCTCTTGTCCGTGCAGCACTCGATCACAAGACCGGAAACGATGCCGCGCAGCCCCGAGAGCTTCTTTCCGTAAATTATGACTCTGTAACGGTACCTGTTGTTCACCTTGACTACCGCCAGCGGAGCCGGGCCGAGCACCACGGCGCTGCCGTCGCGCCCGATGATATTGTCAAGCCTGTCCCGCACATAGCGGCAGGCCTGAAAAACGTGCGCCTCGTTCAGCCCCGAGGCCGTCACCGTCAGCATCTCGGAAAACGGCGGCGTGTTCTGGAGCCGCCGCAGCTGGATCTCCGACTCATAGAAGTCCTCATAATCCTGCCTCGATGCCTGAAGTATCGTTTCGTTCTCCGGTGTAAAGGTCTGGATGATCGCCCGGCCGGGCTTGCTGCCTCTCCCGCTGCGTCCGACGACCTGCGTCAGCAGCGAGAAAGTGCGTTCACCCGCGCGGAAGCTCCCGGCATACAGGCTCTGGTCAGCGCTTATCACACCGACTAGGGTGACGTTCTCGAAATTCAGTCCCTTGGTCACCATCTGGGTTCCGACCATGATAGGGATCTTTTCATTTCTGAACCGCTCGAACAGTGCCTCATGCGAGCCCGCGGCAGTCACGGTATCTGTATCGAGCCGTATGACCTCCGTGTCCGGGAAAAGCTCCTTCAGCTCCGTCTCTATCATCTGCGTGCCCGCGCCGACGTGCTTGAGTTCTCCCCCGCACTCGGGGCAGCAGTCGTCCAGCCATTGCGAATATCCGCAGTAGTGGCACATGAGCCGCCGATTCGCGCTGTGATAGGTCAGCGAAACGCTGCACCGCGGGCACTTATAGGTATACCCGCATTCGCCGCAGCTTATAAGCTTGTTCGCCCCGCGGCGGTTTATGAACAGTATGCTCTGCTCGCCGCGGCTGATGTTATCTTCCAGCTCCTCACGCAGCTTTTCGCTTATGTCCGTGCCGTTGCCGCGCCGAAGCTCGCGCTTCATGTCGACTATCTCCACCTGCGGCAGCTGCATGTCATTATATCTGCCGCGCAGCGTGAAGAGCGAATAATTCCCCTGCCGCGCCTTATACATGCTCACGATGTCCGGCGTCGCCGAGCCGAGCAGCAGCAGGCAGCCCGCCTGCGCGCAGCGATATATGGCAACATCCCGCGCGTTGTAGCGTGGGCTGTTCTCCGATTTATAGGTCTCCTCCTGCTCCTCGTCGATGATGATAAGCCCAAGCTTATCCGCCGGGGCAAACACCGCGCTGCGCGTGCCGATCACGAGCCTTGCCTTACCGGAGCGGACGCGCTTGAACTCATCGTAGCGCTCCCCGACCGAAAGGCTGCTGTGCAGCACAGCGACGGTATCTCCGAAGTGCGAGGAAAAGGTCTGAATCATCTGCGGCGTCAGAGCGATCTCCGGCACCAGCAGTATCACCGAGCGCCCGCGCGCGAGCTGCTCGGTTATAAGATGGATGTAAACGCTCGTTTTTCCGCTCCCGGTCACGCCGAAGAGCAATGCGGCTCCGCTCTTACCGGACATGGCAAGAGCGTTTATGCCGGTAAACGCCTGCTGCTGCTCATCATTGAGAACGGGCAGCGGCTCGATATCGCCGAGGTGTATCTCCGGACGCCTGAAGGTCTCCTTTTTATACAGCTCCACAAAGCCTGCTTTGCACAGCGCGGTCAGCGACTGCCTTGACGCGCCGGTGTGTTTGAGCAGATCGCGGCTCGGCAGGCACTCGAACGAGCACAGCTGCTCAAGCAGCTCCGCCTGCTGCGGCGCTCTTCTGCGTTTTGCCGAAGCATAGCGCGCTGCCTCCTCAGGGGAGACGCACAGCCGCGCCATCTCGACGGTCTTGTCCTGCACCTTCGTGCGGCCCTCATCGTCGAACCATAGCCCCGCCGGGAGCATGGCCTTTACCGCGTCATAGACCGTGCAGAAAAAGCGCTCTCTCATGAACAGAGTGAGCTTTATCTGCTCGCGGCTAAGCAGCGGCTCCTCATCAAGAACCGCCGTGATCGCCTTGAGCTTTTCATACTCGCTCCCGTCCAAGACGGCGAGGATTATCCCCTCGCTCCTTCGGTTGCCGTGCGAAAAAGGAACGTACACCCTGACGCCCGGCACTGCCTTTTCGGCAAGCTCCGGCGGGATCAGATAGTCATACGGCTTGTCCACCCAATATGTCGCGGCTGCGACCGCGATTTTTGCAACTGTCTGAGCCATACCGGTACGCTTACCCTGTTCAGGCCGGTTCTTTATTCTTCTTTGGGCTCAATGCTGAGCTTGCCGGTATAGACCTCGTCTATCGCGCTGGAAACGGCCTTACGCTCAAGAGGCATTTCCTCTTCCTCGGCCTCGGCGGAAAGCTCTCTTGCGCGCTTTGCGACGAGGTTCACAAGCTGATAACGGCTGCCGATCTTGTCGACCAGCTCTGCCACAGGGGGATAAAGCATCATAATAATTACTCCTATCTGCCGCGTAAGAGCCGCGGCGCGCCATATTCAAAATTGATTATTCTTCCTTGAGGTAATGCTCACGGCCGGCGTAGCGGCAGCTCTCCGCGGTGATTATCGCGGCAAGCTCCTTGGCGGCCTTTTCGGCATCGTCGTTAATGATGATGTAGTCATAGAAATCCGCTTCCTCATATTCCTGACGGGCGCGGATAAGCCTCGCCTCGATGGCTCTGTCGGTATCGGTCCCGCGGCCTCTCAGGCGGCGCTCAAGCTCTGCCATGGACGGCGGGATAATGAATATCTTGACCGCCTCCGGCATCTTCTCGTTGATCTGCCGCGCGCCCTGTACCTCGATATCGAGTATCACGTTCTTGCCCTCGTCCAGCTTCTCCTGCACGTAGGCGCGCGGAGTACCGTAGGAATTGGCGACGTACATTGCGTGCTCAAGCAGCTCGTCGTTTGCGACCATCTCGTCAAAGCGCTTGAGGTCAACAAAGAAATATTCCTTGCCGTCGACCTCTCCGGGTCTCGGCTTGCGCGTCGTCACCGAAATAGAGAAGCACATATCTTCCCTGTCCTCAATGGCCTTGAAAACGACGGTGCTCTTGCCTGCTCCGGACGGCCCGGAAATAACAAACAGCTTGCCCTTATCCTTCATCTTTTCCATCCTCCCCATTTTTATCTTCACAGCGCGCCGCAACGGTCTCCGGCGGCAGCGCCGATAAAATTACGTTCCCGCTGTCCATGACGATCACGGACTTGGTGCTGCGTCCGAACGACGCGTCGATCAGCAGGCCGCGCTCGCGTACCTCCTGGATCATTCTCTTTATGGGCGCCGACTCTGGGCTGACTATGGAAATGATGCGCCCGGCGGAGACAAGATTGCCGAACCCTATGCTTACAAGCTTCATACCGCCCCGCCTTACTCTATGTTCTGTATCTGTTCTCGTATCTTCTCTATCTCGGACTTGAGGTCGACGACAACGTGAGCAATATCGGAGCTCTGGCACTTTGAGCCGATGGTGTTGGCCTCGCGGTTAAACTCCTGAATAAGGAAGTCTATCTTTCTTCCCGTAGGAGAGCTGCCGTTTATCATGGTCTTGAGCTGGCTCATGTGGCTGCGCAGACGCACCGTCTCCTCGTCGAC
>OIZI01000807.1_pt1 | contig 14857 bp, 14 predicted proteins | sample 1588441 | NCBI WGS metagenome assembly OIZI01 (sample SAMN03283284) | human gut metagenome | biome: human-associated habitat; material: feces | host: Homo sapiens | place: Peru | collected 2012
ATATTTTCTATGTTGTTGAACAGTCGTGTACCAATTGGTGTAAAAAATGGAATGTAAGGATCGTTAAAATCATAAACCAAACCATTCATTAATCTGGAAGTTGAAAGATTTTGGAAATTATCCGGCTTCTCAAAACGAAATAAATTATTGCGCAAAAGCATTGTGACACCTTTTATAGTTGTCTCCTCCCCACCCAATTGATATTAGTACAAAAACGAACAATTGCAACAAAATTATATCGCGGCTTCTGGCATAACTTATTGATGATTATAAGATTATAATAAACCTTTAAATGCTAAGCAAAGTAATGGTATATGCGCACACTTCCCACCCCTTTCCTAAACCACATACAAAAAAACAACAGATAATTATATTATAAATTCGGACTTAATTTGTACTTACGTCTCTTGGTGTAACCGGTTGCAATCAGTACATTATTTTCCACCAATGCCGCCAATAATTTCTTGGTCATTTCTGGTGATTTACCGGCCAATTCTACAGCTGTGGCGGCAACAGAATAGTTTTAACCATACCGATTGTGCTACGTCAGTATGTGAACACAGTGTTTAATAAATCCAAGAACGGAGTCTTGACCGTCACCGATAATAATCTCCTGATCGTCAAAGCCTTTGCCAACGCATGGAAGTATCGGGAAACATATGAAGAATGTGGCGATGTAGATAGGGTAGCCAAGAAATACAACGTATCACCGATGACTGTATATATCTAGCTTATATGTCACCAAATAAAGTTAATGATATACTATCAGGAAAAACAAGTTGTACTATCAATAAGATATTTAAATATTAATCTTGTACTTCTCAGACAATAAATTTGGAAAATTGTGACGCTTTGTTAAACTATTTCTTCTAACTAACGCAAGCGTTTGTTCTATGTTTGTTACAAGCCCTATATGAATAGTTTGACCAACGCTGGTTATAGCATCTCTAACACTAGAATTATCACCCAATTTGTTTTTAAGTTCTGGATGCATATAAATTTCTTCAGAATAAACAAATATGATATAACATATGGTTCTCAACTGATCTTCTAGACCCAGCTGATTGAAACTCTTGATGAATCTACGTAATGTTTTATCATTATTTTTTGTAAACATAAAGACTTTTGTACTATCTTGCATTGGGAATATGCATATATGCAAATCAGAGTATCTTTCTTTATCATTTATGCAGTTAACCATTTCATCATCAAAACCGCCCCATAAAGTAACCCGCCCTTGAAATGCTATAGGCACAATATAATCTAATTGTTTATAATAATGCAAATAATATCCGTTTGTATGACAGTTACTATCTATAGATTTTTTTGCATATTCGATATCTGCCATATAACATTTTTGATCTAATTCTGCACGTTTCTTACTCCTATCTAAAAACATATACTTTGACCTAAAAGCAATCCAACTCTCAAAAATACTTATTATATCATTCGGATCTTCCGGGTATATTATCTTTCTTAATTCTGGATCATCATATTCTGGTATTTCTAAAAATTTTTTATTTAATTCTTTCAAATATGTCTTTAACGCAATTTCAGCCAACATTTTTCCATTTGGCTTCATTTCACTGCCAATAGAATTTTCATAATCTGCAAAGATTTTTCTATCACAATCGCTACATAACAAGCGAAACGTTCCTGCTTTTTGCACACCTTGTGGTTGCCCCAATTTTGGGATATCTAAAATTGCAGCCGGAATATCCACACAGCCACTTATAGCAATGTTGTGAAGTATAGATTCTGGTATAGAATGAGAAACCATAAACTGTTTCTTTTCTTTACACAAGAAACACGAATCCCTATTGGTGTTAATCTCGGATCGTTTCGTTATTTGTGACATTACTTTATTAAATTCTATTAATTCTTCTTTTGAAACCTCATCGAAGACAGATAGGTCAATATCATGACTATAAACGGACATATCATCCTCTTTATTCACATACATCTTTTTGGCAAGGTATGTTTTTATGCTAAATTTCTAACTTATTTCAATAAATTGGGTATACCACTGTGAATACTGGGATTTCAACCATAAAAAATCCCCGAATTGCAGAGCAATTGAACAATAAAAATAAAAGGCATCCGAAATAGATACCTTTTCTAATATTCCTGGCGGAGTTGTAACATTTGACGGTGTTAGATATCCAATTTACAGGGATTTGCAGGGAATTTTGGAAGATTTTTACTGCATTTTTGCCAGATTTTCGGGACCCCCATAAAAAACATTACAAATTAACAGGGAATTTTTTTTCATATTATTCGGTGCAATTATGTCTTTTTACCATATATGAATATATACAAACAGACAATTTATTGCACCTATAAAAAATTTTTTCAAACCCCAAAATTTTTTTATCCCCAACAATGTATATTATTATGAATAAGGATGGTCCTTATTCGTAATAAAAGGATCTAAATATGCCTAAATTAACAATTATTGATAAAAACATTGAGCAAATTAAACAGTATAAAAACAACCCCAAATTACACAGCAAACACCAGATTAAACAGATAGCGGATTCTGTAAAAGAATTTGGCTTTGTGAATCCTGTGTTATTGGACGAAAACGGGGAAATTATAGCGGGACATGGTCGTTTTATGGCAGCACAACTATTAAATATGACGACTATACCAACAATAACGTTATCTCATTTAAGCGACGGTCAAAAACGTCTGTATCGGATCGCAGATAACAAACTGACCGAATTAGGCAAATGGGATGTGTCTTTGTTGCAAATGGAATTTAAAGAACTGGAAAATTTAAATCTGGATCTAGAAATTACAGGGTTTGAAACCGAAGAAATAGATAATTTTATTATAAATAAGTCTGGTCCTACAAATCCGAAAGAAGAACATATCCCATAATTATCAACCAACGATTACCAATGCAAATTTGGCGATATATGGCAATTGGGTCGACATTTTCTTATTTGTGGTGATGCATTAAAAGCAGAAACGTATGCAAATTTAATGGGAAACAATCGTGCCCAAATGATTTTAACAGATCCGCCATATAATGTCCGTGTAAAAGATATCGATTCAAGCGGTAAAATTAAGCATGATGAATTTGCAATGGCATCTGGCGAGATGTCGTCTGATGAATTCGTCACGTTTTTAAATACATTTATGAAACATGCGAAAAAATATTCAGTCGACGGTTCTTTGCATTACTTGTTTATGGATTGGCGGCACGGAATAGAAATTGGTTTGGCAGCATCAACTGTTTATGACGAATTAAAAAATATCTGTGTTTGGGTCAAAAACAATGGCGGCATGGGCAGTCTATATCGTTCACAACACGAACTTTGCTTTATATATAAAAATGGTAAAGCCTCACATATGAATAATATAAATCTGGGGACACATGGGCGCTATCGCACAAATATTAGGGAATATGCCGATGCTAACGGTTCCGCGGACGGCAAAGAAAATTTGAAATTACACCCGACCGTCAAACCGGTAGCAATGTTAAAAGATGCTATTTTAGATGTCACAAAACGTGGTGATATCGTGTTGGATTGTTTTCTGGGTTCTGGTTCAACACTAATCGCATGCGAACAAACTGGTCGCATATGTTATGGCATAGAATTAGAACCCAAATATTGTGATGTGACAATCAAACGTTATGAAGAATTAACCGGTGATAATGCCGTTAAAATAGGAGAATTATAATGACAGGATACGCCAACCCACCACAAGCAACGAGATTTCAAAAAGGTAAATCTGGAAACCCAAAAGGCCGTCCCAAAGGGGATAAAAACTATTTGGCGCTTGCAAACAAAGAATTATCGCAAAAGGTTCCAATTACAGAAAGTGGGCGACACAAAACAATCAGTAAAAAAGAGGTGTTCATTAAAACAGCCATAAATAAAGGAATTGTTGGCGTTTCCGGGGTGCATATTCAAAGACCAATGCGATGCGTTTTCCCAAGGGGTCATTTACATCGACAACGAACAAATCAGCGGTCACACGGGCTTGTTTTAATATCCATGGCATTACGTTTTTGATAATAAAAAGCGCCCGATGGGGCGCTTTTTATTATCAACGATCTTTAACTGTCACACGTGGTTGTTTAAGTTTGAGCTTGTTTTCAACCTTCTTTTGCGCGGATTTGAAATCAGCGGTTTTCTCGGGACTTTTGTCGCTAATAACATTACCTTCCGCATCAAAAATTACTTCATGATATACAGGAATATGCTCTACAGAACCTTCTTTGTTGGGCTCAAAATAAACGACACGCCAACCAGAACCATGTTGTTCTAGATATGTGGCATCATCATGCAGAGCAAACCATTCTTGTATTTTTTGTGGCGCATTTTTTGGGTGAAATATCGATTTGGGCTGGTAACCATGACTATAATTAACCATAACAAGTTCACCTTTTGGTCCGTAAACGTTATGTAAATGGTATTCGTTAGGATGCTGAGGATCTTCCACGTATACTTTATAACCAATACGTGTTTTTCGTATTAGTGTACGTTTGTGGTCATAACCGGCAATACGACTGTTTGCGGGAAATGCAATTTCTTTGATTTCTACTGTTCCTTTATCATGGTCACAGACCTGAACTGTCAGTATTACAGTTTTCTCTTTTTCACTTCCATTTGTTATATTTTTGGTTGTTTCCTTTACTTTTGCTGGGTTACCGTTTGTTTTAATGCCCTTTTCGTGAAAACCACCAACCCTTTTGCCATTTGTATCAAAAAAGTAAACATTGTGCCTTACTAAAGGTAAAGGGTGGTTAATTGAAGGAACCTGGTGCGAGTATTCTTCCGTTATTTTGTATCTGCCATCTTTTGTTAGGCTTATCGTCACCGTCGCATTGGTTGGTTGTTTATATTTTACAATATCGCTGTCTGCTGGAAATTCGACTTCTGTTGTTTGTTTTGATTCTTCGTCATAGATTTTGAGTTTCATTGTCACAGTTGGTCGTGCGATATTTTGTGATGGGAACGTAAATTGTTGCCCCTCGAAATCGAACCCGATGCAATTGCCATTCACATCCCAATATTGTGTGATATGGGCAAAACTGCTTTTCATTGGCGGTTTTGATACCATTGTATGACGGTCATATGTACATGAATATGCGATACCATTTCGTGGTGGTTTTATTTCCCGAATTTCATAGTGTTTATTTGGGGATTCCTTGTTCATCCGATCAAGGTCTCTTTTGAACGCGTCTAAATTTTCCTTTGGTAAAAAGGTTTTTAAATAATTAATAACTTGTTGGCTCCAATCTCTTGAATATCTTGGTGCTGGTATTGGCATTATCTTCTCCCTTGTTGTTTATAAATTTTATATTCCATAACTTTTTGAGCATATTCGCGTTTCCACAAATCTCGTTCAAACTTTAGTGTTTGCAGTTGGAATTTTGCTGTATTGTGATTTGTCAAGGCGCGATTATAGACCATATTTGCATCACTTAATTTCTTAAGGTTTTCCACGGTCGGCGAAGCATTATATATCTTTTGCATACTGTCCAAGATGTCTTGTTGACGAACTCTCTCTTCGTATGCCTTACGTAATTCTGGGCCATATTCACGATATTTTTTATCTGCGGCCTGGTATTTGTTCCATAAATCTTGAATGATTTTTTCCATTGTTGCATCACGACGTTCGTTACGCGGTCTATAATCATTATAATCTGGACGCGAAGTGCTGCTTGTGTTTGACGATCCACTTGGACGTCCAGTGTTTGTATTATTGTTACTGGGTTGTGCTGATCCAGATTGTGAACCCGTCGCCCCATTGTTTTGTGTGCTGCCACGTTCCAAATAGTTTAAAAACACCGCATGTGCTTCGTTTATTTTCTTCATCATTTCAGCTGCATGCGGATCGTTTGGATGTGCGTCTGGATGCCATTTTTTTGCTAATGTGCGAAATGCTTTGCGTAACTGTTCCGCATTCGCTGTGGTCGGTATTCCTAAAATTTGTGCTGCTTCGCTAGGTGTCATTTTATTTTCTTTTATCTTTCTTTTGTTGTTGTTCTTTGTTTTGATTGACCTTTGGCTAATACTTTTTGACTCGCGGACTTAAAAAGCTCTGGTTCGATATACTTCAACAATTCTTTATCGCCCGAGATAAAGCTGCCATCAAAGGCAAAAGTCATATCATATGCTTGCCCCTTGTTATAAATTGTTTTTGCAACACGATATGTCGGGGTGAGACCGTCAAGTTGAATCCACATTCTGATTCGCGGAATCTGACTTGGCCAATCGTTAAGAAATTTCCCCAGTGTTGTACCAGCGTACCGTTTCATGAATGCCATTTTAGTTTCATCATCCAACAATACGCAAAGTGGTTTTGCGCGCATTTCTGCAATAATTTCCAACATTCCTTTATCACTCATATCAACTCCTTTTTATTATTTGGTTTTTACGCGTATTTTGTTTTTCCTTTTGCATCAACCCATTCAACCATATATGCACCATACTCCTTATGATGCTGGCCCCAATAAACCTTTGCAGATGGAAATTGCCGTATCATTTTTACTAAATCACTTTCAGGCAAACGTTTTTTAAACTTTTAATTTGTTTTTCATTCAATAATTTGTCGGACATTTTTATTCCCCTTTTTGTTTTTTATTTAACGTTCCACGACAGATTCGTGTTTGGTGACTTTTTTCTTGGTCTTATCAGCCGATTTGTTAGCCACGCGTTTCTTTGCAGAATCAAAGATATTTTGGTATTGCTCATCCCCCAACTGAACGTTATTTGTTGGTCGACCGTTTGTATAATCGGTTGTTGAAATAACCCGCCCATTTTGATAGACCATCATGTTCAATATTTTCCCATTCTCGTCGTATGATGTCATTGATTTTGGATTGTTATCTTTGTCTTTTCTTAATACAGATGCGACACGCCCCGACGGATGAAAGTTCACTTCATCAAATTCGTGAAATTGCAAGGACAACAAAATTTTTCCACTTTCGTCCATTTGCTCAATTGATGAAATGAATGATTCTGCTGTGTCCTCTTCTTCATTATCAGCCAAAATTGTACCACGTCTTGTCTTTTTAGTTCTTTGCTTATATGTCGTATGTGCGGCAATATGTCCATTGTCATAGTAAGTTGTTTTGTCTGTCGTCATCCATTTTCCACTCCCCGGACGCCAACCAAAACCGCTAATTTTTGTTTTATGTACAGACGATAACAAACGACCGTTTTCTCCATATTGAATTTCATTCATTCCTTCTGGGAAATAAGATGATCCTTCATATTTGATAATACTGGCAATGTACCCTTTATGAAAATTTACAACATCATCTTTACCTAGATCTTGTGATATTGTTGCGTGACCGTCTGTATCATATTGTGTAATTGTACGATTAATAAAGTTATCAGTCATAATAGTAGCAATTTGACCTTTGTCGTTATATGTTACAATATCGCTTGGTCTTACTTGTGGTTGATTATTGTTTGATGTTGTTTCCATCTTTTTCCCCTTTATATATAAAAAATGATCGTCAACGGAAATTGACGATCGGGGTGTTAGAAAATCATATCGTGTAATGACTTCGGTGGTCTTTGGCACTGGTGCCTGTTGTATAACCATCGACACCCCGACCACTTTGTCGGGGGACTTGTAATCTTGGACGGCAAGACCGTCCGTACACGATAGGGGTTTTCTACAACCCTGAACTCAAAATCCCATTGAATTCAGCTATATTATACAAAAAAATTACCTAAATTGCAATTTGTATTACATATCTACAAACGGACATAGTCAAACATCGTCGTAGACGAGAAACAAATACAGAAAACTACGTGTTATTAAGAAAACAGGGTTAAAACCGCATGTTTTTTAGCTGATTAAATAGTTCGTGTTGTATCTCATATGAGCTGATTTCTGATGCTGCAGCGTAGTACCGCTCTTCGTTTTCTGTTGGATTCGTGTATGTTTGGGCGTCAATACGTTCAATTTGTGGTCCAAGCGCGCCCTGACGAGGATGTATATAATCTAACGCATGATGCATTTCATGTGCAAATAAGCTTATCATTGTATAAAAGAAATCTGTCGGTTCTGGATGTTCTTTTCTGATATTAGTGATATTGATGCGTACAAATGATACCCTTTTTGCCTTGGGATATTCCGCGGGATTCTTACGAAACTCCTCAAGAATTTTAGCCTTTTCGTCTGCAGGAGTATTTTGCGGCAAATTTAGTCCGTATGCAGGTTTATGATATCCTTTGGCACGCTCCCAACCATCGTGTGGTTTAATGTCCGAAGTTGCCCAATCTGTTATAACCTTGGAATCTATACGACAATCGTATTCCTGACAAAAATCACTGGTTAATACATTAAAGAGTTCATTGTACGCCGTAACAGCATTATCAACATTTGCAACACGTGCTGCATTAACCAAATTCTTGTGATTATTCAAACGTTCAATCCAATCTGCTGAAAACTGCTTAGCCAAGACATATATATTTGCGGTTCCGCCTATAAAGCGTTCGCGTATTTTATCTGGATCTGCCTTGTCTTTGACTAACTTATTTAGTTTTCTGTCGAACGTATCATAATCTCCAGCGATATAATCCAGATCTTTACTGACTGCCAGCTGTGTAATGGACATGTTTCTTGGTCGGTATTGATCTAATTTTATGGCTTTTTCAATTCGAATGACAAGGTCTGATGGATTATAATTTTGTTTGGTTATCAGTACGTATGCACCCAAGTTAGTAATACGTAACTGCTTTAGCAAAGCATCTTTTTGTGTCTGTGTTTTTTCAGATGCATATTGTTTTAATAACTCTATAGTTTGTTTCGCAATTTGAATTTCAATATTTTGTCTGACCATAACCAATCCTCTGGGCGCATTATAACATAAAACATGTAAAATAATACTACAAATAATTCTTGCATAATATGACTTGACTTCGGGGGGCGCAATCATTCATTGCACGGACAAAGGAGCAATGTAATGCCATATAAAAATCCACCAAAACAAATGCGGTTTAGACCCGGGGTGTCGGGCAATCCGTTGGGGCGGCCGGCGAGTATTTCAAATGCCGATATTATCCACTGAATTATTTGATCGTGTTCAGATGGCATTACGGAACAATGCGAATAATAAATCTGAAACACACGGTTCGCCGAACCTGCTGACCGGCAAATTGTTTAATCATAATGGCGTACGCTTTACCAATCAGCGTACATGCGGTAAAGGCAAAACCAATACACATTACTATGCGACCCGGGGATTTTATCTGCCCGCGCCAACGGTGGATGAAATCGCCATTAAAACCATTACCCAGTTCTTGGATGCCGACCTGTCGGCACTGCCGTCCGCGACCGTTGGTGTGCTAAAACAGATCAATGCACACAACATATCCTATGCAGAAAAGAACGGTTTGATTCAATCACTGGTTGATAAAGTTATATATTCGCAAGAAAAATTGATATGTTATCTGACGCCAGACATCGCGAAACTACAGCCGTTCGCAAAGGATAACTTTATAAGCCAAAAATCCGAACCTATGGAATTCACGGTTAATGACAACCGAATAGCCATAACCGTCTCGATTGTGCTACGCAAATACGTGAATACAGTATTTGATAAGTCCATGAACGGGGTCTTGACCATGACCGAAAATAACCATTTGATTGTCAAAGCTTTTACATATGCTTTTAAATACCGAAAAATGTACGAAGAAACTGGAAATACGGATACAATATTAGAATCTGAAAACATTACATGGCGCACGCTGTACAAATATTTGACCCTGGCATATTTATCCCCGCGCGTCGTAAATGCCCTGATGTCAGGAAAGTTGAAAATCCCATTGCGTGATTTATACGACAAAGCAACCAAGCATCAGGAGTTCGAAGACCAGGAAAGATTGTTTTTTAACAGTTGATAGTTGTAAAATTGTGATGTAATATCAGTAAAAGCCCAAGGATTCTGATATGAAAATACATTTTATTACATCAAATAAAGGCAAGATTAAATCCCTGAACAGTTATTTTCAAAACCTTGGCCGTCCGGACGTAGAAATTATTCCAACCAATTTAAATCTTATTGAACCACAGGCAGATACCGTTGCAGAAGTTTCGCTGTTCAAAGCCCGTCAAGCATTCCAACAATTGAAAGAACCTGTTCTAGTTGAAGATGGAGGATTTGCCATTGAAGCGCTTAATGGATTTCCTGGTGTTTATACAAAATATGCAAACCAAACACTTGGTGCAGAAGGCTATATAAAATTAATGGATGGTGTAAAAAATAGGAATGCAAAGTTTTTAAGTACGGCAACATATATTGACGCATCCGGATCAGAACATCAGTTTCATCGCAAAGGCGGCGAGGTTTCAATTGCCCAAAAGATGAGTCATCGTGACTCGCCATTAGCCTGGTCTGTTCTATGGAAAGTCATATGGATTGAACGATTTAAAAAAGTTATGGCTGACATGACTGAGGAGGAAGTCTTAGCTAATTATACCGGTAAAGATTCTGAATCCAGTCTAAATATCTTCGCTGAATGGTTTGTTAAGAATAATCAATCTGTAAACAGCAATGCATTTCTTGGTCATATAGTTACAGTAGACATGGACCGGAAACTCGGAACCAAACATCCAAAACACGGTTTTGTTTATGAGGTTAATTATGGTCGAATTCTTAATACAATATCTGGCGACGGAGAAGAATTGGATGCATATGTCTTAGGTGTTGATAAGCCGATGGATTCTTTTACTGGTCGTTGCATTGCTATTATTCACAGAACCGATGACAATGATGATAAGCTTGTAGTTGCCCCTGACGGCATAAACATTACTGATGCAGAAATAGATAAAAAAACTGCGTTTCAGGAACAATGGTTCAAGCATATAATTATACGCAAGCAAAAATAACCAACATATTACCACGCCTAAAATCGCCATTGTATGTAAGGGGCTCGGATTTGGCGGATATTGCAAGTATATGATGCATACCGTGGTATTGTCGGGGAAATACCAACAAAAAATCCCCGGAATACGGGGATTAATTTTGGGTTATTGGTTTTGTTAAAAAATCAAGTTAAATCAATAAGTTGCCTGGCGGATGGGGAGGGATTCGAACCCCCGGAAGAGTTGCCCCTTCAGCGGTTTTCAAGACCGTCGCATTCGACCGCTCTGCCACCCATCCGAAACTGTTTCTGGCGTTTGCCGGCACTTTTGTTCGGTGCGGTCGCATTGTATATATTTTTTTTATACTTTGCAACCGTAAAATCTGAAACTTATTTTGTTTTTTGCGCCTGTGCGATTTTTTCCGCGCACATTTTTGTATAATTTGGAAACGTGCGTGCGTATTCGTGCCACAGTTCGGGCATATAAAATGGGTTGCAATCGTGTGTCAGTGTCCAATGCACAACCTTGCCATTGGGGGCCTCGCATTGCAATTTGAAACACGCTGGAAAGAACCCGTTAAAGCAACATTTATCACACGCGCCAGTGTCGGTCAGGTTCGCAACCAAGACATCAGGCAATTTATAATCCAGAATCATTTGATGTGTCCTTTGGTTTTGTATTCCCCCAGCATTGCACAGGCAAACAGTGCTGCACCGACAATAAACATTATCGCCGACAGCAACTGGCCCATGGTCAGCCCCCAACTTGTTAAAAATCCAATTTGTGCGTCCGGCATGCGAAACTGTTCACAGAATATGCGTGCGGTGGCATATGCCATACCCAGCATCCCGCCAATCGCGCCCGCGTGCCGACGCAGTCCTGTGAAACGATATATGCAATACATAAATGCGAACAAGACGATACCTTCGGCGGTGGCCTCGTACAAGGGGCTGGGGTGCGATGGGATTTGTGTATAGCCATTAAATACAATGCCCCACGGTGCATCTGTTGGACGACCCATAACCTCCATATTTATAAAGTTTGCAATGCGGCCAAAAAAGAATCCGATTGGTGTCACCACGGCCAGCAAATCCAATATACGCAGCGCGATATTTGCCGTGCCACCTGTGATACCGCTGCTGGGGGTGCGATGCAATTTGTGTGCATAGAAAAATGTCGCCACGATTACACCAATCAGCCCGCCATGAAAACTCATCCCGCCATGCCACACCATTAAAATTTCCAGTGGGTTTGCCAGAAAGAAGGGCAGGTTATAAAACAATACGTACCCAATGCGGCCACCTAAAATCACACCAAAAATTACCGCAGTCAACAGGTCGTCTAACTGTTTCTTGTTCAAACTGATTTGGCTGTCGGGGCGACGCATCAAATAACGAAACAAATAATACCCCGCAATGAATCCGGCGATATATGCCAACGCATACCAACGAATGTCCACGCCGAACACGGAAAAGGCAACTGGTGAAATCGGGTTGACTATTATTGCCATCTTAAATCCCTTGAAATTATGGGTGCATTGTATTATATATTCGGTGAATAACAAGGAGAAAGTTATGATTGCAAAGAAATCATTGAATCAGGTATCACCCGCGTCTGTACGCGACAATGGTATCGGATTATATCTGAAACGCGTATTCGCATTGATGTTTGGTGCGATTGGCGTAACGGCATTGGCATCGTTTATTACGATGGTAACGCCATTGCTGGGCATGATGTTCACAGAAACAGGTATGTCGCCACTGTACTACATTTTGATGTTCGGCGGTCTGGGATTGTCCATCTGGGCACAGGCACGTGCATTTTCAATGTCACCGGCGCGCGCGGCGGCAATTCTGTTTGTATATGCCGCAACACTGGGTATTGTGATGACGCCACTGTTACTGTTCGCATTGTATAACAGCCCGATTACAATTATCGCAGCGTTCGTATTGGCGGCGGTAATGTTCGCGTGCATGGCGTTGTTTGGTTACAAAACAATCAAGAACCTGTCGTTCTTGGGTGTATTCTTGACCATGGGTATGATTGGTTTAATCTTGGTCGGATTGGCGTCATTTATTTGGCCAGCGATTGTGGGCGGCACATTTGGCACGGTTGTATGCCTGATTGGCGTATTGGTATTCGCACTGTTCACTGCGTATGATATGCAGAACTTGAAATATGCATATAACGCAATGGGTGGTGATGAACACCAGAAAAACCAGTTGGCGGTATTGGGCGCGTTGCACCTGTATATCTCGTTCATTGCGATGTTCCAGTATTTGCTGAGTTTGTTTAACCGCGACTAAGTCAAACCAAAAAAGGAAAGAAAAAATGGCGTATAAAATTGACCCAGCTAAATGCATTGGCTGTCACACATGTATGGGCGCATGTCCAGTGTGTGCGATTGCAACCGCGGCCGATGGCAAATGCGTAATTGACCCAGCCAAGTGCATTTCGTGCGGTACGTGCGCGGCGGTGTGTCCGGTTGCGGCGATTGCCCCCGATGTACAGTAAGTATGCATTGGTAATAAAACGGGGCAAACGCCCCGTTTCTTTTTGTTGCAAATATGCAAAAACAGTATAATAATTGGTGCGTTAAAAATAGAGGATTAAAATGCCAGCAAAATCAGTAAATGATATCGTCGCATTGTGCAAGCGGCGCGGTTTTATTTTCACAGGTTCTGAAATCTATGGTGGTTTGGGTGGTGCATACGATTACGGCCCATACGGTGTTGAATTGATGAAGAATATTAAAAATGCATGGTGGAATGCCATGATTTATTCCCGCAATGATATCGAGGGACTGGATGCGGCATTGATTTCAAATCGTTTGATGTGGAAATATTCAGGGCACGAGGGCAGTTTTTCTGACCCATTGGTTGAATGCAAAAAATGTGGCGCACGTATGCGTCAGGATAAAATGAAAGATCCAACCAAGTGTGATAATTGTGGCAGCACGGATTTAACCGACCCACGCGCGTACCAGTTGATGATGGGGCTGTCCATTGGGGCAACCGCCGATGGCGCAATCAATGCATACCTGCGCCCAGAAACAGCGACCACAACATATGTGAATTTCAAAAATGTGTTGGATGCGTGTCCACATAAATTGCCATTTGGTATTGCCCAAATTGGCAAGGCATTCCGTAACGAAATTTCCCCACGTGGTTTCGTATTTCGTATGCGCGAATTTGAACAGGCAGAAATGCAGTACTTTATCAATCCTGCCGATGACGCGAAATATTTCGAAGAATGGAAGAAAACGCGTATGGCGTGGTGGATAAATGTGCTGGGTATTCCTGCGGACAAATTGCGTTTTACCCCACACGAAAAATTGGCCCATTATGCCAAGGCCGCAGGTGACATTGAATATGCGTTCCCAGATGGTTTTGACGAGGTCGAAGGTGTCCATAACCGTCAGGACTTTGATTTAGGTTCTCATACCAAGGCGCAAAATGAATTTCATATTTCTGCACACGTTATGGAAAATCACGACAGTACGGTTAAATTGGCGTATTCTGACCCACAAACAGGCGAAAGTTTTATTCCATTCGTCATTGAAACCGCAATGGGCGTGAACCGCGCTATGTTGGCTGTTATGATAGAGGCATATACCGAAGAAACATTGCCAGATGGCAAAACCCGCACGGTGCTGAAACTGAAACCAAAACTTGCACCGGTCAAGGCGGCGGTTATCCCATTGGCGCGTAATGTTCCTGAATTGGTGCAGACCGCGAACGACATTGAAAATGCGTTGCGTGCGCTGCATATCGGCCGTATTGAGCTGGAAAATTCCGGTAACATTGGTAAAAACTATCGTCGTCACGATGAAATCGGAACACCTGTTTGCATAACGGTTGACCACCAGACATTAGAAGACGGTACTGTAACGTTGCGTCATCGTGATGATATGAGTCAGGAACGCGTCGCCATTGCAGACGTACCGCGTCGAGTGACCGAAATCATAAATGCTTAAAAATACCAAACGGGGCATCGCCCCGTTTTTTGTTTCTCA
>OIZI01000814.1_pt1 | contig 14806 bp, 13 predicted proteins | sample 1588441 | NCBI WGS metagenome assembly OIZI01 (sample SAMN03283284) | human gut metagenome | biome: human-associated habitat; material: feces | host: Homo sapiens | place: Peru | collected 2012
CCCCCGCCGCCACCTTTGGCCACACATCCCGCACCAGTGCCGCCAGAATTTGTGCTTTCATCTGCGGCGGGCGCGAGCGCAGGGTGCTGCCGATGATGCGCACGTTGCGGACATAGATGTTTTTGAGGTCGATCTCCGTCATTTGTCCGCCGAGCGCGGCGATCATGATCCACCGCGCGCCGTGCGACAGAAAGGGCAGACACCGCCCCATTTCTTCGCCGCCGACGCAGTCGATCGCCACGTCCACGCCGTGCCCGCTTTCAAGCTCCTCTTTCAACACGGCGGCAATATCCTCGTGTTCCGTCACCACCACGCGGTCGGCGCGCAAACAGCGGATGCGCTCCGCCTTTTTCTCCGTTCGCACGGTGGTGATCACCCGCACGCCGAACGCCTTTGCCATGGGGATCACCACGCTGGCAAGCCCCGACGCGCCCGCGCACATCAAAAGGGTGTCGCCCGCCTTGATGTTTCCCTCGATGAACAGGTTGAGATATGCCGTTGCGAACGCTTCCGGCATTGCCGCCGCTTCCACCGCCGTGCAATTTGCGGGGATGGGCATGAGCATATCATAGCGCACAGCCGCATACTGCGCATAGCCCCCGCCGCCGAGAAGGGCGCAGACCCTGTCGCCGACCTGCCATTTTGACTTTTTCCCTGCGCCGTCCGCCACGGCGACGATTGTCCCCGCGATTTCCAGCCCCATCCAATCGGGACAGCCGGGCGGAGGCGGATAGTCCCCCTCACGCTGCATCAGATCCGCGCGGTTGATCGCCGCCGCCTCGATCTTCACAAGGCAGTCGTCATCCCCCAAAACGGGATCTTCCACCTCGTCCCACCGCAGCGAGCGGTCATCGTTTACAAGAATGGCTTTCATCTGTATCCCCCTTTTATTGCCGCATGGCATCGCGGATGCATTTTGCGGTTGTGAGCAGCGGCTGCGCCGCCGTGGCAAATCGGTCATGCTCGCAGACGCAAAGCGTCATGCAGTTGCCGAGCTCCCCGCCGATGCGGCGAAGCAGACGACATTCCCCGCCCGAAAGAAACAGAAACGGAACGGAAAGCGTCTTTTTGAGCAAATGGATGATGCGGAGATTTTCCAGCTCCTCGTCCCTGTTTTCCGCACCGACCACGATCTTGACGATGTCCGCGCCGCGGCTTTGCTGTGTGCGGGCAATCTCCAGCACCTCTTCTGCCGGTGTGAAATGCAGAATGTGCGAGGACATCAGCACCTTTGCGCCCCTTTCGTGCAGCTGCCCGATGAGCGCCCTTTGCTTTTCTGCGGCGGTGGGGTCACGGGTCATTTCCCCTGCCTGCCGATCGAAGCAGTCCCCCATCACATCGCAAATGTCCGCGCCGAACGCCGCCAATTCCAACAGCTCTTCCATGAGCGTCTCGTCGCTTTTGCCCTCGTTTTCGGCGACGCGATAGTTGGTGACATACACGGGCTTTTCCCCTGCATGCGCAAAAAGGCGCAAAAAGGTCTCGCGGGTCTTATAGCAGGCTTTGAGTCGTTCAAACTGCATACCGAACGCCTCGGCTCCCGCAGCATCGGCTTTGTCCATCAGCGCAAGAATTCTGTCGGGCGTGTCCGCCTGCAGCATCGCCGTCAGCGTCGCTCCCTCTCTGTCGAATAAGCACTTTTTCATTGGCAAAACCTCGGTGCAGCATTTCTGCCGCCGTCGATCATGATGTTTTCGCCGTTGATAAACTGTCCCTTGTCGGACGCCAAAAACAAAATGAGATCGACGATCTCCTGCGGCGCGGCGGCGCGGTGCAAAAGCGTTTTCATGCTTGCCATTGCCGCTCTTGTCAGCACCGGCCCGGGCGAAACGCAGACGCACCGCACGCCGTACTTTGAGCCGTATTGCGCCAGCGACTTTGTCAAACCGAACATCGCGCCGCTTTTGGCGGTGGGATAGTCCACCCCGCGCCCGTCGCCCTCCATGCCGGTGATGGAGCCGATGTTGACGATAAGCCCGCTTTGCTGGGAGCGCATCTGCTTCATGACGGCATGATCAAAATAAAACTGCCCTTTCAAATTGACATCCAGTCCCCAATCATAGACCTCGATCGGGATGTCGGGGAACTCCAGCGACGGATCGACGTTCAGCATCCGCACCGCCGTGCCGCCCGCAAAATTGCAGAGGATGTCGATGCTGCCAAACGTCTCGACCGCCCGATCTCTGGCGGTGCACACCTGTGCATAGTCCCGCACATCGCAGACAACGCCGATCGCTTTGCCGCCCTTTTCGTTTATCTCCTGCACCTTTTCCGCAAGCACCTGTTCGTTCACATCGCACAAAACCGCATTGCCGCCGAGCGCCGCAAAATTCTGCGCAAACAACAGCCCCATGCCCGATGCCGCCCCTGTCGCGACGGCGGTCTTTCCCGCAAACTGCATGAAGATCACTCCTTTTTTTCTTTGATTATAGAAAGAATTGCGGCGGTATGCAATGCAGAAAAGGATACATTTTTGCGGTTTTCGATACTGTTTTTGCGGATTTTCATTGATTTTCTTGCCGAAAGCAGTATACTGAAAAAGGAAAGGGAGTGTGCAGCATGGAACCGCTCTATAGCATCACTGTCACAAGCGTCGAAAATCTCATCACGGTTTTTTCCCCGAAAGGGCGGCAGGAAAGCATTCACGACCGCAAGACCTTCGGGCTGTCCTTTTGTGCGGAAGGCAAAATCACCTATACCCTCGACGGCAAACAGACCGTGTCCGACCCCGACCACGCCGTGCTGTTGCCGAAAGGCAAAAGCTATTCCCTGCACGGCGACAAAACGGGCACATTCCCCGTCATCAATTTTGACTGCGCCGTGCCGCTGTGCGACGAGATCGTTTCGTTGCCGCTTAGAAGCGCCGACGGGTATATGCAGACGTTTGAGACCATGAAAGCGCTGTCGCTGTTTGCGGAGAACCGCGCGAAGATCATGAGCCTTTTTTATGACATGCTGCACCGTCTTGCAAGGGAGAGCGAAAAGTGGCACCCGCTGATGCCGGCGATCCGCTGTCTTGAACGCTGCTATGCACAGGCGGAGATCAAAAACGCGACGCTGGCGGCGTGCTGCAACATGAGCGAGGTATATTTCCGCCGTCTGTTTGCGGCGACCTATCAGACCACGCCGCGACAATACCTCATCGACATTCGGCTGAACAAGGCGAAAGCGCTGCTCACCGAGGGGACGGAGAAGATCGGCGCGGTGGCGGAAGCCTGCGGATTTTCGAGTCCCTATCATTTCTGCCGCATCTTCAAGGAGAAAACGGGACTCACCCCCACCGCCTACCGACAGCAAAACAGGATATACACCATATAAAAAAGCTGTGTCCGCCAAGCGGCGGACACAGCTCTTTTGTTCAAAATCAAACGTCGACAGTATCAAAATCGGCGACGATACCGAAATCGGCATAGTCAAAGATCGGGGCTTTGCGGTCGGGGTTGATCGCGATGACCGTGCCCGCGCGCTGCATGCCCACGATGTGGTGCACCGCACCCGAAATGCCGACGGCGATATACACCGGCGGGGCAACCGTTTTGCCGGTCAGCCCCACCTGCAGGGCATACGGCAAAACGCCGTCGTCCACCAGCCGCCGCGACGCAGCAAGCGCTGCGTCCCACTTTTCGGCAAAGGCACGCACCCTGTCGATCTCTTTTTTCACGCCGAAACCCGCGCCGACCGTCACCGCAGCGCTTTGCACCGTGGTGCGCACCGTTGCCATGGCGGGGCGGGTGTTGCTTTTGATCTTTGCAATGACGCTGCCCGAAAGGGCGGGGCGGATCATGAAAAGCGTCTCGCCGTCCGTTTCCAGCGCTGTGCAGTCGGCGCAAAGACCGAGCCCGTTTTCTCCGGCGACAAGCGCCGCCGTGCGGCGGCTCCAGGCGTCCGTGCCGAAAAGCACGGCGTCGGGATCTTCCGCTTTTATCGCCGCCATGAGCGCATCGGGTGTCTTTTCCGAAAGGCACAAAACTGTTTTTCCCACCGCCTCGGCAAAGGCGCGCGGGGTCTCCCCGACGATCAGCACCTTTGCAAGCGGACACGCCGCTTTGTTGAACGTCACCGCCGCTGCGCTTTTTCGGCGCGCGTTTTCAATGACGGCGGGCAGCTCTGCGGGCGTGATGAAGCGGCAATGCCTCCGACCGGCGGTGTTTTCCCGACTCTCGATGACGCGCGTCGGCGAGCCGACAAGACCGCAGCGGGAAATGTCCGCACCGAGCGCCGTCGCGTCCCATGTTTCCACCGTGCCGCATTTTGACCGCAGCGACGGCAGGCGCAGCGTGTTGATGCGCTCCACCGTCACCACTGCGGGAAACGGCGCGGTTTTTTCGCCCTCGTCGCGGGTCTTGCAGCAAACGCCGTCTGCCGTGACCGCGATCTCCATGGCGCTTGTGACAAGCGCCGCGCCGCACTGCGCCGCCAGCATGGGGCCGACCTGCCCCGTGTCGCCGATCAGCGTCTGGCGTCCGCAGAAAATGAGGTCGGGCGACAGCTTTTTTATCGCCAGCGACAGCGTGTATGCCGTCGCCAGCGTGTCCGCGCCCGAAAACGCGCGATCGGACAACAGCACCGCGCGCGCAGCGCCGAGCCTTGTCAGCGATGTGAGCAGCTCCGCCGTTTTCGGCGGCCCCATGCTGAGCAGCGTGACGGCGGCGCCGTCCACCCGCAGCGCCGCCTCATAGGCGCAAGCGTCAAAAGGCGACAGCTCTCCCGCAAGATCCTGCCGCACGCAAACCACAATGTGCATCGTCAAATCTCCCGTGTTCTGTAGATCGGCGCAAGCGCGTCGTGAATCTGCTTATACACCGTGAACAGCTTTGCATACTGCGCGGTGCTTGCAGCGTCGGGGCGCACCACGTCCGCCGCCTTCACGCAGCGGTCAACCGCCTCTTTCGCGTCGCGAAACACCCCTGCGGCAATGCCCGCCAGCATAGCGGAGCCGAGCGAGGAGTCGCTGCTTTCGGTGGTTTTGAGCGTCATGCCCAAAGCGTCCGCCGTGATCTGCCGCCAAAGCGGTCCCTTTGCGCCGCCGCCGATCAGCGTCGCCGTCGCGTCATACGGAATGTGCAATCCATTAAGATACCGTTTGCTGTCCAAAAGCGACAGCGACACCCCCTCCAGCACGGCACGGGTGAAATGTGCGCGGGTGTGGGTCGCCCGCACGCCCGTGAAGCTGCCGCAAAGCTGCGGGTCGGCATAGGGCGTCAGCTCGCCGTTCAGATAGGGATGGAACAAAAGTCCCTCACAGCCGATCGGCACCTTTGCCGCGTCCGCGTCCAGCGTGCGATAGTCGCCGCCGAAGGTGTCGCGATACCAGCGATAGGAAGAAGCCGCCGCCTTTGTGGCGGTGCCGGGATACCACAGTCCGTCCGCAATATGGGAATAGTTGACAAGATGGCGGTCGGGATAGGGACGGTCGGTGATGACGCAGATGCGCCCCGCCGTCGCCAGCTTCACCGTCACGTTGCCCTTTTCCACCGCGCCGGACGCAAACACCTCCATCACGGTGTCGGTCGTGCCGCAGATAACGGGCGTGCCCGCGCAAAGCCCCGTTGCCTTTGCCGCTTCTTCGGTCACCCGTCCGATGATGTCGGTCGGATGTTTCAGCGGCGGCAGCACGGCGGGCGTGATGCCCGCCAGCGCGCACAGCGCCTCGTCCCACTGCATCGTGTTGCAGTCGAACAGCATGCTGCCCTGGGCTTCAATATAGTCGGTGCAATAGGTCGCGGTCAGGAACCGGCGGATATAGTCCTTCTCAAAGAAAATGTGCCGCACTGCGGAAAACACCGTCGGCTCATTTTCCCGCAGCCACAAAAGCTGCGGCAGCGTCCAAATGGTGTCCGGCTTGTGGAAGGTCTTTTGGAAAATGTCCTCGCCGTATTGTTCGCGCAGGCGATCCGCCTGCAGGCGGCTGCGGCTGTCCGTCCAATGCATCGCCGGACGCAGCGGACGGAAATCTCCGTCGCACACAAGCGAGGTGTGCGTGGCGGAGTCGATGGCGATCGCCAAAATGTCCGCAGGGGAAACGCCGCTTTTTTCAAACAGCGCGTGCACATTCTTGCACAGCGCACCGATCCAGTCAGCGGGATCCTGCTCGCACGCACCCGCAGCGGGATACAGCGTCGGATATTCCGCCGTCGCCTCCGCCGCGATCGTGCCATCCGTTGCAAGCAGCGTCGCCTTGGAGGCGCCGCCGCCGAAATCGATTCCGAGTAAATATTGCATCTTCATACCGTTCTCCGTCAATAGTGCAGCATATAGTTTTCGCCGGTGATGCCCGCGACCGCGCCGCGCGCGATGAGCGCCGCGTTGTCCTCATGCGCCAAAAGCCACTTGTTCTTTCTGAAAAGCCGCTTGTCGGCAGGGGGCGTGTCGCACGGGGTGTTCGTGCCCGCAGGCAGCGCCACCACACAGCCAAAGCCCGTCTCTTCCACCTCGCAGGGGCAGAAATGCAGCGTCGTTGCAAACACCTCGATGACCGTTCCCGCCGGGACAAAAAACGCTGTGAGCCTGTCGCTCGGCAGCGTGCCGTTTTGAATGTCATAGGTGTGCCCCAAAATGAGCACAAGCGGCGTCACGGCAACGTTGATCTCACTGGAGGTGTGCCACTCGACGGCGTTCAGAAAGCGGTTGTGCCCGAAGCAATAGCCGACCTGGGTCGGCATCTGACCGAACAGCTCGTCTGCGATCGCCTTTGCGATCGGCAGCGCTTCAAAGGTCGGCTCGCTTGCCGTATACTGTGAGCCGTCCTGCGGCAGAGAAATGGCATGTGCCGCCGCAAGAAGCGGCGACACATCCATACCGTCAATGACTCTGCCGAAAGCTGCAAATGCCGGATCATCCACCGCATGCAGACGCAGGGTGGGATTTTTCTCTCTCAGTTGTTCCAGCATAACACTTCCCACCTTTTCTCAGTGGTTCTGCCAATCCTGCTCCGGATCGGCGGTCATGAAGAAGCCGCGGTTGTCACAGCTCATCATCCACAAAAGATATCCGGTGTAGCCCGGCGCAACGCAGCAGGGGTGATAGCCCTTCGGGATCTCCACGATGTCGCCGTTGCGGACGGGATATGCCTCGTCGATGGCGCGGTCGGCGGTGTAGACCTGCTGAATACCGTAGCCGGTGGGCTTATCGTATTCATAATAATAGATCTCCTCGGCAAAGCCCTCGGTCGGCATGTTGTTGACATCATGCTTGTGACCGGGGAAGGACGACCACTGGCCGCCGCGGATGAAGTTCTCGCCGATATAGATGCGGCACGCCTTCATGCGCTCATCCACCAAAAAGTGTGCTTCGCGCTCGAAGCCGGGCTTGCCGAGATTTTTGACGATCACATCGTCGGGCGTCACCAGCACCGGCGCAAAATCCGCGTCGGCGGGGCACTTGGCGATCATGATCTTGAGGTCGGTCTCCGCTTCCACCGTGAAAGCGGTGTGACGCGGCAGATACACGGCATATGCCTTGCCGTCAAACACATTCTTGCGCTTGCCGATGTGAGCATAGTCAAAGCCCACGCCCTTGACGGTGCAGGTGCCGCCGAGCAGCGTCAGACCGTATTCCATCTCGGCGGTGTCGCCGCTGTAGGTGCTGCCTGCTTTCAGAAACAGGCCGTCGATCTCCATGGCGTGACAGCCGCTGTTGCCGAGCTGATAGAGCGGGGTGAGTCCTTCTTTTTTGTCGTCCCAATGTCTTTTATAGGTCATATCCATTCTCCTTCAGATAGATTTTCACCGTTTCAAACGACGGCACGCTTTCTCTTGCGCCGACGCCGGTGCATTTCAGCGCGGACACCGCACTGGCAAAGTGACAGCAGGTGTAGGGCGCAAAGCCTTTCACGAGTCCCGCCGCAAACGCGCCGTGGAACACATCGCCCGCACCGTTGGAGTCGACGACGGCGGCGGGATAGATGGGATAGGTCTTTGCCTCTTTCCCGTCATAGAAATAGCCGCCGTCCTTGCCGCAGGTGATAACGACGACCTGCGGATGATAGGTGTCAAAGAGCTTCTTTGCCGCATCCTCGACGGTGCTGCAGCCGGTGTGTCCGAGCGCAAATTCGCGCGACGGGATGAGATAATCCACGTGCGGCAGCAGCCGTTCCACGCCGTCATACAGTCCGCCCGCGTCATAAAGCACCTTGACGCCGTTTGCCTGCGCGAGCTTTGCCGCTTTTTCGGCGGCGGCAAGCTCGTTGCCGTCCACCATGAGCAGCTCTGCGGACAAAATTGCCTTTTCCTGTTTCTCGGACAGCGTGAGTGCGGGCAGATCGCCCTTATCGAAAACACAGGTGCGCGTCGTTGTCTCGCGGGACAGCCAAATGACCGATGTGAACGAACGATAGCCCGACAGCACGTCGACCGCTGCCGTGTCCACGCCGTATTTCGCGAAATCCTGCTGCAAGAACCGTCCGCCCGCGTCGTCGGACAGCACGCCGACAAAACCGGCGCTCTCCCCCAGCTTTGCCGCCGCGACAAGCCCCGTCGCGACAGGACCGCCGCCCGCAGGCTTGCTGTTTTCGGCGCGCAGCTTGGTATCCTCGGTCGGATAATGCGGCAGCGTCACCAGCGTGTCCATCACGCACGCGCCGATTCCCACGATCCTGCTCATACGCTTGCCTTTCCGTTTGCGCCGACAAGGCGGATCTTGTTGACCGCCAGCGCTTTAACGGACGCGATCGCGGGCTTCATGAACAGATCCACCGCCAGGCTGCGATCGGGATTGTTCAGCTCCGCCGTCGCACCGTCGGCAAAGGCGCAGCACACGTCCGTGCCGATGTTCATTTTGCGCACGCCCTCTTTGATGGCGGCTTTCACCTGGTCGTCGGGGATGCCCGAGCCGCCGTGCAGCACCAGCGGGATGCCGCCGGTCGCCTTGCGGATCGCGCGCACGCGGTCGATGTCCAGCTTCGGCGGCTTTTTGTAGTGTCCGTGGGCGTTGCCGATGAGCACCGCAAGACAGGTGACACCCGTCTTTTTCACGAAATCCGCCGCCTGATCGGGATCGGTGAATTCGCACATGGTGTCGTCATTGACGCTGCCGATGTGGCCGAGCTCGCCCTCGACGCCGACGCCGACCGTGCTGCAGATGTCCACAACGCGGCGGGTGAGCGCCACATTTTCCGCATACTCATGCACCGAACCGTCCACCATGATGCCGGTAGCGCCCCAGCGCAGCATTTTGAGCGCTTCCTTTTCGGACGGGCCGTGGTCCAGGTGCAAACAGACGGGCACGCTCGCCTTCTTCGCGGCAGCCAGCACGGCAGGCGCGATATAATATCCCACCTGCTCGTTGACAAGACGCGGATAGACCTGCATGATGACCGGCGCTTTTTCTTCCTCTGCCGCCTCGATCACGCCCATGACCGTCTCGATGTTATACACGTTAAAGGCGGGAACACAAAACGTGCCCTTTTCCGCCATGCCGATGATTTCCTGTAAGGTTACCAGCATTGTTATAACCCCCTCAGCCCAAAATGAGATCTTCGATGGACAAAATTTCGATCTTGTCCTGGTTTACGTGCTTCAGCGCCCAGTACTCCGATACGGACGCCGTCACCATCGCCGTCGCACCGATGCTCTCGGCGTTGAACAGACGGCGGCGCGCCACCTCGTCGATGACCTCGGGGAGATACTGCGCCATGAGGATATTGCCTGCCCACATCGTCTCCTTGCGGTTTAAGAGCATTTCGCCCAGCACTGCATAGTTCTCGATGATCTCGCGCGGCTCCTCGGTTTCGCCGAGGTCGCGGGACAGCTGATAGGGATCCTGGAACACGACGGTCTTGCCGGTGTCTTTCGGCTGCAGCTTGCCGTCTTTCAGCAGCTTTGCCACATAGGTCGTGTAGGTCACGACATCGCAGGAAAGCTCCACACCGTATTCCTTATACAGCTGTTTGAGCGCTTTAGCGTCGTTCGGATCATACACCACAACGGTCTTGAAGGTGTCGAGCACCTTTGCCGCAGCGGTCATCTGCTCTTTCGTCTCGTTGGCAGCACCGATGAGGAAATCGAGCTGTGCGCCCGAGGCGGGTTCATCGGCAAGCGCCGTGAAGTCCACGCCGGCGCTCTCCAGCACCTCGATCGCCTTTTTCGCCTGCTCACACACCATATACCGCGCATCCACGCCGAGGAAAAGCAGCGTGTCGGTCTTTTTCTCGTGCTTCCTGATCGCCGCCGTCAGACCGTCGCAAAGCGCGGTCTTGCCATAGGCGTTGCCGGTTTCCAGGCAGTTGTCGAGCAGCGTCTGAATATAGGGCGGGAGCTTGCCCTCCAGCGCCGCATGCAGACGGGTCTCCTTTGTGAACATCACGGGATCCCAGCCGGTCACGCAAACGTTGACGCAGCCGCCGCAGGTCGCGCACTCATAGATGTTGTCCATGATCTCCTCAAGCGGAATGGTGCCGCGGTTGACAAGGGAAATGCCGAGCGCTCTCGCTCGCGCGGTGCTGCGCTCGTGACCGGTCGCGTTGCCGATCGGGCAGATATGGTGGCACATCCAGCAAAAACGGCAGGAGTCCACATGCTGCTTCGCTTTATCTGACATAACCATAGTATGTATGCTCCTTTCTTACAGTCCAAGCTTGAACGGGTTCATGATGCCGTTCGGATCCAGCGTCTTCTTGAGTCCCTCGAACACCTGCATGGCGGGGCCGTATTGCTCCTTCATGAGTCTGCCGAGCTTGATGCCGACGCCGTGGTGGTCGTTGACAACGCCGCCGTGTGCCAGCGCCGTGCGCACGCCGCAGGTCCAGACCGCCTGGTGCAGACGCAGCGCCTCGACCGGATCTTGCGGGACGTCCTTGCCGTCGATGATGAAGCGGTCATACACCATCGCGCCCCACTCATACCAGTGCGAGAAGTGCGCAATGAACTTCGCCTGCGGGAAGTTGGTTTCGATGGCTTCCTTCATCGCCCAATAGATCTCCTCGATCTTGCCGTAGGGAGCGATGGTGTCCATCGTGCCGAACATCTGCGGAATATCCATCATGTGGCCGGGATAGAAGAACGTGATCTTCTCGTCCCACCATTTTTCGCCGTATTCGCTGCCCATGTCCTCTGCGCCGTATTTCTTGAAGGTGTCGAGCAGAATTTTTTCTTCCACATCCACCATCTCTTTGACGCCCTCATAGGCAACGTTCATGAACGCACCCTTGCGCTCCACGCCGACGATCTTCTTGATGAGCGTGGCAGTCTCCGCCTCGTCATACAGGCGCATGACAGAGGGCTTGAACTTCTGCAGAAGCTCTCTTGCCGCCTGGAACGCGCCGTGCATATCCTGGAACAAAAAGCCGCGGAAACGGCGATCCTCGGGCTGATCGAAAATACGGATCTGCGCCTTGGTGATGACGCCGAGCGTGCCCTCGGAGCCGATGAAGATCTGATTGAGGTCGGGACCTGCCGCGTGCTTGGGCGCGGAAGAGGTGTTGATGATGTCGCCGTTCGGGAGAACGACCTCCATCTGCAGCACCATGTCGTCGATCTTTCCGTATTTGGTGGAGCAGACGCCGATGCCGCGGTGTGCCAAGAAGCCGCCGACGGTGGAGCAGGTCAGCGAGGACGGATAGTGCATGGTCGCCTTGCCGACCTCGTTTGCCGCCCATTCGATGTGCTTATAGATCGCACCCGTGCCGCACTCGATGTACATGCCCTCGGTGTTCACTTCATAGATCTGATTCATGCGCTTGGTGTCCAGCAGAATACCGCCGCACACCGGGATGGCGCCGCCCTGCGTGCCGCCGCCCGCACCCCAGGTGGTGACCGGCAGCTTATAGTAGTTGGCGATCTTCAGCACCTTCGAGACCTCGGTCGCATCCTTCGGGCAAACGATGATGTCCGCCTCGGGCATCAGGCAGCCGCGATCCGCCCACATACGGGACAGCCAATAATAGTCCACGCTGTGCGTGACCTTGTCGATGGCGCGGGTGGAGCAGTTCTCCTTGCCCACGGCATCTTCCAGCTCGGTCAGGATCATGGAAAACAAAAATTCATTCATCTGATACTGCATACTTCTTACTCCTTTTTATGTACTCAAACCGTGTCCGGCTTTAATGCGGGGAAATACTTGCAGAACTCTTTGATCTCTTTTGTATAGTCGCCCTCGATCTCCACAAAGTGGTGGATATACGGGCCATCCAAAAGGCGATCCTCCACCTTCTGCAGATCCTCAAATTCGCCCCAAAGATAGGTGCCGTGCGTCTTGGGGCCTTCTGTCGTGTGACAGCACAGCGGCAGGATCATATAGTTTCCGCTTTCCTGATCCATGCGGGCGACGGTGTAGGTGCCGTCCTTGGCACGGAACCATTCGCGCTGGTTGACAAGGCGCGCCTCGCTGTCGGGCGCTTTCTGCGACAGCGGGAACGGTCCGCAGTGCCACAAAAGCTCCGCGTTGCGGTTTTCGGGATGGCGCACGGTGAATTCGCCGAAAAGCGGTTTTCCCTCGCCCATCGTCGCCGCCTTGAGCAGCACCATGGTCATGGCGCAGTGCATATCGCTTTCGCAGGCGACCATATAGCCCATGTCGTTCAAAACGCCATAGACAGCGCAGGGGGCAAGCCCCTCGAACATGACCGGTGTCGCCGTCCAGCATTCGGCACAAATGACGTCAAGGTCATATTCCTCGAAAAAGCTCTTATAGGTCAGCACCAGCGCCGCCATGCGTTCCAGATACTGCGGCGTGAGATCGTCCATTTTGTAGTTTTTCTTATAGAACTCCTCGATCTCGACAAGCTCCTTGCCGCCCTTTTCGAGGATTTCCTTCATGCGCTGCTCCAAAATGGCAAAGTTGAGCGCGCGGATCCGCACGCCGAACTTCTCCATCAGCTCGCCCTCGTTCCAGATGACCGAGAAAAACGGCGCGGGACGCGACCCGAACTGACCGATCTTCAGCCCGCGGAAATTTTTTACCATGCAGGCGACCCGCACAAAGGAGTCAAAGCCCTTTGCGAATTCCTCCGACTCCACCGTGCAGCAGGGCAGGTGCGAGAACGGAATGTGAAACCGCTGGAACTGACGGGACACGCCGAACAGCCCGCACTGGGAGTCGGTCGGACGCATGCCGTCCACATAATATTCATCGTCCAGCGGCGCCCACAGAAGCACCGGCTTGCCGAGCGCTTTCGCGATGTCCGCTGCCGCTTCCTCGTTGCCGAAATTGCAGTTGATGATGAAAACGGCGTCCACCTTCTCGGCGCGAAACCGCTCCACCGCCTCTGCCGCAGAGGCGTCGTCAAACACCAGATCCTCAATGCCGATCCCTTTTGTGTCCACGAAGGTGATCTTGTCAGTGGCAAAATGCTCCTCGATGTACTGCACAAAGCGATGCCCGCGCTGCTCCGCGGAATACCACGTCAGAAACGTGCCGCGGGGGCGGTCGGTCGTGTTGCGGCGCATCGGCAGCAAGCCGACCTTAACAGAATACTCCTGCATATTCCCAACTCCTTCTCGATACCGAATATATATACTTACTCTAGCAAATCCCGCGCCGTTTTTCAATGGATTCTCGGAAAATATTTTCATTTCCGTTGACTTTTCTCCAAAATATGTTAAAATAATGAAAAATAGTTTCATTTGGAGGTGCGAAATGGAATCGATCGTCCACAAGATGCGGTTTCTCTATCGCGAGATGGGACCCGGCGAACGGAAAATTGCGGATTATGTTTCCGAAAACCCGTCCGAGATTGTCGGCATTTCCATCAGTGACCTCGCCAAGCGCTGCGGCTGCGGCGACGCGACGGTGGTGCGTTTTTCCCGTCGGCTGGGGTTTGAGGGGTATCAGGCGCTGAAGATCGGCATTGCGGGCGAGCTTTCCCATGTTTCCGCCGTCAGTGAGGTGGACAAATCGGACAGCTGCTTTGACATCTTCAAAAAGCGCATCCACGACATCTCCGTTTCGCTGCAGAACACCGAGTCGGTGCTCGATCCCGCCGCGCTGGAGCGTGCGGCAGGGGCGATCATGCACGCGCGTCGCATCGTGATCTTCGGGCTCGGCAATTCCGCCGCCATCGCCATGGACGCGGCGCACAAGTTTCTGCGGCTGGGGCTGAACGCGCAGGCGTGCAGCGACAACCACCTGCAGGCGATCATCGCCTCTCACCTCGACCGCCAAAGCGTCGCCGTCGGCATTTCCCACTCCGGCTCATCGGTGGACATCGTGGAAGCGATGCAGCTGTCGAAGGTCGGCGGCGCAACCACCATCGGCATCTCCAACTACGGCGCATCTCCGCTCACAAAGGCGGTGGACATCTCCCTGTTCACAAAGTCCGACGAAACGCGCCATTCCATCCTTGCCATGAGCTCCCGCATTGCGCAGCTCGCCATTTTTGACGCCATCTATACCTACATCGTCGTCAACAGTGACCGCGCCGCCGTGCAGGCGATCTATAACACCGAGACCGCCCTGCAGCATAAAAAGTATTGAAACAAAAAAGGACCGCCGATGCATCCGATGCATCGGCGGTCACAGTGTGAGACTGTCTGAAAACCGCAGTGAGAGGAAACCGTCCCCATCGGCATATTTTGTATATGCCGGGGGCGGTTGACGCAGACAGTAAAAGCGAGCGTTTCGAAGAAACGCTCTTTTTTGTTTGCTGAATTTTTTGCAGACACCCTTTCGCGTGAATGCGCTTTTGCGGCCTGCGGACTTTTTCGACAGTGTCGTTTTTATACATTCGTCGGCAGATCGGTCTTCAACTCCGCCAAATGGGCGTCCGCGCCGACGGAAACGAGGGTGAATTTTCCGTTTTCGAAGGTCGCCTCGGTGACCGACGCGTTGCTCACCCACGGGACATTTTTCATGTCGCAGGCGGGCACACCCT
>OIZI01000818.1_pt1 | contig 14781 bp, 25 predicted proteins | sample 1588441 | NCBI WGS metagenome assembly OIZI01 (sample SAMN03283284) | human gut metagenome | biome: human-associated habitat; material: feces | host: Homo sapiens | place: Peru | collected 2012
GCCGCCATTAAGGCGGGGATGCTTGCAATCCTGCATGACCGCCTGTACCAGGTCTGCACGGTTTATATCGCGCAGGGCTGGATCGATACGGCGGGCCTTAAAAATCTGGAATATCTGTATAAGAGCTATCATGCGCTGGGCGGTAACGGAACAGGCACAGAACTGTACAACCGGGCGCGTGTGCTGCCGATTCATTAAGAAAGGGGCTTTATTATGAACATCGACTACATGAACTATATTAAACCGGAACTGCTGGTACTGATTCCGGCGCTGATTTTCGTGGGATACTGCCTGAAAACCAGCACGGCAGTGGCTGACAAGCTCATCCCGGCTGTGCTGGCCGCTGTGGGCGTTGTGCTGGCTGCGCTGTACGTTTTGGCGACGTCGCCCATCGGCGGCGGGCAGGACGCGGCCATGGCGGTTTTCACAGCTATCATTCAGGGCGTGCTGTGCGCAGCTGGGGCGGTCTACGCCAACCAGTGCGTGAAGCAGAGCACGAAAGACAAATAATCCACTTCGTGCGCCGGTTTAACTTTTGTGTTAACTGGGCGACGTATAACCGAATTTGCTTTTTGCTAACCGACGATGAGCGGGCGGTGCTGGATTACAGGCGACGCGGCCTGGGCAACGCAGAGATCGCTGCGGAAATGAACTGCAGCGAACGCACGGTCAATCGGTTGGTGCGGGCGGTCGTGGATAAAATCAGGAAGATATAAAACAGCGGTCGTGCTGGGCGTTTGCCCGGTACGACCGCTGTTTTTTTATTCTGCTTTTATAAAAAATACGATGCCGGAGGAGTAGTAGACCTGGAAGGAACCCTCGACCGTTTCTGCTACGGTGCTGCCACAATCGTAGTCGTAGATGTTGAATTTACCGGAAATCAAGGTGAAGTATGTGAGGGACGCGGTGTCTATCTCGCCGTCGTTATAGATGCAGAACGCGGAGCCGCCGTCGCCTGCGCCGGTTGGAATCAGAACGGAGAAGGAATCATTTGCGATTTTGACTGCGCCCGCGTCGCTGATTGTGTCGCAGCGGCGGCCGCTGGTCAGCTGCCACAGGTCCGGCGGCTGTGGTGCGGCAAGCCGGTTGTCCGTGTAGGGTTCGTTTTCGTCGATGAGCCAGTCACGGCCGACGCGGCGGGCTGTTTTGAAGCCGCCGCGCAGGGCCTTTTGGCGGACGGTGACGGGGCTGCGGTTGTGGCGGGCGGCATATTCGGTGATTGTAATTTCCATGGGGGCCTCCTGGTTAAATTTCTGCGTTCGGGATTAAATAAAATTCTTCATCTTTCACTATTTCGGCGTCGAGATCAATGACGATAGGCTCGCCCAACATGCCGTTTTTAAAGTAAATGCTGCGCGTGCTTACAGGCGTGATAATAATTTGAAGCAACCGGATGTTTTGCACAACAATGGAATTATCAAGGATGTTGCCATTTGCGTCGCAAATGTAGTCGCGGGAATAGGCGACAAGGTATTCGTAGCGCTCAGTGCGTTGAAAGTTACAGCCGCAGTCTTGGAGATGAAGCAGGCCGGATTCTGGCTTGCTTTGAGAAATAGAGAACTGGACATCGTCAGAAATCCATTTTTCGCAGGGATGCACGCCGGTCTTGTTTAAAATTGCGTTATGAATTTTTTGCGCATCAATGGCATTTTCATACTCGCAATCCGTGAGGACAAGACTTGTAAAGTCGCTCTGCGTTTCGGGAATATGGTTTGGGTCAAGAAAGCGGACGGCATGGAAAGAGGGAAACTCACGGAGAAATTTTGCAGTGATTTCATGAACCTCCTGTGCTTTAAGATGCTTGACGCCGATGGACTTGCAAACATCATAAAAATTGATTTTATGGCAGACACCGGCCTTTTCGCAAAGGGTGTTGTAAACGTTCAGCTTGTACTCTTTCATGATGTTTTCCTCCTGTTGTGTGGGCTGCTTATCTCTTACTGTGTCTATATTATACAACGCTAGAGATGTAATGTCAAGACTTTTTGCAAAGATTTTTAGAATTTTCTGCAAAAGATGGCGTAAAGTCGGCGCAGATGTGGCGCACGCGAAAATGTGCGCTGCGTTACAATAATAATAAAAGAGAGGTGAGCACGATGCCCTATTATAACAGCCCGATGGTCTATCCGGCCATGTACGGCCAGCCCGGCGTGTACGGCCAGACACCCTACAACCCGGTCGGCACAATGCAGCAAGCCGCGCAGCGGTACGAGATCATCCACGTCAACGGCGAACCGGGGGCGCGGGCGCTGCAAATGGCCCCTAACAGCAACGCTATTGTTATGGACGACACAGCCCCCATTGTGTGGCTGTGCCAGACCGATGGGGCAGGGTACAAGACGGTGCAGCCGTTTGACATTGCCCCGCACCAGACCACCCCCGCGGTGGATGTGTCCAGCTTGGACACGCGCCTGACAAGATTGGAGGAGATCGTAAATGGCAAGCAACCCAATGATGCAGTTCCTGCGGCCCCAGGCAAACGGCCCCCGGCTGCCAAATAACCCCCTGGCCTTTGCGGCTGAATTTCGAAAATTCGCGGCAGGCATAACGCCGCAGAAAGCAGAGGAACAGGTCCGGCAGATGCTGGCCGATGGGCGGATGACGCAGCAGCAGTTCGACGCCCTGAAACAGCAGGCCCAGGACCTGGCACAGTTTTTGAGATAGGCCGGTGCGCAACGGTTTATCATAGATTTTTTTGAAAGGAGAAAAAAGAAGTGGATAATATGAGTCTTTCCGATATTGCTGCCGTCACCCGCAACGCCAACGACGACGGCAACTGGGGCGGCAACGGTGCGTGGTGGATCATAATCCTGTTTCTGTTCGCCCTCATGAGCGGCGGCCTGAACGGCTGGAACCGCCAGGGAGAATATGGGCAGTACGCGACCGCGGCCAGCCAGCAGGAGATCCTGTACGGCCAGCAGTTCGGCCAGCTGAACGACCGCTTAACCAACCTGGGCAACGGCGTCTGCAATCTTGGTTACGAGATGCAGGGCGGCCTCGGCCAGCTTGGCAAGGAGGTTGCCCTGGGCCAGAGCAACCTGCAGCAGACGATCATGGCGACCGGCAACGGTATCCAGCAGCAGATCGCCAGTTGCTGCTGCGAGAACCGCCTGGCCACGGCCAACCTGTCCGCGCAGATGGACCGGCAGACCTGCGACATTACCACCGCAATCCACGCGGAGGGCGAGCAGACCAGAGCGCTGATGCAGGCCAACACGATCCAGCAACTGCGGGATAAGGTCAACGCGCTGGAACTGGCCGGGCAGATGGCGGGCGTCGTCCGCTACCCGACCGGCTACGCTTACAACGCCGGGCCTTCGCCGTTCTGCGGCGGCGGGTGCAACTGCGCCTGATGGCTACATAACGGTACGCTATTAACAGCGAAGCCCGCACGGCAGAAGCTGTGCGGGCCTTTTTTGAAAGGAGATTTCAAGATGGCTTGCAATCGAAAGTTGAAGAATCCGCATTACAAGAGCGCCCAGAACGCCTACAACAACGCGGCGCAGGCTTTTTCGGCGACAGGCACGCCGGTGAATGTGCTGGGCATTCTTAACACTGACACCGGGTGCGCCTTAAAGACGAATACCGGCGGCTTTGAGGTGGAGTGCAGTGGCCTGTACCGTATCAGCTACGACGTGACGGCCACAGCGACCGCCGCTGGCGTGGTTACGCTGCAGGGCTATAAGGATACCGCCGCGCTGCCCTGCATGAACGCACAGGCCACCGTGGCGGCCAACGACGTCGTGACACTGCATATGGAGACGACCGTCTACATCGGCGTCTGCTGCAACGGAACGCCGACCATTAGCGCGGTCGTCGGCGGCGTGGCCGGTACAGTCAACCACGTCTGCGCCAGCATCGTGAAGCTGGCCTGAGGTGGCGGGATGAAAAAAGAAATATGGGACTACAAAAAGAGGCTTGACGACGAAATGCTAAAGTGCATGGACGGCGGCATCACCGGCCAGCGGATGATGACAATCAAGGAAATCAACCAGTGCTGGATGGAGCTGGACGACCGGGAACGGCGGATGAACGGCGGCGACACTGCCGACGCTGCACCGCTGACCCGGGCAGAGGCCAGCGCCTGGACTGCCCGGATGAAGAACGCAGACGGAACGACCGGCGCACACTGGACGATGGAACAGACCATCCCCTACATGATGGCCCGGACCGTGACCGCGCCGCCGGAGACGTTTTGGTGCGTGATGTGCATGATGTACTCTGATTATTATAAAGTGGCCCGGGCGCACGGCGTGGACACCCCCGAATTTTATGCGGACATGGCCGCGGCTTTTCTGGACGACGAAGATGCCGCGCCGAATAAGGCGGGAAGATATTACCACTGCGTTGCCGAGGGCTAAGTAGTCGAAAAGTAGTCAAAACGGATTTGCAAAACAAAATACCGCGCATCAAGCTATAATATATAGCGTTGATGCGCGGTATTTTTGGTGCGCCCGCAGGAACTCGAATCCTGGACCCTCTGATTAAAAGTCAGAGCGGATGCGGGCTGGTGCGGTTTTGTGCGGATGGTGTTTCCGTTGAAGCGTTGTTTTTTTTGTTTTACCGGGTGCTTGATTTTGCTGTGGCAGGTAGTCAAAAAGTAGTCAGGTTGCGGCGGCAAAGTAGTTGTCCAGGCGGTCGACCACCTGCAGGCTGTCGGCGGCTTCCAAGTGGGTGTAGATGTTGGCCGTCATCTGAATGCTGGCGTGGCCCAGCAGCTGCTGCGCGGTGCGCAGGTCAACCCCGGCACGGTACAGGTTGGTTGCGTATGTATGGCGCAGCATATGAGCGTGGATGGGCAGGGGGAAGTGCGGCTCCACGTAGGTGGTCCACATCTTCCGGTAGGCGGACTGGGTCATAATCTGGCCGCGGGCGTTGGGGACGACGTACTCGCTGGCGCGGGGCGTTTCGGCCAGGATGCGGCGCAGCGCGGCGGGGATGGGCACGATGCGGTTGGCCGAGGGGCTTTTTAACTCCATGCTCAGGTCATGGCGGTTGCTGCCTGCCGGAAAGCTCACCGCACGCGCCACGATCAGCCCGGCGGGGCCTATGTCCGTCCAGCGCAAGCCCAGGGCCTCTTCCCGGCGCAGGCCGCAGTAAATGCACAGTGCGCAGAACGCCCGCGCCCGCGGCTCTGTGACGTCCTCCAGCAGGCGGGTGTACTCGGTAGGGGTGAGATATTCCTTGCGCTTTGGCTTGGCGTGACGCGTGATTTTTAGCCCCTCGGTGGGATCGCTGCTGATGAGGTGGTTTTGCTTGGCGCTTGTAAAAATCTGCCGGGCCGTTATCAGCACTTTGTGCTGCAAGCTCTCCGACAGATCGGCCACGCCGGACAGCACCCGGCGGATGTGTACCGGGCGCACGGCGCGAAGCTCCATGCTGCCGATGGTGTCCATGATGTGCAGGTTGTAGGCGTCCCGATACATCCGCACGGTGGCGGGGCGCAGGTCGGCCTTGTAGGTCGTGAGCCAGATTTTGGCCCATTCGCCCACGGTGGTGCTGTCCCCGACCTCTAAGCCGGCGTCATCGTCCGCCATGGCCCGGCGGGCGGCGGCGTTGACCTCGGCCTGGGTCCTGCCGTAGACCATCTTTGTTTTGCCGTTGGACAGGGTAACGCGGCGCTGGTAGCGGCCGTCCTTGCGTTTTTTTAGAGCCATTTTGACAAAAATCCCCCGTAGTACTTGTGCCAAGTGCCCGGCGGGTGTTATAATACGAGTGCTGGGTCGTATTGTGTCCACGCCGGACACGCGATTCTATAAGCCTGTGGTGCTGGTAACACCGCGGGCTTTTTTTATTTTGTCTTTGCAAAAATATAAAGCGATACAATCAGCAGCGCGCCGAAAAGAGTGGCTATATTCTCGGCCTGCAATACGGCACATACAACACCAAAAACAATCCCGGCTGCAATACCCAAAACGCTGATTTTGTTGACCTTGGCCTTTTTCTCCGGCTCTAAGGTGCTCAGCTTAGATTCATTTTTAGGCTTTGGTGCTTTTTCTTTTTTGGATTTTGCCGCCGTTTTTTTATCTGCCCGGCGGATTTGCTCTTGACGGACAGTGTGCAGCGCGTTTTGCGCACGCTCAAATATTTCAGGGTCAACGCCGCGCCCTACATCTAAAACGGTTTTACAGTAAGCTATCACATCTTTGGAATAAGCCAAAAACGCTTTCTCGTTAAGGCTTGCAACGGCGTCGGCGTCCAGGATCAGCGGCGGCGTGGAGAGGTCGACGGTGCTCTCGCTGGTGTCCTCGTAGTCGTCGTAGCTGTCCACGCTTTGCTTGGCGGCGTGCGCCTTGCTGTTTGAAGATGAGATGTGCTCACGGTAGGACAGGCCGGTGCCGGGCGCGGATGTATGGACGGTTGTGCCGGTTCTACTGTTCATAGACACGCCGCCGTATTTTCCGCCGATGCTGATGCCCGCGCTCTTTTTACCAACATTCACGTGCACGCCAGGGGCTACTTTTATACGTTTTTTATAATTTAATCCCATGATAACCTCCGTTGTTGCTGACTTTTCCGCGATTGCGACATATTTTTTTGATGTGGCACGGTATGATAGAGTTATACCCAGAACCACAAAATTTGACGACTATTTTGTTTAAAATGTGAATTTACATACAACTGCAAGTTGTATATAATAAAATAAACGAAAGGGGGATACTACATAATGACAAAGGATGAATATGTGGCCGCTGTGGAAAAGTGGATTAAGGCGGCCACGGAAAAGCAGGCCCGCTTGATTTGGGTGTTTGTAAAAAATTACCTTAAAAAGTGAGCTTGCCAAAGAGAGGGGAGCGCTATGCGCTGCCCTCTTCTTTTTTTGTCAGACGCTCGGCCATTTTTTCCAGCAGCTTCCACTCTTCGGGCGTCAGGTCGGCCAGCAGCTCAACCATGCGGCGCTTGAAAGGATCGCTGTCATCGGCGACCAGGCTGCCGACGAAGGCGGCGAGCTTTTCGTCCTGCGGATTAAACATCTCGCCCTCGCCAGTGCGCAGCCAGTTTTCGTTGACGTTAAACTCGCGGCAGATATCAGCAATCGTTCGATCACTGGGTACTCGGTCGCCTTTTTCTATCATCCACAAAAAGTTTCTGGATAGGCCAAGCTGTGCCGCAAATTTTTCTTGTGTTAAATTCACGGCTTTTCTGACCTCTGCAATTCTTATGTTCATTTTCACCCCTCCCTTCTTTTTGGTGTACCTAAAGTATAACACCGTTTGCTAACTGTGTCAACAATATTTTTTAAGAAATTGCAAAAAAACGCTTGACAATGCTAACACAGTTTGCTATACTATACTCACAGGGTTAGCAAATGAAAGCTAACAACACAACACAGGAGGTACCCACAATGAACAACGAAATTACTTTAAAGCTCACAAAGTACGATGTAAACCGTCTTTTATTAGCAGCAATGTCCATTCAGTATGACTTTGAACGGCAAGCCAAAGAAACCAAAGACGAAGACCTCCGCTATAGCAGAGAGTGTTTAGCAGCAATGTGGAAGCGAATTTGCGATGACATTAGGGAACAGCGGGATTCCCAGCAGAGCGAAGAATAAAGCCGAAACGCCCCGGCGGGGCGTCAGCCGGGAATGGCCGCCCGGCTCTGATGATGGCAGGCCGCGAAAGGAGAGAGCAAAATGGCAAAACGCAAGAACAAACCGAATCCGGCCATGTATGGGGTAGACCAGCAAGACGCCGAACGCGCCGAGCGCATTATTGAAATGTGCCGCGGCATGGACGAAAAAGACCTTGCCAAGATGGCAAACGCTGCGACCGCAATCAAGCTCGTTCGCGGCCTGACCGACAGCTTGACCGCATAAAGGGGGCCTAAACTATGTACCGAATCATCTGGATTTTTTTGCCGTGGTTTGTTGCGGTTGTAGGGGCGGCGGTGTATGCGGCCTTTATAATCAGCGAATCCCCCAAAGCGTGGCGCAAGGTGGTCGCTTATGTCATTTACGAGCTGTTTGTGTGCTGCCTGTGGACGGCATTTGCACTGTGGCACGTAGGGCTTGTGTGATATCCGAAATCATCCACGACGCAAAGGGGGCTTGAACTATGTACAACCTGTGGGATTTTATCAAGGATGAGTGGAAAACCATTGTAATAGCAGCGGCCACAACCGTTGTAGTGCGCTTATTGTTAGGTTGGTAAGGACACTGACAAGAATGGGCAGCCAAAGCGAGGATAAGAACAGGGCACGGTGCTTGCTGCACTGGTACGCTCGATAAATCTCATAAAACCCAGAGACGCAGTACGTATCTTTGGGGATGGGCTGGCCCAGGGCGTCCGTGCCTGCGGTGTCCGGCTGCACCAGATCCATGGTGTAGAGCGGCCAGACCTCCGCTTGGCTGCACTTCCTGTGGGGGTGGCGCTTGATATCGCGCAGCAGTTTTCTTTCATTCGGCGTTAAAATAACGCGTTCACACTTTTCTTTTCTATCCATAAAAACACGCCCTTTCTGCCGCTATTGTAACACGGCCGAAATGAAGGGCACAAGGGGGAATATCTGAATGGACAACACCACATTACAACCTGTCCTTGACGCCCTGCTGGAAGAACTGGCCGCCCGGGTGGCGGGCAGGATCGCGCCGCAGCGCAAGGAGTTGTACACCGTGCAGGACCTGTGCGAGCGGTACGGCGTGAGCGACGACACCATCAGCCGCTGGATGCGGGCGGGGGAGTTCGGCGAGACCGTCAACCCGACGCCGCGCATCCACCTGGTGACGCTGGCGGGCATCACGGAGTTTGACGCCCGGCACACTGGTCCGGCCTACGCGGGCCAGCCGGTTTTGCCCACCAAGCGCCGCGCCCGTGGCAACCCGGGACCAATCTGAACGTGTCCAGGGTGGACACAGGGAAGGAGGGGCGCAGATGACGCCCGATGATATCGCCTGGGTGCAGGGGCGGCTGCGCGGCTGTAAGTATCTGGTCGCCACGCTGCACAAATGCGCCCAGTGCCTGGACGTGGGTGACGACGCACTGCTGGCCGCGCTTGGCTTTGCGAACGAGGCAGCCCTCAAAGCGGCCTACCCCAGCAAGCTGCGGGGCCGCGGCGGAGATCACCACGGTCGTACCTACACAAAGCCCGACGAGGGGACGATGCACGAAGCCGTGCTGATGTTCTACGGCGGGGTCGACCTGGATGTTGTCAAGCAGCTGATGGGCTACGCCGGTAGGATAACCAACGCGGCAATCACGCAGCGCGCCAACCACTGGAAGGAAAAGCACCCCGCCGTGGCGCGCCGACTGCCGCACAGCCGGGCGAACCCGGCACAAATACGAAAAAAGGGAGAAATCAAGATGGACATTGACAACAAGGGCCTGCCCGCGTACTGCTACGCGATCGCGCCCAAGACCGGACTGCCGGTACGGATTTTCCGGGGCGAGCACGCCATGTTCGGTGTGCGGCCTGACACGATGGTGAGCAAGGCCAACGAGCAGATCAGCGTGGACGCCCGACAGGCGGCGGCCATGGTGGGGGGCGTGCTCTACGGTTGGGACGGCCCGCGCGCCGACCCTGCCCAGTATGATGACGATGGGGTCTACATTGGCCCCCAGTAAGGAGGAACCCATGGAAAACGAAATCAAAACCAACGAGGGGCAGCAGGCCCAGACACTCGGGCTGCTGAACGCCAAGGATGTGGTCGTCAGCGTCGTGAAGGTGACGGCGGAGGGGGTGAGCATCAAGCTCTGGCCCGATGCCGACGCGGTGCGCGGCGTGCTGAGCGAGGCTGCCCAGCTGGCGCAGGTTCCCGGCGGGTACAGCCTGCGGCGCTACGTGTGCGGGCGGGCGCTGTACTGCGCCGTGCAGCTGGGCGACGCCACGCGGGACGCTCCATGCCCGGCGGGCTACCACGTGCACAGTGACGCCAACCTCAACGAGGCCGACGGTAGCCTGATTGCGGCGGCTGCGGAATGGGGCATCGGCAAGGGCGTATTTGACCTGCCGCCCCTGCGCATTTCGGCCAGCAAAGTGCATATTGTGCCCAAGGCCAAGGACGGCACCAACGTCATTGAGCGGTATATTCTGGACGATGTGCTGACGCTGGACGACATCACCTACAACGATGACGAGAGCGTCGCCGCCCTGCGCGTGCGCAAGCGGGATGGGGGTATCATTGCATGGCAAGCAAACTGATCGCCCACCTGGCCGCGTGGTACATCCCGACCGGGCGCACCGACCTGGACGGCATGGAGGGCCTGACCGTGGACGGCGGCTACCTGCTGGAGGCGAGGCGGATGCACACCGAGCTGGAAGCCCGCGCCCGCGGCCAGCCCCTGATGGTAGAAATCGAGATCAAGCCGGTGCGGGACAAGCGGACGCTGGACCAAAACCGGCTTATGTGGGCCTTGCTGAACAAGCTGGCCCAGGCATTGAGCGGCGGCACCCCCGGCGGGGTGACTGCCGAACAGTGCTATCTGGACCTTTTGGCCGACTACGGTGCCGAGGTGGAGAACTGGCGCGTGCCGCTTAAGGCGCTGCCCGCGCTGCGCCGCGCCTACCGCGTTGTGCAGGTCGTGGACGTGCTGGAGGGCGGGGCGTGCATCGTGCGGCTGGGCATGGGCAGCTCGACCTTTGACCGGGCGCAGATGCGGGAATTTATCGACCGCATCTTTGACCGGCTGGCCGAAGCGGGCGTCGACGACGCCGAGACCACCCAGCAGTACCGGGACTGGAGGGCCGAGGATGGCTAAGAGCATTTTGCAGAAAAATAAAGAGTGCTACCTCTGCCGCCGGTTCTACAACCTGCGCACGGTGCGGGGGCTGGAAGAGCACCACATCCTGTACGGACGCGGGCGGCGCGCGCTGAGCGAGCAGTACGGCCTGAAGGTCTGGCTGTGCCACGACCACCACAATGAGCCGCGCCTGGGCGTCCATTTTGACCCCGGTGCCCGGCGGGTGTTGGAACAGGATGCACAGTTCGCGTTTGATAATCTCCACGGCCCCGGCAGCTTTGCCGAGACGTTCGGAGAAGAAATTTAGTTTTTTATTAACTATAAAAAAACAGCAAGGGGGATACCGATGCCTGAAATCGTAAATAAAAAAAGCGTGCTGGACATGGCAATGGGCGCGATTGCGGAGATCACCGATTATGAGGTCAACCGCGTCGTGGCCAACATCATGGACCCGAACACCGCCGCCACGGCCAAGCGTAAAATCACCATTACGCTGACCTTCGCGCCGGACGACTACCGCCAACAGATTGGCCTGGACGCCCAGGCAAAAACAACGCTGGCCCCTGTCCAGCCGGTGCGCACGGCCCTGTGCATTACCAAGGGCAGGGACGGCGCACTGCTGCTGGCCGAGATGACGCCCCAGGTCCCCGGACAGGTGGACATGGACGGCGCAGAATCGCCTGAACCCGCCATTGCCCGCGTGGGCCGTGCCGGGTACTAAATACAAGAAAAGGAGAAATCACCATGGAAACAAGTTTTTTGCGTGACGCCATTGACCGCATCGTCGGCCTGGCAGCCCCCTACACGATGGAGGCCAAAGGCCACACGTTCTGCTCTAAGGCGTTGGTAGAGGTCAAGGCCGATGAGTACGCGCCGACTGCCTACGAGGTAGACACCCTGGACGCGCTGGTCAAGCTCATTCTCACCGAGGGCCTGACCCTGGGCAGGCGGCTGTACGTCCGCGTGGATAGCGCCCGCAAGGTCACGGTAACGACGACATACAACAACGGCGAGCTGCGCAACCCCTACCTGCGTTTCCCGCTGTATGAGGCCGTGTCGGATGTGCCCGGCGTGACCATCGGCAACCTCATGAGCCAGGAGCGGGCTATTGTGGAGTTGCAGAGCCTGTACGGCGCTACCCCAGACCGTGACTACTTGCTGGACCTGATGAGCCGCATCGACGTCAACGAGGGCGTGTCCAGCGTGGATAACGGCGTCACCCAGGAGGTCAACGTCCGCACCGGCGCAGTGCTTAAGCAGGCGACCCCGGTGCGGCCCATCGTCCAGCTGCAGCCCTACCGCACCTTCCTGGAGGTGGAGCAGCCGGTCAGCGACTTCCTGCTGCGAGTGAGCAAAGAGGGCGAACCCACTCTGTTTGAGGCCGACGGCGGCGCGTGGAAGCTGGAAGCCAAGCGCAGCATTGCCGCCTACCTGGCTGAAAAGCTCGCCGACCAGGTCGAGAGCGGCTGCGTGGTGGTGCTGATCTGATGCTGAACATAGTAGCATTACAGGGCCGACTGGGCCGAGACCCGGAAATACGGCAGACAACGACCGGCAAGCAGGTGGCGGTGTTCACGCTGGCCTGTGACCGCGGGCGCAAGGACGCCAACGGCAGAACCACCGCGGATTGGATCCAGATTGTGGCGTGGGACCGGCTGGCCGATTTTGCGGCCAAGTGGCTGACCAAGGGCCAGATGGTGACGGTGGATGGCAGGCTACAGAGCCGCACCTATCAGGCCAAGGACGGCACCAACCGCACGGCGGTGGAGGTCGTGGCAAACAACATCAACTTCTGCGGCAGCAAGGCGGACAACCCCGCCCCGGCTGCCCCGGCGGGACCCCGTGTAGGCGCACCGGCTGCGGACTATAACCAGATGGACGGCGACGACTTTGCCATGATTGAGGACGAGGGCGACCTGCCGTTTTGACGTTTAAAACATGATAAGACCTGAACAGGGATGCGCTGCCGAAAAACAGCGCGGCGCACCCCTGTATTAAGGTCAGCCTTTTTTAGAGGTGCTGACATGGACAAACCTGCTTTTTTTGCGATATTGCCCTCCGCTGTGCGGTACGATGCGAGGCTGAAACCGATGGAGCGGATACTGTACAGCGAGATCACGGCGCTGGCCGACCAGACCGGCTACTGCTACGCATCCAACCGGTATTTTGTCGAACTATACGGTGTGACGGACCGCGCCGTGCAGAAGTGGATAAAAGACCTGGCAGCGTGCGGCTACATCACGGTAGAAGTGCTGGGCGGTGCCGGACAGGGCCGGTGCGAACGGCGCATGACCCCGCTTTTCGGCTGGCGGGATGTACGGCAGACCCCCGGACAGGATTTCGCCACCCCCGAACAAAAATTCGGGGATACCCCCGAACAAAAGTTCGCCCCACCCCCGAACAAAAGTTCGGGTAGAACAATACAAGATAATAATACAAGTAATAACACAACGCGTGCGTGCGCGAGAGGATTTGACCGGTTCTGGGCAGCTTACCCGCGCAAGGTCGGCAAGGGGGCCGCTGAACGCAGCTTTGAGCGCATCCGCCCGGACGCTGCCCTGCTGGATGGGATGCTGCGGGCCATTGAGACCCAGCGCCAGAGCGACACATGGCTGCGCGGCTACATCCCGAACCCCGCCACCTGGCTGAATCAGCGCCGGTGGGAGGATGAGCCGGACGGCGTGACCGCCCCGGCGGCGCAGCAGACATTGCACAGCCCGCCGCCGCCCACGCCGGTGCTTGACCCCGGCGGCGACATCACCAAATTGTGGGGAGCGTGGGAAGAATGAGAGCCGAGACGATAACGCATCAAGACGCATTCATCGGTGCGGTGATGATGTTGGGGGTATTAGGCCCGGATAATAAAAAAGCGGCCCGGGCTTCGGTGCTGAAGCTCTCCCCCGCCATGTTTGAAGAGGGCGTGCGGCGGGCTGTATTCGCCGCCATGCAGCGAATGGCCTACGCGGGCGAGGATGTCGGAGACCCTGTCCTCATCGTCAGCCGGACCGCCCAGGAAAGCAACTTGAACGTGGAGGACGTCAAGGTCTACGTCACCCGGGCGGCGGAGACCTGCCCGGCGGTGTCCAACCTGGACAACTACGCCGCGCTTGTGGTCGAGGATTACCGGCTGGACCTGCTGCAATCGGCCCTGCTGGCCGCGTGCAGCAGCAACAGCAGCGCCGACCGCATCTGCGCCAAGGTGCGGGCCGCGCTGAATATGCAGGACGCAATTCTGGCTACCCAGGCCGACGGCAGCGGGCAGACGTTCGCCGCTGTGCTGGACAAGGCGGTGGCCGCGCTGGAAAAGCCGGACACCCTGCTGCGTACCGGCTGGCGGCAGGTGGACCGCTACGGCCTGTTTGAACCGACCAACACCGTGGTCGTGGCCGGGCGGCCAGGCTGCGGCAAGACTGATTTGACCATCAACCTGGCGGCCCGGTTGAGCCTGCGGAAAAAAGTCTACTACCTGACGCTGGAAGAAAGCGCTGTGAAGTTGATGCACCGAATCATCTCGAAAACGGCCCGGGTAGACGCGGGCCGAATGCGGGATAGAAATTTAAGCCGGCAGGAATTAAACAACATCCGGGCCGTGCAGGCCATGATGGCGAATCACCACAACATGATCCTGGAGGATGTCGAGGACGTGGGCGGCGCGGCAACGCTGGACATGATCCGCGCCCGGCTGCTGACCTACAAGCCGGATGTGGCGATCATCGACCACATCGGCCTGATCGCGAGTGTAGACCCGCGGGCCAAGGAGTATGACCGCCTGAGCGAGATAACCCGGCAGTTAAAACTTTTAGCCATGCAGATGGGAATCGTCATTATCGAGCTGTGCCAGCTCAACCGCGGCGGTGCGGCGGCCCAGTACGGCACGCTGGCCGAACTGCGGGGCAGCGGCACGATAGAACAGGACGCCAACGCAGTTGTTATGGTGCGAACATTACCGCCCGGCGGGGCAGAACTGCACGACACCAACGACTACCGGGCTACCGGCATCATGATCGCCAAAAATCGGGAAGGCGGTCTGGGCGAGGTGCCCATGCAGTGGCGGCCACAGTATCACGACTGGATACCCGATGGTGACATCTACCAGCAGGAC
>OIZI01000819.1_pt1 | contig 14774 bp, 11 predicted proteins | sample 1588441 | NCBI WGS metagenome assembly OIZI01 (sample SAMN03283284) | human gut metagenome | biome: human-associated habitat; material: feces | host: Homo sapiens | place: Peru | collected 2012
CCTCTACCACTGGCGAAAGGCGGTGGATTTCATCGATGAAAAGCACATCGTTAGGCTCCAGGGAGGTAAGGATACCTGCCAGGTCGCCCGGCTTATCGAGCACAGGGCCTGATGTAATCTTGAAGCCCACACCCAGTTCGTTGGCGATGATGTTACTCAATGTGGTCTTACCCAGTCCCGGAGGACCATGCAAGAGGGTATGGTCGAGCGGTTCGCCACGATATTTGGCAGCCTCAACAAAGACCTCGAGATTTTCTACCACGCCATTCTGTCCGCTGAAATCAGAAAACTTCAGCGGGCGCAGCGCCTTCTCGAATTCCTTTTCGGCAGGCGAAACCATTTCTTGTCTTATATCAAAATCTTCGTTCATTCTATGACTATTATCGATAATATGGGTGCAAAGTTACACATTTGTTGCGGAATTAAAGAAGAAAAGCCGAATTATTTTGCCTCAGATTTTGCACAATCCAAGAAGATTCGTGCAGATTCGTAAGCTCAAACCAACAAAAATGTTATAATTTGATATTTAATTATTAAATAATTTGCTTATTCGGTAGAAAAGACGTACTTTTGCACCCAATATTGAAAGCGAGGAAAGAAGGAGGAGAGGAGAGAAAGAAGAGAGATCGTCAAAGACAATCATCCAAGAGATCGCAAATAAGAGAGAAATATCAGGATTTTAAAAAGAAATAGAATTATGCTAAAGTTTTTTCAGGGGCTCAGCAAGTTGCTGGCCAATTACACCTCTATTTTCGTAATAGGTGTAGCAGTATTCACATTCTTCTTCCCACATACCTTCGACTGGGTGCGCGGAACTACTCAAACCGTCATTCTCGGCATCATCATGCTCACCATGGGTCTGACCTTGACCACCAACGACTTCAAGATTCTGGCTCAGCGCCCGCTAGATGTCTTCATCGGAGCCTGTGCCCAGTTTATCATCATGCCGGGTGTGGCTTACACCCTGGTTCATGTGTGGCATCTTGACCCAGCCCTGGCACTCGGAATCCTGCTGGTAGGTTGCTGTCCGGGCGGCGTTTCGAGCAACATCATGAGTTATCTGTGTCATGGCGACGTAGCTTTCTCCGTAGGAATGACCTGCGCCTCTACCATTCTTGCACCGGTGATGACTCCGCTGCTGATGAAGATTACGGCAGGCGAGATTATCCATGTAGATGCTGTGGGAATGTTCATCAACATCCTCATCGTCACGATTATTCCTGTAGCCATCGGCTGCGCCCTCAATTACGTATATGGCAAGAAAGAATACTTCCCTACCATCCAGAGCCTCATGCCGGGTATCAGTGTAACCTGTCTGGCCATTATCGTAGGCGGTGTGATTTCTACGGTTCACGATGATCTCGTAGCCCGTGGCTTGATGCTTTTCCTCTGGACTTTTGCGGTGGTTTTCTGCCACAATACCTTGGGTTATCTTCTGGGTTGGCTGGCAGGCAAATGTGCCGGATTCAATACAGCCAAGAAGCGCACCATCAGTATTGAGGTGGGAATGCAGAACGCTGGTCTTGCCACGGTGCTTGCCGGCAATTTCTTTGCCGCCCAGCCTTTGGCCGTATTGCCTTGCGCCATCAGTTGTGCCTGGCACAGTATTTCCGGCACGATTCTCGCAGGAATCTATCTGAAATGGGACCATATGCATGGGAAGGACTAATTCCTTTCCCACTCCATTCTCATAGAGATTCATTATCCTCTGCTGGAGCTTTCTTCCAGAGATTCCTTACTGGAGGCTTCCATAAAGATTAATTCATCCTTTACTGGAGGCTTCTCCTGAATCTTTACTGGAGTTTTCCATAAAGATCAGATCATTCTTTGCTGGAGGCTTCTTCATCAGAGATTAAATCATTCCAGAAAACTAAATAAAACAAAAAAGAAAAATATGCTCTCAGAGCTTCTGAATTTAGGGACTCTTTCTCTGCTTTCTTAAATAACATGTCAGCATGTTCAAACTGTCCTTTATTCAAAAGTTCGTCCACTTTTGACAATTGAGACATTTCCTGCTGACGACAAAAAGTCATAAACAAGAAATATAAAAACACTTTATAACGCTCATAATACTTCTTTCTTGAGTTTAAACAAGAACAGCTCATGTGAAACTAAAACAATTTCACATGAGCTGATTTGATTTATTTTCCGGTTTGCAGCAGCTGAACTGCACGCAGAACGATCTCGTTCGTCTCATTCCATACCTGGAAATATTGACTCATATCCCAAATATCGCGCGCTACAAGGGCTTTCAACTGAATAGCTAAGTATTTCTTCGTCTGAGCTAATTCAGCCTCGTCCTTCGCCTCTATTTTCTCTTTCTTGCCATCCTCGATGATCTCATCCACAAGCGACTGAGGAACCTGATAGGTCTTCATGAACTTACTAAAGTCCTTGAACTGGGCTTTCAACTCCTTGCGATGAGCATCGATGAACTTCAGACTGTGATTGATGACAATGCTCTTAGCCGACAACTGACGATGCAATTTGGTGTATTTGGTCGTATCGAGCGGCACAAAATAATCGGGCATGATGCCTCCGCCGCCATAAACCACACGATGCTTGCGCAGGGTGTAATACTTCAGAGAGTCGGACAGGTGAATGCTGTCCTGATTGGTAAACTCACCATGCTTGTATCGCTTGTCAAGATCCATCGCATAATCCTCGCGGTCGCCCTTCTTATAAGGCTTCTGGATGCATCTGCCGCTTGGCGTATAGTAATGGGCAATGGTGAGACGGATTTCACTGCCATCTTCGAAGGTAAGCGGACGCTGCACCAGTCCCTTGCCAAAGGTTCGGCGACCCACCACTACACCTCGGTCCTGATCCTGTATAGCACCGGAAACGATTTCTGCCGCAGAAGCCGTAAACTCATTGGTGAGGACAACAATCTTGCCCTTGCGCCAGCGACCATTGGCCTCTGCACGGAACTCCTGACGGGGAGCCCTGCGACCATTGGTATAGACAATCAGATCACCCTTCTCCAGGAACTCATTAGCTATCTTTGCCGCAGTCTGCAGATAACCTCCACCATTATCCTCCAGGTCGAAGATAAGGTCTTTCATGCCCTTCTTCTTCAGGGAATCCATCGCCTCGGAAACCTCCTTGTGACTCGTCATTCCAAAACTTCCCAGACGAATATAACCGATGCCCGGACGAATCATATAGGCTGCATCCATCGTAGTAACAGGAATCTTATCACGTTTCACCTTGAAGGTAAGCTTATCCTTGATGCCGCGGCGCACAATGGTAAGGTTTACAATCGTACCCTTAGGACCACGGAGCCGTTTCATGATTTCCTCCTTACTCATCTTGACGCCCGCAATGGCAGTATCATTTACCGCTACAATACGGTCGCCGGCGATAATGCCCACCTTCTCGGAAGGACCATTGGTAACTGGCTGGATGACCAGGAGCGTATCATCTACCATATTAAACTGCACGCCGATGCCATCAAAAGAGCCATTCAGAGACTCGTGCATCGACTGGGTTTCTTTGGCAGTGGTATAGGAAGAATGAGGGTCCAGCTTTTCGAGCATTCCCCGGATGGCGTCCTCTACCAGTTTATTCTCATCCACACTATCCACATAGAGATTGGCAATAGCAATTTCAGCCCTGCCCAACTTCTCTATCGGGCTGTTCTTGCCCATTTTTACGCGCAACTGGGCACTGACAGAAGTTACTGCCAAGAATGCCGCTAATGCAATAAATAGATATTTCTTCATTTCTAAATCTTAAGCTTTATGAAAGAGAGAAATCCTTCAAGAGTCAACAGTCAACAGTTAACAGTTCTATTTTCTATGGTTTCCCGTTTCAATGGTTCCCGTTTTCAATAGTTTCCCCACGAAAGCACTTGAATTCTTCACTCTTCGTTCTTCACTCTTCACTTCATTCACTCTTCACTTAACTCAATCCATCGGTTCAGAATCTTCCTCTGGAATATCCTCCTCAATCACCAGATTGTCGATGATGAAGTTCTGGCGCTCCATGGTATTCTTTCCCATATAGTATTCCAGAAGCTTCTGAACCTGGTCGTTCTTATGCAGCGTAACCTGCTCCAAACGCATATCAGGACCTATGAAATGAGCAAATTCCTCTGGAGAAATCTCGCCGAGACCCTTGAATCGGGTGATTTCCGGGTCTGGTCCGAGTTCACGGATAGCCTGCTGGCGCTCTTCATCACTATAGCAATAGTGGGTAATGAAATCGCCTTTCTTCTCCTTGGGTCCCAACTTGGCATCGGCATCAGCCACAGCCTGCTTGTTCTTGATCTTGGTACGCTTGTTGCGCACACGGAACAATGGGGTCTGCAATACATAAACATGGCCCTTCTTGATGAGGTCTGGAAAGAACTGGAGGAAGAACGTGATGATGAGCAGGCGGATGTGCATTCCATCGACATCGGCATCCGTGGCCACAATCACCTTGTTGTAGCGCAATGAATCCAAACCATCCTCTATATCAAGCGCAGCCTGTAGGAGGTTGAATTCCTCATTCTCATACACCACCTTCTTGGTCAGTCCGAAGCAATTCAGCGGCTTACCACGCAGAGAGAAAACCGCCTGGGTATTTACATCGCGACTCTTGGTGATGCTTCCGCTCGCAGAATCTCCCTCAGTAATGAAGATGGAACTCTCCTCCTTGCGGTCGTTCTTCGCATCGCTGAAGTGGATGCGGCAGTCACGGAGTTTACGGTTGTGAAGGTTGGCCTTCTTGGCGCGCTCACGTGCCAACTTGGTCACACCAGCCATTGCCTTGCGCTCACGCTCGCTCTCCTTGATCTTGTTTTCCAGGATTTCAGCCACATCCTTATGGATATGAAGATAGTTGTCCACTTCCTTCTTCAGGAAATCGCCCACATATTTATTGATGGTTTCCCCACCATTCGGAGTCATCGTCGTACTTCCGAGCTTGATTTTCGTCTGACTTTCAAAGACAGGTTCCTCTACATTGATGGCAATAGCCGCCACCAGTCCGTTGCGGATGTCGCCATACTCATACTTGCCGTAGAACTCCTTGATGGTCTTGGCAATATGCTCCTTGAAAGCACTCTGATGAGTACCTCCCTGGGTAGTATGCTGACCATTGACGAAGGAATAGTATTCCTCGCCATACTGATTGGTATGAGTAAAGGCTATCTCAATATCCTCACCCTTCATGTGGACAATATCATAGAGACCCTCATTGGTCATATTGTCGCTCAAAAGGTCCTGCAGACCATGACGGCTGAGGATACGGCGACCATTGTGCATGATGGTGAGACCTGTATTCAGATAAGTATAGTTGCGGAGCATCGTCTCCACGATGTCATCATGGAAACTGTAGTTCTTGAAGAGCGTATTGTCTGGTTCAAAAAAGATGAAAGTACCATTCTCATCCTCCGTCTTGGAAGTCTTGTCTTTCAGGAGATTACCGCGTTCGAAAATAAGATGGCGCACCTTGCCGTCGCGGAATGACTTCACCTCGAAATGGGAACTGAGGGCATTGACCGCTTTCACACCGACACCGTTCAGACCGACACTCTTTTTGAACGCCTTGCTATCGTACTTACCACCGGTATTCAGCACGCTGACAGCCTCAACGAGCTTTCCCTGCGGAATACCACGGCCATAGTCGCGGACGCTGACACGCAGATTGTCCTCTATATCGATTTCCAGACGTGCTCCAGCCCCCATTTTAAACTCATCAATGGAGTTATCGACCACCTCCTTCAAGAGCACATAAATACCATCCTCAGGCAAGTTACCATCGCCCAGACGACCGATGTACATACCCGGACGGGTACGCACATGCTCCATATCGCTCAAGTGGCGGATATTGTCATCTGTATATTCTACAGGTTGCTCCTGAGGGGTATTTGCCAGTTCTTCGGCAGCACTCTTTTCATTCAAGTTTTTATCTTCAGGCATAAATTCCTCCTTGTAATTCTGATTTTATTTTATACGAACAGTTGCTATTTACTTGATTTTCTTAATATAGCAGTTGCGACGCTTGTGAAGGATAGGGTCTAAGACGCCCCATTGTCCCTGCACAGCAACATTCGCTTCCATTTCCACCTGTGTTTCTCCCCACTCGATTCCATACTTCTGATAGATAGGAATCAGGTCGGCAAAAAGCAGCGCATTGGCACCCTTGGCACGGTATTCTGGCTGGATACCGATGAGCAGGAGGTCAACGATCTTGGTCTTATGGAACTTGATGGCACGCAGCAGATGCCACCAACCGAAAGGAAACAGTCTGCCCTTATGGCATTTCTGCAGGGCTTTGGTAAGAGAAGGCATCGTAATACCGATTCCTATCATCTTATGATCCTCTGTAGTCCAATCTTCGATGGCAGTCACAAAGTTCAGATCGAGCAAAGCTAAATACATCTTGATGTACTGGTCTATCTGCTTCTGAGAGAGTTCGGAATAGCCATAGAGATGCTTGTAAGTATCATTGATAAGGTCGAAAATCTTCTGTCCGTATCCGCCCTGATAAATATCCTTACGGGTAAGCTTGCGGGCATGGAGATTATATCTTTTCTCAATCATCGCCGCAATCTTGGCATATTTCTCCGGGATGGTATCTGGCACTATCAGCTTATACTCTACGTACTTATTATCTACGGTAAAACCCTCCAAAGCCTCTACGTGCTCCGGATAATATGAATAATTGTAGATGGTAGGCATGGTGCCGAGCTGATCAAAGCCCCAGGTAAGCATGCCTTCCGGATCCATATCCGTAAAACCGAGCGGACCTACAATATCTTCCATTCCCTTCTCCTTGCCATATTTCTCTACAGCATCGAAGAGAGCCTTGGAAACCTCACGGTCGTCAATGAAATCAATCCACCCGAAGCGCACGGACTTTCGATCCCAACGCTTATTGGCCTTATGGTTGATAATAGCAGCGACACGTCCCACTACCTTGCCCTCTTTATAAGCAAGGAAATACTCTGCCTCGCAAAACTCGAAAGCGGCATTGCGATCTTTGCTAAGTGTGTTCATGTCGTCGCTGAAAAGATTGGGCGCATCATACGGATTGCCCTCGTATAGGTCGTAATGGAAGTCGATGAACGTCTTCAAATCCTTCTTACTCTCGACCCTCTTAATTTCTATTAATGACATGATAATTCAAACTAGTTTGTTATTTTAAACATGCAAAAATAGCAATATTTCGCCAAACGACCAAATATTGCTATCTTTATTTTCAGTTTTTTAGATATTTAGCACATTGAAAGACAAAGGTGTACCTCCCAATTTTGTGTGAGAAGCTCCAAGATACACCTTTACAGTCATATAGATTTTTTTGCTTTCTTACTAGAAGAATACCACTCTTTTCGTAATCTTTTTCATATTTTGTTAAATTGAAAATTTTATATTATGCAATATTAAAATGCAAATAACTATAAGTGTTATTATTACAAATGGGAGGGCAAAAAGTAAAGCGGGGATAAAATCCCATGCCACGATGTACCAATATGAGTACATTGGAGCCATAATGGAAATGCCTCCAAAACAAAAGCATGTATATGTGTTTACAGGCTCTTTTTCCGGATGAATCCTTTGCCCACAATGAGTACAGCTTACATAACAAGATGTACCATGCCAAAAGTATTTGCTTACAATACTAAATGGTATTTGGCCTCCACATGTAGGACATTTCGCTTGACAAATCTTTCTGTGCCAATTTTTAAAATCCATATTCTTCATTTTTTAGTTTTTGATTCTGGGTGCAAAATTACTGCTTTTTTCAATAGAAATGTTAGGCAATTGTTAGATTTATGTTAGATTTTCATTAATATGGCTAAAAATGTGGTATTTTAAGATAAATTGCTGCTAGTTGCAATATCTTCCAAGAACATCAAAAAGGTTACTTCACCAGATGCTTCTTAATCCACTCCATCTGGTTGCGATTGGTATCGGTGGTTGTCCAATGCTCGTTGATAGGAGTAAGCAGCGATTCCTTCTTGCATTTCAGGGTATTCCACACGGCGTAGCTGGTGGTTGGCGGACAGGTATTATCATTATATCCCCATGTAAGATAAGTAGGCGCCTTTACCTTGCGGGCAAAGTTCACCACATCATAATAAGCCAGGGTGTTGAGACAATCCTTGTTCTTCAATATCTCATGATATTTATTGAAGTGAGGATAACCGCCCGTTCTTCCCTTCTCAGCGTAAGCAGCCATATCGCTGAGTGCCGGATGGTTAGCCACGCACTGGGTTACTCTGCTATCCAAGCCTGCTGCGATAATTGCCAAGGCGCCGCCCTGACTTCCGCCCTGCACAGCCACATTCTTTCCATCCCATTCTGGGAGCGAGGTAAGGAAGTCGATGCAGCGCACCAATCCCTGATACACATGGCGCATGTAGTAGCGGTTCTTATCTTCCAAGCCATTGGCAAGATATCCCCCGTTTGCATCGTTGAATCCCTTGCTTATCTCCTGGAAGGTTTCAGCAGGAAGACGTGGGTCGAGGCCATGGATTTCTATCTCGAAGCGAATGAATCCGTTCTCTGCATAATACTTGTTGCGCAGAGGTTCCTTGATGGTCTTAATGCCGGCTCCCGGAGGGGTGAGCACCACGGGATGGTTGCCCTGGGTGGCATTCTTGGGATAGAAGAGATAGCCATACATCGCATGTCCCATCTTATCTATCTGAAGTTTTACGAGATAGCAATCTATCTTATCGGTACAATACTCCTTGGCGAGTTCCTTGGTGTAGCTCAAGGGAACGTTCTTCAGTTCATCCTTCGCCTCCTGCCAGAAACTGTCGAAATCCTTAGGCTCCTGGGTATAAGGCTGAATCTTATCCACCGAGAATCCCACTTTCACATGATGCTGATAGGTTTTGCCATCAAGCTGATAAGATAATCTCAGATCTCTGAATCCCGGAGTCTTTCGGGTTCCGATGTTCACGATGGCGCGCCCATTCTTCAGTCTGAAGCTTCCCTGCTTATCAGCCTTGAGCAGGTCATCGCCTATTTCATACTTCACCTCGCCGTCACGAGGTATTCCATACTTGTAGAAGCTTACTTCCACCTTAGCCTGCTCCCCGGTGCGATAGAGCCAGTCGGCATGATCGGGCACGGTAAGCCAAAGATAATCACTACGATAGGGATAGTTCTCCGCCTTGATGCTTAACCCGCTCATCATGTTCATCGCCAGGATAAACATGAGCGAGAGATAAATTGCTCTTAATTTGTTCATTGCTTAATATATTTTGCTTTAAAATTGATTAATAGCTGCTTGATGTTATTGTTTTTATTAATAACTGATGTTTGGGCACACCAAGAAGCCTTATTGCGACCATACGCAGGAAAGCGTAAAGTCAAAATGAAGCACTTGAGTTAGCGAAATGATGTGGATGAATTGGCAGATTGAGACATCTGCGTTGGCTGACAGATATAGCTGAGTTAACCAACAGATATAGCTACGATGGCTCGTAGAGACACCAGATCTGATTAAATGAACTAGAATATGATGTGCAGGGAAGGTGCCTTTCTCGGTACTCTATAACTAAAATATCAAGAAAGGCACTTATCACTATACACAACTCCTATAACGGAATCACACCACTCATGTATACCTTGATGAGCCCACGAGCCTTGGCTAAACTAAACTTCTTCGGGTCGAAGCCTTCTCCCAGCCACTCCTTCATCTCCTCATACTCCTCATTTTGAGGATTCTTGAGCACTTCCAAAAGATGGCGATAGCCATAGACTCCTCCACAGTCCTCAGGAGGACAGGCACCTGTTGCCTTGAGCAAGTTCACAGGGATTTCCTCCTTCCCATCTACTTCTGTCTTCTCCACAAGTTTTACCTCGTGGTTCCAACTATCTCCAAAGTCGTATTCCCATACAATCTTGCTTCCCACTCTATTCAACAGGTTACCAACGGTATACTCACGAGAATCAAATCCCCAATCTAAGCCACCATCCTCATCAGGCAAAAGATAGCAGTCATTTCCTCTCATAAACTGGTTGAGATGGTATCCTTCCCAACCAACGGCATACACCAAGACTTGACCCAGACAATCCAAACGTAAATCAGAAGGTACCACCAGCTGGCGATAAACCTTACGTGGAGAACCTTTCAGGGAAACATCGAGCGTAAGAGCATACTTCTGCTTTTTATTCTTCGACTTGCCTGATTTTGCGGCTTTCGGCTTGCTTGGCTTAAAACCGCATTCCTTATAGAATAAAGCATCTGCATCCCGCTCGTCGTCCTCATCTCCCCATTCGTACTCGTCGGGTTCCTGTAATCGGTTCAGCCAATCTTCGTCATTACCACCCAAGAGGTCAAAGTCATTATTCTCTCCTACCAACATCTCGTCGAAGAGTTCCTCGAAATCGGCAATCTCCACGATTCGCTCATCGGTTCCCTTGGTAAGCAACTGGGTTACACCCTTGATTCTATTCTTGATTTCCACAGGCGGAACCTGATACTCCTTATAGATGGTCTTGATGAGCGGCAACAGCTCGACTGCCTTGATTTGTGCGAGCGACTTCACGCACCAGTCCATTGCCATCGAAGGAATGGTTACTTCCACACACGACTTCAATACATCGGAAACCCAAGCCAACACTTGAAGCCTGCAAGCAGGATTCTCCACAGCCATCTGCACTGCCGCATTGAAAACGATGGGATAAACCTCCGAGACAAAGCCATCGGTCTTCATCATCTCTTTCATTTCCTCCAAATGTCCTACGCCGACATGAGCCAACATCAAGGTTGCCGCATCTTCAAATCCACAATAGTAGAACTCATAGAAGCTGGGATTCTGCTTCAACGTCTCTATAGCAACATCGAAGAGACCTGTAATATGGAAATCATCAACAAGGCGGAATGCCGCAAACAGCGGCAGGGCTGAGGCATCCTTCACTCTGCCATATTTCCCTTTCTGACCGTCAGCCAGAATACACATCATGAAATTACGCAAAGCATCTTCTCTCTCTTGCTGGGAAAGAGAAGCCATTGCCTCATGTGCCTGCTCATACGATGCTATAACATCACTAGGCTTGGCTGCATTAATCAATGGAACCAAGTATTTTGCCAAAGGCTTTACCTGCTTGGCGTAATCGGGACATTGATAGGTATACATATCCTCCTGCATCTCTTTCATGCTCTTACCAGACCGTGCATAAACATCGAGACTATCCATGAGCTGCATCTGCTGCTCTGGCGACAAGCCACTCAGCATTTCCGAGAACACAGCCATCAATGGATTGCCACCTCCTAAACCTATTCCTTTTTTCTTCTTTGCCATATTTTAAAATTATTCTATTCGTTAATATTTTGTTCCTTCTTACGATTATAACAATGGGGTCATATACAACGGCAAGTATACGATTCCATCTTCGATCTTCAAATCCTTATCGTGAAGAACATAAGGAGTAGCCAACTGTTTGCCGTATTTATTGATACACTTGTTAAGAGAGGTAAGCGTGTACTTCTTCCCCGACTTTACTTCTATCGGAGAGATATTATGACGACTTGTAACCGTAGGCTTGGAAATCAGAAAATCTATCTCCATACGGTCTTCTGCTTCCTTAGCTGAAGGCTTACTGAAGAAATAGAGTTTATGACCAGCAGCCCTCAACATCTGGGCCACAATATTCTCTACCAACATACCTTCATTCACTTCTAGCTTATCAAACATCAATTTCTGATATAGCTCTGTCGTAACAATACCCCTCTCATCAAACGCATGACTTATCAACAACCCAGTATCACCCATATAACACTTCAAGGTGGTTCGCTCTTCATTGAGTTTAAGTCCAATGCTAGGCTCCGTAGAATTATAGCAGCAGTTGATGATTTTAGCATCCGAAAGCCAAAAGAATGCCTCAGAATAATTTCGCATACGGGCCTCCAACTGCAAGTCTGCTAGCTTAAACTTTTTCTCATGCTTCTGCAATTGACCTGGAATCTCATCAAAGATAGCTGCAACTTTTGTCTCCTGATTATCGGCATACTTCCGAATATCATTACGATAAAGCCCCAATATGTCTCGCTTTCTCTCATCTACCTGATTGAAATCACCTGTTTCCACATAGGTTTGTACAGCCTGTGGCATTCCGCCCACAATCATATATTTCCGGAAATAATCCAGTGCCCGACGATGAAAGCCCCCCATAGGTTGCTGCTTAGCAAACTGATTTTGAATATATGGCATCATCATCTCATCGCCCATAGCCCACAAGAATTCCTCAAAATCCATCGGAAACATTTCGATGGCATGTTCCTCGGAAGGCAACATGATGTCTTTCACGTTTTTCTTAATGGAAATAAGCGACCCTGTCTCTATGTAGTCATAGCGACGATCTGCCACAAGATGCTTTATGACCGCTCTGGCTCTTGGGCAAAACTGTATCTCATCAAAAATCACGAGCGAATGCGCTTCCTCATCTGCATTTTTTCGGGGTGTCAGCTTTTTCTTGCCATACAACTCCAAACTAGCTAGAAGCATATCTATATCATCCATATATAGTTCAAAGAACTCTATAACCTTAGGATTCACCCTACTAAAATCCACAAAAAGATAAGAGTCATATTCGGTTTGAGCAAACTTCTCAACAATATAACTCTTTCCGATACGTCGTGCGCCCTCTATCAATAGAGCCACGTCACCTCGCCTATTTTGCTTCCAATCAAGCAGTTGCTGATATATTTTCCTTTTCATGCCATTACATTTTACACGTTTTCGAGGTTTTCAAAACTGCGTTTTTACACATTTTCGAGATTTTCAATGTTGCAAATATACACATTTTCGAGGAAATCAAAGGATCTTTTCTGCATTTCTTTAAGTTTTTAACCTTTTGAAACATCATAAAGCCCCAATACTATACCTATTCTATGCTTTCTCCGTTATCAACAGCACATGACTTTCATCGCTCAGCGAGGTGGCGAAGATATAGGTTTCACCGCCATCTTTCAGCTTCAGGCGCTTGCGCAATTCGGCTACGGAGAGGGGGAAGTTGCGGGTGGCGATGTTTGCCTTGGTGATGCCTGAGAGATGACGCTTCAACTCCTTCTTATTAAAAGAGGAGATGGCGATGATGCGGAAACTTCTGCCTGGGAAATCCACGACAGGCTCCATGCTCACGAAAAGATGACTGTTCTTGGAAAGCATTCTGGCTCCATATCGCTCGGATAAAACACCGAAACAGCCGGCTTTCATCAGCGAGGCATTCGGCTCGTAAAGATACTGCATCTCATCAAGAACTGGTGGAGCTATCTTTACCGAAGATTCCTCCATTTCCATCTCATTACAAACGAAGGACTGGGAGTCGTTAATGCTATAGACACGGAGCTTCCCAGCATGCCCAGAATCTTCTGCTGAAGGCAAAACAGAACCATTATTCTGGTCAGGGAACGAATTGCAGTCCCCATTTCCACCCATATTTCGCGCTGAAAGCACTAACAGGAGTTCCTTGCACTCATTGTTCACGGAAACAATATGAGCCTCTCTTACATGGCTTAATTCGCTCACAGCACGATGCCAGTCGAGCATCGGAGAGAGTTTGATAATGACGTAATCTGCCTTCGAAAGCATCTCTTCCTGCAAAACGGTAACATCGGGCATGCAGTCTTTCAAAGATACAACCTTATTGCCAGCATCGTCTCTACGGGCAGGATCAATGAAGATCAGCTTAAGACCAAAGTTGGTCTTAAGTAATGACTGAGACTGCTCTTCAGTTATGCCTAAAGAATCTGATGCAGCATTCTTCTTAGAGTGAAAAGAATGCAGCACCTCTATTCCGTCTCCATTCTTCACGCAGACATTCTTCAAACCCAACCGCTCGAAGTTTTCCTTCGCAGCCTCACAGAGATGAGCCTGTCGCTCCACATACATCGACTTTACACCCAACCGGGAAGCAATGTATGAGAAATCCACTCCGAAACCACCAGTTAAGTCAACAAACTCAATTTCTTCAGAAAAATCTTCCTCGCTCGGTCCTCGTTTAATTTCATTAACATTCACATCGGATTCTGTTAATATCTGTTCCTTTTTGCAAGTGCCTTCATTTTTGGCGAATTCTGAATCAACCGCCCTTTCACCCGCAAATTCGCAAATTTTGGAAAATTGAGAATTAGAGGCTTTTTCGCTCTCCTTTTCCTTTTCTTGTCCGGTTTCGGATGATGAAGGAGACAAACCGAGCAAACGGGCAGCGAGTTCAGCCTTATAAAGTGCCGTCTGTTCTGACGAACATTGCTCCATCGAAATATGCGGAGGATAGATAATGCCCTCAATGCTTGCCCAACGTGGCAATTTGACATGCGCCATCTTTCGCCCACGAATCTGGTCGAGAGCGAAAGGCATATCAACTTCCGGATACTTACTTCCAAGGAAAGCCAACTGGCGGACATCCTCATCCTGATGCTGGCGAATAAAATCGATTGTTGCCTGATTGATTGTCATAGTAACTCCTGCTTTATTCAAAGATTGTAAACCAAAGATTTCTTACTAAATTATACTTGCAGCTACAAAAGTATGAAAAATTTTCTTTTCCTCCAAAATATTTAATAAGAAAAGTAACTTAATAGAACTCGAGAAAGTTGAGTTGAGTATACAATCGCGGTTCGGAATCATGTTGATTCTGGAGGCGCAAAGCGATAAGTATCCTGCTATCGACATTTTGCTTTTTTGAAATAGAATTAGCACAAAACCCTTCACCCTTCATCTATCGCTTCTAACCTTTTATAAATTGCCGTATTATCCACAATAAAATGGCGCATAGAATTGAAAGCTCGCATGATACGGATATTCACCTCAATTGCAGTTTTTG
>OIZI01000822.1_pt1 | contig 14715 bp, 18 predicted proteins | sample 1588441 | NCBI WGS metagenome assembly OIZI01 (sample SAMN03283284) | human gut metagenome | biome: human-associated habitat; material: feces | host: Homo sapiens | place: Peru | collected 2012
ACCGAAATTAAGGAGGTAAACATTCTATGAGTACTGCTATCTCCGGTCTGAATACCACCCTGTATTGTGGCGACAGCGCAACCGCTCTGACGAAGCTGTGCGACATTAAGGATGTGCCCGACCTGATCTCCGAACCTAACCTTCTGGATGCAACCACCCTGTCTGACCCCATGCAGGTCAACATCTTCGGCATCATCCAGTCCGACACCAAGTCCTTCACCGCCAACTATAACAAGGATGACTACAAGAAGGTCAAGGAAGCTGGCTATGATGAGACTTCCGAGAGCAACGCTGTGAAGTATTACGCCCTAAAGATGCAGGACGGCTCCGGCTTCTCTTGGCAGGGTATGCATCAGGTTGGCCTGTCTGGCTTTGGCGTGGATGAGGTCGTGGAAATGACCATCAACTGCATCTTTACCAAGAAGCCTGAGTTCAGCGAGACGCTGACCATCACTGGCGGCTAAACCGCAAAAACCGAATCAATTAAACCGGGCAGAACTGAACAATAGATTTGGTTCTGCCCCTATTTATAAAGGAGAGCATTTATTATGGCTGCTAAGGTTATCAACTTTCATTCCCCCGATGGCAAGAACACTTATGAGCTGACTTTCACCCGTGACAGCGTGGAAGCTACTGAACGTGCAGGTTTTCAGATTGGCCAGTACACCCAGATGACCAATCTGCTGTCCAACTCCCGTGCCCTGTTCTACGGTGCTTTTATCGCACGGAACAAGGGCATCAAGCGCAAGGTCGTTGACGAGATGTTCCAGCACATCGAGGAGAAGGAAGACCTGATGGGCATTCTGCTTGAGATGTTCATGGACGCTTCCAAGTCTCTGCTGGCAACTGATACTGAGGACAAAACCGCAAAAAACGCAACGTGGGAGATTGTGTAACCGCACAATCTCAGGAAGCAGACGGAGAGGGAGAGCCATTCTCCTTCTCCAAGCTGTTCCATGATGTAGAAGCCTATTACATCTCCATTGGTATGACTTACGACCAGTTCTGGCACGGCGATGTTTGGCTGGCGAAGGTCTACCGTGACGCAGAGGAAATCCGTGAACGGCGGGCGAATACCGAAGCGTGGAGAAACGGCTTTTACATGGCATCTGCGCTTTCCTCTACGGTTGGCAATATGTTCCGAAAGAAAGGGTCTGCACCCATCAAGTATATGGACAGACCGATTCCCCTTACGCAAAAGGAGAAAGACGAGTATGAATACCAACGCGCAGTTGAGGCGCAGGAGCGAATCAAGAGAATGATGTTCTCTATGATGGAAAGTGATGGTGGTAGTGATGGCTGATGTTGATATTACAAGCTTATCCGTAGAGATTTCTGCGGAATCGCAGGGTGCGGAGCTTAATATTGACAAGCTCGCTACCGCCATTTCTAATTTGCGGACAAAGGGCAACGTCACAAAGGTTGTGAATAGCCTTGATAAGCTGGCCAGCTCTATTGCAACGCTAAAACAGGCTTCTGCTGGAATGTCCGGGCTGGACAAAATCACCAGCTTTCTGAATGGGCTTTCCAACGTCAACACGACCGCAAGCGCAAAGAGCATCAACACGGTCGTGAATGCAATCAAGAAGATTCCTGCGGCTGTGTCTGGCTTGAACGGCGTGGACTTTTACTCCATGTCTGGAAACATTACTCAGCTCACTAACGCTTTGGCTCCGCTGTCCATTCTGGATGCATCGAACCTTAAAGCTCTTGGCAGTGCTTTTAATGCGATCGGAAAGGTCCCTGACCTGACCGACAAGCTGAAAGCGACTGACCTTGATTCTTTTGCAAGCTCTTGTCAGAAGATTTCTGCCGCCCTTTCTCCCCTTGCATCTCAGCTTGACAAGGTGGGCAACGCTTTTGCAAAGCTCCCTCCGCAATTGAGCAAGGTGGCCACACAGGCTAACCGTGTGACCGCTGCCAACGAAAAGCAGCGTAAGAGCTATCTCAGCCTGTCCAATCAGATGAACAGCTTTATGCGGAACATGGCAAAGCTGGTTTCGTTGAAAGCTATCGCTGAGTATCTTGGCAACGCTGTTGCGAAGTTTAATGACTTCTATGAGGCAACAGACCTGTTTCATAATGCTATGGGCAATTTGAGCGGTGAAGCCGATACGCTCATTAGCAAGATGCAGGGGTTGCTTGACGTTGACCCGACCAAAGCGATGACTTACATGGCTACCATTCAGAGCTTGGGTACTTCGTTTGGTCTGACCAGCGACAAGGCATACGTTCTGTCTAAGAATCTGACTCAGCTTGCTTATGACGAAGGTTCCTATTGGAACAAGGACGTTGCAGAAACCTTTACTGCAATGTCCTCTGCTATTTCCGGTGAGATTGAACCTATTCGCCGTTTGGGCATTGACCTGTCTCAGGCGCGGTTACAGCAGGAGCTTCTTGCTCTTGGATTCAACAAGCAGGTTTCTAGTCTGTCTCAGGCAGATAAGGCAGTTCTTCGCTACATCGCCATTATGAAGCAGACTACCAATGTGCAGGGCAATCTTGCACAGACCATCCAAAGCCCTGCGAACCAGATTAAAATTCTGAAAGCACAGTTGGATATGCTGGCGAAGTCTGTTGGTTCTCTGCTCTACCCTGCCCTGAAATCCATCCTTCCCCCGCTGATCGCCGCTGTTCAGCTCATTCGAGAGTTCGTTGAGTGGGTGGCAAAGCTGATGGGTGTGAAGGTCGTGTTTACCGATTTCACTAAAAGTGCTGACAGCGTTGGTGGCATCGGTGACGCAATGGATAACACAACCGATTCGACAAAGAAAGCCGCCAAAGCCCTCAAGGACTACACGATGGGCTTTGATGAACTGAACATCATTGACCCCACGCAGGGAAGCTCCGGCTCTGGCAGTGGTGCATCTGCTGGCAACATCTTGGGCGATGTAGACCTGTCCGGCTACGATATGTTCAAGAACTATGTTGGCAACGCCGTGGACGAAATCAAGGCAAAGCTGGAAAAGCTTGCGCCATTGATTGCTGGTATTTCTGCCGGATTTGCAATGTGGGCTATTGGCAACGCTTTGCTTGAAGCTCTCAATAAAATCAAAGGCGATGGCTCTTTAATTGAAGGAATTCTCAAGCTTTGGAAGTCTCCCATTATGGGAGCAGCTGTCGCTGTTGGCATCATGGTTGCTCGTTTTGTTGACCTGTACCAAAACAGTGAGGCGTTCCGAAAAGGCCTTGAACGTGTTCGAGCTATGATTTACCTTGCTGCGGAAGGGCTTAGGCAGGGTTGGAATATATCACTCACAGATGGAAAACTCGGAGAATCCATCAAATACCTGAAAGAATCTTTTTCTAACTTAAAGCAAGTAATCTGGAATCTCATTCCAGAAAGTTGGCAGGATGGCATTTCTTCTGCGTTCAAAACAATCTCTGACGTTGTAAAAGACCTTGATCTTGATGTTGGTGATTTAATTACAACACTTATGGGCATCGGTCTTATTGTTAGCGGTCATCCTGTAGCCGGTCTTGCCGTTCTTGGTTTTGAAGCTATCACTGTTGCAGTTCGTGGTTTTGGTAGCGAAAGCCAAAAAGAAGCTTTTGAGATGGAAACGGACTGGTTCAATGCTTTCAAGTCTATGGGCGAAAAAGTTGCTGATTTTGTAGGTGACGCAATTACAGCCATTGGAAACCTTATCAATGATTTTGCAATTTTTATTGGATGGATTCAGAACGGTGTTTCCGAAACTGACCGTCTTGATATTCAGATGAACGGTAACTTCATCGAGAATGCCGTCATGGGCATTGCTCAGCTGATTCACGATATCGGAGTGTTTGTCGGATGGATTACCAATGGAGTAAGTGAAACCGACCGTCTTGATATTCAGATGAACGGTAACTTCATCGAAAAGGCGGTTCTTGGTTTTTCCGACCTTATCAATTGGGTAAAGAATGTTGTTGCATGGTTCGTACATCTCGATGAACACGTCGAAAATGGTGCGAGAGCTGTTCGTGGATTTATCGATGATATCAAAACGTGGGCAAAAGATGCCGCAAAAGCTGCTTCCGATATGGTAACAGCCGTTGCAAATGCTATTGCTTCTCTTCCTTCCAAAATGTTTGAAGCGGGCAAAAACATTTGGCAAGGCCTCGTAAATGGTATCAAGAGCGGCATTGAAACCGCAAAAGGCGCTGCGGCAAATCTTGCAAAAGCCATCATTGACAAGTTCACGACCGATACTGAAATCCACTCTCCCTCTGCCCTGTTTGAACGCTTTGGCGAGTTTATTGACCAAGGCCTTGCAAACGGTATCACTGCTGCACTTTCTTACGTTGAACAGGCTATGACCAATCTGGCGAACGTTGCTCAGCAGAAGGGCAACGAGATGATTGACTATGGCGCGACCACTGCAACGAATTTTGTTAATGGTTTCTTCAACGGTCTGGACAGCAAGTGGCAGGAACTTGATTCCGGCTTGCAGAATGACTTTTTCGGCACGGTGCAGAATCTTTGGAATGCTGTGCAGAGCGGGGATTTGAAAACGGTCGGAACAACTGCAGCTTCTATTATTTGGCAAGCAATGGGAGAGCAAAATCGTTCTGAGGTAAAAACATATGCAGCAGACTTGATCTCTCAGCTGTCTGGCGTTCTAAAGAAAGCAGCTGGAACGTTATTTGATTCCGCGTTGCAAATTGGCAAAAACATCTGGAAAGGCATTACCAATAATTTTGGGGATATTGTGAATAACGTATCTCAGCTGGGACAAAAAATTTACAATGGATTTTCCAGCTTAAAAGTTCCACTTACAAATGCAGGCTTTTCTATCAGTAATGGATTGCTTGGAGGTCTTGTTAGCAAATTCCCTGAAATTTTAACAGGCGTTGCTGGGGTAATCACATCTATTGGCGGCGCTTTTATGGGCGTGCTGGAAACGATTGGTAGCGTCCTGACAGGTTTAGGAATCCCAACGGGTGTGCTGATGGTTGCTGGAGGAATTGCAATCGCCGCCGCAATTGCTGGTATTGTTGCAAGTCTAGGCGGATCCGGCTCTTCAGTGAACCAAGATTATTCCAGCTATCCTGGAACAAGCGGATATGATTCTTCTACCGGGTCTACGACATCTACTGGAAGCTACTATCCAAGCTCTTCTACAAGTGGAGTGAGCGCATCCGACCTGAGAAGCGCGGTTCATGATGGCTGCTACAATGCATTTCTTGATATCTTCCAGCGCTATGGTGACGAAATTACCGGCGGTAAGGAAGTCAGGTTGTTCATTGACGGTAAGCAGATTACTGCTTCGGTCGAAAAGCAGCAGTCTGATCGCGGCGTGCAAATTATGGGTACTGAAGTTTACAGTTATTAAGGAGGTAACGGCGATTTATGCAGGCTCTTGTATCAGTGAACGGCGTGGATTTGCCGGAGCCTTCCGCTTATAACGCAACGACTTCTACTATTGTCGATTCGGGACGTAATGTGCAAGGCAAAGTGGTCGGTTCTGTGGTTCGGCACGATGTTGCAAAGGTATCTCTCAAATGGAACTTCTTAACTGCAAAGAAGTGGGCAGAAGTTATCAGACCGTTTACTACGAACTTTTATTGCACGGTTCGTTTTTACAATCAAGCAACAGCTTCCTATTCTACACGTCAAATGTACGTTTCTGATCGCACTGCTGGTATGTGGAGGAGATGCCCCAGTAACGGCAATGTGATGGGCTGGACGGATTGTTCTCTTTCACTTGTTGAAGTGTAAGGTGGTGATGCAACATGGCGGTTCAGCCGTCTGAAAAATGGCTCAAGCAGTATAATTCTACGCTTGTCCCGGAGATGTTTGTTCAGATTACTTACCACGCGTCAGATGATAAAGCGCAGACTGACGCAATCGCAAGTTCCGGTTCTCAGGCTGTGTTCAGTGATGTGAGCGACATTACAGACCTTGATAATTTGCCATCTGCAAAATACGCAACCGGAGAACCTAATCTTTGGATTTTGGATGGGTCGTGCGCTTTGATTCCGTCTTCGGAACCGTACGAAAATGCCGGTTATGTAAGTTTTGAGAATGTCTCGAATGCAAACCACCCGGTAGTTACATTTTCCTTTAGCAAAGTTCATCAGGAAAAAATACCGGGCATTACAATCGTCTGGTCTGAGCTTTTTAACGAATACGCAACTTCGTTTAGAGTATCTGCTTACAATGGCTCTTCGCTTTTGCAAGAAGAGCAGATAGACAATAATGCTTTTGTTGAAAGTTCTGTTGACCTTGAAATTTCTGGATACAACTCCATCGTAATTGAAATTTTAAGCTGGTGCGTTCCCAATCATAGAGCTAGAATTGAACAGGTAGAGTTTGGCCAACGTGTCAGGTTTAACAAAGAAGACCTTTTGTCGTATTCTCATGAATCGAAGCGTGATCCGATTTCTGGCCAGCTATCAAAGGATTCGATATCTTTTTCCGTCAACAATAGTGACCAGAAATGGAACCCTATCAATCCCGGTGGCCTTTACCAGTATCTTTATGAGCGACAGGCCGTATTTGTAAAGTATGGTATGGAATTAGACGGAGAGACCGAATGGATCAATGGTGGCAAGTTCTACCTTTCTAATTGGAACACACCGTCTAATGGTATCACTGCTTCGTTTGAAGCAAGAGATGCTCTTGTGTTCTTGTCCGACTCCCCTTACACAGGAAGAAAAAGCGGCACGCTTTACGAAATGTGTTACGACGCTTTGGAACTTCTGGACGTGACGGGTATTTCGTATTTCATCAATGAAAGCTTGAAAAAATATTCCGCTGATTTTTCTTCTTCTAATTCGTCCTATAAAAACTCTGATGTATTGCAGCTTGCTGCAAACGCAGCCGGTATGGCTTTATATCAGACACGCGATGGTGAAATTCGTGTCGATTGGGTACCGTTTTCTCCTGAAGACAAAAGCTCAATTTACGAAATTTCAGAGATGAACAATTTTGAATACCCGGAAATTTCTTTCTCAAACAAGCTGAAAAACATCTCATATTCCGTAAACGGTGTTTCTAAAACGTATCCAGCCGGTGCTACCGGAGACGGTGTAACGCAGAGCGTTAGCAATTCATTGCTTTCCGATTCGATCATTGCACAGCCTAAAAATGCTTTAACCGAAAGCTATAAGGTTTTGTCTAATCGTCGAATCGCAACACTTTCCTACCGTGCAAGCCCACACAACGACGCTCTTGACTTTGTGAAGCTCAACCATCAGTTTGGATATTCCTCAAATTTGCTCATTACAGACGTAAAATACACTTTTAATGGATGCTTTAAGGGGTCTGTTACCGGTTATATGATTGAAGATGTAAGTTCTTTGCAGGTTGACAAGTCTGAAATTTACCTGCACCCTTCCGACTCCATTACTCTTACAGCAACACTTACTCCTGCATCTGCCGATTCTCCTGTTATTATTTGGAATGCTTCTCCGCCTAGCGTTGTTGAGCTAAATGTCACTAAAAACGAACGTGGCGTGTCCGTTTGCAAAGTATCTTATGTTCATCGCGGAAACGCAACAATCACTGCCAGCGCTTCTGGCCTTTCCGCTTCTTGTTCCGCGACTGCAATTGCAAACAATATGTCCGACATGAGCGATGGTAGCATCGTTAAAGTATTGGAAGGCGGGCAATATATTGATTATATCATCGCTGCTCGCAATTACGAATCCAGTCTTAACGGAACCGGCGGCACACTTCTTGTCAGAAAAGAGATGCTTGGCACGCCTGCTTGGAACAGCACCGCCGTCAATGCATATAGTGGCAGCACGATTGACACGTATTTGAATGACAACTTCAAAAACGCGTTGTCGTCTTATATTCGATCCAAAATCCGAAAAACAAAATTCTACTACACGCCCGGCAACGGAGACAAATCTCTTTCTACGCTTTCTCGTGACGTTTTCTTGCTATCCGCAAAAGAACTTGCTTACAATGACAGTTATAATGGCCAGATGTGGGGGAAAGGCTGTAACGGAGAAGGAACGCTGCTCTCGACTGCACTTAAAATTTTTGAATCGTGTCAATCTACCAATCAACAATTATATGTTGCATGGACAAGGACTCCCGTTTACGATTCCAAATATTTTGGATTTTCTGGACATAATACAGATTCAGCGATTGGCTGCTTTTATATTCCTTCTTTGGGATATGTTTCGTATGCCGATTATTCCGTCACTCTTACGTGGAACTATTCTGAGTACGAAAGGCATGGTTATCAGCCCGCTTTCGTTGTTGATTCTGATTTGAAACTTGGTATCGATAACCGCATCGAAGAATAAGGTGGTTTTTATGTGGATTACAGATAGAACGCAATCAGACGTTGACCACGTAAAAGAGCTTTTGTCAAAAGCAGGAACGTGGACTGAAGCCGAACGGGAAGAATGGCTTGCTGGCATGAAAGGAGCTTTAAGCTATACGGATTTCAATCGTATTGAATCCGGTATTCAAGAGCTTGGCTCAATCGTTGGCGCGTCTGTTTCTGTTCGGACTGATTGGACAGTCGATGGATATATGAAAGTTTCCGATGCAACACGTTGGCTTTCAAACATCAACGCAATTCGTGCTAAGTGCTCTGGCTCGTCCTTTTTGGCGGATACGCCCGGAAGCATGGATAGACTCAATTTTTTAACAATGAATCAAATTGAAGGAATTTTGTCCAGCATTGAATCGCTTGCCAAAACATACGTTACGTTTTCCGGTGAATACATGACAGGAGATGGACAATATGGTTTTTGAAGACCGTGTAGCAAAATACCCGGGTCGATGGACAATGGTAAAATCGGACGGGGCGTCAGAAGTTGTCACCCTTGTTCGCAATGATGAGCCGACCGTTGAAGGGACTCCGATCAATGCGGCTACTCTTAATGAGCTTAGTACCGTTGCAGGCGCAATTAACGCAAAGGAAGAATCCATTTCAGCAGCTCAGGCTGCTGCATCCGAAAGGGTTAAAGCAGAGCAAGCAGCTGCAAACGCTGCGGGGAGCGAAAAAAATGCGAAAGCGTCCGAGACGGAGTCTGCCAAAAACCTGCAAGGAACCAAAGAGTATTTTGAGCAGGTGCGCACTATCACCATCGGTGCACAGGGCTGGTATGCCACGCCGGAAGCCCTGCAAGCCGCTGTTCCTGTAGGCGAAAACGGCTGGTGGGCTGTCGTTGGCACGACCGATACCATCTGGACATGGGACAGTGACACGGGCGCGTGGAAGGACAGCGTACAGAAGGCCGACCTGTCCGACTACTACACCCGCGAACAGACCGACCAAAAGCTGTCCGAAAAGCTGGAGAACCGCCCCGCCACTGCCACCGCGCTAGGTGGTGTCAAACTGAGCGAGGATTTCACGGCAGACGCGGACGGCACGCTGCATCTGGCGGGCGGAAACTGTCCTTTTGAAGTGGGCGACTTTATCCACACCACAAACTCGGTGAGCCCCGCAGCACGCTGGGGAGGCACTTGGGAAGAGGTGGCACAGGATCGTGTGCTGATGGGCGCGTCCGGCTCCCACGCAGCAGGCACCACTGCGGAAGCCGGACTGCCGAATATCACGGGCAGCACAGGCGAATTTGCAAGCGGTTACAGCCGTTCACCAGATAGAAAGAATGGTGCTTTAAGCTATTCAGGGAATGGCTACTCGATGAACTATTACAGCTCTAGCGGCTCGGGGGGATATGGATACTACATTGATTTTAATGCCTCCGGATCCAACGCCATTTACGGCCGCAGCAAAACCGTGCAGCCCGCCGCCTACTATGTGCACATCTGGCACCGCGTGGCCTGAGAAAGGAGGTTTTGAACCATGAAAATTCTTGATGAGACCGGTGCGGTCATCGAAAGCCCCGACCTGACGCTGGGATATCTGATCAGCGACACCGAACCAGTGGAGCACCCGGCTGTGGAAGGTGTGGAGGAAGTGAGCCACTACGAGACGGTGGCGGAGTACCCAAACGGCGGCAGGGATGTGCGGAAGGTCATTGATGTGCCGGGCGTGCAGGCGCAGGAAGCGTGGACAGAGCAGGTGCCCATCCAGAAGTACATCCGCTACACCGCCGAAGAGCTGGCCGCGCAGGAGGAAGAGCGCAAGAAACAGGAAGCAAATGAAAAGCTGCCGGAAACGGTGGCGGCGCTTAAGGCCGCTCTGGCCGACGCGGACGCTTTGAACCTTGACCAGGACTACCGCCTGACTCTTTTGGAGCTGGGCGTGACCGATGATGAAACAACTGAAACTGCATGAACAGAAAGGAAGAAACTACTATGGCACTTTATAACACTTGCAAACGCATGATCGAGCGCGGCCAGACCGCGGGCATGGCAAAGAAGCTGGATATCTTCTACGCCGCCAACAAGCTGACCGATGAACAGTACGCAGAACTGACCGAGATGCTGACCGAAAAGGAGGCACAGATCAATGCCCAGAACAATTCTTGACGTGAGCAAATGGCAGGGCAGCATTGACTGGGCAAAGGTCAAGGCTGCGGATGCCAAAAATGTAGATTAAGGGGTGAGAAGAAATCAAAATGGAAAAACTTTTGGAATTTCTGGCGGGGCTGGTGAAAATGCTTTTCGGCGGGGACAGCGAAAGTTTTGCGCCGGAAACGCCCAGAGAGACTTCCGTTGAGGAGGCCGCCACCGGCTGGGAGGGCGACCCGCCATACCGGTACATCGACGTGAGCCGGTATCAGGGTGCGATCGACTGGGCGCAGGTGGAAGCGGCAGGCTACAAGGGAGCGATGCTCAAGACGGTGAGCACCAACCGCAAGCTCTCCAAGCGGGCAGACGGCCTGTACATCGACCCGACCTTTGAGACCAACTACCGAAACGCCAAAGCTGCAGGTCTGGACGTTGGCGTCTACTACTACACCTACGCCACCAGCGAAGCAATGGCGGATGCAGAGCTTGCCCTTGTGAGGCAGGCGGTGTACGGCAAGGAGCTGACCCTTCCGGTGGCGGTGGACGTGGAGGAAAACAAGCTCAAGCAGCTGTCCACGCTTGACCTGTCCAACCTTACCGCTTACGCGCTGGAACAGGTGGAGCGGATGGGTTTTTACGCCCAACTGTACACCTACACCGGTTACAAGTACGAGCTGGATATGGCTCGGCTGTCCTCTCGGTGGGACGTATGGCTTGCCGACTACACCGGCAAAACGCCCAACGTGACGTTCAACTACAACGCCCACCAGCACACCAGCAAGGGCTCCGTGCCAGGCATCAGCGGAAACGTTGACCTCAACGTGACCACCCTCAACTACCCCCGTATCATCCGCAAGAAGGGTCTGACCCGTCTCCGGGAGGGCAAATGACCGAAAAAGAAGCTCTCCTGTGGGTGCTTGGCATCCTTGGCAGCCTGTGCGCTGCTGCCATTACGATCGACAAGGTGCTGGACATCATCCACAAGTACATCAAAAAGGCAAAAGCCCCTGACGATGCGCAGAACAAGCGGATGGATGAAATGGACAAGCGCTTGCAAACGCTAGAAACGGGCTATGCGCAACATTCTTTGGCGCTTGGGCGCGATTTGTCCCGCTTTGGGGAAATCGACGAAGTAAACCGCCTGACGCTTGAAGCCGTTCGTGCCCTGCTGGAAGCGCAGCTGACCGGAAACAACGTGCCCGCTATGCAGGCCAGCAAGGAAAAAATCGATAATTACCTCATGGAAGGAGTAACAAAACATGGAAGCGATCTTTAACTTTGTCCCCGCGCCCATCGCACTGGTGCTGATGTTCATTGGTTTTGCCGCGCTGGCCGTTGGTGCCATCCGGCTGGGTTACAAGCAGTACGTTAAGGAATGGGCAGTGGAACTCGTGACCATCGCCGAGGACAGCATCATGGGCAGCGGGCAGGGTGCCAAGAAAAAGGCACAGGTCTTTGCCATGCTGCGGGGCGCACTGCCGGACTGGATGAAGCCAATCATCACGGACGAGGTGCTGGACGCCGTCATTGAAAAGGCCGTCAGCCTGATGAAGAAGGCACTGGCAGAGAAAAAGCCCACGATCGGGAAGTAAGGAGGATATCATGGCAAGCACTACATACGAGCAACACCAGCTAAAAATGCCGTTTTTAGTTGGTGTCATCTCCCATTTTGACAATAACAGCGTTTTTTACAGCTATTTAGCTGCTATTGGCAAGATGTTCGCCGCACAAGAGCAATTTCGTGACATCACGAAAATGGTCTGCGCACGTTTTCGTGGTCTCACGAAAACATACTATCTCGGCAATGTCAACAAACTGGTGACGTTTTGTCACCGTTTTGCCAGCATTGGCACTATGGTGCGCAACGCCGGACAGCTGCCGCAGCCTTTTTGGCTCGGTTCTGCCTGTGGCGGCGGCTCGCGTAGTGCTGCCCGCTGCGCTGCAAGGGCTTGACCGACAGCAGATGATCGCCGCTATCAAGAACGCACCGCTTGGGAGGGTTGACCGAAAGATAGCTCTTTTACGGTACGTTGAGCGGCTCCCGCTGCCGGACATTGCAGCACAGACGCATTACAGCCGGACGGCGATAGGCTACCGGCTGAAAAGCATTGACAAGATGCTGGATGTGTGATATCATAATCTTAATTGGGTGCGATTTCTCACGAAAACGCATTGAAGCGGCAGGCTTTCGGGTCTGCCGCTTTTCTTTTTGCACGGATTGTGGTATAATAATCTCAACAAATCCACCCGGCCTCTCGAAGAAGCGCATTAGGGTGGATATCTGAACCCGCTAAGCCTCTCAACGATGCGTATCATGGCGGGTCTTTTTCGTTGATACAGTCTCCCGCCCGCCTACTTACAGTGCGTACCATGCGGGAGACGATTTTAGACTTGAAAGGCTACGGCCTTTGTAGAGATTGGCATTGCCTGTGGGCAGTTCCGCTCTTGATTTTACAAAAAATCCCCTGCTTTGCCGAAGACCTGCGTGCCACGCGGGGTACTTTGTAGGCAAAACGGTGGAGTTTTTTGCAAATAAAACGGTAAAACTTTCTGTTTTGTCATCATTTTATATAAGTATATTTATATCTTTAAGTGCTCATGTGGATTTTTCCGTGTGGGCGCTTTTCTTTTTTGTCCTTCGTTGTACCTTCGTTGTCCTTCGTTTTTTGCCGATGCGGTACACTGGTCACATCAGGAGGGATGTATTATGAGCTATTATCCGACACCCGGAGCGCCTTACGTTCCGCAGCAGTCTGTCAATCCTTACGGCGGCATGGGCACGGTAGGGCTTGCCACTCCCCTGCCAAACACACAGATGCAACAGGCACAGCCGCAGCGTCCGCAGCCGATGAATGGGCAACAGCCTGTTCAGCAGTCGGCACAGGAAGGCGGTTGGTTGCTTGGCAGACCCGTTTCCAGCAGGGAAGAGTTTTTGGCGATACCGTCTGACCTGTACGGCAGACCGACCTACTGCCCAGACCTGCGCAGCGGCGTGATCTACTGTAAGCGGCTTAACCCGGACACCTGTGAATCCTATGTGCAGGAGTTCTACAGTCCGGAAGCATGGCGGCAGATGCAAGCACAACAGGCACAGCAGACCGCTGCACCGACACAGCAATATGTGCCTATTGAGCAGTACAACGCCCTTGTGCATCGGCTGGATGAACTGGAAAAGTGGCAGAAGAGCTTTTCTAAACCCACTGCCGCAGCAAAGAAAGGAGAATAAATAATGTCCTCTCCGTTTGACATGATTACCCACAGCCCCATCATGCAGCTTGCAAATCTGGCTCGTGCCGGGCAGAACCCGATGGGACTTATCCAGCAGTTGAGCGGACAGAACGCGCCTATCATGCAGGGCTTGAACCTGATTCAGGGCAAAAACGAAACGCAGCTCAGGACGATGGCACAGAACCTCGCCAAAGAGCGCGGCATTGACCTGAACCAGCTGGCAAGCGTCCTGAATTTGACGCTCCCGAAGTGAGGAGGTTTTACAATGGGCGATTTTGAAAACAGCCATCCCGAAAAAGATTTTGACATCAACAATCTGTGTGGCAATGACAAACTATGGGTTCCTTTGATGCTTGGCTTGATTTTCGGTGCTGCCAGCAAAAAGTGGGATGAGCCGGAAGACGAAAAAAGCAATCCTCCAAGCTGATTTGATAATCCCAAAATAAGCATCCCTCGCAAGCGAAACGCTTCTCAGTTTTGCGGACTTGACAAAAACCGCATTTGTTTGGCTTCGACCATCGCATACGGCGGTGGGATAGCATAACGCAAAACTGAAAGGAGTTTTGTTATGGACGATTTTGCAACTGGCTATCTGGCTGGGCAGGACGGCGGCAATAACAACGGCGGATTCTTCGGCAACGAAGGTCTGTGGGCGATTATCATCCTCGCTATCATCTTCGGCTGGGGCACAAACGGCTATGGCCGGAACGGTGGTGACAACGGCATGAACGCCTACATCCCCTATCTGGTCGGCACTGGCGCAACTGGTCAGGGCGGTGCAGACACCCGCGCGGCTCTGTCTGAGGGCTTCTACCAGCAGGATACCTCCCGTTCTCTGGCGGGCATCCAGAGCGGTATCTGCTCTCTTGGTTATGACCAACTGGCGCAGATCAATGGCATCAACGCCAACATCGCAAGCGGCTTTGCGGGCGTGAACGGTGCCATCTGTCAGCTTGGCTATCAGAACGCACAGCTCGTGAACGGCCTGGAACGCAGCGTGTCCAACGGCGACAACGCCATCAATCTTGCTATCATGCAGGAGGGCAACGCACGGCAGGCTGGTCAGACCGCACTTGCCACGCAGCTGGCATCTTGCTGCTGCGAAAACAAGCAGCTGA